>Ga0210014_1000193_pt1 | contig 53846 bp, 41 predicted proteins | sample CryGeymeta201519_FD_183983 | JGI IMG/M metagenome (GOLD analysis project Ga0210014, IMG submission 183983) | Groundwater microbial communities from Crystal Geyser aquifers in Utah, USA - Crystal Geyser metaG 2015-19 (SPAdes) (version 2) | ecosystem: Environmental > Aquatic > Deep subsurface >...
GCCGCGGCCAATGGGTGGGTCGATGGCGCTTCGGCGGGTGACCGGTGCGCCGCGGCCAATGGGTGGGTCGATGGCGCTTCGGCGGGTGACCGGTGCGCCGCGGCCGGTGGCGGCCCCAGCGCCACCACCGCAGGCGTGGATTCGGGGAGCGATCGCCGCGCCTCTCCAGAAGGCGGGGAGGGTGGGGCTCCAACCCACCCCACCCGCGGCCGCACCACCGGAGCGGCCACCCCCACGGCAGGCGCCGGACAGGCGGGAGCGCTTGCCCCGGCCCAACACGCGAGGGCGGCGGCGAGACCCTCGCGCTGCAGCGGCTTGGCGAGGTGGTCGTCCATCCCGGCGGCGAGACACCGCTCGCGATCGCCGGCCATCGCGTTGGCGGTGAGGGCGATGATCGGCGTCCGCCCGTTCGCCCCGGCCTCCTGCTCCAGCCGGCGAATCTCCGCGGTCGCCGCGTAGCCGTCCATCTCTGGCATCTGGCAGTCCATCAAGATCGCGTCGACCCCCCCCTCTTTCCACGCCGCCACCGCCCCAACGCCGTCCGCCACCGCGATGACCTCGTGACCCAGCCGTTCCAGCGCCTTCACCGCCACCATCTGGTTCACCACGTTGTCCTCGGCCAAAAGGATGCGCAGGCGCCGGGTGGTGGCCCCGGCCGCCGGCGCCACAACCGCCGCCAGCGGTGCGGCGGGCAGATCGCCGAGCAGAACCTCCATCACCGAGTCGAGGAGCTGCGATCGCCCCACCGGCTTGAGGAGCACGGCGGCGAAGCCGGCCGCACGGAGGGCCTGCTCCTCGCCACGCCGATCCACCGAGGTAAGGAGGACCCTGCGGGTGGTGGCCAGAAGGGGATCGGCCTGGATCTGCCTCCCCAGGGTGTCGCCGTCCATTTCCGGCATCTGCATGTCGAGGAGGGCGAGGCGGAAAGGGCAACCACGGGCGCAGGCGTCGCGCAGGAGATCCAGCGCCGCGGCGCCGCTGGCCGCCTCGCTCACCTCCATCCCCCAGCCGGTCAGGTAGTGGCGGACCACCTCGCGGTTGGTGGCGTTGTCGTCCACCACCAGCACGGACAACCCGGTGAGGTCCTCGGGTGGCCGCTTCACCGGAGCCTCGCCCACCCCCAGACGGAGGGTGAAGGCAAAGGTGGAGCCCGCACCCTCGGCACTCACTACCTCGAGGTCGCCCCCCATCCCGTGCACCAGCCGCTGGCTGATCGCCAGCCCGAGGCCGGTCCCTCCGAAGCGGCGGGTGGTCGAGGCGTCCGCCTGGCTGAAGGCGTCGAAGAGGCGGGACCGCGCCTCGTCGCCGATCCCAATCCCCGTGTCGCGCACCGCAAAGCGGATCGCCACCCTGTCGCCCTCTTCGGCGGCGAGGTGAACACGCAGGGCGACCTCACCCCGCTCGGTGAACTTCACCGCGTTGCCCAAGAGGTTGAGAAGGACCTGGCGCAACCGCCCCGGATCGCCCACCACCCGGCCGGGGACCGACTCGCGCACGTCGACAATCAACTCGATCCCCTTCTCCGCGGCGCGCCCCGCCATCAGGGTCGCCACCCCCTCGGCGCACTCGCGCAGGTCAAAGGCGACCTGCTCGAAGGTGAGCTTGCCCGCCTCGATCTTGGAGAAGTCGAGGATGTCGTTGAGGACCGTGAGGAGCGCCTCGCCGCTAGACCGGATGGTCTCCGTGTGGCGCCGCTGCTCGAAAGTGAGGTCGGTATCGAGGAGGACCTCCACCATCCCGAGCACGCCGTTCATCGGGGTGCGAATCTCGTGGCTCATGTTGGCGAGGAACTCGCTCTTCGCCCGGCTTGCCGCCTGCGCCGCCTTCAAGGCGTCGCGCAGTTGGGCGGTGCGCTCGGCCACCTCCGTCTCCAATCCCGCCTTCAGGTGGTGGAGCTCGCTGGTCGCCGTCTGCCGCCGTTTGACACTGCGGTTGAAGGTCGCCTGCAACAGGGCGATCTCGCCGCTGCCCCCCTGGACCACCCGCACCGACAAGTCGCCGTCACCCATCCGCCGGGCCGCCGCGGCGAGCGCGCGCAGGGGACGGCTGAGGCGATCGGCGAGGACAAAGGCGGCGAGGATGCCGGCTACCCCCATGGTGACAAACAGCAGGGTGAGCTCGTGCTGCAACTCGTTCACCCTCGCCAGGGCCTCGTCGCGATCCCGGCTTAGGGTCAACCGCCACCCCTGCACCACCGCCAACGCCCCCGCCGCGGCGTGCGCCTCGGCAACCATCCCACCGGCCACAGCCGCGCCATGGCGTTCGACGCCGCCGCGGGCGAGGAGCTCACCCCCGTTCCACAGGAGCGCCTCAACACCGGCCGGGATGTGATCGAAGCGGGCCACGCGCGACCAGTCGAGCTCTGCCTCCAACACCCCGATGATCTCGCGGCCGTCGTACGGCGCGGGGATGGGCACGGCCACGACCATCCGGCCCTTCGCGGGCGGCACCACCACGTCTACCCCCACTTGCAGGCGGGCGAGCGGCCACGGCCGCGGCATAGGATGGCGGAACGCCTCCGCCTCGCCCGCCACCAGGTGGCCGCTGCCATCGTAGGCGCGCAGATGGACGAAGGCGGGATCGTGCTTGGCAAAGGCGTCGAGGGCGTCGCCGAGCTCACGGTCCGGGTCGTCCTCCAAGACGAGCTGGGTCACCGGCTGGGTAGCGAGGGCGTGGAGATCGGCAAGGAGCCGCTCGAGGGAGTCGGTGAGGCCGTCGAGGCCTGCCGCCGCCGCAAGACGCAGCCCCTCCTCCACCTGCTCGGTGAGGGCGGCGCGAGTCCGATTCGTCGCCAGCCACCCGGTCACCCCCACGGTGAGACCGAGGAGGACCGAGATAAACAAGGCGATGAGGAAACGAATGGACATGGTGGCGCGCTGAGTCTCTCCCGGTCGTTGCAGCAAAAATCGCGGGGCCCCCTCCAGCCCCCAACCCAAGGGCGGCAGGGTCTAGCCGCGCTCCTCCAAGAACCCCACCACCCGCGCCATCTCCGCGGTGCAGCGGGCGAGCAGCTCCGTGACCGCGCCGCGGGTCTCGCCCTCCGCCCCGCCCTTGGTGTTCTGCTCCAGGGACCAGGCGGCCTGACGGAGCGGCTCGGCACCGACGTTCGAGGCGGAGCCCTTCAGGGTGTGGGCGAGCCGCTGCGCCTCCTGCCAGTTGCCGCGGGTGATCGCCTCACCGAGGGCGGCGATCTGGCGCGGCGCGTCTTCCATGAACAGGTCGAGGATCTCGCCCATCACCTCCTCGTCGCCACCCACCAGCTCGCGCAGGTAAGTGAGGTCCATCGGCATTACCGTATCCATTGCTGCCTCCGTGGTTGTCGATCCTGGTGTCTCCAAGATCGGAGGGTTTGCACACACGCGCGCCAAGGCCGCGACCAGCTCATCGCCACGCAGGGGCTTGGCCACGTAGTCGTCCATCCCCGCGGCGAGACACCGCTGGCGATCGCCGGCCATCGCGTTGGCGGTGAGAGCGATGATCGGCGTCCGCCCGTTCGCCCCCGCCTCCTGCTCCAGCCGGCGAATCTCCGCGGTCGCCGCGTAGCCGTCCATCTCTGGCATCTGGCAGTCCATCAAGATCGCGTCGAAGTGGCCCCGTTGCCACGCCGCCACCGCCGCGCGGCCGTTCACCGTCGCCTCTACCGTGTGGCCGAGGCGCTCCACGCACTTGCTCGCCACCAGCCGGTTCACCGCGTTGTCCTCCGCCAGCAGGAGGTGGAGCGGGCACGCGGGCGCGGCCACCGACCGCACCGCCGCCGCCGCTGTTTCCGCCGCCGTGGGTGGGGCCACGATCCGCAGGGGCAGGGTGAACCAGAAGGCGGTCCCCTCCCCCTCGACGCTCTCCACCCCGATCTCGCCCCCCATCCCCTCGACCAGGCGACGGGAGATCGCCAGCCCCAGGCCGGTGCCGCCGAAGCGGCGGCTGGTGGAGGCATCCACCTGGGTGAAGGCGTCGAAGAGCTGCGCCCGGGCCGCTTCCGGGATGCCGATCCCGCTGTCCACCACCTCGAAGAGAAGCTCGCCCTCGGCCACCCCGAGGCGGATCGCCACCTCGCCGTGGTCGGTGAATTTCACCGCGTTGCCCACCAGATTGAGGAGGACCTGGCGCAGGCGGCTCGGATCGCCCACCACCCGCGCCGGCACCTCCGCCGTCGCTAGGGCGGTGAGCGCCACCGCGTGCTCGCGTGCCCGGCCGGCCATGAGCGCGGCCACGTCGTCGAGACAGCGGCGCGGATCGACGGGAAGCAACTCGAAGACCATCTTGCCCGCCTCGATCTTGGAGAAGTCGAGGACGTCGTTGAGGATCGTGAGGAGGGCCTCGCCGCTCGACTGGATCGTCTCCGCGTAGTGGCGCGCCTCCGCCGGCAGATCGCCGGTGAGGAGCAGCTCCGCCATCCCGAGCACACCGTTCATCGGGGTGCGAATCTCGTGGCTCATATTGGCGAGGAACTCGCTCTTCGCCCGGCTTCCGGCAAGGGCCTGATCCCGCGCGGTGGCCAGCTCGCGGTTCGTCTCCAGCAACTCACCCTGCACCAAGAGCCGCTCCACCGCGGTACCGAGCTGGCCGCCGATCGCCTCCAGCAGGCCGGCGAGGCGGGAATCGAAGTGCGGGTGGGTATCGGTGTAGAGGAAGACAGTCCCCACCACCCGGCCACCCGCCTTCAACGGAAGGATGTAGTGGCCGTGGGCGGCCATGTTCGCGTAGCGGTGGTCGTGGCGGTCGTCGGCGTAACAGTCGCCGCTCACCAGCACCTCGCCGGCGAGGGCGGCGCGGCCGCACAGACACTCGCCCAGCGAAACGACCTGCTCCGCGGCGAGGAAGGTGGGGGAGAAGTCGCCCACGGTGGTGACCAAGCGCAGGACTTTCGCCTCCTCGTCGAGGAGGAAGGCCCCGCCTTTGCCCTGTACCACCAAGAGGTGGTCGAGGTGGATGAGACGCGTGAGGGCCGCATGCAATAAGGCCGCGGGCGTGGTCGCGTCCCGGATCACCTGGTCGAGGTCGTGGATCAGCTCCAGCTCGGCGTTGCGCCGCGCGACCTCCGCCTCGCTCTGCTGCCGCGCTAGCTCCGCTGCCGCCCGCGCGGCAAAGATGGAGAGGAGGGAGCCAAAGGGAAAGTCGGCAGGCCACGGCTTGCGGTCGATCACCGCAAGCACGCCGAGGGGCTCGCCCGCGGCGGAGAAGAGCGGCGCACCGGCGTAGCTCTCGCCTGCCAGGGCAACCAGGATCTCGTCCTCCGTGAAGCGCGCCTGGACGTCGCGCGGGAAGTAACACGACTCTTTGCCCACCACCTCACCGCACGGGGTGCCGGCGAGGGTGTAGTCGAACGGCTCCGCCTGCTGGCCATCGAGATGGAGGGAGACAATGCGCGCCTGGCCGTCGCCCAGCGACCTCGACACCAACGCGCAGCTCACCCCGAGGGTATCCGCCAAGGTGCGGGTGAGGGCGGGGAAGAAGGCCTCGCCGGTCGCCTCCGCGGTCCCCTCCACCAGTCGGCGCATGGTCTGCTCCGTCTTCGCGATCTCGCGCGCCCGCCGGCAGCCGACGACGGCGAGGCCGGCCATGGTGGAGAGGGTCTGGAGGAAACACAGCTCCTCCTGGGAGAAGCGGTCACGGTCACGGCTGTAGACGTAGACGACGCCGAGCCGTTCGCCCGCAACCCCGAGGGGCAGACAGAGGAAGCAGCGGATCTGCTCGCGGTGGCACAGCTCGCTCAGCCGGTGGTCGGTGTCGACGTCGTTGGAAAGGACGTACCGCGGGCCGGTGAACGCCTCCGCCGCGAGGCCGCCGTCGCGGCAGGTGAAGGCGCCAAGAAAGGCGTCGGACAGCCCCGTGGCCACCGTGGGCGGGCAGAGAAACCGCCCCGCGTCGTGATCGTATTGGACGACGCAGGCGGCCGAGACGCCGGTCGCCATCAGGGCGGTGTCGAGGGAGACCCGGTACAGCTGCTCCTCGTCCCCGCCCGCGGCGAAGAGCAGCGCGGCGGTACGCAGGAGCGGGAAGATCTGCCGCTCCCTCCCCGCCGCGCTACCCGCCGGGGGGAGGCCGGTCGGCAACCCTGCCTCAGCCATCGCCGCCACCCGCGACCGCCGCGGCCTCCCGCTCCCCCGGGAAGGCGGGGAGGTGAACGGTAAAGGTGCTCCCTTCGCCCGGGGTCGAGACCACCTCGATGCGGCCGTGGTGACGCTCCACCAACCGCTGCACCGTGGCCAGACCGAGGCCGGTACCGCGCTCCCCCTTGGTGGTGAAGAAGGGCTCGAAGAGGCGGCACCGGGTCGCCTCGTCGATCCCACAGCCATTGTCGCGTACGGTGACCACCACCTCGCCGGATGGCGCACCTTCGCCGTTCGCCTCCGCCCTCGCTACCTCCACGGTGATCTGGCCATGGCGCCGGTCGCGCGCCGCGCACGCCTGCTGCACCGCGTCGCGGGCGTTGACGCACAGGTTCATCACCACCTGATAGATCTGCTCCGGGTCGCCCCACACGCTCGGCACCTCGTGGGCCACCCGAATCAACACCTCGATCTCCCCCTTCACCATCCGCCGCACGAGACGCACCGCCTGGCCGCACAGATCGCCCACGTCCACCGCCCCGGTTCCCGGCTCGCGCCGGCGGGAGAAGGAGAGGAGCTGGCGGGTGAGCTCGGCGCCGTGGCGGGCCGCCTCCATTACCCCGGCGAGGTCCTCCTGCAGCGCCTCGCCGGCGTCGAGCTGGAGAAGCTCGAGGTGGCCCATCATGCCGGTGAGGAGGTTGTTGAAGTCGTGGGCGATGGAGGCGACGAGCTGGCCGAGGATCTCCATCTTCATCGCCTGGGTGATCTGCGCCTCGAGCTGCCGCTCCACGGAGACATCCTGCGCAACCCCCACCGCCCCCTCCACCCGCCCCAGGCCGTCCACCAGGGGGCGCACCCGCGCCACCACGTTGCGCCCCTCGAAGCGGCCGTCCACCACCTCCTCGTAGCCAGCCAGGGCACGAGCGTGGACCGCGACGAGCTCCGGACAGCTCTTGAACAGCTCCCCATAGGAGCGCCCCACCAAATCGCCCGAGGTGAGCCCCATCACCGCGAGACCGGCGCCCGCGCCATAGGTCACCACACCGTCGCGATTGAGCGCCCAAACCACCGCCGGCAAGCCGTCGAGGATGCACCCCTGGCGCGCCTCGCTCTCTTGCAACTGGGTCTGGAGCTGCAACCGGTAGGCAGCGATCTGCAGGCGAATCTTCAACTGGGCAGCATCCACCGGCTTGGGGAGGTAGTCGTCCGCGCCGGCGGCCAAAGCCGCCTCCACGTCGGCGAGCTCCACCCTCCCGGTAAGCATCACCACCTGGGTGGCCGCGCCCGCCGGGTGGCCGCGCACCCGCCGGCACACCGCCAGGCCGTCGAGGCCGGGCATCACCCAGTCGAGGAGAAGCAGCCGGGGCCCGTCGGCGCAAAACCGCGCCCACGCGGCCTCGCCGTCACCACACGCGACCACCTCGTGGCCCCAAGTGGTGAGCAGGTGCTCCACGGTGCGCCGGGTGGCGCTGTCGTCCTCCGCCAGAAGAATCCGCACCCGTGCCTTATCGGTGGGGAGAGGAAAAGTTGAGACACCGCACCGCGCCCTGCCGCCTTGCTGAGCCCGCGCGGCTTGGCGGCAAGAGCCCGCCCCTACCGGAGAATCTGACCCCACGCCCAAGCCGCAACACCGCGCCGGATCCGCCGCTACCTCGGCCAGAACCGCGGCGCCGAGGCCGCGGCGCAACGGTCTGGGCCTGCACACAGAGTTGCAGCACCGCGATGAGAACAAGCTCCCGCTCGCGAGCCACACCCTTTGGCGCGGCCCCCCTCAGGCCGGCTTGGCGGCAGGAGCCCGCCCCTAGGAGGCGGTCGGACTTGGTCGATCGTGGCGAGACGCAGCGGGCCCGAGTCCGGATCGGCCCCCGTTCGTAGTGCTACGTGAGGTTAGGGAACGAAGAACGGAGCCTGATCGTGGCCCACGATCCGGCCATGGTCCGTTGCTCCGCAGTCGAACGAAACTCAGGCCGACCGGCTCCTAGCCTTCCACGAACAGGTCGGTGGAGAGGTACCGGTCGCCGCGATCACACAGGATCGTCACCACCACCCCCCGCGCCAGAGAGGTCGCCACCCGCAGCGCGCCGGCCACCGCGCCGCCGCTCGACATGCCCACCAGCACCCCGTGGCTGCGCGCCAGGCGACGGGTCATCGCCACCGCCTCGGCGCGCGTCACGTCGAGCGTCCGGTCAACCCAGCGGGCGTCGAAGATCCGCGGCAAATACTCGGCGGACCAGCGGCGAATGCCGGGGATCTGGCTCGTCGCGTCCGGCTGCAACCCCACCACCTGCACCGCCGGGTTTTGCTCTTTGAGGTAGCGGGCATTGCCCATGATCGTGCCGGTGGTCCCCATGGCAGAGACGAAGTGGGTGACCCTCCCCTCGGTCTGCCTCCAGATCTCCGGACCGGTGGTGCGGTAGTGGGCGCGCCAGTTGTCGTCGTTGGCGAACTGGTCGAGCTCCACCCCCTCGCCCGCCGCGACCAGCTCGCGCGCCCGGTCGATCGCCCCCTCCATCCCCCGCGCCCCCGGGGTGAGGACGAAGTCGGCGCCATAGGCGGCCATCGCCATGCGCCGCTCGACGGTCATGGTCTCCGGCATCACCAGGGTCATCCGGTAGCCGCGCGCCGCGGCGATCATCGCCAGGGCGATGCCGGTGTTGCCCGAGGTCGCCTCGATGATTCGATCGCCCGGCCGGATCGTGCCGCGCGCCTCCGCCCCTTGGATCATGGACAGGGCCGCGCGGTCCTTCACCGAGCCGCCCGGGTTGTTCCCCTCGACCTTCGCGTGCAGCTCCACTCCCCCGCGCAGCGCCGCCGGCAGGAGGAGCGAGAGGTCGAGCAGCGGGGTGTTGCCGATCAGCTCTTCGAGGGTCGCCATGGGGATCTCCAAGTGCGGGAGGTGGATCGGCAGCGTACCCTGCCCGCTCTCGTCGCGGGAATCCTGGATGCGCCTCGCCCTCCGCCTCCTCCTTCTGGTTCTCAGCCTCGCGGTCGCCGTGCGTCCAACGGCCGCGGCGCCGCTTCTCACCCGCAACCTCTACCTGCCGTTCCTCGCCTTCTACGCCCCGCCGCCCCTCGCCGCGGCGCCGCCCGCCGCCTGGCGCGGCGCGATCAGCCTCGACTACGCCTCCCTCTTTCAGGTGGAGGACCGCGCGGCGCGGGAGACGGTGGTGGACGTGGAGCTCGCCCGCCTCGCCCTGCATCTCGGCCGGCGGCTTACGCCGCGCTGGGCAGTGGATGGGGAGCTGCCCATGATCGAGACGAGCGGCGGGGTGCTGGACGACTTCATCAGCGACTGGCACCGCACCTTCTATCTGCCCGACGGAGGCCGTGCCAGTGCGCCAGCGAACCGCCACCTCTACCGCCTGCGGGTGGCGGGCAAGACCCTGTTGGACGAGGAGGGAGCGAGCTACGGCGCCGGCGACGTGGCCGCCACCCTCACCTGGCTCGCCTTGCCCAGCCCAGGTGCGCGGTTGGCGATCCGCCTCGGGGTGAAGGCGCCCACCGCCGGCCCGCGCCTCGGCCCGCGCGGCAGCGGCGGCTGGGACCTCGCCGCCGGAGCGGTGGCGGAGGCGGAGGAGGGGGTGTGGGCAACGGCGCTCCACCTCGGCGTGGTCCTCCCCACCGGCGTCGCCGAGGTGACCACCCGCCCCTTCGCCACCGGCCTGGTGGAGGTGGCGTGGCGACGCCTTCCCACCCTGCCGCTTACCGTCGCCGTCGCCGGCCAGACCAGCCCGTACCACACCGGTGTCGCCGTCCTCGATCGCCCCGCGGTCGAACTGCGCCTCGGCGCCAGCCACCCCCTCTCCGCGACCACCGCCGTCGAGCTCGCCTTCGTCGAGGACCTGACCCACAAGACCACCCCAGACTTCAGCCTCCACCTGGCCATGCGCTGGTCGCGCTGAGGGTCAGGCTTTTACTTTATCCTCAGCACGGCCACGGATGCGGGTCCGCGACTACAGCGCCAGCCGGCGCGGCCCACCTCGGAGGAGGTGCTCGCGCGGTGTCCACGGCTCAGGGGCTGGCGCCGACGGCAACTCTGGGCCGATCCCGCCCGCCCCCCTTCCGAGGAGGCTGTCGGACTTGGTCCCGATCGACTGAGCCGAGCGGACCCATGGGCGGACTGGTAGGCCAGGAGTCGTAGAGGTTCTTCGTCGGCTACCCCCACAAAGCGCCTCGAAGGGGTCGATCCGGACTCGAGCCGCTGCTTCTCGTGACGATCGACCAAGTCCGACCGCCACCGAGCCGCGATCCATCTTTTCCGGCGCGTCTGCAATCTCGCCCCGGAGGAAGGTCGCGAGCCGTGGAGACGTCTCTGCCCCGCGGGGGTCGCAGAGCCAGCAGCAGGGGGGGCAACAAGAGACCGACCGTCTTTGGGCCGCCTGCGGGTACAGTCTAAAGTAAAGGCCTGACCCTGACCCCTTTGCAGGAGGATCCCACCCATGGCCAACCCCCTCTGGCTTGTCGCCACCGACTTCTCGCCCGGCAGTGAGGCCGCCTTCCGGCGCGCCCTGGAGCTGGCACCGCCCCTCGGCGCCCACCTGCTGCTTTTGCACGTGGTCCTCGACCTCAAGCACCTCCCCGGCTTCTTCGTCACCCAGGTCCCCCTGGAGACCCTCCAGCACGAGTTGGAGGAGGAGGCGGGACGCAAGCTGGAGGCGTTGCTGGCGGAGGCACGCGGCCACGCCATCCCGGCACGCGTCGAGCTCCGGCGCGGTACCCCGGTGGCGGCGATCTTCGCCGCCGCCCACGACGCGAAAGCGGCGATGATCGTGGTCGGCCAGGCGGCGGCGGAGAAGGCGGGCCGCGCCGTGTGCGGCGGCTCCACCGCCGCTGCCCTCTTCCACCACCCCCCGTGCCCGGTGTTGGTGGTCCCCGCGTAAGACCCGCCCGCCTCGGTGGGTGGCGAGCCCACGGCCACGAACCGGACCGTCTCTCGATCGTGGCCGAGAAGAGGCGGGCGCCTCCGCCTCCCCAACCGGTCGTGGAGGAAAGCAGCGCGGTCACGAAGAAGACGGGGGTGGGTCCGGGACCCGTTCCCGGCCGGCGCCTCGTTCCCGGCCGGCGCCTCGTTTCCCGCCGGCGCCTCGTTTCGCGCAAGGCAATCGAGCGACAAAGTGACGAGTCACGAACACGCACAAACCCCCGGCCCGCGCCCGGCGCGCCGCCGGAAAGCGGCTCCCACCCCGTGACCGCAAAGCCACGGCGCCATCCCGCGGGGTGGGGTCAGGCGGTCGCCAACGCCGCGACGATCCGCTCGGCCGCGTGGCCGTCCCACAGCTCGGGCGTCCGGCCGGTGGGCGGGTCGGCAAGGGCGGCGCGGGCGGCGGCGAGGATCCGCACCGGGTCGGTGGTGGCAAGCACGTTGGTCCCCTGGGTGCAGGTGACCGGCCGCTCGGTGTTGTCGCGCAGGGTGACGCACGCCACCCCGAGGACCGTGGTCTCCTCCTGCAGGCCGCCCGAGTCGGTGAGCACCAGGCGGCTGTTCGCCATCAGGTGCAAAAAGTCGAGGTAGCCCTGCGGCTCGATGGCGAAAAGCCCCCGCCCCGCCGCGCCGGGCGCGACGCCGTCTGCGGCAAACAGGCGGCGGAGGCCGAAGCGGTCGATCTGCTTGGCGGTGCGCGGGTGGACCGGGAAGATGAGGGGCAAACTCTCGGCAAGCTCGGCAAGCACCGCGAGGATCCCGCCAAGGCAAGGCTCGGTGTCCACGTTCGCCGGCCGGTGGAGGGTGACCACGCCGTACGGCCGCGTCCCCGCGCTGCTGGCGAGGGCGAGGCGATCCAGCAGGGTGGAGCTCGCCGCCCGCTGCCGGTGGGCGAGCAGGGTGTCGATCATCACGTTGCCGACGAAGCGGATGCGCGCCGGGTCGACCCCCTCGGCGGCGAGGTTGGTGTTCGCCGACGGTTCGGTGGTGAACAGGAGGTCGCTGATCCGGTCGGTGAGGACCCGGTTGATCTCCTCCGGCATGGTGCGGTCGAAGGAGCGCAGCCCCGCCTCCACGTGGGCGACGCGGATCCCGAGCTTGGTCGCCACCAGGGCGCAAGCGATGGTGGAGTTCACGTCACCCACCACCACCACCCAGGCGGGCCGCTGTGCCAGGCAGACCGGCTCGAACCGCTTGATCGTCTCCGCGGTCTGCTGCGCGTGGCTGCCGGAACCCACCCCGAGGTCGATGTCCGGCTTGGGAATCTCCAGCTCCTCGAAGAAGAGCTTCGACATGCGCTGGTCGTAGTGCTGGCCCGTGTGGACGAGATAGGGCGAGAGGCGCGCGTCGCCCGCCATCGCCGCCATGATCGGTGCGATCTTCATGAAGTTGGGCCGCGCACCCGCCACCAAGACCACCTTGATCGCCATAGTTGCTCCTCGCCGGCCACCACGTGGCGATGGCTCCTCGCCCCTACCAGCGCCAGAAGCGGCGCGGCGCCGGGTCGCTCGGCGTGGGGGTCGGCTCGCCGGCGCCAACGTGGCGATCGACCCGCTCGGCAAGCAGGCGTACCGCCTCCAACAGCTCGCGGTGGTGGTCGTCGGCGTCCGTGGCGTGGGCAGCAAGGGCCTCGATCGCGGTGGTGAGACGGCCGCGGAGATCGACGAGATCACGACTCGGCACAACTCCCAAGCGCCCCGCCTGGGCGGTCTCGCGCACCGCCGCGGCCACCCCCTCCACCGCCGTGGCCAGGCGACCGACCAGCGGCGTCAGGTCGGAGGCGAGGTTTGGAGAGAGCCCAACGACCCCCTCCTCCGCGATCGAATCCTGGGGCGCGAAGCAGGCCTGCTCCGCCACCACCTCCTCCAGCAGCGCCGCGTCCACCCGCTCGCGCTCGTCGGCGAAGGCGGCCACCAGGGCGGTGTCGCAAAGCTGGTTGATCAGGCGCGGCACACCGTGGGTGTGGCGGAAGATCAGCGGCAGCGTCGCATCGGCAAAGAGGTCAAACCGCTGCGCTCCGGCGCACTCGAGGCGGTGGTGAATGTAGGGGCCCACCTCCTCCTCATCGAGATGGCCAAGGTGGTAGGTGACCGCAACCCGCTGGCGAAGCTGCTCCAGATCAGGCCGCGCTAGGGTCCTGCCAAGGCCGGGCTGGCCGGCGAGGATGATCTGCAAGAGCGGCTGGGAGCCGGTCTCCAGGTTGGCGAGAAGACGGACCTGTTCGAGGACCTCCGGGGCGAGGTTTTGCGCCTCGTCCACCATCAGCACCACCCGGCGGCCAGACTGGTACTCCGCGAGGAGAAAGTCGTAGAGGGCATTGAGGCGGTCCGCGTCGCTGTCGCCCTTCACCTCCACCTCAAACTCGGTGAGGACGAGGGCGAGGAACTCGCTCTTCGTGAGGTTGGTGTGGAAGACGAAGGCGACGTTCACGTCCTCCGGCAGCCGCCCGAGGACGTAGTTGAGGAGCGTCGTCTTGCCCGCCCCCACCTCGCCCACCAGGACCACAAACCCCTTCCGCTCCAGCAGCCCGTACTCGAGGGTGGCCAGGGCCCGGTCGTGCTTCGGGCTCAGGTAGAGGTAGTCGGGGTTGGCCTGGATCCGGAAGGGGTTCTCCCGCAGGCCGAAGTGGCGTTCATACATGGCGAGAGGCGCGCGGCGCGCGCGGGGAGGGGGGCTGCGGACGGGGAGATGGGCTCCCGCGCACCCCTGCGGACCGCCTCATCGGCCGAGGCGCGGCGACTAGCACGATCATCGGGCCGGCCACCGGCCAGGAGCCGCCGGCCATCGCCCAGTCCCGACCACGGCCACGACCGGCACGCCGCCTCACCCCCCGGCCACTTCGAGGCTGGCGGTCAGCACCGTGCCAAGAAGCTTGTCCGCGGGCAGGACCGCCAAGGCCTGGGCGAGGGTGGGGGCCTGGGTCGTGCCCTCGCGCACCACCAGCAAGATGGCATCGACGAAGCGTGACAGGATGATCGGGTCCGCCGCCCCCTCCACCCCGGGGCCGTCGAAGAGGATGGTGCGATCCGGGTAGCGCCCCTTGAGCTCCGCCACCAGGTCGCGCATCCGCTGCGAGTCGAGGAGCTCGGCGGCGCCGGCGTTGGCACCCACGCCGGCGAACAGGGTGAGCTTGCCGACGTTGGTGCGCAGGAGGCAGTCGGAGACCTCCGCCCTGCCCTCGAGGTAGTCGGCGAGGCCGGCCTGGGGGTCGAGACCGAGGAGTTGGGCGACCGCCGGGGCGCGCAGGTTGGCGTCCACCAGCAGCACCGTCTGGTCCACCTCCCGCGCCATGGAGATCGCGAGGTTGAGGGCGGTGAGGGTCTTGCCGTCGCCGCTCCCCGGGCTGGTGATGAGAAAGCAGCGGTCACCGGTGGCCTGGGCGTGGGCGCGGAGCTGGGTGCGCAGCTTGCGGTATTGCTCCGCCACCGGGTGGTCGTCGAGGAAGGCGACCAGCCGCCGCTCGCGCGCGTCGCTGAGATCGACCGTGACGGATCTCGCTAGGCGATCGGTGGTAGCGGCCGAAGCCGAAGCGGTGGCGACCGTGGAGGTAGCGGGCTCCAGGGTGTCGAACCTCTCTTGCTGCGCCTTGTCGAGGGCCTTACGTAAATGGCTCATTGCACCTCTCCCGTGGGCTGGCTCGGCGGCGCGGGCGGCGCCTGCTGTGCTTCCTCCTCGGCGGCGGTGACCTTGCCCGTTGCCTGGAGCCAGAGGACATCCAGCGGCCGGATCGCGAAGTGAACGGTGGCCACCGCGGCGACCATCACCCCCACCATCGAGCCCATCGCCAGCCAGCGGCGACGCCGGCGGCGGGCCAAATCGGCTGCGGTCTCGACCGCACCGACTACCGCCAACACTGGCAACCGGGCCATCCGCGCCAACCGCTTGGCCGAGTGGAAGGTGGTGTCGAGGGCCTCGCGCGCCGCGGCCCCGCCCACCCCCACGCCAACCCCGAGGATCAGGCCGATGAGGGTGAGGGCGACACGATTCGGCTTGATGGGCTCTTCCGGGAAGATCGCCGGGTCGATGATCGAAAAGCGCTCCGCCATCTGGCCGTGCTCGAGGTCGATCGAGGCCTTCGCCTCTTCCAGCTTCGCCCGCATGTCGCGGTAGCGCGCCGTGCGGTTCGTCTTCGCCTCGATGAGGCGGTCGTACTCCGCCCCCACCTTCGGGGTGAGGAGGATCTGCTGGCGGAGCGCCTCAATCCGCTCGTCCACCGCCTTCACCTCCCGGGTGAGGGCGTGGATATTGGTCTCGACGCCGACAAGCTGGTTCTTGGTGGCCACGTAGTACGGGTCGTTGGCCAGGGCGCTCTCCTCCGCCTCCATCGCCGCCGCCGGATCGAGGGCCTGGATCTTGCTGCGCAGGTCGGCGACCTTCGCCTGGAGGGGCGCCTTGTCTTTCTCCCCGGCCGCCTCTAGGGCAAGGCGGGCGCTAAACAGCTCGTGGAGGAGGTTGTCCACCTGCTGCTGGGCGGCGGCCGCCTGCTCCACCCCAGTGATCTCGCGGTGAATCTTCACCACGTCGGGATGGTCGGCGGAGTACTTGGAGATGAGCTGCGCCTCTTGCAGGCGCAGCTCATTGCGGCGGTCCACGGGGGTGGGCCCCTGGTGGCGCGCGGCGGCCTGGCGGGTGAAGAGCTGCGCGGCGAGCTGGTCGCGCTGGGAGGTGAAGTCGGCAATGCGGGTGAAGATCGACTCGCGGTCGCGCGCCATCTGCGCCATCGTCTGCATGTTGATCCCACTCTGCTCCGGCATGGAGCCGAGGTACTTCTCCTTGAGCTCGATGAGCTGGGCGTCGATCCCCTGCATCTCCTCCTGCAACCGGGTGGTCTCTTTTTCCAGGAACTCGGTGGACGCCTTGGCATGCTCCTCGCGCGCCTTGAGGTTCTGCGACAGGTAGTAGGTGGCGAGGGTGTTCGCCACCTGCTGCACCTTCGCCGGGTTCTCTCCCTGGTAGACCACCTGGAAGGCGATGGTGGCGGTCATCGGCCGGCCGGTGCGCTTGTCGACCACCTCGGTGGAGATCGGGTTGAGGTGGATGTCCTCGCGGAAGCCGTCGATCACCTCCTCGGTGGTCTCCTTCTTCCGCTCCTTCTTGTAGAGCTCGAACTGCTTGATCAAGTCCAGCAGGTTCTGCCGGCTCATCACCTGTTGGTTGATCATCTGCAGGCGCTGCTCCACGAAGTCGGTGACCGTGGTGCGCACCATGTCCGGCGGGATCTGCTGCTCCTCCACCAGGATCGTAGTCTTCGCCTCGTAGACCGGTGGCAAGAGCACGGCGAGGGCCACCGCCACCGCGAAGATGACGACCCAGATGACGGCGAAGGTCCCCGCGCGGCGGCGGGCAATCGCCAGGACCTCGGGGAGGCCGATGGGGTTCTCTGCTTCCATACGTTCTCTTCCTTCTCTTGCTTCTCGTGGGCACGACGACCCGGCCGCCCTCCTGGCGCCGCGTCGGTGCTGTGCCTCATCGTCGCGCGCGATTTAGCCCTTCAGTTTCTTTTGCAGCGCCTCTGCCTCCTTCACCCACGGACCCTGCGGCTTCGCCGCCAAACACTGATCAATCGCGGTGAGCGCGGCGTCATGCTCGCCAGCGGCCAAGGCGATCGCCGCTTGGTGGTAGCGGACGATCGGCGGGACCTTGCTCGCCTCCGCCCCCCCCAGGACCTTCTCCAAGAGCTCCCGCGCCTCCTTTGCCTTGCCCTGCTTGTGGAGGACCCAGGCGTAGGTGTCGGCGACGTTCGCGTCCTTCGGGAACCGCTCCATGAGTGCCTTGGCGAGCTCGGCGGCGCGCTCCATCTGCTGCCCTGTCTCCGCCAGGCGGAAGGCGAGGTTGTTCGCCGCCATCGGCTCGTCGGGCTGAAGTTCGAGGATCCGGTTGTAGGTGGCCACCGCCTCCGTACCCTTGTCGCCCCACTCGTAGAGGCGCGACAACGAGGAGAGGAGATCTACCGACTTCGGGTTCGCCTCCACCTGCTTCTTGAGGAGTGCGATCCCCTTGTCGAGGTTGCCGGTGCGCGCCTCCAGGACCGCCCGCTGGGTGGCGAAGATCGAGTTGTTCGGGAAACGCTCAGTGAGGGTGTCGATCACCTTGTGGGCCTCCTCCACCTTGCCCTTCTGGAAGAGTAGGGAGAGGAGGAGCTCGATCCCCTCGGGCGGGGGCGCGTTCATCTCCCCGAGCGGCTCCAAGCGCGCCAGGGCGGTGTCCGCGTCCTTGTCCTTCAGGTAGAGGCGGGCGAGCTGGATGCGCGCGGTGGTGTTCTCTGGGCTCAGCTCCACCACCTTCTCCAACTCTTGGCGACCGAGGAGCTCCTCCCCGAGGGCGAGGTGACAGCCGGCGAGGCCGGCGTGGACCTGGGGATCCTGCGGCGCGGCCTTGAGGAGCTCACGGAAGTGGTCCAACGCCCCCTGGGCGTCCTTGCTCAAGAGCTCCACCTGCGCCTGCAAAACGCGACCGTCGAAGTCCTCCGCGTTCGCCGCGAGGATCTGACCCACCACCTCCTTCGCCTTGTCGAGGTGCTGGAGCTGGATGTCGAGGCGGGCCAGGGAGGTGTGGACCGCCGACGGCGCCTTCACCCGCTGCGCCGCCGCCTCTAGGACCGTCACCGCCTCGTCAATCTTCCCCTCCGCCGCCTTGATTCGGGTGAAGGCGACGATCAACCGCGCATCCGGCTTCTCCTGCTCCATCCCCGCCACCAGCATCGCCTCCGCCCGCGCCACGTTGCGCAGGCGCAGATAGGTGTCGGCGGCGAGCAGCCTCCCCTCGGCGCTAAGGTCGGGGCTAGCGGCGAAGGCGTCTATGACCCGCTGCACGTCGTCGATCCGATTCTGCCGGCCGTAGTAGCCGATGAGGCCGGCGGTCAGGCGGACATTGTCGGCGATCTTCGCCGGCGCCCCGCTGAGGGTCGCCTCCGCCGCCTGCAGATCGCCGCGCTCCTCCTGGATACGGGCAAGGAGGAGCAGGGCGGTCACCGCCTCGGGCTGCGCGGCGAGGGCCGCCTGTGCGTACCCCTGCGCCTCCTCCAGCCGTTTCCCCTGGATCGCCATCTGGGCCAGGGCCAGGTTCACCGCCGCCCGCTCCTCCACCTTCAAGTCCTGCCGACCCAGGAGGGCGGTGAGCAGGGTCGTCGCCTCGTCACCACGGTCGCGCAACTGCAAGGAGGCGGCCTCGACGGTGACGATCGAGTAGCCCTTGCGCGCCTCCTCCGGTAGCGCCCCGATCACCTCGTTGAGGCGATCGAACTGGCGCGCGGCGACCAAGATATTGGCCAGCGGCACCACGTAGGCGAGGTCGGTGGGGGCAAGCTGCACCGCCTTGTTATAGAGGCTCAGGGCGGAGCGGTAGTCGTTGGTCTTCAGGTAGGTCTCCCCGAGGAGGCCATACGCCGGGGCGTACTTCGGGTCGATCTGGGCGGTGTTCTTCAGCTCGATGATCCCCTCGGCGGACTTGCCCTCGGCGAGGTACTTCTTCGCCCGCTCGAAGTGGGCATCGCGCCTGGACTCCCGCGAACCGCACGCGGCAAGGAGGGTGAGGGAGGCCACCACCAAGGTGAGCAGGATGAGACGTGTGAGACGTGCCATGTTCATTTCAGTCTCCGTACCTAGATCCGTATCTGACAACGGTCGAGCAGTTTGCACCATTTGGGGGGTGGTTGGCGATGGTGAATCGGCCGCTCTTCGGTTTCCCGTCTGGGCCGCTCAACTTGGATCGTCCCCCGGGGGTGCGTAGGATAGCCACCTCCCGCCGACGCTGCCCATAGGATGTCGCCACCGCGACGATCCAGAGGTGGCCGAAGCGGCCCCTCAGGGAGCGCCATGGCCGCCACCATCTACATCGTCGACGACGAGCCGAACATCCTCACCACCCTCGACGGCTGTATGCGCGATGAGGGATACACGGTGGTCACCCAAAACCACCCGATGGAGATCGAGAAGGATCTCGCCAAGGTCCACCCCGATGTAGTCCTCCTCGATATCTGGATGCCCGAGCGCGACGGCATCGAGGCGCTCTCCATCATCAAGCGAATCGACCCGACCATCGAGGTGATCGTGGTCACCGGCCACGGCAACATCCGCACCGCGGTGGAGGTGACCCGCCTGGGCGCCTACGACTTCGTGGAGAAGCCGATCAACCTCGACACCCTGCTCGCGGCGGTGGACGGGGCCCTCGCCCGCCGCGGCGGGGCGCGGGCGGTGGCCAAGCCGCTGCCGGTAGTCACTACCCAGCCGGGGAGCGGCCGCGGTGGCCGCCACCAGCGCACCTTACGGCGCAGCGTGGTGGTGGGCGGCATGGGGCTGCACTCCGGGGAAAAGACCGGCGTCATCCTCTCACCCCTGGGACCCGGCTCGGGGATTCTGTTCACCGACATCAACCGCGGCGACACGGTGCCCGCGCTGGTGGACTACGTGGACACCACCGGCTACGCCACCACCCTGCGCCACGGCACCACCGTGGTGCACACCACCGAGCACTTCCTCGCCACCCTCTCCATGTACGGGGTCACCAACCTCATGGTGAAGGTCCACGAGGAGCTGCCGATCATGGACGGCTCCGCCGCCGAGTTCTGCCGAGTGGTGGAGGAGGCAGGGATCGAGGAGCAGGCGGCGGCGATCACCCCGCTGGTGGTCGAGGAGAGCTACGTGGTGGGCGACGAGGCAAAGGGGGTGTACGTGAAGGTGGAGCCGGCGGAGCTGCTCACGGTCACCTACACCATCGACTACCCGGAGCCGATCGGCCGCGACACCTACACCTTCCGCGCCACCGGCCCCGAGGCCTTCCGCCAAGAGATCGCCCCGGCGCGCACCTTCGGCTTCCTCAAGGACATCGCCCAGCTCGAACAGATGGGGCTCGGCGGCGGCGGCCGGATGGACAACTTCATCCTCGTGGACGACGTGGAGAAGCGGGTCCTGAACACCGAGCTTCGTTTCCCCAACGAGTTCACCCGCCACAAGATTCTCGACATCCTCGGCGACTTCGCCCTCCTCGGCCGCCCCATCCAGGCGCACATCACCGGGGTGCGCTCGGGCCACACGGAGAACTCCGCCATGGTCCGCAAGCTCGCCGCCCTCGGCCGCGCCTGAGGCGCCTGTCGAACGCTGGCGATCGTCGCGAAAAGCGGCGGGTCGAGGCCGGAGGCTGCGCCGTTCGTAGCGCGACCCCGGGGGAGGCAACGCCATACGGCCCCCAAGCCGACCCTCCCGCCCCTCCGCCGCCTTGGTGGGGCTCGCTGCACCCAGCGCCACACCACCGCCGACCGGCTCCGGCGCGCACACCGCCTCCACCGCGCTGACTGGCGCCCGCGCCCTGCACCTCAGAAGTGGTACAGGAGGCGGGTGTAGAAGTGGTCGTTGTTGTTGAACCGCGACAGCGACGCGGTGTCGGCCAGCGAGGCGTCGCGGCTGCCTTGAAAGAGGTTGACGCCGAGGGCGACATCCAGGTCGTCGGCCAGGTCGTAGGCGGCCTGCAGGTTGAGGAAGTAATCGTTGTCGCGGAAGTAGTAGAGGGTGTTCGCCTGCAGGTGGAGGCGGTCTTCGAAGAAGGCACGCCGCAGGGTGGCGGTCATCCCGGTGGTCACCCGGCGCGCCAGGATGTCGGAGTCGTAGCGCAGGATGACGGTCTGGAGGAGCTGGACGTTGGTGTAGAAGTGGAAGGGGAGCTGGCGATCGCCGCCGACGACGTAGCTGAGCTGCGGCTTACCCACCGGCGAGAAGTCGGCGTGGTAGTACGGGTGGTCGAAGGTCAGCGCCGCCTCGCCGCGGATCGTGTAGGGACCGGAGAGGGTCTCGAAGTCGGCACCATAAATCGACTGGCGCGGAAAGCGCATGGAGAAGATGCGGCGCAGGCGCAAGAGGTCGGAGACCTCGGCATCCTCCAGAAAGCGACGGGTGTCCGAACCCCGCAGGTCGAAGCGGGTAAGGACCGTCGGGTCGAGGCGGATCACCGGCCAGTCACTGTAGGTGGAGAGGAAGGAAAGGGAGTAGTCGAAGCGCCGCCAGTGCGAGGTCCAGCGCGCCCCCGCCTCGCCGTTGGTGAGGCTGCGTTCCGGCTCGTCGACCCTAAACGGCGAGGTCTCGCCAAAGGTCAGCCGCCGGCGGTGGAAGTTCTCGCCGAGCTTGATGAACAGCCGCTCCCACTCGGCCGGCAGCCAACCCGGCCCGAGGACCGCGTAGTCGGCGCCGACGATGTCGAACTTGTTCGGCTCGAAGAAGGGGATGTACAGGGCGTCGAGGGTGCCGCCGGCGAGCGGCCGGCCGCCACGCACCATGGTGATCGGGATCTTCCGATCGTCGTGGCCGACGGTGACGATCTCGCGGTAATCCTGCGGGTTGAGGTTGTCGGTGGGGTTGATCGCGTCGGCCCGCCCCCAGCTCACGATCTGTTTGCCGGCGCGCCAATCCCACCCCCCCTGGCGGCGGTCGAGGTACGCCTCGAAGAGGTTGGTCTCCCAGTCGTACTGGTTCTCGAAGCCGGAGCGGAACTGGTAGAGCGACTGCATCGACAGCCGCATCGCAGTCCGCTCGTCGAAGCGGGCGTCGATCCCGAGCCTGAGCTCGTTGCGCCAATCGAAGATGTCCTCGAAGCGGTTCTCCCGGTGGGTATCCACCGCGACCTTCGACTCGACGCGGCCAAAGAGGGCGAAGGTGCGCACCCCCCCCACCCCGGCGGCGGCTGCCGGAGGGGGGCTGGCGGTGAGGGCGGCAAACTCCTGCTCCGCCGCGCCACCGCCGAGCGCGATCGTGGTGACCGAGGCGGCGGCGGCCGGGGCGGCGGCGGGCGCGGCTCCAGGGTCACCGAAGGCGGCGAAGTCGTCGTCGCCGCCGATCTCGATCACCCGGTTCGCCTCTCCCCCCGCACCCCCGGATCCGCCGCCCGCCGCGGTCCGCCCCTCCGCCGTGGCCGAAGGGGCTGAGCTCCCTCCTGGAGCCCCGCCGGAGAGGCGCCCCCCCTCCTCCGCGGGAGGCGTGGCGGGGTGGCGCGCCGCAACCCACTCGCGCAGGAGGGCGTGGAGCTCCCCGCCGCGGGCGTGGGCGATGGCCGCCCGCAGCTCTTCCTCGCTGGCGGCGGCCAGGCGCGGCGCCACCGCGACCAGCAGCAGGACGAAGAGACGCAGGAGCTGGACCGCCCTTCGCGATCGTCGCGCGCAGCGGCGGGCGCGCGGCCGGATGGCGAATCGTTCGCCCACCCTCGCCGGCCAAGCCACCTGCCGGACTTTGGCGATCGTCGCGCCAAGCCGCGGATCTCGGCGCGGGCCGCGTTCGGCCTCTCCGCCGTCGATCGAGCCAAGGTCCGCTGAGCGGCCGCGCCTCGTCGCCGCGCACGCGGCCGCCCCTCGCCCCTCCGCAACCGCCACCGATTACCCCCGCTCCAGGGCGGCGCGGGTGAAGAGGTCATCCGCCAGCGGCTTGTCGTAGTGCGCCTCGGTCACCTCCAACAACGTCTTGTGATGGGTCTGGACATTGGTCATCACCGCCCGGGTGGCGGTCCAGTGGCCGTCGATCTTCTCCAGGCGGACCACGTTTAGCTCCTTCAAGAGATGGTCGTGGGCGTCGTAGTACTCGCCCTTCACCGGCACGAAGATGTCCTTGCGGATCCAGCTCACCACCCGCGCGTACGCCGCCTGACTCGGATCCTTCGGCCGCGACTCCACCTTGTAGCAGACGCTCTCGCCGACCTGCTCCTCGCCGAGGATGGTGTGGGTCCCGGCGCCCATGTCGCGCGACTGGAAGTCGTCGTAGGAGAAGTCGGTGCCGAGGAAGGAGTTCGACTTCTCCGCGGAGGAGATCCGCCGGCTGCGGTGCAACGCCGGCAGGTAGATGAACTGGTCGTCCTCGCCGCCCTTCGGATTCTGCACGGTGAGCAGGCTCGTCCCCTTGATGTCGTTGGGGAAGAGGAAGCGGATCACGTAGTGGTCCCGGCCGTCGATCTGCTTCTTCAGCGCCTCCACCGACCGCTGCCGCTGCTCGCCGCGCTTGTTCACCAAAAGCATCCTGAGGGTGAGCTCCGCCTGCTCCACCTTGGCGTTGTCACGCGCCCGCTGGAGGATCTCGGTGGCCGTGAGGCTGGCCGCCGCGCGCGGCGCCGCGGCAACCAAGAGGCTAAGGACGAGGGGAAGGCTGAGGAGGGTACGGGCCATGGGGTGATCCAGAACTGCGAGGGAGGTTGCGGGCGCGCCCGCAATCGAGACCGGGATCAAGAGACCCACGGCGTGGGATGGGTACGGCGGGGAATGGAGCGATGGGTGCGCCGGGGAATGTAAGGTAACGCGGTCGATCGGCAAGCAGTCGCCTTCCATGGAGGGTCCGGGTGGAGGCGGCGACCAGCCCTACCCGAGATCGGCGAGGAGCTGCTCGGCGTGGCCGTCGGGTTTCACCTTCACATAAATGCGGACCACCTTGCCTTGCTCATCGAACACAAAGGTGGAGCGGACGATCTTCTCCCTCTTCACCCCGTTGTCCACCACCTCCGCCACCGCCCCGAGTCTGCGCAGGAGGGTGCGCTCGGGGTCGGCGAGGAGCCGCTCACCGAAACCGTTCTTCTCCTTGAACCGGCACTGAGCGGCGACCGAGTCGCCGGAGAGGCCGATCACCTGCACCCCCTTCTTGGCGAACTGCCGCTCCAGGGCACCGAAGGCGATCGCCTCGCGCGTACAGCCGGGGGTAGAGGCCTTCGGGTAGACAAAGATCACCGCCCACTTGCCCGCAAGATCGGTGTCGCGGACGGTCGCGCCCGTTTCGTCGTGGAGGGCGAAGGGGGGGATGGGGTCACCGATCGCGATCATCGTTTGCCCCCCTCCGGAGTCGCGGTCTGGATCGCCGCACTGCCGCACTTCGGGCAGCGGCGCACGTAGCGGCCTGCGCGGCCGCGCCACTGACAGTCGAGGCAGCGCACCTCCACCGTATGGGCGGCGAGCCCCTGGCGCAGGCGATGGCGCCGGACCTTGCCCACCACGATGATGGCGATCGCCGCCACCACCCCAACCAAGAGAAGCTCGCGCACGGACATCTGCCCCACAGGGCGGTCGAGGAAAGTTTGCAGCCTGGTCAACATGCGGGCTCCTCCCGGCCGGCGCGCCGGCGGCGGCCATGGTAGGCCACGACCGGAGGCGGCTCAACGGCCGCGGCGACCGCCTCGCCCTTTGCGGATGACCTCCGCCGCGCGATTCTCGCCACGGTACTGTGCGATCCGCGCCCGCCCTCCTTCCGCCCGAAAGATCGACCCATGGACCCCACCCTTCAGGAACTCGCCGCCGCCACCAACGTCCTCTTTGTCCTGCTGGGCGCAGTGATGATCCTCGCCATGCATGCCGGCTTCGCCTTTCTGGAGGTGGGGTCGGTGCGCGCGAAGAACCAGGTGAACGCCTTGGTGAAGATCCTCACCGACTGGTCGATCTCCACCCTGGTTTACTTCCTGGTGGGCTTCCCGATCGCCCAGGGGATCGGCTTCTTCGATACCGCCCAGCTCCTCACCGCCAACCACGGCCTGCAGCTCGTCCGGTACTTCTTCTATCTCACCTTTGCCGCCTGCATCCCGGCGATCATCTCCGGTGGCATCGCGGAGCGCGCCCGCTTCTGGCCCCAGTGTTTTGCCGCGGCGATCTTCGCCGGTCTCCTCTACCCAACCTTCGAACGGTTCATGTGGTGGCACACGGACACCGGCTTGCAGGCGTGGCTTCAGGCCACCTACGGCGCCCCATTCCACGACTTTGCTGGCTCGGTCATCGTCCACTCCTTCGGCGGCTGGTTGGCGCTTCCGGCGGTCTTCCTCCTCGGGCCACGCATGGGCCGCTATGCCGCGGGCAAGAGCCACCCGATCCCCGCCTCCTCCATCCTCTGGCTCTCGCTGGGGAGCTGGGTCCTGGCGGTGGGGTGGTTCGGTTTCAACGTCATGTCCGCCGGCGCCATCGGCAACGTCTCCGGCCTGGTGGCGGTCAACTCCCTGCTCGCCATGGTGGGCGGGACGCTCGCCGCGGTGGTCACCTCGAAGACCGACCCCGGCTTCGTCCACAACGGCGCGCTGGCCGGCCTGATCGCCATCTGCGCCGGCTCCGACCTCATGCACCCCCTGGGCGCCCTGGCCACCGGCGTGGTGGGCGGGCTGATCTTCGTCTACGGCTACACCTTCGTGCAGGAGCGGCTGAAGATCGACGACGTCCTCGGCGTCTGGCCACTCCACGGGATCACCGGCACCTGGGGCGGGATCGCCTGCGGCATCTTCGGCAGTCAGTGCCTCGGCGGCCGCGGCGGTGTATCACTGGTGGCGCAGTGCATTGGCGCGGGCGCGGCGATCGCCGTCGCCTTGGCCGGCTCCACCCTGGTCTACGGCATCCTTAAGGCGACCGTCGGAATCCGCCTCACCCCGGAGGAGGAGTTCAAGGGGGCGGACCTGGCGATCCACAAGCTGGGCGCGGAGCCGGAGAAGGAGTTCGGCCTGCGCTAGGCGCCTGTCGGACTTGCTGGATCGTGAACCGAGAGGAGGCGGGCTCGAGCCCGGATGCAGACCCGCTCGTAGAGCCACGTGGGCTAGGTGACGAAGAACGGTCCACGATCCGGGCCGAGCTCCGCTCGCTGTAGTAGATCGCGACGAAGTCCAACAGGCTCCTAGATGGTGAGGCGATCTCAACGCCGGGGCGCAGAGAGAGCGAGACGCGGAGGGCGGGTCGTGGGCGGTTGGGTGGCGCCGGGGGGAGACCCAATCGCCACCTCCGCGCCTACCAGGCGCGGGCCGCGTCGCGAGATATGCAGGCGCGGAGGGGAGGAGCATCGGTGGCGACGGCGCCGCGAGAGGCGTGGCCTGTTTGCGCCCTCCCTCGCCCGGATGTTTCGCGGTGTGGCCCTGCGTTTGACCCGCAGAAAGACCCCACCTTCCACGCTCCAGCCTCTCGGCCCCCCTCGGAGACGCGACACGACCCACCCGACCTCCCGCGGCGTCGCCGCGCGCGCCCGTCGGGGCTGCCTCAGCCGCGCAGACGCAACAAGAGCGAGTTGCTCACCACCGACACCGACGACAGGGCCATCGCCAACCCCGCCCACTCCGGTGGCAGGGTGAGGTGGAAGTAGGGAACGAAGAGGCCGGCGGCCACCGGGATGGCGACGGTGTTGTAGCAGAAGGCCCAGAAGAGGTTCTGCTTGATCTTCCTGAGGGTAGCGCGGCCCAGTTGAATCGCCTCCACCACCCCGCTGAGGTCCGAGTGGACGATCACCAGATCGCCCGCCTCGCGCGCCACCTCCGCGCCCGCACCCATGGCGATCCCGACGGTGGCGGCAGCGAGGACCGGGGCGTCGTTCACCCCGTCGCCCACGAAGCAGACCCGCTCGCCCGCCGCCACCCGCGCCCGCACCCGCGCCACCTTGTCCGCCGGCAATAGCCCCCCCTCGCCCGCGGCGATCCCGAGTTCCCGCACCAGGGCGGCCACCGCCTGCGGCCGGTCACCGGAGAGCAGCTCCGTCGCCACCCCCAAGTCGCGCAGGGCCGCGAGGACCCTGGCCGTCTCCGGCCGCGGCCGGTCGGCGAGGTGCAGCCAACCGACCAGGCGGCCCGCCTTCGCCACCCCCACCCGCCCGTGGTGGCCGTCGCCCGCCACCGCCGCCACCCCCTCGGCCGCAAGCAACGCCTCACTCCCCGCCACCACCCGCGCCCCCGCCACCTCGCCCACCACCCCGCGACCCGCCCGCTCCTCCACCGCCGTGGCCGTGGCCGGGGTGAGGTCCCGGCGCATCGCCTCGGCGCGGATCGCCTGGGCAAAGGGGTGGGACGAGGCCCACTCCACCGCCGCCGCCAGCGCGACGACCTCCGCCTCGGTAACCCCCGCTGCTGCCGCCACCGCCACCACCTCCGGTTGGCCGCTGGTCAGGGTCCCGGTCTTGTCGAAGACCACCCGATCGACGCGCGCCAACGCCTCCAGGGCGGCGCCGCTCTTGATCAGCAGGCCGCGGCCAAGGGCCATGCCGCTCGCCACCACGATCGCCGTGGGGGTGGCGAGGCCGAGGGCGCACGGGCAGGCCACCACCAACACCGCCACCGCGTGGGTAACCGCCACGGTGAGACCGGCGCCGGCGATCAGCCAGCCGCCCAAGGCGACCCCCGCCACCGCCACCACCCCCGGCACGAAGAGCGCGGAGACGCGGTCCGCGAGGCGCTGGATCGGCGCCGGGGTCGCCTGGGCGGCACGCACCATGGCGATCACCTGGCCGAGGAAGGCGTCGGCGCCGGTGCGCGTCACCTCCACCTCGATCACCCCGCTCTGGTTCAGGGTAGAGCCGATCACCGCATCGCCCACCCCGCGCTGGACCGGCAAGGCCTCGCCGGTGGCGAGGCTCTCGTCCACCGCGCTCTCTCCCGCCACCACCACACCGTCGATGGGGATCCGCTCGCCGGGACGCACCTGCACCCGATCGCCCGGCTCCACCTCCGCCAGCGCCACCTCCTGCCAGCCGTCGCCGGTGGCGCGGCGCGCCCGCTCCACCTGCAGGGAGGCGAGGGCGGTGAGGGCGCGGGAGGCGCGGCCGCGCGCCCGCTGCTCCATCAGCTTACCGAGGCGGATGAAGGCGACCAGGTAGATGGCGGTGGCGAGGGCGTGGTGGTCGGTGACCCCGGCGAAGAGGAGGAGAGAGAAGCTGTAGGAGGCGGCGATCCCGAGGGCGATGAGGACATCCATGTTCGGCACCCCGGCGCGCAGGGCGTGGAGCGCGCCGCGGTAGTAGTCGAGGCCGGGGCCGACCTGGTTGACCGTCGCCAGCAACAGCAGGAGGGCCAGCTCGCCGCGCCCTCCCAAGCCGAGGTGGGGGGTGAGCAGCGCCGCGACCGCGAGGCTGGCGGCGAAGAAAAAGAGACGGCGCTCGCGCCGCTCCCGGGCGTAGGAGGAGCCACCCTCGGGCGCGGGGGTGTAACCGGCATCGCGCACCGCCTGAAAGATCGCATCCTGGGAGAGCTGGCTGGGATCGAAGCGGACCCTCCCCTCCTCCACCGCGAAGTTCACCCGCGCCTCCGCCACCCCAGGGAGGCGCCCGACGCTCCGCTCGATGGCGCGGGCGCAGTTGACGCAGCTCATCCCGGCGATGGCGAAGGCAACCTCCGCGGTGGTCGCGGGTGGCGACCGCACCGCCTCGCCCCCTGGCTTGGCCATCTCGGCCGTCCGATCGGCGCTCACCGCGGCGGGAGCCGGTACCGTGGCCGGGCCCGCGCCACCCGCCGGCGGCTCGGGTACGGCGCACTCCCCACCCCTGCCCGCGCCCGTCACCACCGTGTAGCCCTCCGCGCCGATCGCCGCACCAATCGCGCCAAGGTCGACCCCCGCCGCCACCTCGATCCGCGCCTCTCCAGTCGCCGAGGAGACCACCACCGGCCGCGCCCCCGCCACCCGGCCGATCGCCGCCGCCACCGCCCGCTCGCAGTGGGCGCAGGTCATCCCGTCGATCTTCAGCGTCACCTCGGCCATGGGCACAGGCTAACGCGCGGGAAGCGAGAAGTCCGGCGGACTTCGGGAGCGTCTCGGACGGCGGCGATCGTCGTGCGGGAAACGGCTCCCTCGGATCACTCGGGCCCGGAACACCGACCGCTCCGTCCACCCCCCTCCCCTCGCAAGACCCTCGCTGGCCGGACCGCAGAACGGCGGCGGCCCGCGGCTACGGCCCGCCGCGCGCCGCGAGCCGGCGCGCCAGCACCGCCTCATCCACCGGGTAGCGCGCCACCTCGATGCCGTCGAGCCAAACCACCGGGATGGCGGTGGCGTAACGGGCGTAGGCCACCGGGTCGGAAGCGATGTCGACGCGCACGAGGGTGAAGTCGAAGCGGCCTCCAAGGCGGAGAAGGATCCCCTCCACCGCCGCACACAGGTGGCAGCCGTCCGTGTGGAAGAGGGTGAGGGTCATCCGTAGCGGTCAGCGGTCAGCGGTCAGCGGTCAGCGGTCAGCGGTCAGCGGTCAGCGGTCAGCGGTCAGCGGTCAGCGGTCAGCGGTCAGCGACAAACTGCGTCCTCGTCAAACCAGCGAAACCTTGCCCGGTACCACCGCGCAACCCCTCGTCCACCCCCGACCCGCCGGGGGTCCGCCGCGCAACGCGGCGCGCCGAACCCTGCCCACCGCCCCGTTTGACTTGCCCCCACCCCTTCGCAACACTCCCGGCCCCGCGACCGGAGAGAGATATGACCACGAAATCCGCTCCCAACTACCGCGTCGCCCTGGAGGCGGCCTACGCCCTCGGGGTGGGCTTTCTGTGGGGGATGGCCCTGGTGGTCTTCGCCATCGGCGGCATCGAGGGGTACAAGAACATCCGTACCCAGAGCGCCCTCACCGACCAGCTCCAGACGATCACGGACCCAGCAGCCCAGGCGCACACCCAGGAACTGATCCAGGCGGCGCACCACGAGGCGATGCGCCTGTGGGGCGAGGCGGGGATCACCATCCTGGTCCTGGCGGTGGCGGCGATTTTCATCAGCCGCTGGATGAACCGGAACCACCCGGCGTAGGACCGCTCGCGGGGTGGCCGGCCGCCCACCTGCCCATGGCCGTCCCCCTCCCGATCCGCCGCCTGTTCGTCGTCGGAATCCCCGGCCTGCGCCTGGATGAGGCGAGCCGGCCGTGGGTGGCCGAGGCGGCGGGGGTGATCCTCTTTCGCCGCAACCTCGGCACCCCGGCGCAGATCCGCGCCCTGACCCGCGACCTGCGCGCGGCGGCGGGCCACAAGCTGCTGATCGCCGTGGACCAGGAGGGCGGCCGGGTCCGCCGCCTCCCCTCGCCCCCCTACCCCGCCTATCCGGCGGCCGGCGAGCTGGCGGCGCGCGGGATCGAGGCGGAGGTGGAGGCGGTGGCCGAGGAGGTGGCAACCACCCTCGCCGGGCTGGGGATCAACACCAACCTGGCGCCGGTCCTCGATGTGGTAGACGACCCGGCCACCTCGGTGATCCGCGACCGCAGCTTTGGGAGAGACCCGGCCACGGTGGCGCGCCTAGGGGCGGCGTGGGTGCGCGGGAGCGAGCGCGGCGGGGTGGTGTCGTGCCTCAAACACTTCCCCGGCCACGGCGCCACCCGCGACGACTCGCACCTCTCCCTGGCGGTGGTGAAGGACGCGGAGGCGACGGTGATCGCCCGTGACCGCGCCCCGTTCGCCGCCTTGATCGACCGCTCCATCCCGATGGTGATGACCGCCCACGTGCGCTACCCGGCGGTGGACCCGCTCCTGCCGGCGACGTTGTCGGCGCGGATCGTGCGCGGCTGGCTGCGCGACGAGCTTGGCTTTACCGGAGTGGTGGTGAGCGACGATCTGGAGATGGCGGCGATCGCCCGCTACTTCTCCCCGGAGGCGGTCGTCCGCCGCTTCTGGGCCGCGGGCGGCGACTTGCTGTTGGTCGGCGAGGACCAGCATTACGCGGCGCGCCTGGCGGAGGCGGCGTGCGCGGCCCTCGATGATGGCGGCCTCCCGCCCGCTCGGGTAGAAGAGAGCCTGGCGCGGGTCGCGCAGCTGTTGGCGACCCTGGCGGTGTAGGGGCGTCTTGCGGGCCTGTCGCACCGGGTCGATCGCCACCATGGAGCAAAACGAGGCGACGCAGCCGAGCGGGGCCGGAGTCGCGCCCGCTACTCCTCGCCACGATCGCCAAAGTCCGACAGACTCCTGGGGGCAGCAACCGAGAGAGGCGAGAGCGAGGGGTTGAAGCGACCGTCCACCGCGGTCCCTGAGATGCCGATAGACGCGGCACACGAACCGATTTTCCGCCGGCCAAAGGCCAGACCACCCACCCACAGGAGAAACACCATGGAGATCATCAACGTCCAGGCCCGCGAGATCCTCGACTCGCGCGGTAACCCGACGGTCGAGGTGGAGGTCGACCTCGCCTCCGGCGCCCATGGCCGCGCCGCGGTCCCGTCCGGCGCCTCCACCGGCAGCCACGAGGCGGTCGAGCTGCGCGACGGCGACACCACTCGCTACCTCGGCAAGGGGGTGCGCCGGGCGGTGGACCACGTGAACGAGACGATCGCCGACACGGTGATCGGCATGGACGCCTCCCAGCAGGCCGCCATCGACGCCACCCTGATTGACCTCGATGGCACGCCGAACAAGGGGGAGCTCGGGGCGAACGCGATCCTCGGCACCTCCCTGGCGGTGGCGAAGGCCGCGGCGGACGCCTCCGGGCTACCCCTCTACCGCTACCTCGGCGGCGCCGGGGCGCGCCTCATGCCGGTGCCGATGATGAACATCCTCAACGGTGGCTCGCACGCGGACAACAACGTCGACATTCAGGAGTTCATGATCCTGCCGGTCGGCGCCCCGTCGTTTTGCGAGGGGCTGCGCATGGCCTCCGAGGTCTTCCACACCCTCAAGGGGGTACTGAAATCGAAGAAGCTCGCCACCACGGTCGGCGACGAGGGCGGCTTCGCCCCCAACCTCACCTCCAACGAACAGGCCCTGCAGGTGATCGTCGAGGGGATCGAGAAGGCGGGCTACCGGCCCGGCGCCGACATCGCCCTGGCGTTGGACCCGGCGGCGAGCGAGTTCTACCGCGACGGCCGCTACCACCTCGCGGCCGAGGCGGAGCCGGAGCGCGACGCGGACGGGATGATCGCGTACTGGAAGGGGCTGGTGGAGCGCTACCCCATCGTCTCCATCGAGGACGGCCTGGCGGAGGACGACTGGGAGGGGTGGGCGCGCCTCAACGCCACCCTCGGCGACCGAATCCAGCTCATCGGCGACGACCTGTTCGTCACCAACACCGAGCTCCTCGCCCGCGGCATCCGCGAGCACAGCGCCAACTCGATCCTCATCAAGCTCAACCAGATCGGCACCCTCACCGAGACCTTCGCGGCGATCGAGATGGCGCGCCGCGCCGGCTACACCGCGGTGGTCTCGCACCGCTCGGGGGAGACCGAGGACACCACCATCGCCGACTTTGCGGTCGCCTGCGGCTGCGGCCAGATCAAGACCGGGTCGCTGTGCCGCACCGACCGGATCGCCAAGTACAACCAGCTCCTGCGGATCGAGGAGGAGCTGGGAGAGCAGGCGATCTACCGCGGCGCGGAGACCTATGCGCGGTAGGCAGCGCGGGTGGGCGCGCGGTTGGGGATCGGCGGTGAGGGAGGGGAGCGGCCGGCCGGGGGAGGGTGGGACCGGCCGGCGGCGATCCATCGCGCGAGTTTTTCGGTAACGAGCTCGCGCCGCGCCGAGAAGGGGCGGGCGGAGGCGGCCACCGGCGCGTAATCTCCCGGCGCCAAGAGGCCGGCCCGCGGGGCCGACCTCCCCCGATCCCCTATCCCCGAACCCCCATGCACTGGCTCGCCCTCTACTACTCCCAGACCGGCCAGACCCGGCGCGCCCTGGAGGAGATCGCCACCCCCTTAGTGGAGGCGGGCCACACCCTCGACTGGCGCGCCATTGAGCCGGTGGAGCCGTACCCCTTTCCGTGGCCGCAACGGCGCTTCTGGGGGGTGGCGGGTGAGTGCCACCGCGGGGAGGGCTGTGCGATCCGGCCGCTCGAGCTGCCCGCCACCTTCGACGCGGTCCTGTTCGGGGCGCAGCCGTGGTTTCTCGCGCCGTCGCCACCGGTCATGGGGTTTCTGAACTCCCCCGGCGCGGAGCAGCTGCGTGGCCGACCGGTCTACCCGGTGATCACCTGCCGCGCCGCGTGGCGGCGGAGCTATCAAATCGTGCGGGCGGCGCTGCTGGCCCACGGCGCGATTCTTCCCGCCCGCCTCATCCTCAAGGACCGCGCGCCGACGCCACTCAACATCATCACCACCGTCTACCACCTCTGGTGGGGCGGCGACCTTCACGACCAAACCCTCGGCCGCCCCCTCCCCCCCTTCGGCATCTCCCCGCGCGGCTGGCGGCGCGCGCGCCGCTTCGGTCTGCTGCTCGCGACGCGCGAACCCGCAGGCGGTCGCGCTGGCTCCACCGTGGTGCCGCATAAGGGTTGACCGCCCTAATCCCGGCCATCACTATCTGGTCACCTAGCATTGCCTTCCGGTCTCGGAGCGTGGTGATCGTCCAATCCCCTTGGACAACGTTGCGTGTCTCCCTCCCTCAGCGCGACGCCTACTCCACGCCCTTCTCTCCACCGCCACCCGCGTCCACGCCCATGGCCCATGTTCGGCAGGTAGACCGGCGCACCACGGCGGCGAAGAGAGACCATTCATCCACCCGGGAGGGAATCGGAGGAGAAGCGGCATGAAGAACTTCAATCAGTTGTTTGGCGTACGGGCGCGGCTCGTCACCCTGGGGCTCGCTGCCGGCGTCGTGGCCCTGCCGGCACTCGCCCAGGCGGCGAGCGTCGAGGTGGGCGGCCAGGTGCGCTACCGCGGTGAAGCCGACATCCGTGACTTCAACCCGGACACCGGCACGGACGTGGTCAACAGCCAGCGTGCCCGCCTGAGTGTGAAGGTCGACAACGAGCAGTACCACGGCTTCGTCCAGGTGCAGGATGCACGCGTGTGGGGCGAGGAGACAGATACCCTGAGCGACGCCTCCGCCGACTCCCTCGACATGCACCAGGCCTTCTTGAAGGTCGACGACGTCCTCGATACCGGGGTCGGCGTCCAGGTGGGCCGCCAGGAGATCAACTTCGCCGACGAGCGCCTGGTGGGGGCGGTGGACTGGACCCAGAACGCCCGGTCACTGGACGGCATCGTCCTCTCCCGCGCCTTCGGCGACCAGGGAGTGGTGATCCCCTTCTACCTCCAGCTCAACGAACAAGACGATGTCAGCGCAGTCCACGGCGCAACGGTGAACACCGACGAGGGGCTCGATGGGGACACCTGGGCAGCCGGCTTCCACTCCGCGTGGACCGTCGCCAAGGGCCACTCCTTCCAGCCGCACGTCTACTACGTGCGTAGTGGCGACGGCGACAACCTCAACCTCTACACCCTCGGCTTCTACTACACCGGCACGATGAACCCGGTGAGCTACGACTTCACCGCCGACTACCAGACTGGCGAGAGCGGCGACACCGACATCAGCGCCTTCCTCGTCTCTGGCCACGCCTTCTTCACCAGCGGCGATCTGAAGGTGGGGGCGGGGGTCGACTACCTCTCCGGTGACGACGACACCACCGACACGGACAACGAGGCGTTCAACACCCTGCTCGCCACCAACCACAAGTTTTACGGCTACATGGACTACTTCACCGCCTTCGGCTCCACCGCGGACTCGGTCTCCGGCCTTGGCCTGATCGACTGGCAGCTCAAGGGCGCCTACACCGTCGATCCGGCGACCACCGCCGGGGTCGACCTCCACTACTTCCAAACCGCGGAGAGCGATGACACCCGCCTCGGCGGCGACGACACCCTGGGCACCGAGGTCGACTTCACGGTGAACCACAAGGCCGGCCCGGTCACCCTCCAGATTGGCTACTCCGCCTTCCTGATGGACGACGCCATGGAGGCGAAGCTCTTCCCGGTCAACGCCGACAGCAACGGGACGAACGACGTCTCCACGGACGACGTGGGCCACTGGGCGTATGTGATGGCGACGTTGAACTTCTAAACGTCCACCCTGCCCCATAGGAAAGGGGGGTGTCGGCGCGTGCCGGCACCCCCCTTTTTTTCTCGGCCCGCACGGGTCGCGGCTCTTTACCGGCTGTCGCCGCCGGCGACCTTGGCCAGATACGGCACCGCGCGCGGTGGGTCCTGGTACTTGGCGTGGACCTGCTGCACGTGGTCCTGGCAGCGGAAGAAGGCGTCCACTACCCGCGCGTCGAGGTGGCTGCCGGCCAGCCGGCGGATCTCCGCCAGGGCGCGCTCCCGCCCCCACGCCTCCTTGTAGGGGCGCTCGGAGGTGAGGGCGTCGTAGATGTCCGCCACCGCCACGATCCGCGCGTTCAGCGGGATCTCCTCCCCCGCCAGGCCGTTGGGATAACCGTTGCCGTCCCACCACTCGTGGTGACACAGGGCGATCTCCGCCGCCGCCTGCATCAGCGGCGACGAGTGGCCCTCGAGGATGCGGGCGCCATGAATCGTGTGGCTCTGCATGATCCGCCACTCCTCTGCGTCGAGCTTGCCCGGCTTGAGCAGCACCCGGTCGGGGATGGCGATCTTGCCCACGTCGTGCATCGGGCTCGCCTGCAACACCGTCGCCACCGCCGCATCGTCCAGCCCCATCTCGCGCGCGGTGAGCATCGCGTACTGGCTCATCCGCACCACGTGGAGGCCGGTCTCGTTGTCGCGAAACTCGGCGGCGCGCACCAGCCTGGCGATGATCTCCCGGCGACTCTCGTCGAGGCTCTTCGAGTACTCGCTCACCAGCTCCGAGAGGTGGTCGGAGGAGGAGCGGAGCATCCCCTGGTAGGTGGCGAGGCGGCACAGGTTGCGCACCCGCGCCACCAGCTCGAGCTGGTCAAAGGGCTTGTTGACGAAGTCGGTGGCGCCGGCGGCGAGGGCCTCCAGCTTCACCTCGCGCTGGTGGATCGAGGTCATCACCACCACCGGCACCATCTCCGTCTCCGGCCGCGCCCGCACGTGGCGAAGGAAGGTGAGGCCGTTCATCTCCGGCATCTCGATATCGAGGAGGATCACGTGCGGGAGGTGGTCGGCGAGCCAGGTGAGCGCCTCGACCGGATTGAAGAAGGAGACCACCTGGGCAAAGTGGGCGTGGTGGAGAACCCGTTCGAGGAGATCGACCACCGCGGTCGAGTCGTCCACCACCAGGATCTGGGCGTCGTCGGAAAGGTTGGGCATCTTCAGGAAGGACCCGGAACGAGGGGTGGGGCGGGCTCCCCTACCGTATCGACGGCGCATCGCGGCCGATTAAATCTCCTTGTAATGACTAGGTTTTTCCGTATCTGCGCCCTTTTTCAGGCCCCCTTTTTTCGCCGCCCGACGCCACCCTCGCCCGCGGTCTGGCCACCCCTCCCGCCGAGCAGCGCGATGCCACCCCCCAGGCTCACGCCGGTCACCAGGGCGAGCCAGGCGCAGGCGAAGGCGGCCGCCGCCGTCTCCCCCACCCCCAACCGCTGGAGGAGTGCGACGTACCCCCACTCGCGTGGCCCCAGGCCGCCGAGGCTGATGGGTAAGGAGGCGACGAGCCCCACCACCGGCCCGATCCACAGCCACGGCCGCCAGCCGAGCGGCAAGGCGAGGGCGACGGCGAGGGCGACGTGGACGGCGACGTAGAGGGACTGCACCGCCACCGAGGCCACCAAGACCGCCGGGGTCACCGCGACCAGCCGCGGCCAGCGCCGCACCACCGCCGCCGCGCCGAGCAAAGCGACCACCGCCGCCCACCCGAGCCAGCCGCCGCGCGCCACCGACAGCCCCACCGCCGCCACCAGCAAGAGGCCCCACAGGCCGGTGGCACGCTCGAGAAAGACCGAGACGAGCGCCGCCCGTGACGGCCGCCATCCGCCCTCTCCCAGGCGCGCCGCGCGGAAGAGGTCCCCGCCGACGAAGGAGGGGAGGAAGAGGGAGAGGAACATCGCCGCGAAGTAGAGGCGCAGGTGGCGACCCACCGGCCGGGCACAGCCGAGGGTCGCGGCGAGCCACCGCCACTTCAGGGCGCTGAGCCCCTGAGCGGCGACAAACAGGACCACGGCCGCGGCCGCGGCGGGGCTACGGATCCGCGCCAACAGCGCGCCCACCGGCCGCCACTCGACGCGCTGGCCGAGGAGGGCGAGGAGCAGCAGGGAGAGGACGACGCGCAGCGCCGGGCGACGCAACAACCGGCGTACCGCGGTCACCGCGCCGCACGACTCCACCGGCGCAGGATCGGCACGAGGGCGAGGGGGAGGAGGATGGGCCAGAGCGCCGCCTTACCTGAACCGCGCGGGATCGTGCACCCGCCACCCCCGCCCCCGCCGCCGCCCGAGCCGGCGCTGCTGAAGCCGAAGGCGGTGAGGATGAAGAGGCCGTTGTCGTCGGTGGAGAGGAAGAGGTCGCCCCAGTTCTCGTCCATCTTCGCCACGCTCACCGACGAGGCGTTGACGATCGCCCCCACCACCCCGGGGGTCGGGGTGTCGGTCTTGTCGAGGACCAGAACGCTCCCCTGGCGGTCGCCAAGGTAGACCTTGTCGTCGTCCACGAAGACCGAGTCGAAGCCGTCGGACTTGGTGAGATTCAGCGACGGGTCGATCTGCAAGATCTCGCGCTGGTCGAGCTCACCGTTGGAGAGCGACTCCACCCGTTTCACCAACAGACCGTCCTCGAAGACGATGTAGACAAAGTCGCCGTTGGCGACGAGGTCGCGGTACGGGTTCTTGTCGCCGCCGAAGAAGAGTTCGCGCAGGCAGCCGATGATCGAGCCGCACGAATCTTTCACCCGAATCTTCCGCGGATCGCTCGCCTCGACCACCGACAACTGCTCATCGAAGCCGAGAAAGAGGCGCTCGTTCTCGTAATCGAACGACTTAATGTCGTCGCCGGCGTCCGCGAGGTTGTTGAGTAGCACCTGGCGCGTCTGGGTCCCGGTCTGCGACGCCGCCTGGATCCGGAAGGGGAAGGTATCGACCTTTTCGATCACCGCCACCGAGCTGGTGGTCGCCTTCGGGAGGAAGAGGTCGGTATCGACGGCGAAGTCAAAGAGGACGTACATGCGACCGTCCTCGATGATGATCCGCCGGTACTTGATCGCCTTCACCTTCGAGAAGTTGAAACCAAAGAGATCGACGTCGAACTTGTCCTTCACGTCGTCGATCAAGGCATCGGTGCGCACGAAGCGCACCGGCAGCTCGGGCTTGGAGATGTCGAAGACGAACAGGTCGTTCCCCTCGCCGGCCATGTACAGGTAGTCCTCGTTCACATCCAGGCTGGTGAGCTTGAAGTCGGCGCCCGGCTCGGAGGCGATCGGGGCGGTGGCGGTAAGGCGCGGATGGCTGCGATCGCGGACGTCGTAGATGAAGACGCGCCAGGCGCCCATCGGGTCCACCGCCGACGGCGGGCCGAAGCCGAGGACATACAGGCGATCACCACGGGCGACGAAGTCGGGGATCCCCTTGGCGACGTCGAACTCCTGGTTCACCGGCAGGTGGGCGCGGAAGTTGCCCTGGTCGAAATCGCGAATCGACTGGCCGGTCGCGCTCAGGGGCGAAGAGAGCACCACCACGGCCGTCAGAACGGCCATCCACCATGCCGATTGCATTGTCATAACCCCTTGGTTTTTCAGCATGTCTTTCCCCATCCCGTGGGTCGTGACGCTAGCAGAGGGAGACAAAGAGGGTCAACGCCCTCCACCCGCCACGGGTTTACACCCGGCGAAGGGGTGAGCGAGACTGCCACGCCTTCCTTCGGAGCTCGCCCATGCGTGCCACCCTCGCCCTGTTCGCCGCCCTCCTCCTCCCTGTTGTCGCCGGCGCGCAGGGGATAGGCAACCCGGTCTTCTCCCACTACGACTTCGTCGTGCAGGGGAGCGTCGAGTACGCCTCCCTGGACCGCGACCTCGACTCGGGGCGCCAGAACCCGGAGACCTCCGAGCTCACCACCACCCTCTTCAAGGGGGTCGTCGGCGTCCACCCGCGCCTCGATTTGCACCTCCTCCTCGGGCAGGCCAACCTCGACCTCTGCTCGGGCGACGCCCAAGAGGTCTGTGGAGAGAACGGCCAGATCAGCGCCTCCGACTTCGCCTACGGTGGTGGCGCCCGCTGGACCTTCTGGCAGGGCCAGCACGTGGAGGCGGCGATCGGCGGCCAGGGGCTGCGGTTCTCGGTGAGCGACGAGACCGAGAACACCCGCCGCACGGTGGACTGGGCGAGCTACCAGCTCTTCGCCGGCGCCAGCTTCCCCACCGTCCCCTACGCCACCCCCTATCTCGGGGTGGTCTACGACATCGTCGACGCCAAGCTGAGCGGACCCAATGCGGTGGACTTGGAGGTGGACTCCCCCACCAGCGCCTTCGCCGGCGTCGACATCCCGTGGGGCAACTACCTCAGCCTCTCCCTCGAAGCCACCCTCGGCGACAACACCGGCTGGGCGGTGGGCGTGAACGCGCGCTACTAAGCCACGCCCCGCCCTCCCCCGGCGACGGGGACCTCCCTCCGCCACCCACGGCGGGGAGCAAGGAGGAAGGGGATGGGAGGCTTCGCACCCACGGTGCAGACGCCACCCCCTCTCTACCTTCTTCCGCGGCCGAGGACGCGACCCAAAGGTGGGGTGCCGGCGCCGCCGTCACCCCTCGTAGAGACGGCGGTACAACCCCGCGCGCGCCAGAAGCTCCGCGTGGCTCCCTGCCTCCACGATCCGCCCGCCGTCGACCACGTAGATCCGGTCGGCCTGCTGGATGGTGGAGAGGCGGTGGGCGATGACGAAGGTGGTGCGCCCCACCATCAGGTGGGTGAGGGCCTCCTGGACCAGGGCCTCGCTCTCCGTGTCCAGGGCGGAGGTGGCCTCGTCGAGGATCAGGATCGGCGCGTCCTTGAGGATCGCGCGGGCAATGGAGAGGCGCTGCTTCTGCCCGCCGGAGAGGCGCACCCCCTGCTCGCCCACCACCGTGTCGTAGCCGTTGGGCAGCGCGCTCACGAAGGTGTGGGCGTTCGCCGCCTGGGCCGCGGCGACGATCTCGGCCTCGGTCGCCGCGGGCCGGCCGTAGGCGATGTTGTCGCGCACGGTGGTGTTGAACAGGAAGGTGTCCTGCCCCACCAAGGCGATCTGGCCACGCAGGGAGTGGAGGGTGAGGGTGCGGATGTCCACCCCGTCGAGGGTGATCGCCCCCTCCTCCACCTCGTAGAAGCGCGGCAACAGGTGGACCAGGGTGGTCTTGCCGCCACCCGAGGGGCCAACAAAGGCGACCGTCTCGCCGGCGCGGGCGGTGAGTGCCACGTCACGCAGGATCCACTCCTCCTCGTAGCGGAAGGAGACCGACTCGAAACGGACTTCGCGCGCGAAGGGGGCGAGCTCGGTGGCGCCGGCGCGGTCACAAATCCCCGGGGGCTCGTCGAGCAACTGGAAGATGCGCGCTGCCGCCGCCAGCCCCTCCTGGATCCCCACGTGCAGGTTGCCCAGCTTGCGGATCGGCTGGTACGACATGATCAGGGCGGTGAGGAAGGAGAAGAAGGTCCCCGGGGTGAGCTCGCCGGCGATCACCCGGCTGCCGCCGTAGTAGACCGCCGCCACCGCCCCCACCGCGACGATCATCTCCACCGTCGGCGAGGTGAAGGCACGCGCCTGGGTCTTCTTCATCAGCTTGCGGAAGTAGAGCTGGTTGTGGGCCGCGAACCGCTCCCGCGCCCGCGCCTCGGCGGTGAAGGCCTGGATCACCCGATGGCCGGCGAGGGATTCGGTGAGGAAGTCGGTGAGGTCGGCGATCGTCTCTTGCGACCGGCGCGAGATCTGCTTCATCCGCTGGCCGAAGAGGCGGATCGGCCAGAGGGCCAGGGGCGCCACCCCGAAGGCGATGAGGGCGAGCTTCCAGTCGCGATAAACCACCACCCCGAGGAGGGTAACCAGGGTGATCGAGTCGGAGAGGAGGGAGGTGAACGAGGTGTCGATCGTCTCCTTCAGGAGGTTGACGTCGTTAAGGGTGCGGGAGACGAGGTTGCCGGTGGGGTGGGTCTGGTAGAAGCGCAGGTCCATCTCCTGCAGGTGGTCGTAGACCTCGCCGCGCAGGTCGCGGATCACCCCCTGACCGATAAACCCCATGAGGTACTGCTGGCCGTAGTAGAAGAGCCCCTTGAGGAAGAAGGTGGCGAGGATCACCCCGGGGATCAGGGTGAGCATGAAGCGGTCGCCGCGAATGAAGACGTCGTCCAAGACGTTCTTGATCAGCAGGGCGAAGACGCCGGTGAAGGCGGCGACCCCAAGCATGCAAAAGCCGGCGGCCACCATCCGCGGGATGTACGGCCGCAGGTAGCGCAGGACGCGGCGGAACTCCTCCGGCCCCGTCGCCCCGCCCGCCCCAGGCCCGCCGCCGCTCATCCGCCCCCAACCTCGGCGAGCACCTGGTTCACCGCCGCCACCACCCGCGCCGCCTCGTCGTCGGTGAGCTGCGGAAAGAGCGGCAACGAGATCATCGAAGCGGCCGCCGCCTCTGCGTTCGGAAAGTCGCCCGGCCGGTAGCCAAGGTGGGCGAAGGCGGGCTGGAGGTGCAACGGCAGGGGGTAGTGGATCAGGGTCGAAACGCCAAGCTCGGCGAGCCTGGCCTGGACCCGGTCGCGCTCGGGGACGCGCAGGGGGTAGAGGTGGTAGACGTGGTGGGCGCCTGGGGCCACCCCCGGGTGGCGCGCGAGCGGGTGGTCGATGCCGTGGCGATACCGCTCGGCGAGCGCCCGGCGCCGCTCGATCCAGCCGTCGAGGTGGGCGAGCTTCACGGAGAGGATCGCCGCCTGCAGCTCGTCGAGGCGCGAGTTGTGGCCGGCAAGCTCGTGGCGGTAGCGGACCCGCTGGCCGTAGTTGCGCAGCAGCCGCAGGCGGTCGGCGACCGACTCGTCGCTGGTGACCACCGCGCCGCCGTCGCCGTAGGCGCCGAGGTTCTTGCTCGGGTAGAAGGAGAAGCAGGCGGCGCGGCCGAAGGTGCCGGCGGCGCGCCCCGCCAGGCGTGCCCCCATCGCCTGGGCGCAGTCCTCCACCACCGGGATCGCCCCCGCCTCGGCGAGGATTGGAGCCATCGGCGCCGGGTGGCCAAAGAGGTGAACCGGAACGATCGCCGCACAGCGCTTTGTGATCACCGCGGAGAGCTGGTCGGGATCGAGCATCATCGTGTCGGCGTCGATGTCGACGAAGAGCGGCGTCGCCCCGAGGGAGGCGATCGCCGCGCAGGTGGGCTCGGCGGTGTTCGGCACGGTGATCACCTCGTCGTCGCGCCCCACCCCCACCGCCTCCAGGGCGAGGGCGATCGCGTCGGTGCCGTTGCCCACCCCCACCGCGTGGCCAACGCCGAGGGCGTCGGCGAAGGCTCCCTCGAAGCGGGAAAGCTCGTCGCCGAGGATGAACCAGCCCGAATCGAGGACGCGCGCGATCGCCGCGTCGATCTCCGGCCGGATCGCCGCCACCTCGCGCTTCAGATCCAAAAATGGGATCGGCGCGCTCATTCACCACCCTCCGCGCCCCCGGCCAACCGGCCCGCGCCGGTCACCGCCCCGCCTCCCGCGCGCGCACCGCCGCGAGGAAGTCCTCGTAGGTGGTGAGGTACTCGTCGGGGTTGTAGCGCAGGGAGGCGAGAACCAAGCACACCGCGCCGCCACTGAAGTTGTTCAAGGTGCGCCAGTGCAGGGGCGGGACGTACAGCCCCTCGTCGCTGGCGTTGAGGGTGAAGGTCCAGCGGCGGGAGCCGCTGTCCACCACCACGTCGAAGGCGCCGGAGATCGCGATGACCACCTGCTCCAGATCGCGGTGGGCGTGCTCCCCGCGGACCGTCTCCTTCACCACCTCGTAGAGGTAGTAGACGCGCTCGATCGAAAACGGGATGTGATTCTTCCCCTCGATGAAGGTGAGGCTGCCGCGCGCGTCGGAAAACTTAGGCAGGTGGATGATGTGCGGGTGGGACCACTCGGGTCCGCGATCAACGGCCATAACGTCCTCCTCGTTGCCACACTCCACCAGCACGCGGCCGCCGGTGCAAGGCGGCCGCCCGCGCTCACCCGCCGGTACCCCCCCTCCCCGCCTGCCGCTGGCGCACCTCGGTGAGGAAGTCGTCATAGGTGGTGAGGTAGTCCTTTGGATCGTAGGCGGCGGAGGCGAGCACCAGACAGGCGGCGGCGCCGCTGAAGTTGTTCAAGGTCCCCCAATGGAGCGCCGGGATGTACAGCGCCTCGTCCGGGGCGTTGAGGCTGAAGGTCCACTGCTGCTCGCCATTGAAGATCACCACGTCGAAGGCGCCGGTGATCGCGATGACCAGCTGCTCCAAGTCGCGGTGGGCATGCTCGCCGCGGATCGTTTGCTTCTTCACCTCGGCGAGGTAGTAGATGCGCTCGATCGAAAAGGGGATGTGGTTCCCCCCCTCGATGAAGCTCAGGCTGGCACCGCGGCCGGAAAACTTCGGGAGTTGGAGGATGTGGGGTTGCGACCACGCGGGGTCGCGCACGGGCGCCATGGCCGCTCCTGCAAAGAGACCGGGGGTTACTCCACCAGGGGGCAAGACGTAAGACAAGGGGAGATCGACCCCCGCCGGCCACTGCTCTATTTTCCCCGCGCGCCACCACCGGCGCCCGGGGAACCCAACCGATCGTGAGCCTGCGCCTCTTGATGGTCTATGCGGACGCGCGCACGCCGTCGTCGCGGATCCGCATCCTGCAGATGGTGCCGTGGCTACGCCGCCTCGGGGTGGAGGCGACCTGCCTCCCCTACCCGCGGACCCTCGGCGCGCGGTTCACCCTCCGCCGCCAAGCGGCGTGCCACGACCTCGTCCTCCTGCAGAAGCGGCTCCCGGTCCGCGCCGACACCCTCCTCTGGCGCCACCTCGGCCGGCCGCTCCTGTTCGATTTTGACGACGCCATCGCCTTTCGCCAGGAGCCGCGTGCCGGCTCCTACCTCTCCCCGACCCGCCAGCGGCGCTTCGCGCGCACCGTGCGCCTGGCCGACGGGATCATCGCCGGCAACCGCTACTTGGCCTCCCTGTGTGGCGCCGCGGCCAAGCCCGTGCTGATCGCGCCATCGCCGGTCCCCTACCCGGTGGCCACCTGCAGCGCGCGGCCGCCCAACCCAGTACCGATCCTCGGCTGGGTGGGCGGCGGCCCCAACCTCGACTCCCTCGCCGCCCTCGCCGTCCCGTTGCGGCGGCTCGCCGCGCGCCACCCCTTCCGCCTCCACGTCCTCTCCGACCAACCCTTCACCTGCCCGGGGGTCGAGGTGGTAAACCTCCCGTGGCGGCTGGCAAGCCAAGAGGAAGAGATCGCCCGCTTCGACATTGGCCTCATGCCCCTTGCGGCCGACAACCCGTGGAACGCCGGCAAGTGTAGCTACAAGCTCCTCCAGTACATGGCCGCGGGGGTCGCCTCGGTCGCCTCGCCGGTGGGGATGAACTCGGAGGTGATCGACGACGGGGTCAACGGCCTGCTGGCAACCGACGAGGCCGCGTGGGAGCGCACGCTGATTCGTCTCCTCGACGACCCCTCCCTGCGCCAGCGCCTCGGGCGCGCGGCGCGCCAGACCGTAGCCCGCGCCTACACCTACCCGGCGATCGCCGGCCAGTGGCTCGCCTTCTTCGCCAGCGCGTTCCACCTCCGGCCGTGACCGGCGCGTGTTCCGTATTCCGCGCGCCGCGCCTGCCCCGTGGGGCGGGATCGCCGGCAACAGCCGGCCCCTCCCGAAAGACCGGAACGACGGCGCCACCCTCCGCAAACCCTGGCGCCGGAAAAGCGGGTGCGGGGGGCGGAGCAAACTCCCGCGCGTGATCCGCGCGCCACGCCTGCCCCGTGGGGCGGGATCGCCGGCAAGAGCCGGCCCCTCCCGAAAGACCGGAACGACGGCGCCACCCTCCGCAAACCCTGGCGCCGGAAAAGCGGGTGTGGGGGGCGGAGCAAACTCCCGCGCGTGATCCGCGCGCCGCGCCTGCCCCGTGGGGCGGGATCGCCGGCGGGGGTGAGCCCCTACCTTCCCGCCGCGCCCACGATCTCCACCGTAAAACGCGGACCGCTGCCCGCTACCGCTCCCGCCACCTCTCCCACAGCTTCGCCTCGCGCAGGGCCACGTACCAGGCGGTGGAGAGGGCGATCATCAGGCCGGGGATGCCGTCGAGGAAGCCGAGCTGCAACAGGTAGCCGCGGAGGAAGCGAAAAAGGCTGTTGCCCGCCAGCCGCCGGAGCGACGGCCGCTTGCCGGCCGCAAAGGCATCTTGGGCGGCGATGGTTGAGTAGAGGTTCGCCTTCTCCTGCTGGTGGGTGAGGGAGTCGCCGTCGGGGAAGCTGTAGTGGAGGATCAGGCCGGGCAGCGTCCGCTCCGCACCCGCCGCACCGAGGGTGGAATGGAGCCCCGGGGTGAAGTGGGCGTCGCCCCGCCGGGCGAGGCGCAGCTCCGAGTCCCGCGCCCACACCCCGTGGCGGATCCACCGCCCCATGTAGCGCACCCGCCTCCGCACCCGGTAGGCGGCCACGCCCGGATCACCGGCGCGCGCCACCACCGCCTCAACCGCCGCCCGCAGGGTGTCGTCGATCACCTCATCCGCGTCGAGGAACATCACCCAATCGCCGCTCGCCATGGCCACGCAGTCGTTGTACTGCTGCTGGAAGCCGGCAAAGGGCTGCTGGGCGAAGTGGTCCGCGTACCGTTTGGCGATCTCCACCGTCGCGTCGGTGGAGTGGGAGTCGAGGACGCAGAGCTCGCCGGCGAAGCGAGCAGACTCGAGGGCCCGTTCCACGCTCCGCGCGTTGTTGTAGGTGATCATGCAGATCGACAGACGCGCCATCTCACCTCTCCTCCACCAGCCGCTGATAGACCGCCTCGTACCCCGGCAGGAGCCGGGCCCAATCGTACGCCACGGCCCGTTGCGCCGCCGCCGTAGCGAGACGACCGCGCAGGGGTGCATCGGCCAGCAACCGCGCCAGCCCCGCGGCCAAGGCGTCCGGCTGCTCCGGCTCTACCAACAGCCCCTCCACACCGTCACGCACCATGTCGCAAATCCCCCCCACCCGACTCGCCACCACCGGCCGGCCCGCGGCGAGCGCCTCCGCCACCACCAGGCCAAAGGGCTCGCGCCGCGATGGCACCACCACCACCTCGGCGTGGGCGAGCCACGCGACCTTCTCGAGCCCGCGCACCAACCCTGGAAAGGAGATGTTCTTCTCCAACCCCGCCGCCGCCACCTGGCGCCGGAGCGCCCCCTCCTCCTGACCCGCGCCGGCGATCACCAAATCGACGCGCGCGCGCAGCGCGGGGTCGAGGCGCGCCCACGCCGCGATGAGCACGTCGAACCCCTTCTTGCGAAAGAAGAGGCCGAGGGCGAGGCAGTAGGGGCGCGGGTAGGGGGCAGGCGGCGGAGCACGGAAGGCGGCCACCTCCACGCCGTTGGCGACGTCGAAGATCCGCTCCTCCGCCACCCCGAGGGTACGGTACTCGCGGTGGATGGCGGTGGAGATGGCGGTGACCGCATCCGCGCGTGCCAGGGTGCGCGCGAGGCGGCGGGCGAACAGCGGCCGGGTGCGCACCTCCTCCGCCGGATCAATGTCGCCGCCGTGGGCGGTGAGGACCAAAGGCACCGGCCACAGGCGGGCGAACTGGCTCGCCACGAAGCCGGCCGGGTAGAGGCCGTGGGCGTGGAGGAGGTCCATCCCCCAGCGCAGGCGCACGAGCGCGAGGTAGAGGGCCACCTGGCTGACCCCGTACCGCTGGGAGGTGGGCTTGGCGAAGCGAACCACGCGGAAAGGGCGATCCAGCCGGTTGTCGCGGTGGCGCACCCGCGGCGCCACCACCACCACCTGGTGGCCGCGCGCGCACAGAAACTGCGCCTGGCGGTCCACCACCTCCTCCTGCCCGCCCACGGTCGGGGTGTAGGTGGAGGTGTAGAGACAGATCCGCAGCGGCCTCACCCCCGCCCCTCCGCCAGCCCGTCGAGGAGGGCGACGAAGCGCGCCACGTACCCCTCCAGGCCGTGGCCGGCGGCGACCTCGCGCGCCCGCGCGCCGTGCAGGGCGCGCCATCCCGGGTCCGCCATCCGGGTGATCGCCGCGGCAAAACCCGCCACGTCCTCTGCGTCGTCCACCACCGCGCCGCCGCCGTCGGTCAGCCGCTCCGCCACCCCGTTCGCCGCACTGGTGATCACTGGCAGGCCGGCGGCGAGGGCCTCGAGGCAGGCGTTAGAGAACGGCTCGTAGCGGGTCGGGAAGCAAAAGCCGTCGCAGCCCAGAAGCAGCTCGTCCACCTCCCCCAAGGGGCCGGTGAAGGTGACCCGCTCAGCCACGCCGAGGCGGGCGGCGAGGCGCCGGTACTGGCCGAGCCGCGGCTCCTTGCCCACCACCAACAGATGGAGGGTCGCGCGCGCCGGCGGCGCGACCTGGGCGAGGGCGCGCAGGAGGGTATCGACCCCCTTGCGGCGAAAACCCGAGCCCACGTACAGCAACCGCACCCGATCCACCACCTTCGGGAAGCGCGCCGCCACCGCCGCCCGCGCCGCGGGCCGGCGCGCGGGGTCGAAGCGCGCGAGGTCGATGCCGTTGTAGACCACCACCAGCCGCTCGCCCCCGACCCCGTAGTAGCGACTTACCTCGGCACGCACCCGCTCGCTGTTCACCACCACCTGGCGGGCAGTGCGAAAGCAGTGCCGCTCCACTGCCACCATCAGCCGGTGGCGCGGCCGGAGCTGCTCCCAGATTCGCCGCCCCGGCGCGTCCACAACGGCCATCGCCGCTTGATAGGCCCGGTGGCAGCCGCCGCCGGCGCGAAACAGATCCACCGGCCCAAGGATCGCGTCGTGGGCGTAGAGGAGGTCCAGCGGCTGGCGCGCTACCGCTTGCGCCGCCGCCCACGCAAAGCCCCAAAAACGGCCCCCCGGCAGCCAGCCGAGGGTGGGGACCCGGTGGTGCGTCCACCCCCCCGGCGGCGGGTCACCGGTGGTGAAGAGGTGAAGCTCGAAGCGCGCCGGCGGCAAGGCAGCGAGGAGGCGGCCGAGAAAGCGCTCGCCGCCGCCGTACGGGTGGAAGCGGCGCACCGCCACCCCGAGGCGCAGGCGTTGGTGGAGGGGAGGCGAACAACCCATAAGTCCGACTGTGGAGCCACCCGTTGCAGGGGTGCAACCGAAAGGCGAATCGTTGCACCGCAGAGGCGCAGAGAACGCGGAGGATTGCCCTACTCCTCTGCGCCTCTGCGGTGATCCTCAGACCAAACTCACTCCGTACCGCCCTGCAGATACTGGTCGATCCCGCGCTTGCAGCGCGTCACCCCCGACGCCTGCGCCTCCTCCAACATGCGGATGTTGCGCTCCAGTCGGCCACGGTCGAACTCCGGGTGGTGGAGGTGAAAGACCGTCGCCCGGAAGCGCAGGTCCTTGCGCACGACGCCGTGGTGGAAGAGGCGGACCGCCAGCTCACTGTCCTCCTTACCCCACCCCTCGAACGCCTCGTTGAAGCCATTCACCGCGAGGAAGTCGTCGCGCCACACGGCCATGTTGCACGACCGCACCCCGGCGAGGAGTTGCGAGTGCCGCACCACCGGCCGCAGCAAGCGCAGGCAATACTTGGCGTTGCCCAGCCCACCGCGCACGGCGTGCGCGAGGAGGCGGACGAGGGCGAGGTCGCGGTGGTCGAAGCGCGGCGCCGCCTCCGGCCCCACCAGGACCCGGTGGCCCTGGACGAAGCAGCCGCGCTCCGCCGCCGCCCGGTGGTCGGCGACGAAGTGGCGCGCGGGGATGCAGTCGTCGTCGGTGAACACCAGGTAGTCGGCATCGCTCGCCGCCACCCCGCGGTTGCGGATCGCTGCGGCGCGGAAGCCGCGGTCCTCGTGCCAGACGTGGCGCATCGGGAAGGGGGCGAGGGCGGCCACCTCCGCCACCAACGCGGCGGTCGCCGGCCCGGAGCCGTCGTCCGCCACCACCACCTCGTCGGGGGGAACCACCTGGTGGAGGTAGCCCTCCAGGCAACGGCGCAAAAAGTGCGGCCGGTTGTAGGTGGGGACCACCACCACGACTTTCATCCCTGCTTCTCGTTTGCCGGTTGCGCCTCGCCCTCGTGCGCCCCCGCGAGGGGGTCGGCGGCCGGGCCGGGAATCGCGTAGCTGCCGTCCACCCACCGGCCCAGATCAATCAGCCGACACCGCTCGCTGCAGAAGGGGCGGTCCATGTTTCCCACCCACGCCGCGGGACGTTTGCAGACCGGACACGGCGTGGGAGGGGGGCAAGACATGACGCTCGCTGCGCGCGCAGGAATGAAAGAGGGGCGCGGCTGCGCCGGGGTGGGGGATGAGGGACAGGGTTTGAGGAGAGGGTGGGGGGGGCGGCCGGTGTGAACCCGATATTCAGAACACGCCCGCGCCAAGATCGCGATCGGGATCGAGAGACCCGGCGGCTGGGACGACCCCGACCCCGATCGCGATCCCGATTGCCCTTGCCCCAACCATAAGGTTCAGAACACGCCCGCGCCAAGCAAGGGCCACGGCCGGAGAGGGCGGCCCCCCCCTTCTCCTCGACCCCTCACTCCCCACCCCCGGGGCGCACCACGCGCGCCCTCACCACCCTTCCCTCCAGGTCGTGGTCGTGAGAACGGGTGATCTCCACCGCGACGATCTCGCCGGCAACGGGGGGCTCGCCGTCACTGTCGGTGAGATAGACGACCCCGTCGATCTCCGGCGCCATCCAGCGGGTGCGGCCGGCGAGGAGCAGGTCGCTCTCTGCGCTCTCCCCCTCCACCAATACCGCCTCCACCGTCCCGACCCGCGCCGCCAGCCGCGCTCGCGACACCTCCCCCTGAAGCTCCATCAGCCGCTCGGCGCGTGCGGCCGCCACCTCCGGGTCCACCGCGCCGGCGAGGCCCACCGCCGCGGTCCCCTCCTCCGGCGAGTAGGTGAAGCAGCCGAGCCAGTCGAAGTGGCCCTCGGTGACGAACGCGGCGAGCCGCTCGAAGGCCGCCTCGGTCTCGCCAGGAAAGCCGGTGATGAAGGTCGTGCGCAGGGCGATCCCCGCCTCCCGCAGGCGCGCCACCAGGGCGCGGCTCTCCGGCTCCGAACCGCGCCGCCCCATCCGCCGGAGGAGGTGGTCGTCGATGTGCTGGAGGGGCAGATCGACGTAGGGCAGGAGGTGGCGGCCCGTGGCGAGCAGCTCGATCACCTCCGCGGTGAGACGGCCGGGGTAGGCGTACAAGAGGCGAATCCACTCCACCGCCCCCTGGCGTTCGAGGGCGCGCAGCAAGGTGGCGAGCTCCTCTCCCGCCTCCGGCCGATCCACGCCGTAGGCGGTGGTGTCCTGGGCGATGAGGATCGCCTCCCGCACCCCGCTCCCCGCCAACCCCTCCATCTGGCGCAGGAGGTCGTCCACCGGCGGGCTGGCGAAGCGGCCGCGCATCAGGGGGATCGAGCAGAAGGTGCAGCCGTTCGCGCAGCCGTCGCCGATCTTCACGTAGCGATAAGGGGCGGCGGTGAGGGGCTCGCGCGGCAGCTCCGCCGGATAGAGGCGGCTGCCCACCGCCGGCGACACCACCTCCGCCGCCCCCCCCGCGGCGAGGCGTTGGAGCAGCGCCGGTAGCCGCTGGTAGTCGGTGGTCCCGAGGATCGCGTCCACCTCCGGCAGGGAGTTGGCGAGCTCGAGCGCGTACCGCTCCCCCATGCAGCCGGTGACCACCAAGCCGCGGCACCGCCCCTCCTGCTTGTAGGCCGCCATCTCCAGGATCGTGTTGATCGACTCGGCGCGCGCCGACTCCAAAAAGCCGCAGGTGTTCACCACCAGACAGTCCGCCTCCTCCGGGTGCGAGGTGAGCTCAAACCCCGCCGCCTTGGCGAGGCCGAGGGCGACCTCCGAGTCCGCCAGGTTTTTCGGACAGCCGAGGGAGACGAGACCGAGCTTGAGAGGAGGCGCCATGGGTGCAGGATCCGCCATCGCGCGACAGAGGCCAAGCCGCGCCCGAAGCGGAAGGCGCGCCGGCGGCGCGGGGTGAGGGATCGGGGATGGGGGTGGACCGGCCGGGCAGGCACACGCTGCGCCGCGTCTGCCTCCTCTGCCGGCCGTGCCAAAAAAGCCGAGGGGTCGGCCCACCAGACCGGGCGAAGAGGCTTGAGCCGTGCGCCGCCAACAACCTGCGGCCGAGGAGGCGGCCCGCAGATGGCCTGCCGGGTACGCCGGTCACCGAGTCACTGGTCGATGCGCTGGGTGCCGGACGGTAGATCCAAGGCGAAGTGCGCCGGGTCGACCGGTTGGTTGAGCTTCAGGCCGTGGAAGGCGATGGCGGTCAGGTTGCCCACCGTGTCCACCACCTCCATGCCGAGGAGGGCGAGGTCGTCGCGCTTGAGCCGGAGGGAGACGGACTGGAAGCTCGAATCCTTTCCCTTCGGGGTGAGGAGCAGGCGCAGCTCCTCCGGGTGGGGAGCCGCGGGCAGCGCCTCCATCGCATAGAGGTCGTCGAGGGAGGCGAGGCCGGCGAGGAAGGCGAGGGGCGTGCGCGCCAACTCGCCCGCCGCGAGGCGGCGCACGACCACCTGTTCCAACTCCGCGGAGTAGACCCACATGCGCTCGCCGTCGATCAGCACGTCCTGGGGGGCGGGCTGGGTGTAGTGCCAGCGCACCCGCGCCGGCCGCTCGATCCAAACCGACCCCATCGCCTCTTGAGTGGTGTGAGTGGCGCGGTTGGTGGCGTGTTGGACGAACTCGCCCTGCAGGGACTCGAGGGTGGTGAGGAAGCGGCGCACCCGCGCCAGGTCGTCGGCGGCAACGGCCGGACGAACCACGGCAAGGGCGAGAAGGAGGGGGAAGAGGTAGCGGCACATGGGGTAGCGGTTCATGGGCTGGGAGGAGACCACATCGCCCCCGCCGGCGGTAGGAGGTCAACCTCCGGCGGCGGCAAAAGGTCGCCCACCGGGACGACGACGATTCCCTCCGCGCGCAGCCTGGGCAGAGCGGCCTCGAGGGCCTCCAGGGTAGCCGGGTGGGGGTGGCCAATGGCGATCGCGTGGCCGTGTTGCAAGGCAAGGTCGATGAGGCGATCGAACTGGGTAGCGATCGCCTCGGGGGTCTGGTCGTTGTCGAGGAAGATGTCGCGGGCGAGCCACGGGACCCCGGCCCGCGCCGCGGCCACGGGCGCCACCGAGTGGGGGGTGGTGCGGCTATCGAGAAAAAAAAGGCCCCGCGCCGCCAGCTCCGCCATCACCACCGCCATCGGTGCCGCCTCCTCGGTGAGGCGCGACCCCATATGGTTGTTCACCCCCTCGGCAAAGGGAACCGCGGCGAGGTCATCGTCGAGTTGGCGGCAGAGGGTCGCCTCGTCCATGGCCACGAGCAACCCACCCTTGCCCGGCTGGATGCGCGGATACGCCTGCGGCTCCATGGGGAGATGGAGCAGGACCACCTCGCCCGCCGCGTGGACCCGCTCCGCGGTCTCGGTGGAGTGGGCGAGGAAGGGGATGACGGAGAAGGTGATCGCCTCGCCGGTGGCCAACAGACGGTCGGCGGCGGCGAGATCGCGACCAAGGTCGTCGATGACGATCGCGACCCGCACCGCCGCCTCAACACCCTGCTCCTCCCCCTCACCCCCCAGCGCCCCCCCTGGCCCCTCGCCCTCCCCCTCGCCCGCCGCCATCGGGGACTCGCCCGCGGCCACCGGCGGTCGACCCACGGGCAAAGGAAGCCGGGGGCCATGGGCGACCCGAGCGGGGCGGGGGCTCCGCCTCGGTGGGGTGGAGGGCGGCCATAGCAGGGCCACCACCACCGCCAGCCCCGCGATGAGGACGAGCAGCGCGAGGGCGAGGCGCGGCGACAGGCGCAGGGGAGGACGGCGGGCCATTAGCGATTCGCCAGACGGCGGCGGTTACCGCTCGCCGTACAGCACCTGCGCGGCGAGTTGGCCCAGCAGCATGTCGTGGTCGTGATCCAGCGCGAACAGGCGGCAGTGGAGGATCTTCGCCGGGATGTAGTCGAACTGGTCGCGCAGGGCGGCGGTGGAGGTGCGGCCGGTGGTGGGTTCGAAGACGTAGATCTGCCGATCGCCCATTTGCAGCGGGTTCAGGGGCCGGGTGTCTTTGCTGGCAAGGTCGATCCGGAACGGCAGGCCGTGGAGGGCGGCAGGGAGGAGGTCGCGGATCTGCGCCTCCATCTCCAGAGGATCGAGGGGCGGCGCGGCTTGGGTAAGGTCGTGACTGGCGACGATGGTGTCGTACGCCATCTTCCACTTCACGTCGCGGCCGAGGATCCGCGCCCACTCGCGGCCGAGGTCGCGCCGCACCCCCACCCCGTCGCGGATCCACCGCCGCACCTCCTCGATGAGCGACCACTCGGTGATCCGCAGGTAGCCGTCGAGGTCATCGGCCGGGCTTTCGAGCCAGATCTCCCCCATGGTGGCGGGAAAGATCTCGCGCAGATGGAGGTCGATGGCGCGGGTGGTGCGGTGGAAGTAGACGTTGGAGTAGAGGTAGAGGCGGGCGTTGAGGAACATGTTCAGCGCCGCCAGCCCAGCCCGGTGGAGGGTGAGCCCAGGCGCGGAGAAGAAGAGGTAGTGGATCAGCCGGTCCACGTCCACCGGCCCAATGGCGACGCCGCACATGTACGAGTCGCGCAAGACGTAGTCCATGTTGTCCGCGGTGAAGACGCCGGCGAGCAGCGGCTTCAGGGCGACCACCCACGGCGGAATCTGCGCGCCGCCGCCCTCCTCCTTGGCAATCAGGAAGGCGACCCACGCCGGGTCGATCTCCTCGCCGGAGGCGAACTCGCCGCTCGGGCTGCGCCGCACCTCGCGGATCACCGGCGCCAGCGGCCCGGTGATGATCAGCCCACCCACCTGCTCGTGGGTGAGGCCGAAGCGGGCAAGGTGGTTCTCCTCGAAGAAGTGGGCGAAGGGGCCGTGGCCGATGTCGTGGACCATCCCCGCCACCCGCAATAGCTCCTCCACCAAGGCGGCCGAGGGACAGTCTTGCTGGTGCTGCGCGAGGGTGGGGTAGAGGTGGACCGCGAGGCGGCCGGCGAGGTGCATCGTCCCGAGGCAGTGCTGGAAGCGCGAGTGCTCGGCACCGGGAAAGACCCAGCGCGCCGACTGGAGTTGGTAGATGTAGCGCAGGCGCTGCATCCACGGCGTATCGAGCACCGTCTGCTCGCACGCCTCGCCGCGCCGCTCGGGCACGGTGAGCTGGATGTAGCGGTGGACCGGATCGGCGATCAGGGAGACGCCGTGGTACGGGTGGGCCATGGGGGGAATCGGCGGGAGGCAAAGCGCGGCGGGTCGTGGCCGGGGGCGGCGATGAGACCACGCCGCCTTCGGCCACGCCAGGACCGCGGCGGCGGGAGGAGTGGGCTGGACCCGCGCCCCGGGTGGCCGCCGACCCGGGGCGCCGGGAGCGCGGGAGCGGGGGGGGGACCCTGGGGAGACCTCGGTGCCGCGACCTGCGTCAACCCGCAGCCAAGGCGGCGGGAGAAGC
>Ga0210014_1000200_pt1 | contig 52951 bp, 56 predicted proteins | sample CryGeymeta201519_FD_183983 | JGI IMG/M metagenome (GOLD analysis project Ga0210014, IMG submission 183983) | Groundwater microbial communities from Crystal Geyser aquifers in Utah, USA - Crystal Geyser metaG 2015-19 (SPAdes) (version 2) | ecosystem: Environmental > Aquatic > Deep subsurface >...
AAGTGGCGAATAGCCCCTTCCTTTTGTAATACCATAATTTCCAGAATAGGCGACTCGAAAGGTAAAATCCTTCAACAATTTTAACTCGGCAAAAATATTGCCTACAAAACGGTAGGAATCATTAATGTTTCTGGTTGAACGCTCGTTTACTACAAGCAAAGGATTCCCAATTTGTGCTCCACCAATCGCAATTGGCAATTGATTATAAACGCCATCTGCATTAAAAGGGCTTACAATGGGAGTTGCGTTTAAAGCCGCTATATAATTACCATCAGGGTTGTCTGGTAAATCAGATTTCACACCGTTGATGCCAATGCCTACTTTTAAGTTATCGGAAATTTTGACTTCATTATTGATATTTACGGTTATTTTTTGAAGTTCTTCGTGTTTAATAAGGCCTTCTTCTTTTAGATATCCAATGCCAACGCTTATCCTATTGGATTCATTACCGCTTTGAATGCTTAAATTGGCGTTTTGAACGGTTGCGCCTTCATTGGTAATTTGGTCAATCCAGTCTGTATTGCCTGTAAATAAATTATAAAAAGGATATGGTGCAAGACCATCATTAACCAATCGTTCATCATACAGTGTTTTAAACAATTCTGCATTTGCTAGTTCTGGTTTTCCCGTTATATTTTTAAATCCGGTAGAAGCAGAAAAAGTAATGTTCATTTTCCCTTCTTTACCCTTCTTGGTTGTAACAAGTATAACCCCATTAGCTCCCCTTACCCCAAATATAGCCAACGATGATGGGTCTTTTAACAGTTCAATAGAATCTATGTCATTTGGATTGATATAACTAATGTCTTCACTAAAAATGCCATCAACCACATATAAAGGCTTGGTTTGATTTCTACTTACTGTACCCCTAATTCGAATATCTGGTTCTTGCCCTGGCTGGCCTGAATTAACAATAGATAAACCAGCCACTTTACCTTGTAGGGAAGCCACTGGGTTTGCGTTGGGTTTATTGGCTACTATATCACCCTCAACCCTGACTATTGATCCAGCAAGGTCTCTTTTTTTTGCTGTTCCATACCCAACAACAACAACTTCATCTAAAGATTCTACATCAATTGCTAATACGATGTTTAAAACCGTTTGGTTAGTTATTGCTATGGTCTTTTTTTGAAACCCAACATAACTAAATTCTAAGGTTTCTCCATTAGAGACCTCAATAGAATAATTTCCATCAAAATCAGTGCTAACACCTCTAGTGGTTCCTAAAACTATAACATTTACACCAGGTATGGGCATATTGTCTTCAGAACTAGTAACAACGCCCGTAACTGTATTTTGAGCAAAGCCACTAACGGAAACTAGAAAAAGTAGTAATAAAATAATTTTTGTTTTCATATATATGATTTGTATTAATTGTTAGTCAAGTACAAGATATAATCAATTTTGCTTTTGGAATAAAAAGCGTTTACACTTTAAATACGCCACAAAGTGTTAAAAAAACAGAAAAAGCTATATTTGAAGTATGTTGAAGCTACAAAAAAGTGAGCAAAAAGCCTAATTAAAACGTTATATGACGTATTAATGGCGTAAAAAAAAATAAGAATAACGTAATTTAATACGTCAATTATTCTAAATTTAACAAATAAGACGACATAGAAAAATCATTTTCTAAATTCAACTTCTTTTTTAATCTGTATCTATGTGTTTCTAGACCTCTTACAGATACATTCATTAAAGGTGCAATTTCCTTATTTGTTAAATTCATTTTGATGTATGCGCAGATCTTTAAATCTTTTGGAGTTAAGTTGGCATGTTTAGCTTTTAAGCTTTTAAAAAAATCTTCATGCACTTGATTAAAGTTATGCTCAAAAATCTTCCATTCATCTTTATGCGCAATTGAATTATCAACTTTTTTAAGAATTTTTTTATAAGAATATTGATTCTCAAAACTCTCTCTGTTCATCGATAATTCTTTCTTGATATCTTGAAGCGTTTCATTTTTCTTTACAAGAGCCATGGCCGTATTTGCTAATTGTTTGCTCTTTAATTTTACTTCATTTTTAAGAGCTTCATTTTTTAACTGTACAATTCTTTTTTCGTTTTCTAAAGTTTTCTCTCTTAATAATTCTTGTTGTTCTTTAGCGTATTTAATTTTTAACAAGCGTTGTTCTATGGTTATTTTTCTTTTATTAAAACCATAAATAACTACCATGATAAGTATGGCAATGAAAAGATATAAAATGTAACCTAAGGTATCTTTATACCATGGTGGCAACACCTGTATGTTAACTTTTATGGGCTGTGATGATTTACCTAGATAATTACTGGTTCTAAACAATATTGAGAAAGCGCCATCCTTTAAATTTGTAAGTTCTAATTTATTCTTATCTAACTTATTCCATTTAGAAGCATCTGCTTCAATTATTGAATATTCAAAATAATGATTGTTTGATTTTGGGGAAGAGACTGAAATACTCAAACTACTGTTTAACTTAAATTCTATAACTTTGTTAGGATTAATTTCTATTAATTCTTTATCAATTTCTATGTTATCAATAGTCGGTTTTTCTAAAATTACCTCTGAATTGGATTTTTTATCTATGAGCATAAAACCATCATTAAGATTGAGCGCATAAGTAGAATCGCTAATCTTAGAAATATTCTCAAACCCAACAATCAACCGGTTTTCAAAATAACTATTTGAAAGCGAAATATCTTTTTCTTCATGAGAAATAGCCTTAAAACTTACCACATCATTGGCTCCCTTAAATACTAACTGATCAACGTCCTCTTCTGAAATTATGTATGAATCTCTTCCAAAATTTTTATTTAATAAACTATCCGAAACAATACTATCTAAAATGGGTTCGTATTTTAGCCAGCCATCGTTTGTTTTAAAACAAATCTCATTTTTAATGTTATAAACCCGAACATTAAAATCAGAAAATTTTCCCTTGTTATTGTAATTTTCTATGCTAGTAATGGTATCGCAATTTGCGCTGAATTTTATTTTATATAAACCTTTGTAGGCATGTGCAGCCCATGCTGTATGTTGGTCTTCAAATACCAAAAAACGTATGGGCATTGTGGTTTGCCCCAAATGTTTAACTTCCCAAATATTGTTGGCTTTTTTAAACCTTACTAATCCAGCATACGTGCCTTCTATATATATGTTTTGATGCTCGGGCACCTTTTTTAAAGTCCAACCACCAGTGTAATTTGAAATAGGAATTAACTGCTTATCTTTAACTAAAAACGTTCCATCGTTATGCCCACAAAGAAGTTCTCCGTTTATAACTTTTAAATTCCATACTTGACTTTGAGAGCCTTTAATAAATTGCAGCTCATTGTTTTCATCTAAATAAAATAGCCCTGTATTGCTTCCTAAATAAATAGTTTCTTTAAACTTTACAACATCATATACGGCACCTAATCTTCCCGAAATATCATTAAAAAAATAATTACGGCTATTTAAATCTACAGATGCTAATCCATTATCCAGTCCCAGCCATAGGGTGTTTTTTTCATCAACATATTGGCCTAAAATGGTGTTATTAACCAGACCATTTTCTTTATTTACATGAAAAATAATATCTCCATTATGTTTTGTTAAATAAATGCCATCCTTGATGGTTCCAAAAATCATATTTCCATTTTTAAGGATGGAAAAATGATTGAGTTGGTGTTGCTTTATGAAATTATTAACTTCAAATTTTGTTGGCAGTAAAGTGTTATTGCTGTAGATAAAACACCCTTTTAAAGATGTGGTAATGAGTAGTTTAGAATTATATTCAACTACAGATATTACTTTTGTATCTATTAAAATATCATCCTTTATTACAGGGGCAAAAGACATGTTTTCTAACAAAAAGATGCCGTTTTTTAAAGTAGAAACATATAATTTATCTTTAACAACACTGCAAGAAATTATAGTAAATTTTTCACTTATTTTTTTTATTTCTCCTGTTGGATAATACAAATAAATATTAGAAAACGACCGAAAAACAACCATATTTTTATATGATAATATTTGCCAAATTTCCTCGTTTGATGAACTATTTTCTTTTATGGTATCGCTTAATGACGTATATATTAATTCACCTTTTAAATTATATTTCCAAAAACCAAACTCTTCATAAGAACCTGTATAAATTTTATCTTTTACAACTAAAACCGAACGAATGGTGGTCTTGTTTGGCAATTCTTTAAAATCCCATTTTAAACCATCATATTCTAAAAGTCCTTTGTTATTAGCTACATAAACTTTACCGTTGTCTGATTTTGAAACATCCCAATTTTGATTGCCTGCATTATATTCAGATAAAACATAATTTTGGAAATATGGGGTATATTGTGCATTGCCTATATAAGTGCTTAAAAATAAAGAAAATAGTATGATACGGCTGTAACTCATATTTGACAATACAATCAATTTAAGGATGCTTATTTGTTAAATAAAAAATGGAATGTTGAAAAATTATCTCATATTGAAAATTGAATTTCACCAGAAACAAATTTTTAAAAATTTATTAATGAAAGTAATCTTCTGAATCCATTTTATTGGATTATTTTATATTAATGGAGACATTCGCTTTAATATTTCTTGATGAATTTCCTATTCCAACATTATAGATTCCAGGTTCCACAACCCACTTTTTTAAGTCTACATGGTAATATGCCAGCTCCTGTACAGGAACTACTATATTAATAGTAACTGTTTCTCCGGCATTAACCAATACTTTTTCGAAACCTTTTAATTCTTGAGAGGCTCTTTCAACGTTTGAATCTTTTTTAGAAGTATATAGTTGAACAACCTCTTTTCCATCTATATTTCCTGTGTTTTCAACATCAACAGATATATAAATTGTTTCATTTTCAAGATAAGCTTCTTTTTTATCTGCATGCACATTTTTAATGTCGAAAGTGGTGTAAGACAATCCGTAACCAAATGGAAATAATGGTTCAATGTTTTTAGTGTCAAACCAACGATATCCGACTAAAAGTCCTTCATCATACGAAACAGTTTCGCCTCCAGGAAAACTATTGGTAGCATGAGCTGGTGAATCATGGATACTTTTAGGCATGGTCCACGGTAATTTACCAGAAGGATTTACTGTACCTAATAACACATCGGCTAAGGCATTTCCTCCTTCAGAACCATTAAACCAACTCCATACCAAGGCAGAAGATTTTTCTTTGATGCTATTGATGTCAAAAGGTGCTCCTGCAATCATCACAACAATGGTATTAGGGTTAACAGCCAAAACTTTATCAATTAATTCTTCTTGTCCAAATGGCAATTTTAAATCAGGTCTGTCTGATGCTTCCGTTTCAAAATCACGATTAGAGCCTGCAAAAATAATAGTGACATCAGAAATTTTGGCAGCTTGGATGGCTTGCTCAAGCATTTCAGAATCTAATTCATTAATTGACTCTGCTCTTGCTTGGGTAACCTCTCCAAATATGGCTTTCTTTTTAGGTGCATATCGTTCTTGATATCCTTCAGCATAATTGATTTTTATGGTTTCAGGAAGCCTGTTTTGCAAACCCTCTAAAGGCGTAACTTCTCTTTTGGTTTTTACGCCTGCACCAAAACCACCTAAAGCATTTTTCTTAGTAGCATTTGCCCCAATGACCGCTATAGTTTTAACCTCTGAAAGGTTTATTGGTAATACGTTTTTATCATTTTTAAGTAATACAACGGATTCTGAAGCAATGTTATAGGCATCTTTAAAATGAGCTTCAGTATCAATACTGCCTTTTTTACGATCTTCATTCCCCATACTTTTTATGGTGTACATTAACTGCAAGATTCGTTTTACATGTTTGTTAATTTCACTTTCCGAAATTTTACCAGCTTTTAAAGAATCCATTAATGGGTCAGCCATAAAGAATTCATTGAATGGTTTTGGAGTTCCCATTTCAATATCCAATCCGCTTTTTAAAGATTTTACAGAAGTATGAACCGCAGCCCAATCAGAAATCACAATGCCTTCAAAACCCCATTCTTCTCTTAAAACATCGTTTAACATATCACTATTTTCACACATGTATTCGCCCCTAAATTTGTTGTAAGCACCCATCATACTGTAGGCTTTCGCTTCGGTTACAGCAGCTTTAAACGCGGGTAAATAAATTTCACGCAGTGTACGTTCATCTATTTGAACATCTACATAATCCCTATGTGTTTCTTGATTGTTTGCTGCATAATGCTTTACACATGCTGCCACATCATTATCTTGCAATCCTACAATAAAAGGTACTGCCAATTTTTTATTTAAAAAAGGATCTTCTGTAAAATATTCATAGGTTCTTCCTCCTAATGGTGTTCTTATAATGTTAATGGCTGGAGATAACAACACATCTTTATCTCTTGCACGAGACTCTTCGCCAACACTATTACCAAACACATAGGCAAGTTTTGTGTTCCAAGTTGCAGAAAGTCCTGCGCCAGCTGGATAATACGTTGCGTAATCATTATCAACACCAAGTGGCGCCCATGAATCTCTTGAAATTTCTTCCCGAACTCCTAAAGGCCCGTCGGCCATTTTTAATTCAGGAACCCCTAATCTATTTACACCGGCGGTAGTAAACATGCTGGTACCATGAAGCATTCCAGTCTTTTCTTCTAAAGTCATTTGATCCATAATGCTATCAATCTTCTTATCATAATTATGAATAATCGATGTACCCATATAGGTATCCGTTATTTTAATTTCATTTGAAGAAATTTCTGTTTTCTGAGCCTGATTACAAGAAGTAAATAAAACGGCAAATAGAGTCATGGAAAAAAAGATTATCTTATTATTCATTTATATTATTATTAGTTGGTGGCTAATCCATAGTATTAAAGAGATTAAACCGATTAAAATCACTATAAAGATATTTAAACATTTCCAATTTTCGCCTTGTTGTTTTAAAAGGTTCTGAATGACAATTCTTAAAATAAAACATTTAAAGTCTAAACAGTTAATATTTTGCGTATATAAAATGAATACTAAAACTAAAAATCAATGAAAAAATTATTTTTAAGTACCATGTTATTAATAGCATTCAGTGTTTCTTTTACTTCTTGCAGAGATACAAAAAAAACGGAGTCTGTTGAAGATGCTATGGAGAATACCAAAGAGGCTACAGAAGGTGCTCTTGAAGAAACAGGAAAAGCCATTGACAATGCGGTAGAACAAACAAAAGAAGCAGGAGAAGCAGCTAAAGAAGCTGTTAAAAAAATTGGTGATAACTAACTTTTTAAAAAAAATCAATAAAAAAAGCCTTTACAAGATTTCTTGTAAAGGCTTTGTACTGAAGACGGGACTTGAACCCGTACAGCCTAATGGCCATTGGATTTTAAGTCCAACGTGTCTACCAATTCCACCACTTCAGCATACTTCGACTGCGCTCAGCACATCGACTTTGTATATTTTCAAGAAAGGTTCAGAGCGAAAAACGGGATTCGAACCCGCGACCCTCACCTTGGCAAGGTGATGCTCTACCCCTGAGCTACTTTCGCAATTTTTTAATGAACGTGCAATGTTATTATTGCGGATGCAAATTTAAAATATTTCTAATAAAACCAAAGGTTTTTTGGCAAAATAATATAATTTATTTCTAAGCGCGTTTTTGTTTTACTAGCATACGCTTAATTTCGTTAAGCTTCATGAGTGCTTCAACTGGCGTAAGTGTATTAATATCAGTATTTACTATCTCTTCTTTTATGTCTTCAAGTAATGGATCATCTAAGTTAAAAAAACTTAATTGCATATCATCTTTTAATGATTTTACCTTGTCTGTAAGCTCTTCGCTGGAATGGGATTTTTCTAATTTTTGTAAGATTTTGTTGGCTCTGTGTATGACTTGCTGTGGCATGCCTGCCATTTTTGCCACGTGAATGCCAAAACTATGGGCGCTACCGCCTTCAACCAATTTCCTTAAAAAAAGCACATGGTCTTTTAATTCTTTGACCGATACATTGAAGTTTTTTATACGATCAAAGGTTTCTGTCATCTCGTTTAATTCATGATAATGCGTTGCGAATAATGTTTTTGGTTTAGAAGGATGTTCGTGTAAATATTCGCTGATGGCCCATGCTATTGAAATACCATCATAGGTACTGGTACCACGGCCTATTTCATCTAAAAGCACCAAACTTCTATCTGAAATGTTGTTTAGAATGGATGCTGTTTCGTTCATCTCGACCATAAACGTAGATTCACCCATTGAAATATTATCACTGGCACCAACCCTGGTAAAAATTTTATCAACTAAACCTATTCTAGCTGATTTTGCCGGAACAAAACTTCCTATTTGGGCTAGCAATACAATGAGAGCAGTCTGTCTTAATATAGCCGATTTACCAGACATATTAGGCCCGGTTATCATAATAATTTGTTGCGTTTCTCTATCTAAGAAGACATTATTCGCAATATAAGGTTCTCCAATGGGTAATTGCTTTTCAATGACCGGATGTCTTCCATCTTCAATATCCAAATCATGCGACTCATCCATGTTTGGATACACATAATGATTTTCTTTGGCCAATTGTGCAAATCCACATAAACAATCTAATTGTCCAATTAAAAAAGCGTTTTCCTGAACTACTTTAATATACTGTTGAAGCCAACTTACAAGTTCTGAAAACAGTTGTTGTTCAATGGCTAATATTCTATCTTCTGCGCCTAAAATTTTTGCTTCGTATTCTTTAAGTTCTTCGGTTATATAGCGTTCTGCGCTTACTAAGGTTTGCTTTCTAATCCAATCTTGAGGCACTTTATCTTGATGGGTATTTCTAACTTCTATATAATACCCAAACACATTATTGGATGCTATTTTAAGCGATGTAATACCAGTGCGTGCACTTTCGCGCTCAAGCATCTTATTTAAGTAATTTTTACCGGATTTTGACAAGCCTCTTAATTCATCCAATTCTGAAGAAAATCCTTGCGCAATACTACTTCCCTTTAAAACATTAACAGGAGCCTCTTCATTTAAGGTTTCTTTAATCTTTTCACGAAGAATTTCACAGCTTTGAAGCGTATCGCCCATAATTTTTAAAGACAAATTCTCGCAATTGGATGCCAAAGCTTTAATTGGAACAATGGCTTCTAAAGAATTTTTAAGCTGAATAACTTCTCGAGGATTTACTTTAGCCGTAGCTACTTTTGATATTAATCGTTCTAAATCGCCAATATGCTTGATGTGGTGTTGAATTTTTTGAAGGGTTGTTTTATCCTTGGTCAAAAAATCTACAACCTCATGACGTTGTTTTATTTTATTAAGATGTTTTAAAGGCAATGCCAACCAACGTTTTAGTAAGCGTCCGCCCATAGGCGAAATGGTTTTATCAATAACCTGCAAAAGGGTAACAGCATGATTGTTAGTAGAATTATATAGCTCTAAGTTTCTTATGGTAAATTTATCCATCCAAACATAGTCGTCTTCAGCTATTCTTGAAATGGAATTAATGTGCTGGATTTTATTGTGTTGTGTTTCAAACAAATAATGTAAAATAGAACCCGATGCAATAATACCCTCATACAACGCTTCGATACCAAACCCTTTAAGTGATTTGGTTTTAAAATGCTTGATTAAGGTTTCATAGGCATAATCGGCTTGATATACCCAGTCTTCCATATAAAAAACATGAAAGTCTTTCCCAAAGGTTTCTGTAAACATGCTGCGCTTTTGTTTAGACACCAACACTTCACTTGGATTAAAGTTTTGAAGTAACTTATCAATATACTCCGCATTGCCTTGTGAGGTTAAAAATTCACCCGTTGAAATATCTAAAAATGAGATTCCTATATGGGTTTTATCAAAATAAACCGAGCATAAAAAATTATTGGCTTTTGACACCAATACCTCGTCATTAAAAGCAACTCCTGGAGTTATCAATTCGGTAACACCTCGTTTTACAATATTTTTAGTGAGTTTGGGATCTTCTAACTGGTCGCAAATGGCTACGCGCTCACCTGCTTTAACTAGTTTTGGTAAGTACGTGTTTAAAGAATGGTGTGGAAACCCAGCAAGCTCTGTCTCGCTATCACTTCCAGCGCCACGTTTTGTTAAAATAATACCTAAAATACTTGCAGTTTTTACAGCATCTTCCCCAAAGGTTTCATAAAAATCACCTACGCGAAACAGCAACAAAGCATCTGGATACTTCGTTTTAATTGCATTGTATTGTTTCATTAAAGGGGTTTCTTTTTTTGCCAATGGAATGTTTTTTAAAATCTTATTTTTGTAAGTTCAAAAGGAATGCTAATGTAATTATTATTTCATGTTTTTTGAAACTGAAATTTAATTACTTATTGATAATTATTCACAATTTTATAGATGCGAAAACTTAAAAACAGCGAGTTAGGTAGATTAAGTGTTGAAGATTTTAAATTGATAGAAAAAACGCCGCTTATTATTGTTTTAGACAACATTAGAAGTTTAAATAATATTGGTTCTGTATTTAGAATGAGTGATGCCTTTTTAATTGAGAAAATCTATCTGTGTGGTATTACAGCAAAACCACCACACAAAGACATTCATAAAACAGCACTAGGAAGTACCGAAACTGTTGAATGGGAATATGTTGAAAACACCTTGAATTTAGTTCATAAGCTAAAATCAGATGGTGTAAAAATCTGTTCTATTGAACAGGCAGAAAATGCCACCATGCTTAACGACTTTAAACCTCAACATAAAACAACCTACGCACTGGTTTTTGGAAATGAGGTTAAAGGTGTTTCGCAAAACGTTGTTAGTGCAAGCGACTTGGTTATAGAAATTCCGCAGTTTGGCACCAAACACTCTTTAAATATTTCGGTAAGTGCCGGCATTGTTATTTGGGATGTGTTTTCAAAGTTAAAACAATAAAGAATCCATGAACCTTATTAAACAATATGATAATCTCTATCATGCTGCTATTGATAGCATAGAAAACGATACCTATGAAACAGATTCTTTGATAGACTCCATAAACGATAAAAGATTAGGCGTAACCTTAATTATTCGTCCTTCACAACAAGTCAAAAACAATATTCAAACATTTCTTAAAGCTTTGAAGAAATTCGATTCTTCGCAATATTTTTATCCAAATTCTGATATTCATATTACAGTCATGTCCATTATCTCGTGTTATGATGGATTTAATTTGAATAAAATTTCTATTTCAGATTATGTGAGCTTGGTAAAAAAAAGTCTTCAAAATACTGAAGCTTTTAACCTTCACTTTAAGGGTGTTACAGCATCAAAAGCTGGCATCATGATTCAGGGGTTTCCTCAAAATGACACCCTAAATAATTTAAGAGATCAGTTAAGAAAAAACTTTAAAAATTTGCCTCTGGAACAATCTCTAGATAAAAGATATTCCATTCAAACAGCTCATGCCACCGTTGTTAGATTCAGATATGAACTTAAAAATAAAATGGATGTTTTAAAAACAATTCATGAGTATAAAAACCATGATTTTGGGGCATTTACCGTAAAAGAATTAGAATTTGTTTTTAACGATTGGTGCTTAAGAAAACAACAAACAAAAATTTTAGAAAAATTTTCAATTTAATTATAACCTTATTTTTAAGTGATATTTAGCTAACAATCTATTGAAAAACCACTTATAGGTGACAAATGTTACGCTCTAAGTTATTGTTTAATATGATATTTGTAGTAATTATTAACGCTTATGAAATTAATTACATTACTGTTTTTATCAATTCTACTTGTGAGTTGTAATAACCAAGAAAAACAAGTCTATAAAACCGTTTATCAAGAATCTTCTTATGGTAAAAAAACCGAACATCCAGGAAAAAAACTATTAGAAACCTATTGTTATGTTTGCCATAACCCACAAACTCCGGAAAACGGTGGAAGAGTTGCGCCACCAATGGCTGCCATAAAAGTTCATTATATAAATGACCAAACTACCAAAGAAGACTTCATGAATGAAGTGGCAGCATTCACTAAAGATCCAAATGCGGAAAAAGCAAAACTTTTTGGTGCCGTTAGAAGATTTGGGGTCATGCCCAAACAACAATTTCCTGATGGCGTTGTAGAAAAAATTGCAGACTATATTTTTGACAATGATATTGAAGAACCTACTTGGTTTAAAGACCATATGAAAGGAAATGGCTTTGGTAATTTTTCACAAAAAGGTAAAAAAACAGCTCAAAATATAACGCCTAAAACAACAGAAGACACGGGTTTAGATTATGCCTTATCTACCAAAAAAGTATTAGGACAAAACCTTATGGGCACTATTCAAAAAAAGGGCGTTTTAGAAGCTGTAGCGTTTTGCAACATTCAAGCCATGCCCTTAACAGATAGTATGTCAACTTTACAAAACGCGGTTATAAAAAGAGTATCGGACAAAGCCCGAAATCCAAAGAACAAAGCAAATTCTGAAGAACTGAAATATATTAATCTTTATAAAAGTCAAATTGCCCTTAATCAAGAAGTAAAACCTACGGTGATAGAAAAACAAGATAACATCCAGTTCTATTATCCTATTACAACCAATACCATGTGCTTACAGTGCCATGGAAAAGAAACAGACGTAAAACCAGAAGTACGAACAAAACTACTAAAGCTTTACCCTAACGATTTAGCTTATGGCTATTCAGAAAATGAAGTACGGGGAATTTGGAGCATAGAATTTAACAAAAACAACTAACCCATGAAACAACACTTTGAAGTAGAAAACATAAAATGTGGTGGCTGCGTAAACAGTATAAAAACCGCCTTATTAAAAATTAATAACGTTGAAGAGGTTATAATAGACAAAGATATTGATACCGTGACCGTTGTTGGAAACATTGAAAGATTTCTCCTTATTAAAAAACTCAATGAACTTGGGTATCCAGAAAAAGGCAGTAACACCATAATTAAAACAGCTAAATCTTATGTGAGTTGTGCTCTTGGAAAAATAAGTGAATAGCGTAAACTATTTTAACCCATTACATACTCCCCTATAGCTCCTCACACCTAATAATAACCATGGTTATTCATTATTCTCCATAAACTTACGTTCCAATTCTGCTTGAAACTCTTCCATAACAGGCTTTACGGTACTTTCTGGTAAGTCGGCAATTTTAATGTACTACATAAGCCATCAACAGAATTATTGAATAAGGGATCGACGTTAAACGCTGCCAAACGCGCATTTTGCTGGATACTTTTAAAGAATTTTAAAGAATTCATTGTAACAATTAGTGCCAAGGATCAAATATTAATCTCCCATTAAATCATCATTTTTAATGTTTTTAGACCTAAAATTATCATTGAATTTCTTACCAAAATTAAATGAAATACCAATTGAGATATTGGAAAGTTTGTTTTCAATATTTGTTTTTTGAAATATTTGGTTGCTATTAAATTCCTCCTCATTTTTAGAATATAGGTTAAATAAATCTGAATATGTTAAGTTTAAGGTTAATTTATCCTTAACTAAATCTGTTGTAATCATAAGGTTGGTATATGGATTTCTATTTGTAACAGTAAAAATATCGTATAACGGACTCCTATAGTTAAGATTGAATGCTAAAAAAATTTTATCATTAATTATCTTGGAATTGGCAGAAAAAGTCAATGAATAACTATACCCATTATTTATATGCTTATTGTCATTTGTTTTAAGCTCATAACTGTTATATTGAATACCGCTGGAAATATTGGTATTAACTTTTTTAAATAATTTGTGCCTGATGGAGGCATTCAGCCCAACCATTTGAGTATTTCCAACATTGTCATAGTAATTAATGAGAACGTTATTAATTTCTTCTGAATTATAGGTGACCACATCATCATAGAAATTATAATATCCGGTTAATACCAAGTCTGTTTTTTTCATTCTTTTGTTGAAAGTGATTCGCTGTGAGTAATTTTTTTGTGGTTTTAAATTACTGTTTCCTCTACTAGCTTCACCTGGGTTTGAGTAAACCAATTTGTCATTTAAATAATAAACACTAGGGCGTTTAATTTTTTTATTGAAAGACAGATTGAGGTTTTCACCATTTTTAAATTTTTTATTGAAAATGATGGTGGGCAACAAGTTGCCATATTTCCTGTCTAAAATACTTGAGTTTTTATCAATTGTAGATTCATAGGTTAATGAGAAAAAGTTAGAAAAACTCTCAGATATTTGATAGTTATATTCTGCGAAAGCACTATATATTTTTTGATTAAAATCTGTGCCCGAAGGAGAAGTGTTAGATTCTCTAATAACATGCTTTAATCCTAATGAATATGAAATGGGCTTTTTTAATAATTTTTTTTCATTTAAATCATAATATGTTTCCAATGAATATTCATTAAGTCTTGACTTGGTATTACTAGCCCTTATCTCATCACTCTCAAATAAATTGTAGTTATTGTTTCTCTCATACCAAAAGGTTTTGGCTTTAATAAATAAATCATTGGTGTTTATTTTGGTTTGGTAAACTATGTTTAAATCCGTTCTTTTAAAATCACTATTTTCATTATTTATGAAATTGTTGGCAATTGTAGAATTTGGATAGCTGTTACCCGTTTGAACACTTTCATTTGATGTTTTAGAAAGAGAAATGTTTGCAAAAAGAAAAGACCTGTCAGAAATATTGTATTTACTTTCAATATTGCCCCACTGTTGAATTATTTGAGGATCTTTTTTGCTTTTTAAAGTATAGATGCCGTCATTTGAAACCCTGCTCAAGGAATAGTCAATATTTTGCTCATTATTCAATATGCTATAATATGCTTTTAAAACCATTTTTTTATTTTTAAATGATAGGTTGGGAAATAAGCTATAACTATCTCTAAGGGTTCCGATATTGGCATCTAACTTTCCTTTTATAAAGTTTTCAGAGTTTTTTTTCGTGATAACATTAATAATTCCACCTGTAAATTCTGATCCATGCTTGGCTGATGGCGTTGTAATAATCTCAATTTTGTCAATATCAGAAATTTTTAATGTCTGATAAGTTTTAACAGAAGATTCTAGCCCATCAATATATACCTTACCTTCCAATTGATTTTCAATTAAAAGCCCATTTACTTCATCATATGATAGAGTGGGTATATTGTTAAAAACTTCTGTTGGTTGAGCGTTTTTCACATAATCATTTTTTTTTACTTTATAAATAGTCTTGTTTACTTCATATTTAACCAAATGATCCGATATTACAGTTACTTCATCTAGTTTTTCAATATTGGGTTCATCTAAATGGATTTCGACATTAATAACTTCATTGTCTGAAAAATCAATTTTTTTGATAACGGTTTTCAAAGTGTAATAAGAAGCTCTTATATACAATAAAGAATCTTTTGTTTCATATTTAAACTGAAATAGCCCTTTATCATCAGTAACAGCCGATATGATTTTTTCTTTATTCAAATCTAATAATTCAACAAAGGAAGACTCCAATCCTATATTCTGGTTTACAACTTTCCCATCAACTTTTATTTCTTTACTTTCTTGTGCAATTGCGTTTGCTACATTGAGGACTAAGCATATTGAAATTAATAAGAATTCTTTAAGGTGCGTTTTTTTCATGTGAGGTTATCGTAAATATCGATATGATAATGATTAATATATTTTTCATAATTCAAAGGTTTTTTATAAGCATTCGTTGGCAGCACAAGCAGCGGCTAAAGCAACTCCAGTAGCAGGTATAAAGGCAGTTTGAACAAATGCCCAAACAGATACCCATCCGTGATTTGAATATGCATCAACTAAACAATTAGCTGTTGCGTGAAAATCCGCAAGGATTTTCCGCCGTAAACCGAAGATAGCGAATTTGCGAGGACTTTCCGAAAGGAAAGTTAAAAGCAATGAACTATAGCCAAGACTGTTATGCCACGTTATTTAAAATTTCAAACAAGTTTTTCATTAAGTAAACAATAACAATTATTAATCCAATAATATTCAACCAAACAACATTTTTTTTATTTGTCTTTAAATTATTTTTAATGTTGATTGAAATAGAATATATTAAATAAATTAGTCCTAAAATAATTAAGTATTCCATCATAACAATAATATTACCACCATTCCATACAATCTCCAAATTCATAGACAGCTATACCTGCACCAACCCAACCCAACATTCTAGTAGCTAATTTTCTTGCAGCTTTTAACAAAGCTTTTCTACCTAAGTTTTTAGCAGAACCGACTATTAAACCTGCTGGGATGCCTAAGGCATCCATAGCACAGTCAACAACACTATTAGCTGTATTATTCATACCTTTTAAGTCAACATAAGAATCAGTAGAGTAATTGTAACCTGTTTCAAAATCAACGACGTAATATCCTAATTGACTTTGTTCTTCTATTCTGCTAGAGGCAAGTGCAGTCGTAATAATATCAGGATTTTCTAATGACCCAAATTCTTCAATTATGTCTTGATTGGTTACACCAAATGAATTTAGTAAAGCTATACTGTTATCTAAACTTTGACCTTTTTCTTCTTCTTCAAAAACAAAACCGTTAATATCAACTGGAAATCTTGAGCTTGTATTTTTTGATGTAGAGTGTTTTGATTTAATATCTATCAAATTATCTTTAAGATTCTTTATTGCTTGTTCCTTTGTTAAGCTGATATTTTCAGTAAGCTCATTATCACTACAAGCAAAAAATGAAAAAGTTAAAAATAATGCGATAGCAATCTTTGATATAAATTTCATATTTAATGTGTTTTAGAAAAAGTTTATTTGCTTATACTTTTTCGAGTTAATAAATATTATTAAGCCGAATTTTAAAATCCGAAAAAGGTAAAGCCGATTGAACTAAAACAACAAAAAGCCATTGTTGTTTTAAGTGCGCTATTTTAATAGTTAGGGAGAAAATAAAAAACTAGCGCTAGTATAGAGTACTCTTAGTTGCCTAAAACATCTTTTTAATCGGCTTTGATTTAAAAAAAAATCTTAGACTTTTCAAACATAAAAAAAAAATGATAATGTGCAATTTTATTTTTTAAAAAAATGGTGTTTCATCGAAAAGTCAAAAAAACACTTACGGTTTTACCGTAAAAATGAAAAAGCTAACAACTAGTGTTTAGAAGTCAAGGTTCAATGTTTTTTTGTGTCAATTGCGAATGGAATGAAGCAATCTTATTGTTTTGTTTAAACTTTTTTAAGTTCAATTTAAAAGATTACTTCAGTCGTGCCTCCTTCATAAGGACGGTTGTTTATTCGTTATTTTCTGTGAGCTTACGTTCCAATTCTGCTTGAAATTCTTCCATAACTGGTTTTACGGTACTTTCTGGTAAATCTGCAATTTTAATGTACATCAATCCGTCAACCGAGTTGTTAAATAGTGGATCCACATTAAAAGCTACCAAACGGGCGTTTTGTTTGATGTATTTTTTAAGAAGCACCGGTAAACGTAATGCTCCTGGTTCTATCTCGTCAATTACTTTATCAAACTTATTTAAATCGGCTTCTGTTTCATCAAACACAAAATCTTTATCGGCATCTTTAAGTTTTACTTTAAACTCTTTTTTTGGATGCACATATTGAGCCAAATATGGGTCGTAATAATGTGATTTCATAAACTCAATCATCAAAGATTTTGAGAAATTTGAAAACTGATTACTTATGCTAACACCACCAATTAAAAACTTGTGTTCAGGAAAACGAAGTGTTGTATGCACAATACCTTTCCAAAGTAAAAACAAAGGCATGGGTTTTTGTTGATAGTCTTTTATGATAAAAGCGCGCCCCATTTCAATGGACTGACTCATCATTTTATACAATTCAGGCTCAAACCTAAAAAGGTCTTGAAGATAAAAGCCATCAATACCAAACTGAGCAAATATTTTTGAACCAAGCCCCATTCTGTAAGCACCAGCAATAAGCTTGTTTTCATCATCCCAAAGAAACATATGATGGTAATAGGTGTCAAACTCATCAAGGTCAATGGCTTCATTGGTGCCCTCACCAACTTCTCTAAAGGTTATTTCTCTTAATCTTCCTATCTCTCTTAATATATTTGGAATTTTATCAGCTTGTGCTAAAAACACCTCATAGTTTTTACTTTGTAGTAACCTAAAATCTCCTTTTCTAAGAGCTTCAACCTCTTTAGTCATGACTTCTTGAGAGATTGGTGTTACAATACGTTTAGGGATTTTAGTGACTTTTAAAGAAGATGAAATATTATCTAATATTTTTGGTTTTTCTTCAAAAGAGTTTGAAAGCATGTATGTTTTTCTTCTTAAAAAATCACAGAATTCTTCAAGGCTTGCATGTTCTTTTTGATCGGCAACTGAAATAGGTTTTCCAATTCTAACTTTAATAACGCGACGTTTTTGAGTTAACAATTCAGAAGGTAATTTTGCTGTTCTTAACGTGTCGCTGATTTTTGAAAGTTTATAAAAAAGTCGGCTGTTTTTGGCGTGAAAATAAATAGGTACCACAGGAACTTCAGCTTTTTTAACCAATTTCATGGCGGCTTCTTCCCAAGGTTTATCAACCACTAATTTGCCGTCTCGATAGGTTGAAACCTCTCCCGCAGGAAAAATTCCTAGAGGATGTCCTTCCTTTAAATGCAAAAGTGAATTTTTAAAACCCGATAAACTTGATTTAACATCTTTCCTGTCTTCAAACGGATTTACAGGCATAATGTAAGGCTTTAATGGCTCTATTCGATGCAACAGAAAATTAGCTATAATCTTAAAGTCTTTACGTTGTTCAAGCATTAATTTTAATAACAAAATACCATCAATACCACCAAGAGGGTGATTGGATATGGTAATGTAAGCACCTTCTTTTGGCAAGCGTTTTAAATCCTCCTCTGGAATTTCAAATTTAATTTGAAAATCATCCAAAATGCTATTTAAAAACGTTAGGTCTTTAAGGTGTTTATTCCGGTTATAAATTTTGTTAAGTGTGGATATTTTTAACAGCTTTATAAGTAGCCAACCTATAAAAGTGCCAATAAAACCGTAATTATCAACATTGATAACTTTAGCAACTTCTTTTGCTGTAACTAAACCGGTTTCTGCTTGCTTGGTCATACCTACAAACCTAATCAATTTTTTTATTTTTTAACGCTAATATGTTGGCTGTATTTCAAGCTTTTTAAATGTTTAAAAACAACAAATGCAACACAACGATTAAAGCGTTACCATTTGAACGGTTTCTTGAGTTAATTGTTTTAATAATATGGTTTTATCTTGTTCTAATTGTTGAATAGAAGTTTCTGAATAATTTCTAATGGTATAAAGAGACACCTCTTCATGACAGGTTACTTTAAATTTTGCCTTTAAATGATGCAATAATTTTTCAAGATTGCTATAAAGATTGTCAACACAAACAGAAAAACTAATGGCAGAATTCTGGATGACATCTACTTTCATTTTATACAAATGAAGCAAACTAAAAATTTCACTAATATTTTCTTCAACGATGTATGAAAAATCCAATGAAGAAAGCGATATCAACACCTGACTTTTTTTAACAATAAAGCAAGGGATATTGGGTTCAAGTGGTGTTCCTTTACCAACTTTAGTGCCTGGGTTTTCAGGATTTAAAAAAGATTTTACATACAACGGAATTTCTTTGCCTTGAAGTGGCTGCAGTGTTTTTGGGTGAATAACCGAAGCTCCATAAAATGCTAATTCAATAGCTTCTCTGTAAGAAATTTTATTGAGTAACTGGGCGTTTTCAAAATACCTCGGATCTGCATTTAAAACGCCTGGCACGTCTTTCCAAATGGTTACACTTTCTGCATTGAGGCAATAGGCAAAAATAGCGGCAGTATAATCGCTGCCTTCTCTACCTAGTGTTGTAGTAAAATTATTGGGGTCACTTCCTAAAAACCCTTGCGTAATATGTAAGGTTGAGCTTTTAAATTTTGCGGTTATTAAAGTTTGGGTCGCATCCCAGTTTACATTGGCTCTTCGATAATAATTGTCTGTTTTAATGCATTCCCTAACATCTACCCAAATGTTTTTTATTTCAATCTCATTTAAATAATGACTTATGATTAATGTAGAAACTAATTCGCCATAGCCAATGACTTGATCATACACAAAATTATAATCGGGCGATTTATTTGTGTTTAAAAAGTTGTTTAATTCATCAAATAAGGTAGAGACTTCTTTAAACACGTTATGCTGTTCATTTTCCCGACTGCTATCGAAGTCAAATAAATCCAAAAGAATAGCATTGTGGTATTTTTTAACTTCCTGGATTGAGCTTTGTAATTCTGCCTTGTTTTTAAAGTAGTTATTAATTACAATTTCCAGAGCGTTGGTGGTTTTACCCATGGCAGACACGACGACCAAGGTTTTTTTGTAACCCACTTTTTGTAATACAGACGCCAGATTCTTTACACCATGAGCATCTTTTACTGAAGCGCCTCCAAATTTAAATACTTGCATTACAGTTTCTTTATATAATTTTTTATGGCTTGCTCATTTAAATGAACCACCTTCCAATCTCTCATAATATGGGCGCCTTTTTTTAAATAAAAATCAATAGCAGGTGTATTCCAATCTAATACTTCCCAATTAATGCGTTTTACCCCTAATTGATAACCATATTTTACAACTTCATCTAATAACTTGGATCCTATTCCAGAACCTCTCATCTTTTCACTTACTATTAAATCTTCTAAATGAAGTGCTTTTCCTTTCCATGTAGAATACCGGTTATAAACCAATGCCAACCCTTCAATGTTGCCATTCGCTTCTGCAACAAAACAGTGAAACAAAGGAAACTCTCCAAATCCATCATTTTCTAAATCACTTACCGTAAGCTCTACCTCATCTGGCTCCTTCTCAAAAATAGCTAATTCATTAATCAGGTTAAAAACCTGTTTCATGTCGTTTTTATGAGCGCTTCTAATCGTAAATTCCATTATTTTTAATTTAACTCAAAGATAGACTAAAGTTCTTTATTTATAAACTAGAAAATATAACGAAAACGTTGTAGTTCGATTAAAAAAGACAGATATTTGCAAACAAATCTAGCTTTTATGATAAAAAAAAATCAAACCCTTGGAGAATTTATTATTGGAAATCAGGCCTCTTTTAAATATTCTTCAGGTGAATTATCAAGCCTTTTAAATTCTATTCGCTTAGCGGCCAAAGTGGTTAATCATGAGGTTAATAAAGCGGGATTGGTTGACATTATAGGCGCAGCGGGGGATGTTAATATTCAAGGCGAAAATCAACAAAAGTTGGATGTTTATGCCAATGATAAGTTTATTCAAACCTTAACAAACAGAAACATTGTTTGTGGCATTGCCAGTGAAGAGGAAGACGATTTTATTTCAATAAATAGCATAGACGAAAACCACCAAAACAAATACATTGTGCTTATTGACCCGTTGGATGGTTCGTCTAACATAGATGTAAACGTATCTGTTGGAACCATTTTTTCAATTTACAGACGCGTTACACCGGTAGGAACCCCTGTAACCTTAGAAGATTTTTTACAAAAAGGGAATCAACAGGTTGCTGCAGGTTATGTGGTTTATGGAACCTCAACCATGCTGGTTTATACTACTGGTGATGGTGTAAATGGCTTTACCTTAAACCCAGCTATTGGGTCTTTTTATTTGTCTCACCCTAATATGGAGTTCCCTGAAAGCGGTACCATATATTCTGTGAATGAAGGCAACTATATTCACTTTCCTCAAGGCATAAAAAATTACATAAAATACTGTCAAAAAGAAGAAGATGACAGACCTTATACCTCTAGATACATAGGCTCTTTAGTTTCTGATTTTCATAGAAATATGATAAAAGGAGGTATTTATTTATATCCTAAAAGTTCATTAAATTCTAACGGAAAATTAAGATTGCTTTATGAATGTAATCCTATGGCTTTTATAGCAGAGCAAGCCAATGGAAAAGCTAGTGATGGTTTTACTAGAATTTTGGATATTCAGCCTACAGAACTGCACGAAAGAGTTCCTTTTATTTGTGGCAGTAGAAACATGGTTGAAACATGTGAATCGTTTTTGAGGAATGCTCAATAAAAAAAGCGAACCAGAAAGGTTCTCTTTTAAATATTCACAACTTAAATTGACTTGTCGAGAATAGCAATTTACTTTTTATGATTATCCGTACATTTCCCTATTTTTATTATCTTTAGCATTCTAAAGCCCGTCATATGAACTTAATGGATTTTATACAATCCTACCCTGACGAGGAAAGTTGCAAGCAAAAATTCAAAGAGTATCGCGACCAAGTAGGCGTTAGCTGCGCCAAATGTGGAGGTACAAACCATTATTGGAAACAAGATAAGGAACAATATGAGTGCAAAGCGTGCGGAACACGCACTACGTTAAAGAGTGTCACAGTAATGCATAAATCAAAACTTCCCTATCGCTATTGGTTTATAACCATGCATCTTTTGACATCTACAAAAAAGAGTTTTCAGCCAAAGAAATACAACGTCAGTTAGGGGCACCCTATTTGGCACATGGTACACAAACTACGCCTATCTATGGGGAAGAGAGATGAACAATATATATTGGCTGGAGCCATAGAGTTGGATGAAGGTTTTTTTACCACAGAAATTCCCAATGATTAAAAGAATGAAACCCTTAAAAGAGGCAGAGGCAGTCAAAAAAAGAGCAAGGTACTCGTTATGGCAGAGAGCCAATGGGTTGATTCCCCCAAAAAAGGAAAGAAGCCCCGAAGGGTGGGCTATCTCAAAATGAAAGTGATAGATGACCTCAATAAAGAAACTATCAACAAAGTAGTGCAAGATAGCCTCTCTAGCAAATCGGAATTAATCACAGATGATTCCACTTCTTATGTTGATTTAAAAGGCCATGTAAAATCACACTATAGTGAAGTAATCCCAAAGGATAGGATAGGGGAAAAACTCCCTTGGATCCATATTGCGATAAGTAATGCGAAGCGACAGCTCTTGAACAGCTATCACAATGTGAAACCTGAGTTTCTGCAATCATATCTAGATGAATTTTGCTATAAATTTAATCGCAGATATTTCGGTGAGGTTCTGTTTGGAAGACTTTTAGTGGCGGCTGTCAGTAGTAAAAATGAATTTAGGTATAAATACGGATAATCATATTAAAAAACTAACAGGATTTATAATTTTTTTAAGTTGTTTTGTGTCCAAAGCTCAACATGATTTTTAAACGTTAGGCGAATCAGAATTTGCTATAACCCACAACATATCTAAACCATACAGTGTGAATTTTGCATTAAAATCGCGCTATTATTTATACCAAGATGCTGCATTTCGTTTAGAACAAAGACAGCTTGATGTGGTTCACTTTTCAACCTTTAAGCTTAATTACAAATACAACATAAGTTTTGGTTTGCAATATAGAAATAGAGATGTTTTTAGCGATAGTTCCAATGAGTTTAGAACAACCCAACAATTTAATTATTTAAAACAACCGTTTGGAGCGCGTTTTGGTCACCGATTTAGAACCGAACAGCGTTTTTTAGATGCCGAAACTATTTTTAGACAACGCTACCGTTTTGCTGTTGATTTTCCTTTGAATGGCGAAAAGCTAGATATTGGTGAAGCCTATTATGTTTGCTCAGTTGAAGCTTTACTGAGTTTAAGTAACATAAACGCCCCAGAACTTGACCAAAGAACAACCGCGCAAATTGGCTGGCAACTTACCGAAAATTTAAAACTACAAACAGGTTTAGAATACCGTTTGGAAGCTTTAAATATCAATACTCAAAACAAGTTGTTTATTTTAACTTCTGCGGTTTTAAAAATTTAAAAAGCAAAATAGCGTTTAAAATAAACCCCTTTTAAACTACTTTTCTACCAATAAATCTTATAAGTTTAGCTTTCCCTTTATGAAATTCTCCTTCATTAAGCGTATCTTCTACTTCTTCTAATTTAAGAACCTCAAAATTCGGAAAATCTCGTGTAATCGTTTCTTTTGAAAATAACATTTCCACATTTTTTGGTCCGCCAGCATTTGGGTTTACCTTTTGAAATTCTATGTGATTTTTACTAAAACCTTCTAAAATCAGTAACCCATTGGGTTTTAATAAATCAGAAATCTTTTTGTGATAATCTGATACAATATCAGTTGTAAAATGGGCAAAAATAAGGGCTGCTGCATCAAATGTCATGGCAATCAATTTGAGTTTAAAAAAATCTCCCACTTCATAATTAATGGTAATATGATTGCGCTCTGCTAATTTTATGGCTTTGTTTTTTCCTTCAATACTAGTGTCAAAGGCATACACATTCAACCCTTCTTTTGCGGCATAAACCGCATTACGTCCTTCACCTTCGGCTGGCAACAGTAAGTTTCCTATTGGCTTATACCTATCCATAGTATCTTTAAAAAAAGCATTAGGCAACGTGCCATAAACATACGCATCTTGTTTAAAACGCGTATCCCAAAAATTTTCCATTGATTTATTTATTAAATATTTTCATAAAGGCGTAATCTGTTTTTCAGGGCGTTTAATTCTTTATGCAGTTGCCTTTCTTTTTCTAAAAGATTAAAAACCACATCAATCCCTTCTAAATTAAGATGTAACTCGTTGTGAAGCCTTATCATTTTTTCAAGATTACCTATTTGGTCTTGATGAATGAATTGTTTTTCTTCAACAATTTCAATTTCAATAAGTCCTGTGTTATTTAAATCATCAAAAAACGAAAATTCAAGATTGTAATGCGAACAAAGTGTCTGTATTTGTATTAAGTTTTTTGCATCCATAACTATCTTATTTTTTGTAATTCTTTGAATAGCTCTTTTTCTTTTTCATTTAAATGAGTCGGTGTTTTAATATTGTATGTAATTATTAAATCGCCAAACTGTCCTTCTTTTTTATAAATAGGGAATCCCTTACCCTTTAATTTTACTTTTGTTGCGTTTTGGGTTTCTGGTTTAACATTCAGTTTAACCCTACCATTAAAAGTATCTATAGTAGTTTCTCCTCCTAAAATAGCGGTATATAAATCTAAATCTGCATTGAAATATAAATTATCACCATCTCTTTTAAATTGTGTATGGTTATTTATATTGAATTTAATGTATAAATCCCCATTAGGGCCACCATTTATACCATGACCTCCTTTTCCTTTTATTTTTATTATTTGACCATTTTCAACTCCTGCAGGTATAGTGAGTCTTATTTTATTGCCCTTAACTGTTAATTCCTGTTTATGGGTTTGATAAACATCTGTTAGATTTAATTGCAGTTCGGCATTAAAATCCTGTCCTTTAAATTGTACACTTCGGCCTTGTCTTGAAGACGATCTGCCACCACCAAACATAGATTCAAAATAATCTGAAAAATCTTGATCTGAATAAGCCTCACCTGAAGAATCCTGTTGATATGCTTGTCGTTGAGATTGTTGTTGCTGTTTGGCTTTTTCAAATTCTTCAGCATGTTTCCAATCTTTTCCATACGCATCGTATTTCTTTCGGTTTTCAACATGACTCAATACCTCATTGGCTTCGTTTATTTCTTTAAATTTTTTTTCAGCTTCCTTATTATTGGCGTTTAAGTCTGGATGATATTTACGAGCCAGTTTCCGATAGGCTTTTTTTATGTCACTCTCTGAGGCATTTTTATCAATTCCCAATACTTTATAATAGTCTATAAAATTCATTCTCTTGGGCTTTTGAGTTGTTGAAAGGAAGATGGTAACTACACTATTTCAAAAATTCTGTTTGTATCTATAAATATAGCGAAATTTATGGATAAAAATTAGTAAAGTCCTTTTTGATTTTTACATTAAAGATACTGGTAGAACGGACGAAACAATGACTAATAAAAGGCAAGAATAACATTTATAAAGAAGTTGCTTTTGTCTGAATACTTATGGTTTTGAGACTTCTTTTAACTATCATGTTTTAAAACCGTTTTAATGTTTTACTATGATAGTTAGATGAAATTATCGCTTTTCTTATAAAGTTATTGAGCGCTATTATTTTAAAAAATTTAAAAAATCTTCTCTGGATATATCTTCAGCTCCCAAACTTTCTAAATGCTTGGTGTACACTTGGCAATCAATCAGTTTATAATGTGTGTTTTGAATATAGGTAATAAACGCCACTTTGCTAGCATTGCTTTTTTTAGCAAACATGCTTTCGCCACAAAAGACGCCATTGTTTAAATCTATGCCATAAAATCCACCCACCAAAACACCATCTTGCCAAACCTCAACAGATTTGGCATAGCCTAACGTGTGTAATGCTATGTAGGCCTCAATCATATTTTCAGTGATCCATGTGCCAGCTTGCCCTAGTCTCATTACTTTTGAACATTCGGTAATAACCGATTTAAAATCTTGATTAACTGTCACTACAAAATCCTGATTTTTCAAAATTTGTTTCATGCTTTTAGACACTTTTAATTTTTCTGGGAACAGTACAAAACGCGGATTGGGTGACCACCATAAAATGGGCTCATCATGCTCAAACCAAGGAAAAATACCAGTCTTGTAAGCCAGTAGCAAACGCTCTACAGACAAGTCGCCACCCATAGCCAGCAAGCCTTCTTTGGTTGCTTTGGTTACATCCGGAAAATGTATGTCTTGAGTTAGGTAATGCATTTTAAAATACTTTGTAAAAGTAAATAACCTCGACATTATGATAAACATCGAGGTTGATTGTTAAACCCTTTCCACTATGCTTAGGGTGACATTTGGTTTCTTATTTAGAAAGGTAAATCGTCGTGGTCGTCTTCATTTAAATCGCCCGCTGGTTCAAAAGCATTCATTGGTGGTACTGGCGGTAATTGATCGCTTCCAGATTCAGCCTGAAGCGCTTCGATTCTCCAACCTTGAATAGAATTGAAGTATTTGGTTTCTCCTTGTGGATTTACCCATTCTCTTCCTCTTAAATTAATGCTGATTTTTACTTGTTGACCTTCTTTATAATTATTTAGTAAATCTGTTTTATCTTGAACAAATTCTACCATAATGTGTTGTGGGTATTGCTCATCTGTGGTGACTACAATTTCTCTTTTTTTGAACCCATTACCTCCAAAGGTTTGAGTATCTCCAATCATTTTAATTCTTCCTTGAACTTCCATTTATTTAAAATTTAAATCTATTTATAACTCTATCTTAACTTAATAATATTTTCCAGGCACTTTCTATATCCCCAAAGCTCAAATAATTACGAGCCAACTTATGTTTTTCTCTGTGAGAGGCTTTTTTAATATTGGGATAACGCTCTCTCAAACTTTTAATAAATTCATTAACGGCTTTTTGGTTTGGCAATGTCTCTACATTGGCTAACATGCCTAAATCATTTCCTGTTAAAACCATACTATTTCTAACTTCTTCAGGTAGTTTATCAACGCCTAATCCTAAAGAAGATAAAGGTTTAGGAACTTCAAAAAACCCTTTATTCGCTCTGCTATAAAAATTACCTCCTGCTCTGGCCACCAAGTCTAATTTCTTTTGATTAATACTTTGGTCTGTGTTTAAAACATCATTTGAAATATAAAATTTAACAACTTCACATATTATTAAATTTCCTGCACCTCCTTCTGTTCCTAATTTAATGATGTCATTTACTTTGCACTCAAACTGTATGGGTGATTCTGCTACCCGAAAGGGTTTAACCAAATCTGACTTTAACATGGTTAATCCAGCCTTTTCAAATTCATTAACACCTTCTGGATATTCTGTACTGCTCAATGACATTTGTTGAACAATCTCATAGTTAACCATATTAATAACCACTTCTTTGGTGGCTTCTGCATTGGCTAAAGTGTGTTTTATAGTATTATCTCTAACTCGTCTTGAAGGAGAAAACACCAAAATAGGTGGATTTGAACTAAACACATTAAAAAAACTAAAAGGAGACAAATTAGGGTTTCCTTGACTATCCATGGTACTTGCAAAAGCAATCGGTCTCGGTGCAACCGCACTTAATAAATAACTATGAAGTGTATTGGTTGGGATATTTTTTGGATCAAAAGATGTCATTAAGTCTTTAATTTTTACAAAACTAACAATTTATTACGTTATTGCTTCACAAAATATTGATGTTCGTTTAACTTAGTGAGGCATTTATAAAAGTTAAGTCTCATTGCAAAAGTAACCAATCTGTTATGGAACTAAAAACCGATTTACTAACATCTTGAACAATAATATCAACAGAATTGCATTATATTCATATTAAAAATTAGTTAATATGATTTTCACCAAATATAAAAATACATTTCGTTGGGTTATGATTGTGGTTTCATTTATTATCATATCTCTTATTTTATGGAATACTTATGTGTTTTTTCAGAACTTTAAAGCTGAAGAAAGAGCCAAAATGGATATTTGGGCTGAAGCACAAAGTGACTTTATAAACAGTGATACTAATAGCAATTTAGATCTCACCCTTAAAATTCTAAGCAGCAATACCACGACACCCATGATTGTAATAAACAATGATGGCAGTCTTGGTACTTTTAATAACATAAACGATTCAAAAATTTCAGATAGTTTATATGTTAATAAGCTTATTTTAAAATTCAAAAGTGAAAACACCCCTATTGAAATTACTTACCAAAATGAGGTTTTGGCAACCATCTATTACGGAAATTCAGATTTACTTAACAAATTAAAGTATTATCCTTTAGCCTTATTACTCATTATTGTTCTCTTTGTCGGCGTAGTTTTCTTTTTTTATAGAAGTAACAAAAACGCTACCGAAAGCAAGTTGTGGTCTGGTATGGCCAAGGAAACCGCACATCAAATTGGCACACCTTTATCTTCTTTAATAGGTTGGACTGAAATTTTAAAAAGCGAAAACGTTAATCCAAATTATATTAACGAAATTGAAAAAGATGTAGACAGACTTCAAACCATTACGGAACGTTTTAGTAAAATTGGCTCTGTTCCAACTTTGGAACCTTTAGATATAATTAAAGAAACCATTGATTCTTATAGTTACTTAAAAACACGCTCGTCAAAATTAATTGAGTTTGAAATTATAACACCAAGCGGCAACATTTTGGTAAATCTTAACAAACAACTTTATAGCTGGACTATTGAAAATTTAGTTAAAAATGCTATGGATGCCATGAAAGGAAGAGGCAAAATAACGGTTGAAATTACAGAACTGGAAGACAACATTACCGTACTTGTTACAGACACAGGCAAAGGAATTCCCAAAAATAAATTCAAAACTATTTTTGAGCCTGGTTATACCACTAAAAAACGAGGTTGGGGTTTGGGATTATCTCTTACCAAACGAATTATTGAGGAATTTCACAATGGTAAAATTAAAGTGCTACATTCTGAAATAGACAAAGGCACCACCTTTCAAATTTCTTTAAAACGAGCTATAAGTTAGCTTGAATCGCCTTGGCAATTGTTTGAAACTCTTCAGAAGATAAGGTTGTTTTTTGAATAAAACGAGCATCTTCCATGGTGTGCAACGGTATTAAATGAACATGTGCATGTGGCACTTCCAAACCAATAACGGTCATCCCTATTCGTTTACAAGGGATGGTTTTTTCAATAGCAATGGCAACTTTTCTTGAGAAATTCATCAATCGTTCAAAGGTAGGTTCATCTAAATCAAAAATTTTATCAACTTCTTGTTTTGGAATGCATAGCGTATGACCTTTACTATTAGGATTAACATCCAAAAATGCTAAAAACTCATCGGTTTCAGCAATCTTATAACAAGGAATTTCTCCTTGAACTATTTTAGTAAAAATAGATGGCATAATTAAACAGTTTGGAATAATTGTAAATATAAAAAGATTCCTAATTACAAATACAAGGAATCTTTTATAACTTTTAAAACTAGCTTTTCTTTATCTTGAAATCTCTAAAATTTCAAATTTCAAAACCCCATTTGGCACTTGAATCTCTGCAGTATCTCCTACAGATTTACCCAACAATCCTTTCCCAATTGGAGAATTTACTGAAATTTTTCCATCGGCTAAATTAGCTTCGCCATCTGCTACCAATGTATAATTCATTTCCATGCCATTGGTTTGGTTTTTTATTTTAACTTTTGAAAGCACCAATATTTTAGACATATCTAACTGAGACTCATCAATAATTCTGGCGTTGGACAGAACTTCTTCTAACTTGGCAATCTTCATTTCAAGCATCCCTTGTGCTTCTTTAGCAGCATCGTATTCGGCATTTTCACTCAAATCTCCTTTATCTCTGGCATCGGCAATAGCTTGTGAAGCTCTTGGACGCTCAATATCTCTTAATTGATTTAATTCGTCTTTTAACTTTTTAAGTCCTTCTGGTGTATAGTAAGATACTTTACTCATAACTTCATCGTTTAATAATACAAACATTCCAACAATAGGTTCGGAATAAAAAAATCCCGCATACACGAGATTGTATACAAATATACAAAATATTTAACTCTATTTGCTTTTTGTTGTAAATTGCAGGTCAATAGATTTTAACTTATGAGATTATTTTATTTATTTTTTTGTTTCTTAATACTAACCACTTGCAGTGAAAATTCGGTAAATAATGAAAATTGTAAATTTTTATTAAATGTTGGTGTTAATGTTACCATAAACTTAAGTTTACCGCAATTTAGCCAATTGCAATTTCCGAGTAATTCGGTTTACATTTCCAATGCCGGAAATGGAGGAATTATAGTCACCAATGCGGGTTCTAACTTTTTTGCATGGGATGCTAGCGACCCAAATCATATACCAAGCAGTTGTTCTGTTCTCGAAATTTCGGGGCTTGAAGGTGTTTGTGGTTGTGCAGACAAAAACACGTATAGCTTGATTACCGGACAACCTTTGGGTAATACTTCATTACTATGCGGTTTAAAAAATTACCGTCTAGAACAAAGTGGCAATACGTTGTTAATTTCAAATTAAAAAGCGACTCCTTAGAATCGCTTTTTGTCATTATTTACTCCATAGTTAAAATTTTAAGGTTGCCCCTAATAGAAAGTTTGTGGTTGCTTGAGGATAATATCCAGCACCTTCAATAGTGGTAATTTGATTTGGGTCTGACCAAGTGTCATCAAACGTAAAATAATATCCGTTTGATACATATTCTACTCCAAAAACATTATTTATTAAACCTGATAGAGTAATAGATTTAAAGAGTGCTTTTGGTTTAATTTCGTAGGTAATATTTAAATCGTTTACAAAATAACTGTCCAGTTTTGATGCTTGAGAATCTGAATTTCCCATAAATTGCTCTCCAACATATTTACTTAAAAAAGACGTTTGAAAATTGTTTGATGGTTGAAACACCAAAGCATTTGCTGCAACTAGTTCTGGTGAAAACGAAATGTTTGTTTTACCTAAATCAACTAAAACGCCATCAATTTGTGAAAAAGTGCCTCTATTTTTGTTAGAACTTACGGTAACATTAGGTTGAACTACAAATTGTTTTGAAATTTGAAAGGTGGCCTCTATTTCCAATCCTAATCTATAACTTTCGCCACTGTTGGCTCTAATAGGAGTTCCTGTATTATCAATAGCACCAGATAACACGAGTTGTTCATTATAAAACATATAATATAGGTTCGTGTTTAATTTTATTTTGTTTGATTGATGTCTCCAGCCCAACTCAAAATCATTTAATTGTTCTGTTTTAATATCGGGATTGCTTTCAAAATCACTTCTGCTAGGTTCTCTATTTGCTCTGGCATATGAAAAATAAAGACTGTGCTCTTGATTTAATTTATAGGTGATCCCTGCTTTTGGATTGAAAAAGTTATAGGTTTCATCTATCAGCAAATTCACTCTATCTGAAGTAAGCCCGGTTGTTTTATAACTTACAAATCTGGTTTGCAAATCTCCATAAAGACTAATCCTATCATTGAGTCTGTAGGTTGCTTTAGCAAAAAAACTAAAGTCTTTCTTTTTTCCTTTTCCGTTGTAATAGGTGTCTCCAATTTCAGAATTACTTGCAAAACGCGCCCAAATAATTTCGCCAAAATGATTTCCAATGTAACTGCTGTAAGAAGTTCCGAAAGTGAAATTAATGGTATTGGTCTTATAATTGGCATTAAAATTTAACACATAAAAATCATTATCAAGCCAACGTCTGCGAATTAAATCGGTAGTGTTAATAATTTCACCTCCAATGTTTAATTCTGTTAAATCATAATCTGAAAAAGCTTCATCTTCTTTATATTGTTCAAAATAACCTCTTCCGTAAGTATAATTTAACCCAAGATTTGTGGACCATTGGTTGTTATACATCTCATTCCAATGGAGTTGATAATGGTCTTGTTTGTAGTTGTCAACCTCATCTTCATGAAACTGAATATTACCTTCATTATCCGTATAAAGCCCTGAAGGATTAAAGGTTCTATTGGTTGCCAAAGTTTCGGCATCAATACCATTCCAGGCTTGATAGGTAATTTCATGCCCCCCAAAAGCTAGGGCTTTAATTAACGTATTATCATCTATATAAGATGCTTGAAGAAAATACGCTTTTAAATCGGAAGTTGCCCGGTCTATGTAGCCATCTGAATTAATTTGCGACAAACGTCCGGCTAGCTCAAAATGGTTATTTAAAGTTCCCGTACTAAATTTTACATGATGTTTTCTGGTTTGATAACTTCCAAAGCTATTTGAAATTTCAGCATTCGCTTTTTCAGCAATGGCATCGGTTAAAATATTGATGCTGGCTCCAAAAGCACCAGAACCATTGGTTGATGTACCAACGCCCCGTTGCAACTGAAGGCTTTCTACTGAAGATGCAAAATCTGGTAAATCAACCCAAAAGGTACCAAGGGATTCTGCATCATTATATGGGATACCATTAATGGTAATGTTGGTAGATTGTGAGCTGACCCCTCGAACTCTAATGCCCGTATAACCAACACCCGAACCAGCATCACTTGTTGTTACAACAGATGGTAAATAGTTTAATAAAATAGGTAAATCCTGACCCAAATTACGCTTTTCTAGGGCTTTCTTTGTTACGTTGGAATGTGTAATTGGAGAATCTGCATTGACTCTAACGGCTTTTACTAAAATTTCATCTAAGACTTGGGTTTTTGTGGAATCTGGTGTTTTTTCTTGAGAAAACGAATGGAATGTAAGCACAAATAGTGCTAAAAATACGAACAAATTTTTCATACGATTATGATGTTTATAATCGAATAAAAAGAGGTAATTATTCTGGTTAATATTTATTTAATTGGCGACTATCACCTTCCCTTAGCAGCATTACCTGCTCAGGTTCATTGGGTATGATCTCAGCTTTTCCAGTTAAAAAGTTAAAAGTAGAAAAGTTAAAAGTTGTTTCAACAACTATTAACTCCTCACTGATGACTGCCAACTGATTTAAGCACCCCTTTTTTGAGAACATTGCAAAGTTAAAAACAATTGACAATAGACCATTGATAATTGATAATTATTTTTACTCTAAATCTGGTTTTTTTCTAATGGATTTTTTATCTGAAAGATTTCGTTTGTCTTTTATGCGTTTTTTAATGACCCGCAACGGAATTTTAGTTGGAACACGTTTTTTCTTAACTTTTAAGCCTTCTTTAATGATGTTAATAAAACGCTCAATAGCAAGTTCTTTATTTTTATATTGACTTCTACTTTCATCACATTGCAGAATAAGTACATTTTCTTTGGTTAATCTAGAGCTCAGTTTATTTATTAAACGTTCTTTTTCCTCATCATTTAAAAATAAAGACTCTGGAATATTAAAAACCAACTCAATTTTTGAAGCAACTTTATTTACATGCTGTCCGCCACTACCAGAACTTCTAGTGGCTTTAAAATTAATTTCTGCAATTAAAGCTTCTCTGTTAATCATTGCTTAACTTGATGTGAGCTTCTTAAAAGATCATTGACTGTTTTTACTGGATTAAATGTGTTTAAAGGAACCTCAACAAAAATAGAGTTCCAATAAGCCATACTGCCATTCCATAAACCGGGTAATTCAAGCGCTTTTATATGGGTACCTGCTTGGGTTTTATCCGTGATAAATGCGGCTTTATGATCAACATAATCCATTAAATTAAACGGTTCTCCTCGATAGTTTTTAACACCGCACACTAAATCTGTTGGATTAAAATGAGTGGCGCTTTCAATGATACTTTTTTGGTCAGACTTTGAAATATCAATTTGTGCAAACTCAATAATTTGCAAGGAAACTGCTCCGTCTGAATCTGTCACCCAAAATGGTCCACCGCCCGGTTCTCCTTCATTCTTAACCATTCCACAAACACGAATTGGACGATTTAATTTGTCTTTTAAATAAAATATTTTAGACTCTAATGATGAAAATTCGAAATCTGGTGCGATAACAATATTGAGTGTTTTGGTTATAAATTTAGTTACGGCATGTATATCATTATCATCAAGGTTGCCATTATCTAAAAGCTTTAAAAACTTAAAAACCTGTTCTTGGACTTCCAACAAAATCGCAGCCAATATTTTTTTATAATTACAGACTTCTTCTAGCTGATCATTTACTACTAAATTATCAATGTTTTTAATAAAAATAAAACCATAATCTAAATCATTTAAATTTTCAAGCAAAGCGCCATGTCCTGAAGGTCTAAATAAAATGGAGCCATCTTGTTCTCTGTAAATTTCATTATCTGAAGTAAGCGCAATGGTATCTGTAACCGATTTTTGATTAGAAAATGATATGTTAAATTTATGTTCTGTTTTACACTCAACATCTTTTATAATATGATTTAACTCTTTCTGAAAGTTCTCTTGGTGTACATTAGAAATAGTTAAATGCAAATTAGCCAGTTTATTGGAGGATGCATAAAACGCTGCTTCAAAAAAATGTTCTTCAAAAGCTGTAGCTACATGGGTTTTGTATTTGTGAAAAGGCAAGAGTCCTTTTGGGTAAAAACTATAATTCAACTGCTCTTCATCCAACATGGTTTTTACAAATTCTACACAACGTTCATCATAAGAGATTTCATCATAATTAGAAATTTTTTCAAGAATTTTTTTAATAACGAGTTCGTAGAACGGAAGCTTTTCAAGTTCGTTAAAAAACTCTATAATATCTTTATTGCCTGTTCTTTTAGCATAGTCTTCAATGCTTTCATGGTTAAGACGATAATCATTTAAAAACTGAAATAAAAATTTAAACATTCTGGTAGCTGCTCCAGAAGCTGGAACAAACTTTACCATAGAGATTGCGTCTCGCTTAGCTTCAAACAACTTTATATAATAAGATGCTTGGGTGTTTCCTATTTTAAGAATACCATTTCCAATAGTTGCTGCTTCTTTTAAATTAGAATAAACCATACCCGATTTAATAGAAGTTACTTGTGCTTCTATGGCATCAGTTGTTAATCCATGGCTTTTTATTTGAAGCTTATCTTTTTCAGAAAACATCATTGCTTATTTTTTAACAGTTTATCAATATGCTTAACAGCCAGTTCCAAACGTTCTTTTTTGCCTCCTTTTAACAGCACATAAGGTCTTTTATACTTAATTAACGTGTCTTCAAACGCTTTAAACATAAGTTCTCTTTCATGCGGTTTATCTCGTAAATCATCGGCTTCCCAAGGTGTATCAATATACGTTAAAAAATATAAATCGTAAGTATTTTCCAGAGCATATTTTTCCAAAATAGGGTCACAGGATCCTGTATAATAGGTTTCAGAATAAACTTTTGTTTCCAACAAATCTGTATCGCAAATCAAAACGGTATCGGTTTTTTGAGAAAGCTTATTTTCAAGCTGCATTTGTCCTATTGCTATGGGCAATAAATCTTCAGGCTCGCAGGTTTTACGTTGTTCATTCCATTTGTTTTGAAGATATTCTCTGGCATATTCTGGTACCCAAACCGAGTTATAATATCTAGCCAAATGCCCTGATAAGGTCGTTTTCCCTGTAGATTCTGGACCAAATAATACGATTTTTATACAGTTTGACGGCTGCTGTTTAAGCGCTTCTTCCATGTGTTGTATCCTTGAATTGCTAATATAGTGAAGATTACGTACTGAAGTGATAGCATTCCTAAACCTCTGTATGCATATAATGGTATTGTAACGATATCCGCAATAATCCATAGGGTCCAGTTTTCCAATTTCTTGTTGGCCATATACCACATAGCCGTAAAGAAAATACCTGATGTAACCATATCAATATAATTTGGTATTTCTAAGGTGTAATTAAATGCTAGATAAACAAAATAAGTGACTATCATGGTGACTATAAAAAGAAGAATCCCAATTTGTTTTTCCTTTAAAGTGGTTCTTGATATGGGAACTATAAATTTATTTTCTCTTTTTCTGGACCAGTTCCACCAACCATAAACACTCATGATTGAATAATAAAAATTCATCATCATGTCGCCAAAATACTGATTGATATAAAGTAAATAAACGGTGATAACCGTACATATAATACCAGTTGGATATACCAAAATATCTTCTTTTTTTGCATACCAAACGCTTAATATACCAAACACAAAAGCGATTGCTTCTAATATAATGTGATGCGTTGGAGCTCCTTTGTAAGCTTCGATAAAAAAATCAAAAACTTGGTTCATATTCGCTTCTATCTGTTTTAACAATTTTCATGGTTAAGACTGAAATATCAACCTCTTGAAACGATTTTTTTATGGCTTGCGAAAGAAACATCATTAAATCATCATAATCTCCAAAAATTTGAGTACTTAACGAATTTTCTAAAACAGTGAATTTTGAAGCTCTTAAAACTTTTATAAAATTGATTACATGCATTTCATAATCGTTTTGTAAAGGCGATAAGGTTAAGTCTACAGATATTTTCATGTTTTTTTTGATGGTAAGATACGCGAAAAAAGAATAGAGAAACTCACGCTTTCTTTATTCTAATTTCTAGATTCTTGATTCCTTTTTTAGTTGTTCAAAAAATGACTCATTTTCTTCAAGAGCAGTTCCAACAACCACGATGTCCGCTCCAGCATTATAGGCGGTCTCTATTTGCGTTTTAGTTTTGATACCGCCTCCAACAATTAAAGGAATGGTAAGCTCTTGTTTTACCGCGCTTATAATGTTTAAGGTTATGGGCTCTGAGGCACCACTTCCAGCTTCTAAGTATATAAGTTTCATGCCTAAAAATTCTCCTGCTTTGGCTGTGTTTACTATGTGCTCAACATTATTTCTTGAGATAGGTTTTGTTCCTGTTACTTTTTCGACAGAGGTTTGCTTCCCATTTTCAATAAGGATATAACCTGTTGGAATAATCTCTAAGGTTGTGCCTTTTAATTTTCGCACCGCACTTACCTGTTTTCCTATGAGATAATCAGGATTTCTTCCAGAAATTAAAGATAAAAACAGCAGTGCATCGGCATTCTCAGCTATTTGTGTAATATCCCCGGGAAACAAAATAATAGGTAAAGATGTGGTCTTTTTTATTTCGGCTACCAAATGAGCTGTTTCATGCTCATTAACCGTGCTACCTCCAACAAAAATATGCGTTGCAATAGAATCATTGACCATTTTTATAAAACTTGAAACGGTATTTAAAGCTATTTTATCTGGATCTATTAAAACTGCAAACAACTTTTTATTGGCTTTAAACGATTTCAATATGTTTTGATAGATTTTACTCATTTAAGCCAAGGCATAAGCACAGGTAAACCCTTCAAACTCGAGGAAGTTAATTTTATAACCGTGTTTTTTGTTTTCGTAATCTATCCATGCGGTGGTTGATGGTTCCTCAAAAGTAAAAGGAATGACCAAACAATGCTCCTTAAAGCTCAACCCTGGTGTTGCAAATAATTTGTAGAGTGATTCTTTAACACACCAAATGGTTGTTAGTTTTTTTATGTAATCAACATCTTCTTCATTTAAATAATCAAACTCATAATCAATAAACTTATGAGCTATCATGGCAATTTTATCCCTTTGTTTTTCAACATCAATACCGACAACATAGTTGCTTACAACAACAGCGGAAAAGGTATAAGAATGAGTAATTGAAATATACTTGCCATCTTTTAAATGAGGTTTGCCATTCGTATCATAATACAAATCAGTGTCTTGATAACCAAACTCTGCTAACAAATGGCGCACACTTAAAAACCCTTTTTGATGTAATTCACTTTTCATGCCTAAAACACGTTTCACATTTTCGGGTTTTAACGTGATTGCGTTCAATAATTCATCACAAGACTCGCTTATCTTCCATATTTTAACAGTAGTTTGTGAATTTGGAGTAATGGTTTTGTAAAGAGGCATTTAATATTCTGAAAGTTATTAGTTATCTTTGCTCAAAAATTTGCAAAACACAAATATACTAATATGAACACAAAAACAATTGCTTACATTCCTAATAAAGTAAAAGACATAACACTTGCTTCTTGGGGAAGAAAAGAGATTGAATTAGCCGAGGCCGAAATGCCAGGATTAATGAGTCTTAGAGAAGAATATAAAGAGTCTCAACCTCTTAAAGGTGCTAGAATAGCCGGTTGTTTACACATGACGATTCAAACAGCCGTTTTAATTGAAACCTTACAAGCTTTAGGAGCTGAAGTAACCTGGAGTTCTTGTAACATTTTTTCAACACAAGACCAAGCCGCAGCGGCCATTGCTGCTGCAGGAACATCGGTTTACGCTTGGAAAGACATGACCGAAGAAGAGTTTGATTGGTGTATTGAGCAAACCTTATTTTTTGGTAAAGACAGAAAGCCGCTTAACATGATTTTGGATGATGGTGGCGATTTAACCAATATGGTTTTAGACCGTTACCCAGAATTGATTTCTGGCATTAAAGGATTGAGTGAAGAAACCACAACAGGTGTTCACAGGCTTTATGAGCGTGTAAAAAATGGCACGTTGCCAATGCCTGCCATTAATGTGAACGACTCTGTTACTAAAAGTAAATTCGATAATAAATACGGTTGTAAAGAAAGCGCTGTTGATGCCATTAGAAGAGCAACTGACCTCATGCTAGCAGGAAAACGTGTAGTTGTTTGTGGTTATGGTGATGTTGGTAAAGGTACTGCTGCCTCGTTTAAAGGCGCTGGAAGCATCGTAACCGTTACAGAAATAGACCCGATATGTGCTTTACAAGCGGCTATGGATGGTTTTGAAGTTAAAAAATTAGAAACCGTTATAGCTAATGCCGATATTATCATTACCACAACAGGAAATAAAGATATTGTAAGAAGCGAACATTTTGAAGTCGTAAAAGACAAAACCATTATTTGTAACATTGGACACTTTGATAATGAAATAGATATGGCTTGGTTGAACAAAAATTATGGTCATACCAAAAACACAATCAAACCTCAAGTAGATAAATATACCATTAATGGTAAAGATATTATCATTTTAGCCGAAGGCCGTTTAGTAAATCTGGGTTGTGCCACAGGTCACCCTAGTTTTGTTATGAGTAACTCGTTTACAAACCAAACTTTGGCTCAAATTGAATTGTGGACAAACAATGAAGCTTACGGAAATGAAGTGTATATGCTACCAAAACACTTAGATGAAAAAGTAGCACAATTGCACCTGGCTAAAATTGGAGTGGAATTAACAGAACTTCGTGAAGACCAAGCAAAATATATTGGAGTAACCGTTGATGGTCCGTTTAAACCTGAGTATTACAGATATTAGAACACTTCGCTTAAAGATATTTGAAACCCTCATATCCCGATAACTATCGGATATGAGGGTTTTTTATTTGTCCAGAACTCTTTATATTCAATAAATGTTATGGCATATAAAGAAGAGGAAATAAAAGTACCCCGCTTTAATGAGGAGTCAGGTTTTTACACCACAAAAAAACGCTCAAAAATAATGAGCAAGATTCGTGGTAAAAACACCAAGCCCGAATTATTGTTCAGAAAAGCTTTGTGGAAAAGAGGCGTTCGATATCGTATTAATTCTAAAATACTTCCCGGAAAACCAGACATTTCCATTCAAAAATATAAACTCGCCATTTTTATTGACGGTGAATTCTGGCATGGTTATAACTGGAATGAACGAAAAGAAACAATACAAAGTAATCGGGGTTTTTGGATACCAAAAATTGAACGGAATATGCAACGCGATGAGGAAGTGAACCAACAACTTGCGGACTTAGATTATACGGTTTTTAGGTTTTGGGAACAAGACATTAAAACTGAATTGGATAAATGCATTAATGATATTTTGATTTTTTTAGATTGGAAGATATAAATCCCATTAAAAACAAACCCTTTCTGTTTCCAGAAAGGGTTTTAAATTTTAAAGAAAGTTACTTATTAAGCTTCAAAAGGCTCAATTGAAACATAAGACTTGTTGTCTTTTTTCTTTGAAAACTTTACAACACCATCTACATAAGCGTGTAATGTATGGTCTTTTGAAGAGTACACATTTTCACCTGGGTGGTGTGTATTTCCTCTTTGTCTAACGATAATGTTGCCTGCTTTTGCAGCTTGCCCACCAAAAATCTTAACACCTAAGCGTTTTGATTCTGATTCTCTACCGTTCTTCGAACTTCCGACTCCTTTTTTATGTGCCATTGTATTTCGATTTTATTTTATTAAAATTAACTTAAAGTGGCAATTAAATCGGCTTTTTTCATTCCTGAAATCCCTTCAATACCTTTAGCCTTTGCCATATCTTTTAATTCAGTAACCGTTAGTTTGCTTAAATCTTGTGTGGCTTCTACTTTTAAGCTTGATTTTTTAGCTTCTGCCTTAGGAGCATCAGTTTCAACTTTAGGTTCTGCTTTTTTTGTTGCTTTTTCTAATTCTGATTTTTTAGCTCCAGAAGCAACAATACTTTCAATAACAATTTCAGTTAAAGATTGACGATGCCCGTTTTTCTTACGGTAACCTTTACGTCTTTTCTTTTTGAAAACTATCACTTTATCACCTTTAAGGTGCTTTAAGACTTTTGCTCCTACTTGAGCTCCGTCTATAGCTGGGGCGCCTACAGTTACATGGTCACCATCACCTAAAAGAAGTACATTATCGAAAGAAACTTTCTTACCTTCTTCTGTTTGTAAACGGTGAACAAAAACTTTTTGGTCTTTTACAACTTTAAATTGTTGCCCTGCTATCTCTACAATTGCGTACATAGCGTAACGTTTTATTAATTAAATTTATTTAAAAATGAGTGCAAATATACTGCTAATAAATTAATTTACAAACGTTTTATTTATTTTGAGAAATATTTCCGCTGTTTTTAAAAAGTTGCATCACTGTTAGCGTTGCAACAATGGTTGTTACTAGCCCCATAATGGCTACTACAAAAGACACCAATCCGTTATTAATATCAAAACCTCCTTTTAGATAACTTAATAATTGAGGCAGAAAATCTTGATTGATTTCTGTTGAATAAGATAAGAAAAAAAATGTAAAAACTATGGTTGCTGTAACCCCAGTGACAAGTCCAGTAGAAAATCCGTTAGTATAATTAAATTGGTTTCCTTGCTCCAATTTAAAAACCCGTATAGCTTCGTAAATACCAAATGTTGTAATTCCTGCATTTAGAAAACTAAAAACAGGATTAGTATGCAATCCAAACATGGCTAATACTAAAAAATAGGCAATCAAGACGGCACTTGTAACAATACCAAATCTTATAGGAAGGATTATTTTTTTCATATTTTTATGAATTTATTAAATATCTGTAAAATTAAGATTAATTCCAAGATTTATTTTTTAAACGTTTGGTGTCTAGCAGACAAAATTATTTACTGGTGTTTTTATTAAATTAAAACGTTCTTTTATAAATTATCCAAGAATATACATTGAGTCGTATTTTTTTCCAATAACCTACAATTGGAGATTTTTTTTAATTATTAAAGGAATTAAAAACAGTGTGTCTTGCATTATATGGCACTAAAAAAATGAAATTTCTAACTTTTAAAGGTTATTTTTTAGTATTTTTGTAAATAATTTAATACCTATAAAAATGAACAAACTTAAGCGCATATCAGTAATTTTAATGATTACTTTACTTACATTTAATTGTAAAAATAAAACGAACCCTGAAGTAAAAACTATTGAAGTTGAGAATTCTTCTGAGGCTTTAAAAGACATTAATCCCAATGCTAATTATGCTAAAGCAGAATTTACTATTGATGGTATGACCTGCGCTATTGGATGTGCAAAAACCATTGAAAAGAAAATTGCTGGTATGGATGGCGTTAAATCTGCAATAGTTGACTTTGACCGTAAATTAGCAATGGTAGAATATAATGATGCTAAGGTAAATACGTCTTCTCTTGAAGAAACGGTGACTAAAATTGCCGAGGTTTACAAAGTAAGCAACATGAAAACAGTTGATGATTTCTCAACAATTACTAAATAATGTGTTGCAAAATGCACACCAGACTGTACAAAAAAAGATTGTCCTGAATGTAAAACTAAAACAGACGCTTGTAAAGCAAAATGTGCTAGTAAAACAGAATCAGAAAAAATGGCTTGTGCAAAAGACTGTCAAAAATCTTGTTGTGCCAATAATTCAAAAGCATAAAAAATAAATTTTATTTTATAAAAACAGGAAGTCTGAATAGTTTTTTCAAGGCTCCAAAAATTAAATATTTGAAAAATCCTCGGTTACCCTTGCTAATAAAAAAGCAATCTGGATTTTTCAGATATTTTTTTTATATAAAAACGTGGGATTGATATGAAAGTTAAAATATTAATAACTACAACCGCACACAACAAAGAACCTTCTTAAAAAACAAACCATTTTAAGTTAATTTTGAAACAAAGTTTTTCTCATTTGGTATTTATAACTTCAATAATATAAGGTCTATTATAAACCTCAACCTTTTCGTTAAAAAAACTTAAATCAAGCCCCTAATATTAGCATAGGAGTTCTGCAAGGCTTCGGTAGTTTCTTCCTTATTTAACCAGGCTACCTTGGTAATGCCTTCGTCTTCTTGCGCATAAAAATTGCCGCTAAAACTGGTTTTCATTTCAAACCAATAGGTAATTTTTATTCGGTGCCGGCCATTACGCTTAAAAATATGGTAGGTGGTTTCTAGTGGTTTTATAATTTCTAAGCCATTTACCCCAGTTTCTTCGGTAACCTCTCTAATAGCTGTTTTTTCAATAGACTCATTGCCTTCAATCTTGCCTTTTGGTAAATCCCATTTATCATTTCTGTAAATAAACAAAATATCGCCTTGATCGTTAAATACCTTGCCGCCACCTGCAACAACATTTGGTAATTTTTTAAGAAACTTTTTAAGCAGCTTATTTTCGTCTTTATGAATAAGCCTTGCTTCTTTAAGAGAGCTTGTATTCAACGCTTTAATAACCTTTCCTAGGTGTACGGTATCGAGCAAATAATTCTTAAAATGGATTTCTTGTTCAACTTTGGTGGTTAAAACAATAGGCTTGTCATTGACAAAAATTTTATACATGCGTTGTACTTAACTATTACAATGTGGTAAAAATATCATTTTTCAATACATAATACCCATTGTTGAAAAAAATATTTTAAATGAGCTTTAAGACTTCTTAAAAAGTTAATTTTATATGTATTTTTGCCTTTATGATTTTTAATAAAGAAATTGCCCGAAAAACGGCTGAAGTTTTATTACAGGTTCATGCTATAAAACTTAGCACCAAAGAGCCTTTTACCTGGGCTTCTGGATGGAAATCGCCTATTTATTGCGATAACCGTATTATTTTATCGTTTCCGCCCATACGAAACTATATACGAGAAGCCATGGGAAAGGAAATTGAAAAACTTTATGGCAAACCCGACGTGATTGCTGGGGTTGCTACCGGTGCTATTGGCATTGGCATGCTGGTTGCCGAGTATTTAGGATTGCCTTTTATCTATGTAAGGCCCGAAGCTAAAGGCCATGGCAGAATGAACCAAATTGAAGGCTTTGTACAAACGGGACAGAATGTGGTGGTGGTTGAAGATTTAATCAGTACCGGAAAAAGTAGTTTAAACGCTGTTAAAGCTTTAAAAGAAGCGCATGTAAATGTAAAAGGCATGGTGGCAATTTTTTCGTATGGTTTTGCGGTTGCTACCGAAAATTTTAAAAAGGAAAACATCACGCTTCATACTTTAAGCAACTACGAAAGCTTACTGGAGCAAGCCTTGGCAACCAAGTATATAGCCGAAAAAGAATTAAAAACCCTAGCGCTTTGGAACGCCAACCCAAGCGAATGGAACGCAAAATAAATGGATGTTGTTAAGATGTAAAGCCTTAAAGTTGTTAAGTTGAAAGACCAACGACTAAACAACTTAACAAATAAACAACCAAACAGAAAAAAAAGCTTATGAATTTAGAATCGCCCAAAGTTACTATTGAAAAATCATCGGAAGATGTTTTTAACTTTTTATCAGACATTAAAAATTTTGAAACCTTAATGCCTGAAAACATCAGCAAGTTTGAAGTATTAAGTGAAGACACCTTTTTGTTTGCTTTAAAAGGCATGCCAGAAATCATCCTTAAAAAAAAGGAAGTAATACCACCTAATAAAATCGTGCTTGGAGCCGCCGGCGGTAAATTAGATTTTTCGCTTACCGGAAGCATTGTGGAACTTACCGAAACCAGCAGTGAAGTACAATTAGAATTCAGTGGCGATTTTAACCCTATGATGGCCATGATGATTAAAGGCCCTATCAATAAATTTATTGAAACGCTTGCAACAAGCATCCCAAAAGCCATTTAATACAGTAGGGAAACATCTTTTAAATCGAATTCCTTGACAATATCATCTTCAATTAACACCCGAAGATTACCAGCATTGGAAATGCCTTTAATAATTCCGGAAAACACAGAGCCTTCAGCATCTTTAAATGTTGAAGGTTTGTTTTTTCTGAACAGGTAAGACTCATATTCTTGTTTTAAGAAAAAATACTCCTCTTTTCTTAAAATCATAAAGTAATATTTTAAAAACTTAATCATGGTGTGCAGCACTTCATCAAGGCTAAAAGTGGTTCCTGTTAATAATTTAAGCGAGGTTGCTTTGGGTAAGTCTTCAAAATTAGTCTGATTAACATTTAAGCCTACGCCTATAATGCTGGCTTTAAACCTGTTCTGTTTTATGACATTTTCAATTAAAACACCACAAATCTTCTTGTCTTCTGACAAAATGTCGTTAGGCCATTTAACACTTAATTTGGGCGTTGAAAAGCTATGTAATGTTTTAATAATGGCTAAAGAAGTGGCCATGCTTATGTAAAAAGGATGCACTAAAAATAACTTAGAAACATCTTTAAAAACGCTCACTGTTAGGTTCTTAGAACTTTCAGAACTCCAAATCGTACCCATTTGCCCTCTGCCTTGGGTTTGATAATCCGCAAAAACAACCGTATAATCCACCAAGACCTGGTTGTTGGAAAGCGTTCTTAAATAGCTGTTGGTAGAATCGGTGGCATTAAGTTTGATTACATGCATTTAAAAGTAATTATAGTGGTATAGAATCTTATGATTAATTTAAGGTATAAAGAACTAAAAAAATAATAACTTTGCACAAATTTAAATTAAATTAATGGCGAAAGAAACTATAAGCACAGACCAACTAATATCGGTAATAATAGCTAGCATTGAAGATGTTAAAGGAAAAGAAATAAACATTCTAGATTTAAGGGATATTGAAAATACGGTTTGTGATTACTTTATTATTTGTGAGGGAACTTCAAATACACAAGTAAACGCTATTTCAAATTCTATTCAAAAAAAGGTTAGTAAAGAATTAAAAGATCATCCATGGCATGTAGAAGGCGAGGTCAATGCAGAATGGATTTTAATAGATTATGTCAATGTGGTCATTCATGTGTTTCAAAAACATATCAGAGATTATTATGATATTGAAAGTCTTTGGGGCGATGCAAAAACAACAATAATAGAAACGAGTTATTAAAAAATGGCAAACGATAAAAAAAACATAAAAGAAAATAAGCCTAAATTTAATCCATATTGGATTTATGGCATTGTCATTGCTTTTTTTCTGGCTATCCAGCTATTTAGCAGTGTGGGCACCCAAGAAGGCAGTACAACCAATCCAACACAATTTTTAAATTTTGTGGCCGATGGTGATGTTGAAAAAGTTGAAATTGTAAATAAACGCATTGCAAAAGTTTATTTAACCAAAGAGGCTGAGCAAAAAGAAATCCATAAAAATTCAAAACCCAGTACTTTAATTCCAACCACAACACAGTTAGCAAATTATAAGTTTGAATTTGGTGATTTACAGATTTTTCAAAATCAATTAAACGAGGTTATAAAAGAAAACAATCTGAATTTAACCCCTGTTTATATTACTGAAGATAATTTCTTTGGGGATTTATTAATTAGCATTCTACCCTTTATTTTACTGATAGGTGTTTGGATTTTTATCATGAGACGTATGTCTGGTGGTGCTGGCGGAGGCGCAGGTGGACAAATATTTAATATTGGAAAGTCTAAAGCCAAACTTTTTGACCAAAACACCGAAGTAAAAACAACCTTTAAAGATGTGGCAGGACTTGAAGGCGCTAAAGAAGAAGTTCAAGAAATAGTAGATTTTTTAAAATTCCCTGAAAAATACACCAGTTTAGGTGGAAAAATACCCAAAGGCGCCTTATTAGTAGGGCCTCCAGGAACAGGAAAAACCTTATTGGCAAGAGCCGTTGCAGGCGAAGCTAAAGTGCCTTTCTTCTCATTGTCTGGTTCAGACTTTGTTGAAATGTTTGTAGGCGTAGGTGCTTCTAGGGTTAGAGACCTCTTTAAACAAGCAAAAGAAAAATCGCCTTCCATAATTTTTATTGATGAAATTGATGCCATTGGTCGTGCCAGAGGTAAAAATGCCATGTCTGGAAGCAATGATGAACGTGAAAACACGTTAAATCAACTCTTGACAGAAATGGATGGTTTTGGAACAAACACCAACGTTATTGTGTTGGCTGCCACCAACAGAGCTGATATTTTAGACACCGCTTTAATGCGTGCTGGCCGTTTTGACCGACAAATTTTTGTTGATTTACCAGATGTTCGCGAACGAAAAGAAATTTTTGAAGTGCACTTAAGACCTCTTAAAAAGGCCAAAGATTTAGACTTAGATTTTTTATCTAAACAAACACCAGGGTTCTCTGGTGCTGATATCGCTAACGTGTGTAACGAAGCCGCTTTAATAGCCGCAAGAAATGGCAAAAAAGAAGTTGATAAACAAGACTTCTTAGATGCTGTTGACAGAATTATTGGTGGCTTAGAAAAGAAAAATAAAATCATTACACCCAATGAAAAAAGGGCTGTAGCCTTTCATGAAGCTGGCCATGCTACCGTAAGCTGGATGCTTGAACATGCAGCACCTTTAGTAAAAGTCACCATTGTACCTCGTGGCAGATCTCTTGGAGCGGCTTGGTATTTACCTGAGGAAAGACTTATTGTACATCCAGAGCAAATGCTTGATGAAATGTGTGCTGCCTTGGGTGGAAGAGCTGCAGAAAAAGTGATTTTTGATAAAATTTCTACTGGTGCTTTAAGCGATTTAGAGAAAGTAACCAAGCAAGCAAGAGCCATGGTAACCATTTATGGTTTGAGTGATAAAATTGGCAACTTAACCTATTACGATTCATCTGGGCAAAACGAATACGGCTTTACCAAACCGTACAGTGAAAAAACAGCTGAATTAATAGACAAAGAAATTTCAGATTTAATTGAAAAACAATACTTAAGAGCCATACAACTGCTTGAGAATAATAAAGATAAACTAACAGAATTAGCCAACGTTCTTTTAGAAAAAGAAGTTATTTTTAAAGATAATTTAGAAAAAATATTTGGGAAGCGCGGTTTCAAAAATGAAGAAAGCGAAACCGTTGTCGAATAAATTTTAACAATTTATAGTTACAAATAGCAAAAATCTTAAATTAATCGTATGGTTAGTTTAAGATTTTTTATATTTGAAAAACTCCAAAAAAAACTGAGTTAATAGCATACCCTAAATGAGTCTATTTAGAAAAATATTTGGTTCTAAATCTGATAAAAAAGAAGAAGAATTAAAATCTGGTGATCGAGGTAAATATATGCCAGAAATAAAACTGCCAATCGATGAAAAGTTTACTATAAACTTTAAAGCTAATGGCGGAAAGTTTCTGTATTGTGAAGATTTAAACGAGATTTTTCAAAGTTTAGACAGCATAATCCAAGAGAATAAGTGGGAAGACAAAAAAGCTTTTTTCTTTGACAAACATTTAAAAGACAAATTTAAGGACGCTGATTTATTAACCTCTGACAAAGTAAGTGATTGTACTTATTTTATAACGACTTGCGAAAATTTAATTGCCAATGATGGCTCGTTATTAATTTCATCCCATCAAATTGCAGAAAAAAAACTGACTGAGCTTCCTGCCAACTTTATTGTTTTTGCTACAACCAGTCAGATGATTGAAACCATTGGAGAAGGTCTGCGCGGTATAAAAACAAAAAACAAACAAAGAATCCCTACCAATATTACCACCATTAAACATTTTAAATCTTCCGATGAAAAAGACTTTTTAAGTTATGGAAGTAGTTCAAAAAATTTATATTTGCTGCTTCTAGAAGATTTATAAGTAATAAACAAACTGTTAAAACACCCATGAGAATTGCTTTACACACACGCAAATGATTATTAAGGGTGTTTCATATGACCTCTAAAACAATAAAAATAATCAGATGAAAGATATTTTAATACGGGCACTTTCTGGTTTATTTTATGTTTTACTTTTAGTGTTATCGCTCTTTTCTTTACAAACTTTAATCATTCTATTTTTTGTGTTTGGCCTTATTTGTTTGTTTGAGTTTAATAAACTTATCCAACTAAAAAGTTTCATTCCTTATGGTATATTCATATTTCTTTTTTTGGTTTTTGGTTACTGTCAGTTAGATAAGACCATTCCTAAAGGCTTGGATGAAGCGACTCAAATACTCATGGTTATTACCATATTTGTTCAGTTGTTTTTAATTAAAGATTTGTTTTCGGCAAAAACAATTCCCTTGTTTGAATCTAAACGTTTTATACTAACAACCTTTTATATTTCGAGTGCGTTTGTGTTTTTAATATTAATTGCTAATTATCATAAAAGCTATAATCCTGGCATTCTGCTAGGCTCTTTTATATTGATTTGGGTGAATGATAGCTTTGCTTTTTTAATAGGAAAGAATTTTGGAAAACAAAAGCTATTTGAAAAAATATCTCCCAAAAAAACTGTTGAAGGCTTCTTGGGCGGTCTGCTTTTTTCGTGTATTGCTAGCTATTTTATTGCTACCTTTACACACACTTTAACCTTTACCCATTGGTTAATATTAAGTATTATAATTAGTGTTTTTGGAACTTTAGGAGATTTAATTGAGTCTAAATTCAAACGGCAAGCAAACGTAAAAGACAGCGGTAATATTATGCCCGGTCATGGTGGTTTATTAGATAGGCTGGATAGCATTATCTTTGCAACACCATTTATTTATTTATTTTTAAGAATTACATACTATGTTTCATAAAGAAGGGCATAAAATTATTTTTACAACGTTTATAATGGTTGTAGCAGCTTTTTTACTTGTTGACACCTTTATTCATCAAGTATGGCTTCAAAAAGTATTATGGATCCTATTCTTGGTTTTTTTTATACTCATTCTTCAGTTTTTTAGAAACCCAAAAAGGAATACTTTAGTTAAAAATAAGCATATCGTTTCTCCTGTTGATGGAAAAGTAGTAGTTATTGAAGAAGTGTTTGAAAAAGAATATTTTAAAGATAAAAGATTGCAAGTAAGTGTGTTTATGTCGCCACTCAATGTGCATGTAACAAGATATCCCATAGGAGGAGTCATTGTGTATAGCAAGTATCATCCAGGTAAATATTTGGTGGCGTGGCACCCAAAAGCCAGTGAAGAAAATGAGCGTACAACCGTGGTAGTTGAAAATAAAACGTATGGCAAGGTATTGTACCGCCAAATTGCAGGAGCGCTTGCAAAACGCATTGTTAATTATGCCAAAGTTGATGTAAACGTAACACAAGGTAGCGATTCCGGGTTTATAAAATTTGGTTCAAGAGTAGATTTATTTTTACCTTTAAACACTCAAATTAAAGTACAACTCAACCAAAAAGTTCGCGGGGGAGAAAGTATAATAGCTGAAATGAATGACTAATAAAGCATTGGATATTGAGTTTTTAGATGCTGTAGAGCGCGTTAATGCCTATACAGATCCATTTCCTGCTGACACGCTTTTAAAATTGTATGCCTACTATAAAAAAGCCACGAATAATTACGAACAACCCAGCAGTAAAAAGGCCATCATAAATGCTTTTAAAACCAACGCTTTATTTCAAGCCAAAGATATAACGGAAGACGAAGCCAAACAAGCCTACATTGATTTGGTCAACAATTATTTTTTGTACAGAAAGTAGTTGCTCTCCTTTATTTTATTACTTCTAATAAAGATTATTTTTTCCTATCAATCACGTAATTAACCATTAATTCCAGTGAGTTTTTGAAGTCAGATTCAGGATACGTCTGAAGTATATTTAAGGCTTCATTTTGAAATTGTTTCATTTTTAAAACCGCATACTCTAAACCACCATTGGCTATAACAAAGGCAATCACTTCCTTAACACGATGGATGTCTTTATTATGGTTTTTGATAGAATTTATGAGCCAACTCTTGTCTTTGTTTGAAACCTGATTTAAAACATAGATTAAAGGCAAGGTCATTTTTTGTTCTTTAATATCTATCCCCGTTGGTTTTCCAATTTGAGTGTTTCCATAATCAAATAAATCGTCTTTTATTTGAAACGCCATCCCAATAAGCTCCCCAAACTTTCGCATGGTTTCTACATGATGAGACTCTGGTTTTACAGATGCTGCACCCAAACTACAACAAGCAGCAATAAGGGTTGCTGTTTTTTGGCGAATTATTTCATAATAAACGTCTTCGGTAATATCCAGTTTACGAGCTTTTTCTATTTGAAGCAACTCGCCTTCACTCATTTCTCTAACGGCAATGGAAATGATTTTAAGCAAATCGAAATCATTATTGTCGATAGACAACAATAAGCCTTTTGATAGTAAATAATCTCCAATTAAAACCGCTATTTTATTTTTCCAAAGCGCGTTAATGGAGAAAAAACCTCTTCTGCGATTGCTATCATCAACCACATCATCATGAACTAGGGTTGCCGTATGAATTAACTCAATAACCGAGGCGCCTCTGTAGGTTCGCTCGCTAATTTCTCCATTAGACACCATTTTTGCCACCAAAAACACAAACATTGGTCGCATTTGCTTGCCTTTCCTATTAACGATGTAATGCGTAATTCTGTTAAGTAAGGCTACTTTACTGGACATAGAGAGTAGAAACTTTTGTTCAAAAAGTTCCATCTCATAGGCAATGGGTTGTTTTATTTGTTCTACAATCTTCATGTGAAGAATCAAAGATAGTATTTACATTGAAATTATTATCGATAGTTGGTCAATCCTCTTATAAATATTTCAGGATTTATTAGCTAGTTGGCCACAGGCGGCATCAATATCTTTACCTCGGCTACGACGCACATTGACAACAATTCTGTTTTTTTCCAATTGCTGGATATAATTCTGAATGGCTTCTTTAGAGGCCTGTTGAAATTCACTATCGTCTATTGGGTTGTATTCTATAATGTTTACTTTACAGGGCACGTATTTACAAAACTTTACCAAAGCATCTATATCCTTTTGAGCATCATTAATCCCTTTCCAAACCACATATTCATAGCTTATTTTACGTTGGGTTTTAAGATGCCAATACTGCAGGGCCTCTTTTAAATCTTCAAGTGGAAACGTTTCATTAAAAGGCATGATAGCGGTACGAACCTCATCAATTGCCGAATGTAGCGAAACGGCTAAATTAAATTTAACCTCATCATCTGCCATTTTTTTAATCATTTTTGGCACACCAGAGGTTGAAACGGTAATTCGTTTTGAAGACATACCTAAGCCTTCTGAAGAGGTGATTTTATCAATCGCTTTTATAACATTATTATAATTCATGAGCGGTTCGCCCATACCCATAAATACAATGTTACTTAATGGTCTCTTAAAATATAACTTACTTTCTTTATCAATGGCTACCACCTGATCATAAATCTCATCTGGGTTTAAGTTTCGCATGCGTTTTAAGCGAGCTGTTGCACAAAATCTACAATCTAAGCTACAACCAACCTGACTAGAAACACACGCTGTGGTTCTGCTTGCTGTAGGAATTAAAACAGATTCTACAATTAACCCATCATGTAATTTAATGGCATTTTTTATGGTACCATCACTACTGCGTTGCATGGTATTGACTTCAATATTATTGATAACAAAATGCGTTTCCAAAAGCTGTCTGGTTTCTTTTGATACATTGGTCATATCCTCGAAAGCATAGGCAGATTTTTGCCATAACCATTCATAAACCTGATTACCACGAAAGGCTTTGTCTCCTTGTTTTTCAAAGAAATCTCTTAATTGATCCTTGGTTAATGCCCGAATGTCTTTTTTTGTGGTGGCCATAAGTTTTGCAAAAATAGTGAAAGGATATCCGAATTACGATTTTTGATTTAGAAGTTTTTTTTGTTTGTACAAACAAACTTTTCTCACGAATTTAATTCATTCATAGAAAACTAAAAAGACTTCGGTTTTACCGTAATTTGTTAAATTGATGAAGACATCATTTTGAAAAAAATCTTTACTTTAAAAGTCTAAATCATCAGGAACGTCGTCTTTAACTTTCGTTCCATCAGGGTTTTCTGCAGAAGTATTTGTGCAATCTACGTTTATAGAAAGATCAAGAGGCACATCAAAATCTCCTTTTGAAATGTTTAATTCGCTATCAGCATAACAACTTCTCATATAAATAGCCCAAATTGGCAATGCCATAGCAGCTCCTTGTCCATAGGTAATGGTTCTAAAATGTGCGGCTCTATCTTCTGCGCCAACCCAAACGCCTGTTACCAAATTAGGCACCATGCCCACAAACCAGCCATCACTTTGGTTTTGGGTAGTTCCTGTTTTTCCAGCAATGGGGTTTGTAAACTGATAAGGATAACCTGTAATGACTTCTCTATAATCGGCTCTATAAGCTTCTGCTCCCGATGTTCGCAACCTTGCCCCAGAACCAGATTGGGTAACACCTTCCATAAGTTTAACGGTAACATAAGCGGTTTCTTCACTTAATACATCGTTTGTTTCTGGAGTAAATTGGTATAAAACAGTGTCATTTTTATCTACGATGGTAG
>Ga0210014_1000204_pt1 | contig 52676 bp, 39 predicted proteins | sample CryGeymeta201519_FD_183983 | JGI IMG/M metagenome (GOLD analysis project Ga0210014, IMG submission 183983) | Groundwater microbial communities from Crystal Geyser aquifers in Utah, USA - Crystal Geyser metaG 2015-19 (SPAdes) (version 2) | ecosystem: Environmental > Aquatic > Deep subsurface >...
CGCTTGACCGGAAGGTCTCAAAGGGCTGCGAATCCACGGGATTCGAGGAGACCTGTCGGTCCGGGGAGCGGCGGGGTCAGGAGACCCTCGCCGAGCACATTCGCGCTAAGTACGGTTGTAGTATTAGGCTGATCCGCACACGCTGACCGCTGCCTTCGGCAGTCTTTCGACCTGGACCCGCGACTTAGGCGCGGGCAGTCTCCGGCACCGGCCGGACGCGCTCACCCCAAGAGCGGGGAACCCTCTGGAGGTCGTTCCATGCAAACACGTCGGAGCTTGGACCCAGATGTCAGCGCTTGGCGCCAGTCCCACTGCTTGCGGGAGAGACGGGGCCACTTGGCCGTCGCGGCGCTCTGTTGGGTGCTTGCTGGCGCTTCCTGGGGGCAGAATGCGCCGCTCTTCCAGGACCCCTTCGTCGACCTCCACAACTGGAACGCCCCAGATGAATGGCGAGTCGAGAACGGCGCCCTCGTTGTCGCAGGCGGCGACATCCGCACCTGCAACGTAGGCAAAGAGTGGACCAACTACGCCGTCGAGCTCGACGTGGTCATCCGCAAGCTGAGGGCCCAGTGGGTGATCCGGGCGGACAGCGAGCGGGATTGCTGCTTCATCCAGTTGACCTCGAAGGACTGCCCCTACTCGCCAAACTCACTTCGGTACCACGGCTGGAGAGACGGCAAGCTGGACAGCATCAGCGAGGACGCGCTGCCGTTCGACATCGAGCTTGGGCAGACCTATCACGTCCGCTGCGAGGTGGTGAACCACGCAGCACAGACGCTGATCGACGGGAAGGTGCGCGGGAGCTGGATGTTCGACGACGGCGCCACGGCGCGGTGGCCGCGCGGGACCCTCGGCTTCCGCAGTAGCGCGCAGGAGGCGGCGGTCTACCGCAATCTGAAGGTGGTGGCTTGCGAGGCGTTCACGCCCTACGGGCAGAGGAAGCAATCACTGCCAAAGGCGGCGCCGAGCGATCCGTTCCTCAACCCGCCGTTCCGCGCCGAGTGGATCTGGAGCCCGGGCGAGAAGCTCGATCGCTACTTCCGGCGTGAGTTCAACCTCGACGCCGACGCGCTGGAAGCGCAACTCTGGATCACTGCCGACAACGGGTTCACACTCCTCGTCAACGGTAAGGAGGTCGGCAAAGGCAAAGACTGGTACTCGCCGCAGACGTTCGACCTGAAGCCCTACCTGCGCACCGGCAGGAACGTGCTCGCTGTCGCCGGACACAACGACGCGCCCGGTTCCGCGGGAGTGCTCGCGGAGGGCAACGTGCTGCTGGTGAACGGCAAGCACGTCCCGCTGGTCAGCACTGCGGATTGGCGGATCAGCGACGTCTCGCCGGCGGGGTGGGCCGAGCCCGGCTTCGACGACTCGGCGTGGGCGAAGGCCACCTCGCTGGGCCGCCATCCGCTGGCCCCGTGGGCAGGCCAGGCGCAGTGGCGGTTGCCCTACCTCGGGCCGCTGGAGGTCGCCGAGGCAGAGTCGCTCGAGATCGCCTCGCCGCTTCAGCGCGGGCAACCGGTGAAGGTGCGCGCGCAGTTCCGCTTGCCCCGAGCGTTCTCGGCCGCACACCCCGTCCGACTCAGCCTGCGACAGGCAGACGGCCCGGAACTCCCGGTCGCCGCCTGGTACCCGCAGCCGCCTACCACTACCTGGAAGCCCGGCGCGAGTGTCCTCACGGCGTCTGCCTCCCTCGACTCACGAGTATTCCTTTCGGCGGGTACGTACGCGGCGCGACTGGAGTTGGTGGGCGTGCACCTCACCAAAGGCGCCGACCGCTTGCACCAGGAGGTGGCGGTCACCGTCCCGCCGCGGCGTGAGCCTTTGCCGCTGTCGAAGCGGCGGATGAAGCCGGGGCTGTTCACCGACCAGTTCGGCGGCGCGCACCGGTACCGGGTTGACAACGGCTGGCTCGTCTACGATGGCGAACGCATGCTGCCGCTGGAGCATGGCGACGGCGCGTACTGGTGCGAAGACAACCCGCAACACCGCGACGCCCTCGAGGCATGCCGGGGTCAGGCTGCTCTGGACCGCGTCAGCCGCTTCGGTCTGACCGAGGAGCCCGTGCGCCTGCGCCTGCTCGACTCCGTCGTGTGCGCCGAGGCCAAGTCTGAAGCCGACCACGAGTTCAGCGAGGACGACGGCTATGGCGGCAAGTCGCGACTGCTCAAGATCGGCGGCCGGACATACCGGGTCACGGACAACCGGCGGAAGCTCTCCTACTTCGCCTACACCATGCGCTGCCTGACACCCGGCAAGCCGCACCTGCTGGTTTTCGCGACCCCCAACGACCGCGAGCGCTACACGCTGGTCCGCATCCAGCCGCCGTGGCACAACGTCGGCTGCGGGCCGTACACCGGGCGGGACCTACCGTGCGACGGGAAGCCGTACCAGGCGGGGTTCGTGTTCTACCCGGAGGAAGAGGACATCCGCCTCACGGTCAGCCGTCTTCCTTGCGAGCTGCAGATCGACCCGGAGTCGGGCGGCGCGGTGTCGCGCCTGTGGCTGTTCGAGGTCGCCCCTCCCCCCTCAGGCCGCCCGGACTCGTCCGGGGCAGTCCCCAACAAGTTGGGGCGTCCTGAGGGTATAGCCGGAATTCCCGCCGAGACGGTCCCGACGCCGGGCCCCAACCGCCGGATCGGCCTGTCGCAGACACACCCCGGCTACCTGTACGACTTGTACGGTCACCGCTCCGGCGACCTCACGCAGCGACTTGCTTCACTGACAGCCTTCGCCGACTACGCCGATTTCGTCGGTCTCAACTACCTGGAGTACAACGCGATCAACGGCGCCGACACTTCGGAGACCGCCTACTACCCGTCGGAGATCTGGAATCCGTACCGCGGCGGTGCCGACTTGTTCCGCGAGTTCCTCCCCATTGCCGAAGAGCGCGGCTTCGGCGTGGTGCCCTGCCTCACCTCGCTGGCGCTGGACATCGACCGCTTCACCAACGCGCCGTGGATCAGCCCGCTGACCTTCCAGATCGACAAGGACGGCTTCCGCCGCCGCGACTTTTTCGCCAACCGGGGCAACGACAACACGCTGCCCGATCCGCTGCGCCCGGAAGTACAGCAGGTGTTCCTCGACACGCTACGCGAGTTCGGCGAACGTTGCAAGGACTCGCCCGCCGTGCAGGGGTTGGCGTTCCGCCTCAACGGTAAGATCGGCACCTGCTACGTCGGCTACAACGAAGATGAGCGCGGCGCCACCGCGGGCTATAGCCCGTGGGATCTGGCCGAGTTCCAAAGAGACACCGGCGGCCGCCTCCCCGACTGGGATGACACGCTGACCGACCGGTGGGCGGCGGCTTGGAAGAAGGGCGCCAAGGACGATCCGGCGATCCTGTACATCCCGAAGACGTACGAGTGGATCCACGCCACCTGTTGGGACAAGTGGCTCGACTGGCGCTGTGGCAGGCTAACCAACCTGGTCCTGCGCGCCCGCGACCTGACGCGCTCGTTCCGCAAAGACTGGAACCTGATCGCCAACTGCGACATGCCCAGCGAAACGCCCGACCGCAACATCCTGTGGCCGGCAGGCGCGTCAGCGCTGGACCTGTGCCGCGAGCATGGCTTCGACCCACGCCACTTCAGCAACGAGGAGGGCGTGCTGCTTCAGCAGGGCTACTTCCTCGGCGGCGGCGAGTACTTCCATCACGCAGGCGGCGGCTCGTACTACCAGAACCCCGAAGCCTGGGGTGCCTTCGACTACCAGCCCGGTCTCGCCGAGCTGTACCGCACGCCAGCCGGCACCAGCGTCGAGCTGTACCACAACTACTGGGAGGAGTTCGGCGTCGGCAAGCTGGGCGAGTTCGGCACCAACTTCTGGGGCGCCGGCATGATGTACCCGCGAGGCCGCTACTTCTTCCGCCCCCTCGTCCATGCGCTCCGCACAAACAACGTCCACACCCTCGCCCTGTTCTCCTGGGAGCGCGGCAGCGAAGGTCACGAAGGCGAGCTGCGTCGCTTCTGTCGCGCGTTCCGGTCGCTGCCGGCAGTGGCGGCTGCTGGGTTCGAGGGCCAAGTGGAAGTGGCAGCCGGGCCGCCCGCAGACGAGACCCTTTGGGTGCGGCGGTTCGGCGAACGGATCGGCATCGTCAACGAGAACGGCCAGCCGCGGACAGTGCGCCTGACGCTCGGAGCCGTCAAGCCCGGGCAAGCTGTCTACGAGTACGCCACGCAACGCAAGCTCTCGTCAGCCGGGCAAGCGGGAGTGCCGGTGGTGACCGTCGAGATCGACGCATTCGACTTGCGGGTGCTGGGGGCGGACTAGGAGAGGCCAGCCACCGTCGGCCGTCGGGGCCTGGCTGGAGGCGGGAGGACCGGCTCCCGCTCGCGGCCCCTGTCATTGGCGCCCCCGCCGGAAAGCGGGTCGCCGGCCACAGCACGCCCGGTCGCGCGTTGTTCCCGCGACCGACGTCCGCTACAATCCGGTCAACAGGTTGCCGCCGTACCCGAAGGAGAACGCGATCTCATGGACCCTGCAACCATGGCGATAGAGGACCTCGCTCGAGACCTGCTGTCGCTGCCTGTTCCTTCGCGGGCGTTCCTCGCGGAGAAACTCACCGAGAGCGTGGACTACTTCGTGAGCCCCTCAGTCGAGGCGGCGTGGCGCGCCGAGATCGGCAAACGCGTTCGCGACTACGAGGACGGCGTGGCTGGCTCTGTCCCTTCCGAGGCGGCCTTTGCCGAAGCACGGAAGCGCGCCGATGAAGCCCGTTAGGCACCATACCGACGCACGTGAGGAGCTTGTCGAGTCTGCCGTCTTCTAGGAACGCCGACGGAAGGGCCTGGCACGCAAGTTCCTCGCCGCCGCGGAGGCGTGCGAGCGGACACTCCGATGTCACCCCGCGTTGGGCTCGCCGTCGGGCCACGAAACCCGGACGTGCAGGGTCAAGGGATTCCCTTTTGGGTTGGTCTACACGGAGTACGCCGACCATCTCCTGGTCGTCGCGGTCGTTCATTTCAGTCGCGAGCCACGATACTGACTGGAGCGGCTCTGAAGTGCATGAGGCACAACCGTTGGAGCGCAGGGGGAGGGAGCGGACCAGTGGAGACTCCTTCTGGTGGTGCCGCGGAACCCACCGCACATGCAGGACACTGGGCGCAGCGCGCCCACCAGGGCCGAGGGCACACCGTTCGCCATCGCCAACTGCCGGTTGCGGGAACGTGCGCGCCGCCGTCCGTCCCCACTCCGCGTAAGTGAGGTCGCACCCGTGTCCTTCCACCTAACGAACCCACCCGACTTCGAGCAGCACAACGAGGAAGTCGCCCGCGTCTGGAAAGCGTACTACGAGGGCAACCCCTACCGCGTGCCGGTCAACATCGCCGGCAGCATCCGCAACCTGATCCAGAACCCGGCGTTGAACGACACCGGCTGGACGTTTGCCGACTTCTTCACCAACCCACAGGCGCAGATCGACTGCCAGTTGGCCTACCAGAAGTGGGTCCGTTACCACCTGCTCTGCGACCGCGAGATGGGGCCGCCCAAGCAAAGATGGCAGCTCGCCATCGACTTTCAGAACTCCTACGACGCCGGCTGGTTCGGCTGCCCGCTGCACCTCGAGGGCAATGCCGTGCCCGACACGGTGGAGATTCTGAAGCAGGACAAGGGCAAGCTCTACAGCCTTTCGTGCCCCGACCCACTGCGCGGCGGGCTGTTGGGTCGCGCCATGGAGTTCTTCGACTACATGCACGAGCGCACGCCCGCCATGGAGTTCGACGGGCTACCCGTCCTGCCGCCGATCACCCTCCCCGGCGAAGGGATGGATGGTCCGCTCGACGCCGCCTACAAGCTGCGTGGGGCCGCCGAAGTGTGCCTGGACATGCTCGCCGATCCAGAGTACTACCACGACCTGATGACGTTCATCACCGACTGCCTCATTGCGCGCATGAAAGCGATCCGCCAATGGCGCTGGGAGCGCCTCCCCGACTCGCCCGACAAAGGCCAGTTCCGCCGCCCCGGCTACGGCTTTGCCGACGACGCGGTGGTCCTGCTGTCGACGGCGCAGTATGAGGAGTTCGTCTTCCCTTACCACAAGCGCTTCGTCGACGAGTTCAGCGACGGCGGCCCTACCAGTTGTCACCTGTGCGGAGATGCCACCCGCCACTTCAAGTTCCTGCGCGACAACCTCAACGTCCGGAGCTTCGACACCGGCTTCCCGGTCGACCACGGCTGGCTGCGCCGCGAACTCGGCCCTGACGTACAGATCAACGCCGGGCCGACCGTCATGACCCTCAAAGCCGGCCCCCCCGAAGCCATCCGCACAGCCGTCCGCGACGTCTGCCATTCCGGCATCATGGACGGCGGCAAGTTCGTGCTCATCGCGGCGAACAACCTGGCGCCCTGTACGCCGGTGGAGCATGTCGGGGCGTTCTATGAGGCGGCGAAGGAGTGCGGGAGGTACTGACGGATTCGGCAGCCTGGCGTCCCGAGGGTGGCGTCGCCAGGCCGACAGGTCCCCCCTCGCTGGCGCTCACGACTACGCTCCCGAACCGCTCCCAGCGCCTTCTGCCTCTTGGGCGACAACATGCCGCGCGCGCAGCGCGGCCAGCATGGCAACGAGGTCGTAGCCCCCGAAGATGATCACCAGCACCGACAGCGCCGCGAACACGCTGATGCCGACGTACCAGGTTGCCGTCCAGAGGGATACCCAGAAGTGATGCACGGGTCAGACCTCCTCCTTTGGTGGGTCCGGGAAGAGCAGTGAGAGCACGACCATGGCCACGCAGGCCAACACGGCGATGGTCAGCCCGACGATCTGTCCGGGCCATTCGACGCCCAGCACCTTCTGCACCGGGCTCAATCCCAGCAGTGTGGCAAACCCGCAGGTGAACGCGCCGTACGCGCCCGCTCGGCTGGCCCGCTTCCAGTAGATGCCGCCCACCAGCGTGGCGAACGCACCGGTGAAGTAGATGGCGCCGGTGATGGCCATGTAGTCCCACAGGCGCTCGCCCAATGGGTACCACAGCCCCCAGATCAGCAGGAACAGCGCGACGCAGCACATGATGATCCTGGCGATCACGATCCGGCTCCTCGACGAGAGCCGGTTGCCCATGAGCGGGGCGACCACGTCCTGGGTCAGCACGGCGCTCCAGGTGTGCAGATAGGTGTTGTAGGTTGACATCGCCGCGGCGAGCATCCCGGCGGTGAGCAGCCCGATCAGGCCGGAGGGGATGATGTTGCTCAGCGCAAGAGGCATCGCGCGGAGTTGCAGGCTGGAATCGACTTCGCCGTGCGCCGGCATGAAGATCTCGCGGAACTGGGGAGTCTGCCAGACGAACACCAGCGCGCAGATTCCCCAGAAGTAGGGGATCAGGAAGCGCACCAGAAACCCCACCGCGCCCCAGGTGTACGTCCGCCGGACCACCGTCTCACTCTCGGCGGAGGTGGCGCGCATCACCGAGGTCTGCCAGACGCACGCGCCAATGAACCCGAGGAATAGCATCCACACCAGGTACAGCGGCCCGAGTCCGCTCTCCTTCATGAACGGGTTGAACCCCGCCTCTCCCTTGATCTGCTCGACGGCGTAAACCACGTTCGTCCAGCCGAAGTGCTGCATCAGCAGGACAGAAGTGAGCACCAACCCGATGGACATGACCACGTACTGCAGGTAGTCGGTGAACACCACGGAGATCATCCCGCCGATGCTGGTGTAGAGCAACACCAAGCAGACGATGATGGTCATGGCGAGCTTGAGGTGGAACTGGGAGGTCATCCCCATCACCGTGGTCACGAACAGGGAGTCTGCCTTCAGGAACATGCCCATGTTGAGAATGCCGGAAGCAGCGAGAATCACGCCGCCCATGATGCGGACGCCCCGGCTGAACCGACGCTCATAGAACTCCGGGATGGTCATGACGCCCATTCGCCGCAACGGAACAACGATGAACCCCGTCACTCCCACGATGAACCCCGCGACCGCCGACAGCACGGCGATGCTGAAGGCGGCGAACGCACTGGAGAACCCCATCTGCGCCGAGTACATCACCGTCACCAAGCCCAACTCGGCGGCGATCATGGAGGCGACGCCCAGGTAGGTGCGGACCGACCGCCCGGCGACCACGTAGTCGTCCATGTCCTTGATGTATCGCATGGCCCACATGCCGGCCACTGTGGAGACAACGAGAAACAGCGCCACAATGGCCCAGTCGGACGCGCCGAAGTTGGTCGTCACCTGTAGAGGCGCCAGAGGATCCATTATGCGGTCACCATGTCGGGGCACAGATTGGGCGGACGCTTCTGCGAATTCGTCGTGAGGGGGGGCATTCCTTCCTGCAGGGGTATGCCCAGATTGCGGCTGACAGGCTCTCATCCGGTCGCCTTACTTGACGGTGCGTCCCCCGTTCGCCACGGTGCCCCGTTGAGTTTGGGGCCAGCATACTGCGTGCTTCCGGGAGTGTCTGTCCGTGGAACTACTGTTTCTTTCTCCGCGGGCGCCCATTTTTCTGCGTGCTGCCGCCCTGCCCGAAGCGGCCCTGACAACAGCTCCGCGGCTTCCGGGCGCCCGGGTCGGCTACCGGCACGAGCGGCTTGCCCTGGTGCCTCCCGCGTGATAGACTGCGGGTGCAGTGTGGGCGTGCCCAGACCGATGGTGCCGAGGCGGCGCGCGTGTGCGGCCGGTCGCGGGGCGAGCAGCGCCAACCGGTCCCAGCGCCACGAAGGGAGTCCGCTTGGAAGCGAGAGAGGGAAGAACATGCACTTTGAGGGATCCCGAAACACCAAGCCGGCACTCTGTTGTTCTGCGCTCGTGGCACTGTCCACGCGCCTCTTCGGTCAGGCGGCCCCGGCCGCGGGAACCCGTCTGTAACTGGTATACCCGCGAAGGTTGGGAACACACCGAAGTCCCGGTGCGACTTCGGCTCCGTCTGGGAGAATACCCTCTGTCCTACGTCTGCTGCACGCCTGCCGGGGAAGTTCCGCGAACTTCCACTTCGGTGTGTTCCCAACCTTCGCGGGTATAGCAGGCAAGAAGCAGTCGGTTGGGTCAGGGGTCGTGGTGGCTCCCAACGGGTACGTGCTGACCGGTGCCCACTTGGTGGCGCCGGCAGCGACCGTCGTCGTGGCCGTCGGCCGGGTGGAGCATGCGGCTGTCGTGGTCGCGATGGACGAGGAGCACGACCTCGCGCTGTTGAAGGTCGACAAGGCGGGGATGCCCTCGTTGACCGTTGGCTCACTGCCCGCGGAGCCGGCCGGCCAGCCGTTGGCGGCGTTCGGATACGTCCTCACGAATGACACGGCAGACCACTACACGCACGCCGCCGCGCCGGGGGTCGAGGTTCGCCTCGCCTCTCGTAGTGCGACGGGCGAACTGACGCTGAACGCTCCGGTAAACGCCGGGTTCGCGGGCGCCGCCTTGGTGCTGGCCAACGGCGATCTCGTTGGGACCCTCGGCCGCGGCTGACTGCAACCCGGTCTCCGGCCGGCCCGAGGCTGGGACGCGAGCGTTGTCGCCAAGTTTGCCGAAGCGCACGGTGCAAAGCTCACCCCCGGCGGCGCCCCGCTGCAGATGAGCGCCACGGACCTCGGCGCCAGAGTGTCGCCCGCAATCGGGGCGGTCATCATCGTGCCGAAAAACCCGGTGCCCGCCGGGGCCTGGGCTCCGCCGCTGCCCCGGAGCGACGGCTCCTTGACAAGCGGGGAGCCAGTCGCGGGGGCTCCCCGGTACTGGAATGCAACGGCCGTAGCGTGGTCGCCGGACGGCGCCACCCTTGCCGTGGCGCGCTACACCGGCACCTATCGGCCGTGCATCTCGGAGATTCTGCTGATCGACAGCGCCACCCACGAGGTGCGACGCACGCTGACCGGCCACACCAACGGAGTCGACAAGCTCGCCTACTCACCCGATGGCCAGATGGTGGCGAGTCGCGATCTGACGGGGCACGTGTTCCTCTGGAAAGCAGACACCAGTGCTCTCTGGCAGAAGCTCCCCGGTGCCGCCGAGAGCATTGCGTTTTCGCCAGACAGCAGAGACATCGCTTGCCAGAATGGGGCGACCTCTAAGGCAAGCGTCTTCGAGGTCGCGACGGGCAAGCCCAAGTGCGAGGCAACTCCCTACAGCGTGGGGGTCCGGGGCCTGGTGCGGGACGTAGCCTACTCGCCGCTACAGGGGCTGTTGCTAATGCCCGGCTGCGTCCACGACTCCAAGGGGGCCTACGGGAAGCCGAACACGACGGAGCGGAAGCTTCTATACCTCTTCGACCCGAACACGGGCGTGGCCGTGAACGCGCTTGTCCCGGAGATTGTCCCGACCATGGACAACCGGAAGCACTGGGTCCGAGTGTCTCCCAACGAAACGCGCGTGGCGATCTACGGCGGCATCGTCGGGAAGCCGGTCGGTTGGCACATGTTCGGGGTGGACGGCACCCGCTTGCCGTACCTGTACTCGCTTCCAACCTGGGGCCGACACGACGTGGAGTTCTCGCAGGACGGTAGGCTCTTCGCCTACGGCCAAGGGGTAACTTCGTGGTTCGGAATCAGCTTCGCGTGTGCCGAGACCGGAAGCACAGTGTTCAGCCTCAAAGGGCAGCCGCACTTCCGCCTGTCGCCTGACCGACGCAAGCTCGCCCCGGTCAACATGGTGAATGGGGCGAGCATGGCTGGGTCGGGGGTGGCTCTGTGGGACCTCTCAGCACTCAAAGGCGAGTAGAGCGCGAGAGACCTGCCTTGGGGGGCCGGATCGCGGGGCGCACGGCGGCCGGACTTTCGGCGAAGCCGGCTCCACTGGACAGGGACGCCCGGCTGCCCCGGCCGCTCGCCCTTCACCGCGACAGCTCACCCGGCGCGATCTTCGCGAGCTCCTCCAACGACAGCGCCCGGTCGTACAGCCGCACTTCGTCGAACTCCAACGGGCTGCAGGGGGCGTTGAGGTTGGCGTCGTTGCCGAGGAGGAGCGGTTGGGTGGAGCGGAAGAGCGAGTCGACTCTGGCGCTTGCCACCGGGCTGTCTACGGCCAGTAGCTGTGCCGGGGTGATCGGGTCCGCCGCGGTCGAGGCGTACCAGGTCGTGCGCAGGTGGGCACCCGCGCGCTCGACGACCATGGCGACTTCGCGCCATTCGCCGACCGGAAGAGGCTCGGAACTCGTGGGCTTGGCGACGCTGAGGGCGCCGGTGCCCTCGGTGGAGAGCTGGCCGCCGAGACCGTAGGCGTTTGGGTCGCCTCCGTCGGGGGTGAGGTAGAGCGCGTAGGACCGCTCCTGTGGGTCGCGGAAGTGGCGCTTGTCCACCACGCTCAGGAAGCCCTTCGGGTTCTTCTCCACCCGCAGTCGCACCCAAATCGTGAGTTCCTCGGGCTGTTCGAGGTCGGCTGACGATACGGCGCGGAAGGCCGCGCCCCGCGTTGCCGGCACCCGGCCGAGGCCGCCCGCCGCCGTTGCCTGACCGAGCACGGTCAGTGCGTCCTTCTCGGCTCCGGCCGTTGCCTTGTCGGCAAGGGGGCCGCCTGCTGCGTCCTCGAAGTCCCACGCTGCCACCAAGTGCTCGGCTGGCGACCGGCGCTCTTTGGCCACCCGAGGGAAGGGGTTCTCCAAATAGTAGAGGTGGCCGTCCTCCGCGCCGACCAGCAAGTCGGGCTTGCCGTCCCGGTTCCAGTCCACTGTCGTGGGGCAGGTGCTGTGACCGGCAAGGACACGCATGTCCACCCGGCCTATGTTTCGGAAGACGTAGCCGCCCTCGGTGGACACGTTGCGGAAGAAGTCGATGTTCTGGCTGTTGGCGAGCAGGTCCAGCCGACCGTCGCGGTCCCAGTCGACCAGCGCCAGCTTGCGGCGCCCGCTCGCGCCGGCTTTTCCGGTCGTGAGCCGCAGCGGCTTGCCGTCTTCACCCAAGAAGACTCGTTTGCCGGGAAGCAATTGCAGGGCGCCATCGACTTGCCGGCGCTCGAAGAATGCGAGGTACCCTTCGTGGTCCAGCATCACCAAGTCGTTCAGCCCGTCGCGGTTGAGATCGAGCACCACCGGGCTGGTCCGCCATTGGGTCACCACCTGCTTGCCTTTGGGGTTCCACCAGTTCCAGGCCGGTTTGGGCGGCGCGCCCTCCCACTCGACGTCGACGGGCAGGGCGCCCTTCAGCGCGGGCGCCGTCCGCGTGCCGACGTTCTCGTACCAGAGCACTTCGCCCCAAATGGAGTTGAGCACAATGTCGAGCAGGCCGTCGCCGTTCCAGTCGGCGACGCAGGGAACCGTGTAGCCCCACTTGGCTTCGGCCGGTCCTTGGATGGAGCCGTTGTACCCGGCCTGAATACGGACAACCGCGCCGTCGGCCTTCAGACGCTGCGGGGCTGCCCACTTGGGCGGGTTCGCTCCGTCCAGGTTCTCGAGGAAGCTGAGGTACCCGGCCGTGTCGCCGCAAACCAAGTCCTCATCGCCATCGCCGTCCCAGTCGGCGCTGCACGGCGTGCACAGGGCGCCGCACTTCACCAGGTCGGTCTGCTGCTGGAAGAACCGCGGCGGGAGGAAGTCGGGCATGCCGTCGACCCTCTTACCGGTGTTCACCAACAGCGCCACGCGCCCGTCTTCCTGGCCGACGACGAGGTCTACATCGCCGTCTTTGTCCCAGTCCAAGGCGACAGGCAGAATCATCTCCAGATCCATGGTGAGCGTCTGCCCGTCGTGCTGCAGGAAGCGACCACCGGCGTACCTGGGCGCAGTGCGCGTGCCGACGTTCTCGAAGTAGGTCAGTTTGTCCAGGAACTCACCGCAGACCAGGTCGAGGTCGCCATCGCCGTCCCAGTCGGCGAAGTTGGGGGTGGGCATCCCGAACACGTCCACCGGCTGGTCGCCCGCCTTGACTTGCACGGCGTCGCCGTACCTCGGCTGCTCGTCTGTCCCGAGGTTCCTCACGAAGTAGATGTAGCCGTGGAGCGGTCCGCGGGTCCACTTGCCCTGCGCGTCGAACGCATTGTCCCAGCCGTACTCGCGCCAGTCGCTGACGCCGATTGTCAGGTCTGTCACGCCATCGCCGTCGTAGTCGCACAGCTTCCACTGGTTTGACCGGCCGGCGTAGAACGCTGGCTTGTAGGGAATCGGCTGCGGCTTCTCCAGCCCCGTCGCGCGGAAGTCCGGGTACCACCGACCGGGCGTCAGTACTTGCGTGGCGTCATCCAGGTACGAAACCTGCCCGTTCGACACAGCCGAGCCAAGCCGCACGCCCGGCCTGAACACCGGAAACTGGGCGTTGCCCTCAGTGTTCTCGAAGAAGTAGACGCCGTTGTACGGTTTGTCGCTGGTGACCACCACCAGGTCGTTATCGCCATCGCCATCGTAGTCCATCGGCAGTGGCTGCGCCCACAGCCCGACGCCGAGGTCGACTACAAGACCGGGGTTGTTGTACTTGAGGGGCTCGAAACCGGCGGCCGAACTGCTGGCAGATGAAGCCACCACAGCCGCCACTACGGCCAGCCCAATCGAGGGCGAGGCGCGAATGAGGCGGGGCAGGGCTGAGGCTCGGACTGGTTCCATGGCAAATCTCTGCTCGGGGCGCAGAGGCCCCCCTGCCCACTTCCACCGGCAAGCTACTTCAGCAAGTGCAGCCACTCGCCCAGCAGGAATTGCATCCTGTCGATGAAGAGCGAGAAGCGCGCCATCACCGTGCTGCCGAAGGTCGCCCCGAAGGCGATCATGAGGAGCCAGCGGCCGACCTTCGCAGGTTGGCGCACGAGCGCCCGGTCTTGCTTGAAGGCGAAGAAGAAGTAGGTGAGCACGCAGACCAGCGTGATCATGAACACTAGGTTGTTCAGGATCTGCATGGGCGTCAACCCATTGCCCCAGAGCGGCTTGAACGAGCTGGAGATCTGCGGCCCCGCTTGCGCCGCAAAGCCCTGGAACGCCATCCCCGCGCCGAGCCCGAACAGCGTCACGATCAGTACGCGGCTCATCCAGGCGTGCTTCTTTGAGTAGACGGTGTAGTAGAGCAGCGCGACCAACGCGGGGATGATCAAGTACCACTTGCCCTCGTGCGCCAGCGGTTTCCACCACTCACCCCAAAGCATGTCGCGCCAGGCGACGAACAACCCATAGCCCGCCGCCAAGCCGATGAAGACGTGCTCGAAGAACCGGTAGAATCGGTTCTCGCGGTAAAGCACCGACAGGATCGCGAGCGTGCAGACGGCGCCGGTCCAGGTAGCGATCAACTCTGCGTGCTTCATGTCGCCGCCTCCCCCTTGCGCTTGAGGTCGCGCCCTTGCTTGGCGGCGGCGTACATCCCGAGATTCCCCAGGATGATCAGGACGATGATGAGCAGGTGCGCCAACGACTGCGGGCGCATCGCAGCGGTGCCCTGCGCTCGGATGCCGAGCAGGTGCTCATACTCGGCGGCGCCCTTCATGCCCACCAGCAAGCCGCACAACTGACCGGAGTCGATGTAGGGGTATTGCTCGGGGCCGACCACGGCAGTGCAGCCCTGCGCGATCTTCACGCTGCGCGGCAGCCGCCGCAGGAAGGCCTCCAGGGTGCCCGAGCCCGTGAACTCCACCAGCAACCCGACATCGTCGATCCCTTTGACGCGCTTCATCAGCGGCACGTCGTCGAGCTTGGTGCCCTCCACGTCCTGGGGGATTGTGCGCCGGATGCTCTCGGCCAGCGACAGCAGCGTCGAGTCGATACTGACCTTGTAGCCCCAGTTGCACCAGTCCTTGCCGTACTTGGCGCCGAACTCTTTCGCCTGTTTCTGCACGATGGCGGTGGTCAACTCCGGCCCTTGCGCCGCGAAGCCAATGATCGCGAACGGGCGCTTGTTCCGGAACAGATGGGTAACCACCGCGGCCGTGAGTGGGGCGCACTCGCCTCGAGTCGCCGCTCCCCAGTCTGCCGCGATCACGACCAGCTTGTTTTTCGGCAGCGACTCGATCGTCTCATAGAGCGATTGCGCCTCGGGCGAGACGGCCTGGGGCAACGGGAAGTCCCAGAGCAGTGCCAGGACGATCAAGCCGATCACCAGCCCGTAGATGATCCGCCGGTCGATGGTTTGCAGTCGGATGGTCCACTCAAGCATGGGAGTCGTTTCCCCGACGGGTGCGCCTCAGAGCGGCTTGTCGAAGTAGGCGCCTTTCTCCAGGCTCAGCCACGTCCGCAGCGACAGGGCCAGGTTGCCAATCACCGTCCCGAACAGGATTCCGCGGAACGCGGCAGAGCTGACCCCGGTGAGAATCCAGTTGGCTAACTTCTCCAACCGGAAGAACGCAAACCCGCTGTCGGGCGGAATCCAGGAAGTCAGGATCATCCCCACCGGAACTTGGCCGAGCATCACGATGAAGGCCGCGCCGAGCATGAGCGAAGCTTCGGCGGACTTCACCCGGAAGGCACGGTAGGCAGCCGAGGTGATGAAGAACGCCAGGATGGAGAACATCGTCGGTTCCAGCGAGTTGTACATGCCGATGAACAGGATGTGGAACATCCCGCCCGCGAAGGTGTACGCGCCCGGATGGACCGGCTGCTTGCCGTACTGCTGCCAAAATCCGAACACTACGATGGCGAAGAACGCGGCGAAGAACGCGGCGCTGTTGATCCAGCCTTCGCTGCGCCGGCCCACCGCCTTCCCGTGGACGGTGCACAGGCTGATGAGCCCCAGCCCGATGGCGAAGCACCCCATCACCCGGAGGAAGGTACCGAGGGGAATGAGGTACCCGGTCAGCGGGTTGCCCTTCTCGGGCCAGAAGAACTCGACAGCGTAGAACAGCCCGGCCACAAAGGCGAGGGTCTTCATGAGTCGCCGGCGAGCCAGCGGCGGCAGGGCGCTCAGCAGGAAGAAGAGCAGCCCCGCCACCAGCAGTGTGCCCAGCAGGGCGCCGACGAAGGCCCACCCGTGGAGCGGCACGAACAGGTGCTTGGAGAAGAACTCCTGGAGAAAGGCGGGGGCGGTCTGTGTCCGGTCCATGGTTCGGTCCTACCCGCCCCCGATCCATTTCACGAAGACATCCGCGACCGGCTTCAGCGTCGGGAGGGCGGCACCCAGGGTGGTCAGCAGTGTGCCAACGACAGCAAGCACCAGCAGCACCAGCTTGCCCCAGTCCTGCCCCACCAGGCTGCCCAGGAGTACCGGCTCGCGGCTGATGTAGGCGGTTGTCGCGTAGTACTCCTCGCCGATGACGGTGTAGTCGCAGGTCACGATGAAGAATGGGACCTGCAGTGCTGAGGGCGTGCCCGCCACCTGAACGGCGCCCACGTGCTGCCCGGTCTCGGCGAGAATCAGCGACTCGGCGGCGAAGATCCCGAAGAAGAAGTTGGTCGCCACCTGCTCCCGGTGCATGATGCCAACCACCCCGGCTGCGTAGGCGAACTGGCTGTCGGAGAGGAAGCGGATATCGTCGGCATTGAACCCCTCGGGGCGGTGCTCGGAGGCAAACGCCTCGCGCTCGATTTCTTCCAGCACCGGAATGGCGACCGGGTCCACCACCGGCACGATGACCCGGTTGCGGTACCGCGCCGCCAGGCGAGTCACATGGGCGACAACCTCAAAGGCGAGCAAGGTGACGATATCGATGCCGCCCAGACCGATGGAGAACAGGATCGGCCGCCCCATCTCGGTCGCTCGCCCCACGGCTTCGCCAATCGCGTCGATGCCGGGGATCTTGCGGATGAACAGGTCGCTCCCGCGCCGTGCTCGGAGAATGTTGACCAGGATCAGGCCGCTGAGCAGCGGGAGCAGCACGGCCATGAAGGGGTCGGCGTGTTTCATGCCGGCTCCCCCGTTGGCATTGCGGTCACCGCGGCCAGTTCCTCGATTCGGTCCAGCAGCAAGTCCACATTTGCCGGTTCATTCAGCAAGGCGGCGAAGTCCTCGGTGCGCTCCAGCCCCATGAACGGCGCCAGGCAAGGGGAGGCGAAGAGGAGCGCCTGGCTACCGAGGAAGCTCAGCGGCTTGTGCATCTCCAGCAGGAAGATCGCCGGCGTCTCCAACCCATAGCCAACGATTCGGCGAGCGCAGGAATCAATCAGCGCGTCGCGTTCGTCTGCCGCCAGGGCCAGGCTCACGCCAGCGCCTCCGCGGGAAGCGGGTCGGTCTCGCGTTCGGTCGCCAGTTGTTGCACCAGTTCTATCACACGCTGCTCGTTATCGTTGAACCGCAGGTACACGCCGCGCCAGCGCTCCAGCTTGGACGGGCGGGAGAACGGGCTAAGCTTAACACCTTCCGGGTCCTGATAGCAACGGCGAACGCGAGACCACTTGAGGGAGACCGCGCCAGACAGCCAGTGCGCGTGGGCGCCCTCGCCGTCCAGCCGGTAGGACACGGGGAACAGGAAGTCGCCGATCGAGCCGACGAGCATCAGCGCCGCCGCCACACAGAACACCCAGTTGCGGAAACCGAGGTAGGCAAGGGCAACCGTGGCAGCGATGAACAACACAGCGGCGGCAGCCTTCGCCGGCTGCCGAGCGGCGAGGTGGACCCGCCAAGTGAACGGGAGAGCCGTGTCCGTGATCGGCGCCGCCACGCTCATGGGCGTTCCCCATGGTCGGGGGCTCTCATTTGGGCTTCCGACCGAGGTACACCGGCGCCCCGGTCTTCAGCGACCGCTCCATCGCGCAGATCCCGGCTACCGCCTGCGCGGCCTCTGCGGGCGACACCAGCGGCTCGCCCCCGAAGCGGATGCAGTCCACGAAGTGGGTCAACTGGTGACGGAGCGCGCCGTAGCTGAGGCCGGCTACCTCGGGGCCATACGTGACATCGGGATGGTTGACCGGTCCCGAGGTGGCAACCCGCACGGCATTGGCGCTGCCGTCGACGAACACGGTGCCGTTGGTGCAGACGATCTCCGCCTCGGCTTCCAGCTTCCCGTAGCCGCGGGGCAACACCCACGAGGCCTCCAGGGAGGCGATGACGCCGTTCTCGTAGCGGACCAGCGCGAGGTACGTGTCGTCGGCGTTGTCCAGCACGCGGCGCGTCGATTCGCAGTAGACGCGCTGGAGCTTGCTGCCGACGCACCAGTTCATGAAGTCCAGATCGTGGATGCCAAGGAAGAACAGCACCGAAGTGCGCCCGCCAAGTCGGTCTGCACTCGCCATTTGATTGTTGCGCCGCACGGTCAGGTGGACAATCTCGCCCACGTCGCCCCGGGCAACTGCCTCGCGCGCCACGTGGTACCGAGGATCGAAGCGGAGAATCTGCCCGACGGTGAGCTTGCGGCCCGCCAGCTCGGCGGCGCTCGCCATCTTTGTGCAGTCCGCAACGGACGTGGCGAAGGGCTTCTCCACGAACACGTGCTTCCCGGCCGAGAGCGCGGCCAACACCGGGTGAAGGTGCGCGTCGTCGGGGGTGCACACGGCAACCAGGTCGATGTCCGCGCGCGCGACCAACTCGTTGTAGTCGCCGAATGCCTTGGCGCCGAAGGTCTTGGCCACCTGCGCGCAGCGCGTCTCGTTCAGGTCCGCCACGCCGATCAGGCGGACGTGCTCCAACTGCGAGTAGACCTTCGCGTGCTGCTCACCAAACACGCCAACGCCAACGACGCCGACGCCGAGCTTCTTGGGCATAGCTTTCCCCTTCTCGTGCACGCCGCTCGGACGAGCAGCGCTGCTCAGCGGAGGCGCTCCAGCAGTTCCTTTGCGCGGGTGATGTCGCCGAGGCGATCCTCACCGGCCTCGCGCTCGATGACCAGCGGACCGGCGTAGCCGATCTCCTTCAGCTTGCCGAGGTACCGCTCGACACCGACGGCGCCGGCGCCCAGCGGGACTTCCGTGCCAAGCTGTCCGGCCACGGTCGGCCATTCGCCGTCCTTGCAGTGGACGTGGAGGACGTGGTCGCGCAGCACCTCCAGCGCCTCGATCGGATCGCCGGTACCGTAGAGAATCATGTTGGCCGGGTCGAAGTTGACGCCCACGTTGTCGCGCCCGACGGCGGCGAGGAACTCCTTCATCGCCGGCCCGGTCTCCTGCCCGGTCTCCATGGCGAAGCGCATGCCCTTCGGCGCCAGGTAGTCGGCGATCTCCTGGACGGCGTCCACCAGGCGGTGATGGCCGGGGTCGGCGGGATCCTCGGGCATCACGCCGATGTGGGTCGTCAGAATCGGCACGCCCAGGTTGGCACCGAGGTCGGCAACCAGCTTGGTCAACGCCATTCGCTCCGCCAGGAACGCCTCCGGCAACAGCCCGACCGTGCCGCGCACGGCATCCTGATCCGCGTAGCTCTCGCCAGGATAGGCAGCGCAGATGGCCGACGGCACCACGCCGCACTCCTGCAGGCACGCGGCAATGCGCTGGTACGCGTCGCCCTGGTACCACTCGTCCGCCAACGGCCCAATCTGGACGACACCGAGGCCGAGCTCCTTCGCCTTGGCGAGGGCAGCCAACGGATCGTCTATTCGCATGGAGTTGGTGAAGACGCCGACTTGTAGGGGTTGCATGTAGTTCACTCCTCGATCTCAGCTTCCGCGCCGGTCCTGCGACGGGCGAGCAGCTCGCGCAGGTTGAGTTGCAGCCCGGGAAAAAGCTGCGGCTCGAAGGTCTCGCCCATGTCGGCGCCGCCAACATGGAGGTAGGCTTCGCCACTGAGCCGCAGTTCCTCGACTACCAGCGCCTGGGGATCCACGAGCCAGTACCACGACACGCCTTCCCGGGCATAGTTGGTCAGCTTGGTCAGCCGGTCCCGCCCCACGGTCCCGGGTGAGGCGATCTCCACCACGAGGTCCGGCGCACCGTGGACGCGGCCAGTGTCGTCTGAGTAGCGATCCGCGTGCTCCTCGGTGAGAAACACGAGGTCGGGTGCGTAGGCGCGGCGCGGCGACAACTCGACGTCGATCTCCGGCCAGACTTCGCCCCCTCCATGCTCGTCAAGATATCCGTCCACTGCTCGCAACAGCACGCGAAGCGCGCGTTGATGCTGACCATGCGGTCTCGCCATCTCAGTCACCTCCCCGTCCTCGAATTCATAATACGGCGGCCCCTCTGGCAGCTTCCAGAACTCCTCGATCGTCATCCGGCGCCCGGTCTCTGGCAGAACAGCAGTCTCAGCCAACATGGTTGTCTCACCTCCCTGCGAACGCGGGGTCACAGCCGGTGGCTCAGCGGAGCCGTGGTCGGATACAGGTCCCGGTAGATTGCGTACTTGTCGCGGTACGCCGCTTCCCTGTCGGGACGCGGCTCGTACACCTGCTCGACCGAGACGACGGACTGCGCCGCTTCGGCTACGGAATTGTAGCGGCCGACCGCGGCGCCCGCAAGCACTGCGGCGCCCAGGCAGGCGCACTCGGTGACGTTCAGCCGGGCGACGGGCATGCCGAAGATATCCGCCTTCAATTGCAGCCAAACCGGCGACTTCGCCCCGCCGCCGATGGCGCGCAACTCGCGGAGCGTGACGCCGGCTTTGCGGAGCAGCTCCAGGTTGAGCCGCATCTCGTAGGAGAGGCCGTCGAGCAGCCCTTTGATGAGTTCGCCTTTGGTGGTGGAAAGCTGCAGCCCGAAGAAGGCGCCCTTTGCCTTCGGGTCCATCCAGGGGGTGCCGGTGAGAGTGAAGTGCGGCAGCACGAGCACCGGTGAGGGTTCGTCGGCGCACTGGCGGAGCAGGACGTCGTAGACATCCTCACCGGCGCGGCGCGCTTCCTCCACGTCCGCCTGCCCCAACGTGTCGCGGAACCACTTCAGCAACGACCCGCCGGTGAAGTTGAACGCCAGGGAGACGTACATGCCGGGCACGGTGTGATCGTAGCAGCAGAGGTTACTGCGCAACATGCCGTCGGTGAGCACCAGTCGGCTGAAGGCCGGCGTGAGGCACTCGACCGTGCCGGTGGCGTCCATCGCCATGCCGTCCTCCACGCAGCCGGAACCCAGCGCGCCGCAAGGCTGGTCGTGGCCGCCGGTCACGAGCTTCACGCCTTGAGGCAACCCGAGCGACTCCGCAACCCCGGCCGCGATCGTGCCCACTTCGGTTCCGGCGGGCACCGGTCGGGACAGCTTTTCGGTCTGGAGCCCGGCGAGGTCGAGCAGCTCCTCCGACCACTGCTTCGTGTTCACGTCGAACAGCATCATCGTCCCGGCGAGGGAGTAGTCGATAGCCGGCTCAGCGCCCAGCCGCCACAGCGTGTAGTCGCCGTAGCCGAGGAACTTCCAGGTTCTGTCGTACGCCTGCGGCTCGTGCGTTTTCAGCCACATCAGCTTGTGGGCGGTGTACATGATATTGAGCGGCCGCCCGGTGATCCGGAAGATCCGCTCGCGACCGACCTCCGTGTCCCACCAGTCCACTTCCTCCTGCCCGCGGGCGTCGAAGCCGAGAATGCTGTTGCGGACGATCTGCCCGTCGCGCGCGACCGGCGCGGTGGCTTCGCCGAGGCACGACACGGCCAACGCCTCGACCGGGTCGGCGCTGCCGGCATTTGCCACCGCCTCGCGGATGGCTTCGGCCGTCAGCTCCCAGACCTGTGTCGGATCCAACTCGATCCAATCAGGGCGCGGATGCAGCAGTGGATACTCCCGGTAGCCCTGCCCGAGAATCCCGCCGTCCTCCCTGAACACGATTGCTTTCGCGCCGGTCGTGCCGACGTCCAATCCGAGTAGACTCATGGGTGCCAACTCCTTGCCCTGACGACGCTCCTCAGGGGTTGCTCCGGGCGATTATAGCCGGAATCCGAGGTCGTCGCGGCGGCGCCTCCGACGCCTGCTGGGGCAGCCTCCGCGCGCGAGAACGGCCAACCGTTCCTTGCCCCGCCTCCCCGCCGGTGATATACTGCCACGCTACGACAACCTAGTTCGATACGCAAGCGGGAAGCCGTTCGGGAATGCTCCGGACGGTTCGGGAAGACGGTGAGAAGCCGTCACGGCCCCGCCACTGTAACCGCCGACGCTCGCTGCCGGGAGGACCGCCTCCAGCCACTGCTCACCTGAGTGGGAAGGCGCAGCGCTTCGTGCACCCACTGCGCACGCGGATGACGCGGAAGTCAGGAGACCGGCCCACTTGCCGTTGTGCACCGAGCACGCTCTGCGTGCGGCGCGCGACAACGACACCTCGAGGGAGGCGAAGTCGGTCTTGGATTCTCTTGCGCAATCCGGCCGCCCGCGATGGGCGGCTTTTCTTGTCTTATCGGCCTTGCCCGTACTGGTCACTGCAAACCTGGTCGGCTGCAGGGGCAGGTCCCCGGCAACCAGCTCCACCCGGCACGGAAAGTCAGCCACCGGGTCCACGCCCGTCAGCAACTCCTCCGTCGCGTTCCCACTTACGCTGACAGACGACAAGGGCAAGCGCTGGACCTTCGACAAGCCTGCGCGGCGGATTGTCTCCCTCGCGCCGAGCGTCACCGAGCTGTTGTTCGCCATCGGCGCGGGCGACAAGGTGGTGGGCGTCACCAACTACTGCGACTACCCGCCGGAAGCCAAGGGCAAGGAGAAGATCGGCGGCTTCAAAGACCCCAGTCAGGAGCAGGTGGTCTCGCTGAACCCCGACGCGGTGATCGCGTCCCGCGGCACCCCCGACCCGATCATCGAGGAGCTGTCGGCAACGGGGATGAAGGTGTTCTGCGTCGACCACGAAGACATCCGGCGCATGTTGGCGTCGTTCTCTTCTGTCGGCAAGATTGCCGCGTGTTCCCACCGAGCGGAGAAGGTCCGGAAGCAGCTCGCGGGCCGCTGGGACGCCGTGCTTGCGAAGACCAGACCGTTGAAGCCCGCCCAACGCCCACGCCTGCTCTACGTGGTCTGGGCGGAACCGTTGTTCACCGCCGGCCCGGGCAGCTATGCCAACGAGCTGATCGAGGCCAGCGGCGCTGTGAACATCGCCGCCGACGCGGAGTCCGACTGGCCGCAGTACTCGCTCGAAGCGGCCATCGCGAAGGACCCGCAGGTCCTGCTCCTGGCGGCCGGGCCTATGAGTGGGTTCGACGTAATCCGCGAGAAGAAGCTGGCAGAGCTGAAAGCGGACAAGCGCTGGCGCAACGTGTCGGCAGTCAAGGACGGCCGCCTGATCGTCTTGGATGAAGACCACCTGGGTGTGCCGGGGCCGCGACTCATCGACGGTCTCAAGGAGCTGGCGAGCGCCCTTCACCCGGACCTGTTTCGGAAGTCGCCGCAATGAACACGGAGCCCCCCCCCGCTTTGGAGCTGGACCGGGCAACGGCCGGGTATGAAGGCTCGGTCGTCTTGGACGGATTGTCGCTCGCCGTCGCTTGCGGCGAGTTGGTCGGCGTCATCGGCCCCAATGGGTCGGGCAAGAGCACGCTGGTCAAGACGCTGAGCGGGTGGCTACCCCTCATGTCGGGGCGGGCGTTGGTGCAGGGCAAGCCGGTGGGGCAATACTCAGCCGCTGAGCGGGCGAAGACCGTCGCCGTTGTCGCCCAGAACGCGGAGCTGCCCTTCGCCTTCTCCGTCTGGGATGTCGCGTCGATGGGGCGCTATGCCCACCTCGGCCCGTTCCGGTCTGAGACCCGCCAGGACCGCGAGATTGTCGAGCGGAGCCTCGAGCTGACCGGCTGCGCCCGGCTAAGAGACCGACTGATCACGAACCTCAGCGGCGGCGAACGCCAACGAGTGATGGTTGCCCGCGCGCTGGCACAGCAGGCTTCCATCCTCCTGCTGGACGAACCGACGAATCATCTCGACCTCCACCACCAACTCGGCTTCGCTCGGCTTCTGCTGGAGCTCCACGAGACCGAGAAGCTGACGGTGCTCTGGGTCTCCCACGACCTCAACCTGGCCAGCGAGTTCTGCGAGCGGCTGCTCCTGATCACCGAGGGCAACGTGACCGCCGATGGACCACCGGCCGACGTGCTCACCGCCGACGTGATCCACCGAGCGTATGGCCTCCGCGTGCCGGTCCAGCCGAACCCCTTGACCGGGCGGCCGCAGGTCATTCTGGCGAACCAGCGCCGCGCGGCGACGGCAGCCCAGGGGGGCGACGCAGCATGAGCGACTCCCGCGGCCGGGCGTGGCCGTTCCGCGCATGGATGGCGGCGTCGCTGCTGGCCTTGGTGCTGGTTTGCAGTCTTTCCCTCGGTCTGGGCGCTTCCCACCTGGCCCTGGGCCGCGTCTGGGGGATCTGCTGGGAATGCGCGCGCAGCCTGTGCACCGGTCAAGGACTGCCGACAGACCCCGACCACACCATCGTGCTGCAGATCCGCTTGGTCCGGGTGGTCCTCGCCTGCCTGGTGGGGGCCGCCTTGGCGCTGTCGGGCACCATCATGCAGGCGCTGTTCCAGAATCCCATGGCGGATCCGTACCTTCTGGGCATCTCCGCCGGGGCTTCGCTGGGCGCCGTGGCCGCGATGACCATGGGCATCGAGTTCACAGCGGGAGGCATGGGAGCCACTTCGGTGCTGGCATTCGTCGGGGCGCTGGCCATCGCGGCCGTGGTCTACGCGCTGTCTGTCCACAGCGGGCGCGTGCACACTGGCACGCTGCTGCTGACAGGGATCGCGTTGGGCTCGCTGGTTGCCTCGCTCACGTCGCTGATGATCATTCTGCACGACCGCGATGTGCACGGCGTGCTGTTCTGGCTGATGGGCGGACTCACCGGCCGCCGCTGGATCCATGTGGCGGCCTTGCTCCCTCAGGTGGTTCTCTGTGCCGGAGTGGGCATTGCGCTCTCGCGCACCCTCAACGTCCTGCTCATGGGCGATGAACAGGCCAGCAACCTCGGGGTCAACGTGGGTTCCCTGAAGAAGCTGCTGCTGGCGCTGGCCTCCCTGTCGGCAGCGGGAGCAGTCGCTGTCAGCGGCCTCATCGGCTTTGTGGGGCTGATCGTCCCCCACCTGTGCCGGCTGTGGGTGGGCAGCGACCATCGCCGCCTGATCCCGCTGTCGCTCGTCGTCGGCGCACTGCTCCTGGTCGGCGCCGATGCCGCTGCCCGGGTAGTCGTCGCGCCCTCAGAACTCCCCCTCGGCATCATCACCAGTGCGCTTGGGTGTCCCTTCTTTCTCTACCTGCTACGCCGGCACGGGCCGCGAGGTATGTGACCGAGATCTTGGGTGGCGCAACAGGGCCTGGCACGGAGCGCTGCACGTGAACAATGCGAGCGGTTAGACTGTCTTAGGAACCACTCGTGTTCGCGCTTCGCCCAAACACCTTGACCGAGGGGAACGCGGGGACGACGTCGGGGCAGACTTGTGTGTCTGCCCACGGTGCATCAATGCGTCTGCCCTGAGCGGGGCGGGCGCGCGGGCACCGCCCCTACGCGCTGCACCTCGCGTCCTCCAAGACGACAGGGAGACGCGAAACCTCCGCGTCCGTTCGCGGGTATCAGTTCTTGCTGTGAGCGAAATGACCCGAACCCAACAGGACTCTCCGGCGAGCCTCCCCACACCACTTAGCGGCGCGAGCGCGCTCGTGCTGCGAGCAGGCCGCAGCCCCGTGGTGCTCGCCCTGCTCCTCGGGCTTTTCGGGGCGGTCCGCCTTCCGGTCGCCGAGGAGACGCCGCACTACACCTGGGTCGAGCAGAGCTGCGCCCCCGCCTACGACTGCCGCTTCGCCTACGTCCCGCTGAAACACCGGAGCGACTTCGTCTTGGCGATTGACCACCAGCCCAACGGGGACCACTATCGCCTCACTGTGGGGCGAACCGGACTTGAGCTTGAGGCAGTCACCAACGGCGAGGTCACGCAGTTGGGCAGGGCCCGTGGGTACCGGCCCCGGAGCTTCACCCAGGAGATGGAGGTCGTCGTGAAGCGGCGCCCCGGCACCATTGCAGTCGTGCAGGGCCCGGAAATCGTCCTCTCGGTCGTGGCCGACCAATTCGCGGAAGGCAGCCTGGGGTACCTCGGCACCCTTGGCGACGAGTCACAGCCGGAAGTGCGCTACCAGCCGGTAGCCGAAGTGCACTTCGCCGACGACTTCATGCGTGCAGCCTCCGATAGCAGTGCCTGGCAGCAGCGTTCCGGGCGCTGGGTCATGAATAGCGTGAGCAGATTGGGCAGTAAGCCCACGATGAGCTCCAACCCATTTTGCGTGGTGAACAGGGCAAAGGACCGTTCGCTGTTGACGGCGGGCGACTGGTTCTGGGACGACTACGCGGCCAGCGCTTCTGCCCGGGCGGAAGGCGACGGCTGGCTCGGGATTGCCGCCTACTGCCGGAGCGAGAGCAACTACCTGCTGTTTCGCTGGAGCAGCAGCAGGCAGGTGGGCGGCGGCCTTAAGCAGCTCGTAGCCGTCACGGACGGGCGCGAGTGGGTCCTGGCGGCGGCGGCAGGCGGGTACCAGTCCGAGCAGTGGTACCGCCTGGCAATCAAGGCCACGGACGCCTACGTCGGCGGGTACATCGACGACAGAGAAGTCCTCCGCGCCCGCAACGACTCCTTTGGCGGCGGACCTATGGGACTGTTCACGGAGGGGCTGGACCTGGCGTACTTCGATGACGTGGTCGCCCAGTCGTGCCGGGATGTGTACGATGATTTCGACCGGCCGGGCGGCCTCAAGTGGACCACCGTTGGCGGGGCCTGGCGCTGCGACCGCGGCCGGTTCTTGAGCGCGCCTTGTCGAGACGACGCTCCGGCAATGGTCGTCGCCGGTGAGCGCGACTGGCGGGACTACGCTGCCACGGCTACGTTCACTGCGGAGGGCACCGGCGCGGTTGGGCTTGCGGTGAACGTGCAGAGCCCGGAGGACTACCTCTTGCTGCAAGCAAGCGAAGCGGCAGGAGGAGGAGCCCGAACGGCGATCTCCCTCGTTGTGGTCGAAGCAGGGAAGAGACAGGTCAGGAGTCAGCATGTCGTCGAGGGAGCGCTCTCCGGCAGCCACTCTCTCAAACTCACCACCGACAACGGCTACCTGGCCGGCGAATGGGACGGCCGGCGCGTGGTCGAGGCAATCGACTTCAGTTGCCGGCCGGGCAAAGTGGCGCTGCTGCATGCGCAGAAGAGTCCCGTGCTGTTTGAAGACCTGGGGGTGGAGTTCGTCGGCGAGGCGGAGACCGTCGAGCAGCCCGCGGTCGCCGAAAGCATGGTGACCGACAACCTGATGGTGGACTGGTCGTCCCCGCAGGGCGCCTGGCGGCGCCCCGATCCGGGTTCGGGCGGAGTGCGGTGGCATCGCGGTACGTTCTTCGACGATGCTGTACTCAAGCTTCCCTTGACCCAGGCGCGGACCCGACAACTGGAGATCATCCTGGCAGGAGAGAAGGGGCGCGCCGATCAGGGCTACCACGTTCTCTTGGACGGCGCGGGTAGCTGCACACTCTCGAAGCTTGGCAAGCAACTCGGCAGCGCGGTCCTGCCTGCCGACGGCGACTCGCTGTGGATCGGGCTGCGCGGCACCGTCGTCACGGTCACGGTCGAGGGCACCGCGCCCCTGCTGCACTACCTCGATGACACGCCGCCTTCCGGGCACTTGTTGGGCCTCGCCTCAGGTTCAGCGGGCGTGGACTTTGCCTCACTTGAGGTGTCGTCCCGGAACATGCTGGACTACGTGTTCACGCGCGCCCCGGTGGACTGGTACGTTCAGCGCGGCCTATGGGGCACCACGACTCGCTGGAACTGCAAGAAGGACTGGTCGTTCTTCGGTGCCCACAAGTACGCCGACTACTGCGTGCCGACCATCTGGAGCAAGCAGGCGTTCCGGGGCGACTTGGTGCTGGAGATGTACGCCGGCCTGCCCATGGACACCAGCCCCAACCCGGGCTACACGGATCCCAGCAACCTCAACTGCACGCTGTTCGGCAATGGCCGCGACCTCAGCAGCGGGTACAGCTTCATCTACGCGGGTTGGCACAACACTCGTTCGGTCCTCTTCCGCCAGGCCCAGGAGGTGGGCGCCAGCACACGGCACCACTTCGTCAACCCCATCAGCAGCAACCCGGCGTTCCATCGCCACTGGTTCTACATCCGGGCTGAGAAGATCGGCAACCGCCTGACGTACTCCGTCGACGACAGCCCCGTCGCGGAGTACGTGGACCCCGACCCGCTAACTGCCGGCCGCGTCGCGCTGTGGAGCTTCAACAACGGGCTCATGGTCGCTCGGGCCCGGATCTGGTTCCAGGAGAAGACCGAGGGGTCGCGCTTCCCGGAGCCGTTGGATCGGCCGAAGGCCAGACCGCGTACACTCAGCGTCCGCAGTGGCCTCTCCTGCACCTTCGAGCGCGATCTGGGTACCTTCGACACAACGGGCCTGCCTGCCGATGCCGCCCTCTTGGAGCGCGACTCGTCCACCAGCGCCAAGGGCCGCTACAGCCTCAAGGCGACCAACTCCACCTCGGGCGGCTCATTCGCTTTCTGGGCCGCCAATACCGAGCTGAATCTCAACGAAGCCCCGTATCTCTCCTTCGACTACCGGTTCCCGCCCGAAGCGAAGGTAAACCTCTACCTGAAGATCGACAAGCGCTACTACGCCCTCGTCCTCACCGGCGAGGAGCAGTCCGAAACGGTAGCCAGAGTGATTGGCCGGATCCCGGACTTCACCGCGGACGGGCAGTGGCACCACGCGGAGTTTGACCTGCTCGGCGCGATCAAGACGGCGTATGGCGGCCGGGTTCCGGGAGACGTGCAGTCGGTGTCCTTCGCCACTCCTCGCGGATCGTACCTATGGTGCGGGTTCGGAGGGAACCCCTGGGGTACCACGCTCAACCTCGACAACTTCTACCTGGGCGGCTACCCGAAGGGTGCGGCAGCGGGGTCGTAGGGTCCTCCGCTCCGGCACGTTTTCCACAACTCGTGGAAATCCTGTCAACAACTATCCCGCCCGGATAGCCCTGTTGCGCGCAATCACGGCAGTTGCCCACGCCCTTCCCTGACTCTCCACAGGTTGTGCCAGGAACCTTCTCGGGCTGCTCTTGCCCGCCCCACTTACGCACCGGGTCTATCCTGTTCGAGGATCTCGGGTGTCGCCATCTCGTCCACGACCGTCGCCGTCAGGAGGACCGCCAACTCCGTCTCGCCCTTCTCAAACGCCTCGCGTTTGAACAGGGCCGCGAGCAGTGGGGTCTCCTTCACGTACGGCGAATCCTTGAAGCGCTTGACCTGCTCCGGGGACACCAGCCCACCGAGCGCGAGGGTCTCACCACCGCGGACAGCGATAAAGCTGGTGATCTGGCGTACGTGGAACGCGGGAACCCTCTGCCCCTCCACCTCGACCGTCTGGCTGTGGTCCACCGAGCTGACTTCCACGCGGATCCGGAGGGCGATGTGACCGCCCTCCATGACGGATTCCGGAATCAGCGTCGCGTGGATGCCGAACGGGCGGTGCTCGACCTGCGGTTTGGGCTTCTGTCCCGGTAGCCCACCGTCTTGCTCCTCGGTCTGGTTCCCGGCCTTCGAAATGGGGACCAGACCGCCGACCACCAACTCCGCTCGCGTGCCCACCAGAGCCCGCAGGGTCGGTTCTGACAGCACCCGGGCGTCGCCGCTCTTTACCAGCGAGTCGAGGCACTTGAGCAAGCGGGCTGCCCTGTCCTTCGGGTCGGCGGAGAGATCCAGCCGCGCCTCATCCAGTAGCGACCCGAGGCGCATGGGATAGGCCGGCGACTCTCCTGCGGCAGCCCTGTACGAACCGGACTCCAAGGTCGCCCAGATGACGCCCAGCTTCTTCAGCCCGTCCTTGCTGATCTCCAAGATCCGCATCTGGCAGTCCACCTGCTGAGCGGGACCCTTGGTCTTGCGCCCCGCGTCAGGCGCAGGCTCAGCCCACACCCCGGTCGTCACGCACCCCACCGCCCCGAACGCCACGATCGCCCACCGGCTACGTCTTCCCCTGTTGCTCACCTTCCTTTGGACTAGCGTGCCGCTGGCATTCTACTCGGTTGGGCGCGACCCCGCAAGCCGATGGGGGAGCCGTGCGCCAGGCGCTACAGTTCCAGCGGCCGGCACAGGTCTCCCTGGTCGGCCGACACGTACCCGCACCGCTCGCAGAGATACGCCGCTCCCTTGGCCTTCTTCGCCATCTTCTTGACCTTGCCCTTGGCTGCGAGTCCGCAGATCTTGCCGGCTTTCGCGCGGCCTTGAAGGGCCTTCGTTGCCCGTCCCTTGCTGGTGGAGTCGTCGTTGCCCATGGGGTGTTTGTGTCTCCTTCAAGAATGCGTCGTCAAGCCGAGCCGCGACGGGGTACTCAAGCGAAACGCGAGCATGAGTGAGTCCCACTCAGAGGTGGTTGGCGGGTCTGCTGATCCCGGCCGGTGCGCGGGTCTGAAGCGTTGATCGCAGTTGAGAGGATGACGCTTCGCAAACCGGCAGTGAACGCACGAGTCAGCGCACCCCTCAAGCGCCTCGCCGCCCCCGGGACTTCAGTGGAACGTCCGCCACACCTGGTACGGCCACCCCGCGAGGAGAAGGCACAGTACCACGCGCTCCACAACCTGCCACCACCTACTGGGTCTCGGGTCCGGGAGTTCCCTGCGCGCCGCAGCCATGCCCAACAGCGCCAGTCCCACGAGGATGGTTGTCGCAAAGAGCAGCGCGCCCACCGGCTGCGTTGCGGCGCCCTCGCGAATCCGCCCGTGGGCAATGAACGCAAATGAGGTGGTCATGCCGCAGAACGGGCAGGGGATGCCGGTCAGCGTCTTCAGCGTGCACGGCGGTAGCCACAACTGGCAGTGTGTCCCGTAGCCGCGGGCGTCCGAGGTGAGGCCCCGAGCGACCAGCGCGGGAGCCAGGAACGCGAGCCCCAGGAGTGCACACGCCAGTGGCCCGAAGGTGCGTCGGGGCGCCGCAAGGGCGGGGGCGGCTTGTTCCACTCCCGTCATCGGTAGTCGCCCGGACCGGCCAGGAGGACGCACAGAAGCGCGATTGGGCAGCAGAAGAAGCCGAACAACGCCCAGCCCCACGGGTTGCGACCTTTGGTGCTGGCGAGGTACCCGCACAGAAGCGCACCGAGGATCGCGCCGCTGCCGCCTCCGCCGGCAACGACCTCGCGGCTTGCGGCCAGTGCAGGTGCTGCGCCTGCGAGCAGCCCAAAGACCACGCAGGCTGCCATGCACAGGAATGTGCTCCTCATGTCGTGTCCCTCTCCTCAGTTCGCTGCCGCCGCATGCGGCAAGAGCTTGATCGGCAACTCGAACTCCAGCTTGTCGGGCGGCAGGCAGTTGGTTTCGTTACATGCCTGGTAGCTCAACGTCGCCTTAACGGTGAGGTTCTGCTTCGCTCCCAGAAACGTCAACTCGGCGCGGACAGGCAATGTGCCAGCGTAGCCGGAGAGCTGCTCGTCGAATCCTGCGACGTGGAGCGGCGTCGCCTTGGGTAGCGGCAGAAGGGTGATCTGCACACCGTCCACCGGCTCCACTGTGAGCTTGGTCGGGTACATCCCTGCCGGGATCGGCTCGCCGTAGGTGTGCCAGCCGGTCTCGATCTCGACCTCGACATTCAGGCCGACGACCTGCCCGGTGCGAAAAGTGGGCGAGTCCAGCCAGGCCGTCGCCTTTACGTGCTTGCCCTCCCGGATGACTGCCCCCGACCGGTCAGCCGGTGCCAGATGGAACTCGGACGTGAGCACCGCCAACGGAACGTCGCGCACCTTGTAGTCCACGTAGAACTTCCGCTCGATCACCACCCCGGACTCGTCGAGCAGGAAGGAACCGGGGTAGGCGACGCCGTAGATCTGGTGCCCCTCAGGGATCTCGGTGTTGACAATGCCCAGTTTGCGGATCACCTGGCTGCCTGGATCGCCCAACAGCGGGTACGTGAGGTCGTACTTCGCCGAGAACTTCGCCATGGTCTCCGGCGAGTCATACGACAGGGCGAAGACTTGAATGCCGTTGCGCTCGAATTCAGGACGGGACTGCTGCAACTCGACCAGTTGCGTGCGGCAGTACGGTCACCACGAGGCGCTGCGGACGACCAGCAGATAGGCCTTCCGCCCGCCGCGCGCTTCGTGGAACGAGACAAGCTTTCCGTTCTGGTCCGCAAGCGAGAAGTCCGGCATTCGGTCGCCGACTTTGGGGGCGTCGGGCAGGTCGCGGAGTTGCTGCGCCGAAGGCTGCTTCACCTCCGCTTGCGCTTGGCTTGGAGCCGTGGTTGCGGCCAACAGCAGGGCGAGTGCGGGGAATGCGAGTCTGGGCATGAAGCGGTGCCTCCTACGAGAATGCGCTACCAATCCGAGCCGCGACCGTGAGGGAGCGCGTGAGCCGTCGTCGTTGCGGACCAAGTCAGCCTGTCACGCGCTCCCTCACGGTCGCGGCTCGGATTGGCTCCCTCTCTCACTTGCCGGGGCGTCCAAGCGAAGTGCGAACATGGGTGATTCCTATCATGACCGATTGCGCTCGCTCCGGAAAGCGGGCCGCAGGCCCCGCGCGCCCTCAGTGCTGCCGTAGCTTCGGCGGCTTCCCGTCCCTCCTCGCAGGGCGCGCGCCGCCCGCGGCGAATAGAGCCGAGCCAAAAGGCCATCATCCCCGATGCCAACAATACCTCCCAAGCCTGCCGCCGCCCGCCTCGCCCGCATGAGGCGCGTCCTGACCCTACAGCGCCCCGACCGCATGCCCTGTAGCGATTGGGCAATGATCGAGTACCGCAAGGACCTCTACCACCTCGGCGACATGGAGTTCGTGCCGGAGCCCGGCAAGGTAGGCGTCTCGGCCGATGGCACACGCCGCTTCACCCGGGATGGCGGCGTCTGGGCGGTGAACGCCGGCCGCAAGTACCGAGAGTACGAGGACGTGCTCAATGTCAACCTCGACCAGTTCCCGGTGGAGGCGGTTGCCGACCCGCTGCTGACCGAGATGTCCCGGCTGATGGCGGAGCAGTCGCACACCCACTTCGCCGTTCCGATGCACTACGCGACGTTGGTTACCCGGGCGACCATCGAGTTCGGCTGGGAGCCGTTCCTCACGGCGGCGGCGTTGGAGCCAGCGCGCTTTGGGCGGATTCTCGACCGGTTCGGCGAAGCGTCGTTAGCCGTAGCGACAGGCTGGGCGCAGACCGATGGCGTCGAGCTGGTCTGCATTCACGACGACATCGCGGCGACCCGCGGGCCGCTCATGTCCCCTGAGTGGTCACGCCGGTACGTGTTCCCCTGGTACGAGCGGATCTTCGCTGCAATCCACGCCCGCGGCCGCAAGGTGCTGTACATGTGCGACGGGAACTACCTGCCAGTGCTCGACGACATTCTTGCGGCCGGGCCCGACGGGCTGTACATCGAGTCCTCCTCGATGGACCCGAAGCCGTTCATGCGCCGCGCCGGCAAGGACAAGCTCTACCTGATCAAGACCGATTCCCGCAACGTGGACTTCGGCACGCCGGCCGACATCCGGACCGAACTCGAAAGGCTCCGTGCACTGCACGGTGAATTCCCGGGGATGATGCTCTACCGCGGCGGCGGCAACCCGCGGTCGGGAAACGCGGCAGCGTTCGAGGAATGCTACCAGAACCTGCTGGTGTACTGAGGTGAAGCACCCATGGACCTGAACCAGAAGCTCGAACACTACCATCGCGCGGCCGTCAAAGCCGTCGAGTTCCAGCTCCGCCACCAACAGCCGGACGGCGGCTACATCTGGGAGGGCTACGCCAACGACGCCTTCCACAAGCAAGCCTACTCGTGGGCCATGTCAGGTTACTACGGCAACGCCCACCGCCTGCTCAACTGGGTGAAGGCGGAGCGGCTGGAACCGGACGGGCAGCTCAAGGCGTACAACGGCGACTGCTACAAGCACTCCTGGTTTCTCCAGGGCGCGCATCGGTTGGGCCGGTTCGACCTGACGTATCCGGTGATGTCGTTCCTTGAGACGGTGCAGGCACCGTGCGGTGGGTACCCTCTCCTCGCGAAGGACGAGCGGGTCCGTTCGCTGGCGACGGCGTGGACCGGTGTGTCGGCACTGCTCATGGGCCGCATGGACATCGCCCAGAGAGTGGCGGACTGGTGCGTGAACCTGCTCGAGCAGCAGCCGGACGAATCGCGTTTCTACTGCCAGACCACCAGAGACGGCACGCTCTGCACCGACGGCGAGTTCATCGACACGGCGAAGACGAAGCAGAGCTACTGGGAGATCAGCCTGCCCATGCAGCACATGTGTCGCATGTGCATGGCCACCGGACAGCAGCAGTACCTGGACTATGCCGGCCGATTCTTCGAAGTCAAGCTCCGTTGCGCCGAAGACAACTACTCCTTCGTCGGCAGCGGCAAGAGCAGCCTCGCTGCGGCGCTCTACTACCTGCTCACCGACGACAAGCGCGCCCGCGACTGCTGCATCCGCTACTGTGACTTCCTCGTGGAGACCCAGCGCAAAGAGGGCGGCTGGCGCGACGCCGATTACGGCGAACCGGACATTCCGCTCATCTACCTTGACCACGCCGCCGAGTTCGGCGTGTGGCTGCAGGAGAACGCGGCGATTCTCGCCAGCAAGCAGTGAGCAGCGGAGGCGACCGGTTCGCCCGCGACAAGCAGGGAGGTCTCAACACATGGACGAGAAGCTGCGGTTCGGTCTGATCGGGTGCGGCGGACAAGGGCGCTACCTGTCCGAGGCACTCAGTCTCACGAAGCAGGCGGACTTCGCGGCCTGCGCCGATCTCGATCTGGAGCGCGCAGCAACTGCCGCCCAGCAGTGCGGGTACCGGGAGACCTTCGGCAGCGCCGCGGAGATGCTGTCGAATACTGACCTCGACGCCGTCATCGTGGCGACAATCCACGATCAGCTCCAGCCGTGCGGCCTGGCCGTGGTCGAGGCCGGCAAGCACCTGTTCATCGAGAAGCCGATGGCTCTGACTGCGGCCGATGGGCAACGGCTCGTGGACGCCGCCAGGGCAAAGAACGTCAAGGTGATGGTCGGCTACACGCTGCCGTTCCTCTCGACGCGCCGGAAGCTGAGGCAGCTTCTGGACGAGGGCGCCGTCGGTGAGCTGGCGCATGTGTTCGCCGGGCAGCTCATCGGCGGCATGGGCGGCTGGCTCGGTCAGCCGGAACACGGCGGCGGGCCGCTGTTCTACATCGGCACGCACGTCCTCTACGAGGTGCTCGACGTGGTGCGGCGGAAGGCGGAGCGGGTCTACGCTGAGGTCACGTTGACGGACGCTGGCGTGGACCGTGAATGCCTGTTCACCGTGCGGTTTGAGGGCGGCGTCGTCGCACAGATCGCCACCTCGCAACGGCTGGGCGGGCGATATGGCTGGATCGACGTCCTCGGCTCGGCCGGTCGCGTGCGGTCGGAGTGGGAGAGCCCCGACGTGTTCGTCCAGAGCACCGCGATCCCGGCGTATCGCCAGGAGACGCTGATCCGCGTCCCCGACGAATCCGTCGGCCCCAAGGTGGCGCTGGGCGACAAGGCGAGCGTCACGGGCTTCAAGTACGTCCGAGCGTGGGCGGAGGAGTTTGCCGACTTCCTCGCCGCCATCCGCGAAGACCGCGACCCCGCGGTCACCGGCGAAGATGGCGTGCGCGTGTTGGAGATCACCGACGCCGTGTTCGAGTCGGGGCGCACGGGACTGCCCGTGGCGCTGTAGAAACCGCCCACGTGCCCCACGGTCCAGCAGGCTGCGAGCGCAAGCACCGCACAACGGGACGCCCGAACTCGTTCGGGGGAGCAGGCAGGCTGCTCAGTACGGCCACTCCCGCGTCAGCGGCTGTTCAATCCTGAGCATCCGGCCGAGTAGAGCCTTCCGCGCGTCCGCCAGCGCGCCGGCGTAGGTCGGGTCGGCGGCGACGTCGCGGTACTCCCAGGGGTCGGTATCGAGGTCATAGAGACGCTCAACTCCACTGGCTTCGGCGACGTAGCGGAACCCGGGCAGGCGAAGCGAGCGCCAGCCGTGATGCTCGCACAGCGCCAGCGAGTCGCCTTCGCAAGTGGTGCAGTCAGCGGGTACAGGCAGTTGGTCGCCTTGGACCTGCGGCGGGATCGGGACGCCGGCCAGGCGCAGGAGCGTGGGCACGAGGTCGACGCACTCGACGAGATCGCTCACCCTCCTCCCCGCGGCGCCGCCCAGGGCTTCCGGCACTCGGAAGAGGAGTGGCACGCGGCTCACCACATCGGGCGCCCAATGGCCCTTCCCGTACCGCAGATGCTCGCCGAGCCACTCGCCGTGGTCGCTGGTGAACACCACGATGGTGTTGTCGGCGAGACCCAGCTCCTCGAGGGTGTCGAGGAGGCGCCCGACCCAATGATCCACCTCGCTGATCATTGCGTAGTAGCCCTGCGTCACCGAACGGAGTTCCTCGTCGCTGAAGTGGTCGGCGGTGCGCTTGGCGTCCATATCCGGCGGGAAGGTAGGAATAGGCACGTCGGCCGGGTCGTAGAGGTCCAGGAACTCCTGTGGCGCGACCCACGGCGAGTGGGGCGAGTAGAAGCCGGCGAAGCAGAAGAACGTGTCATCCTTGTGCCGCCGCAAGTATTCGATGGTCTGCTCGCCGACGAACGCCGCCTGGGTCACGTCGCTCCGCCCCGGGAACGGACGTGCCTTCCGCGCCTCCCGCTCGGGGTGGCGAATCCCGTCCCTGACGCCGAGCAGCCGCTGCCAGTGCTCGGTGACCGGCGGCAGGCCGAGGCTCACGAAGTCCAACTGGTCGGGCGCTTTGCGCCGGACCCACGCGCGGTAGGCGTCCTCATAGCAGCCGGGCTCGTCCGACAGCTCCAGGTGGTGGAAACCGTACGCCGGATGGACTTCCCGGTGGTCGCGGTTGGAGTGCGGCAGGAAGTGGAGCTTGCCGATGAGCGCGTTGTGGTAGCCGTAGTTCCGCAGCATGGCCGGGAGCGTCACCGTGTCTTCCGGCACGGTCACCGCCATGTGGGTGATCCTGAGCGCCGAGCAGTACTGCCCGGTCAGCACGCTCACGCGGCTCGGCATGCACACGGGGTTCTGTGCGAAGGCGTGGTCGAAGTTCGTGCCCTCCGCGGCGAGTCGGTCCAGGTTCGGCGTTCTGATGACGCTGTTGCCGTTGGCGGCCAGCGTGTCCCAGCGTTGCTGGTCGGTGTGGATGAAGAGGATGTTGGGTCGTGTCAACGATCTGTGTTCTCCGCGGATTGGTCTTCGCCGCGCCTGGACGCCCGAACTTGTTCAGGGGCTGCGCGCCGAGGGACCCGTGCCAGGCGACAGGAACTGCACGAGCTGGAAGCGAAGTATTACCCAGGCGAGCGTCCCCCGCAATGGCCCGCCGAGGACCACGCCACCACGAACCGGCGCGTTGGAAGTCAGGCGGAAGCCGGTTTGCCCGTGCGGAACGCTGGCGGTGGCCGAACGGCTGCCGCCTAACTTCCGGCCGGCAGGCCGTTCTCACACGAGTCAGCCATGCCCGCCCGTTGGTTGGGCACCACGGCCAATGGAAACGCCGGGCCATTCCGAGCCGCGACCGTGAGGGAGCGCGTGACACGCTGACTGTCCCCGCGACGCCGACGGCTCACGCGCTCCCTCACGGTCGCGGCTCGGATGTAGAACGCATTTTCAAGGGAGTCGCTCATGAAAGGCATCGTCTTCCTCGGCAATCGTCGCTGCGAAGTCCGCGAGGTTCCCGTCCCGGAACCGGGCGACGGCGAGGTTCAGATCCGCGTCAAGGCCACGGGCATCTGCGGGTCCGACCTGCACGTGTACCGCAGCACAACAGCCACCGACCAGGTTCGCGGGCATGAGCCGTGCGGCGTCGTAGAGAAGGTCGGACCCGACGTCAGGCGACTGAAGCCCGGTGACCGGGTTAGCGTCCACCACCACCTGGGCTGCGGAGTCTGCCCCATGTGCGCGCGCGGCGAGACGGTGGCCTGCCCCGACGACCGTTGCGTCGGTGTCTCCGTGCCCGGGTCCTTTGCCGAGTTCACCGTGGCGGCGGAGCGCAACTGCATTGTGCTGCCCGACGCGGTCAGCTTCACCGACGGCGCGTTCATGGCGTGCGTGGGAACCACCGCGTACGCGGCACTCCGCCGGCTGGAGGTGACGGCACACGAGTCTCTGGCCGTGTTTGGGCTGGGGCCGGTGGGGTTGAGTTGCGTGCTGGTCGCGAAGGCGTTAGGCCTTCGCGTCGTCGGGATGGACGGGGTGCCGGAACGCCTCGAATTGGCACTGGCCTGTGGGGCCGACGAGGTGGTTGATGGCCGGGCAGCCGACCCGGTGGCAGCACTCCAAGCATTCAGCCGAGTGCCCGGCATCGACTGGATCAACGGGGTAGACCACCTCATCGAGACCTCCGGCAGCGCCCCCGCCCGCCGCTGCATGTTGCCCGCGATCCGCCGTGGCGGCAAGATCGCCATCGTCGGCGTCGGCAGCGACGAGGTCATCCTCAACCCCAGCCACATTCACGGCAAGGCCGCCACGCTCATTGGCTCGGTCGTTTTCCCGTTAGGCTGGAGCTGGGAGTTCGTGCGCTTCCTCGCCACAAGTGGGATGAGCTTCGAGCCGGCAGTGACGCACCGGTTTGCTCTGGACGACGCCCAGGAGGCATTGCGGATCGCGGACGAGGCGCGAGGCGGCAAGGTGGTGTTCTTGCCAAACGGCGAGTAGCCCCGGGAACGGGCTGTCCGGCAGCACAAGAAAAGGCCCCGGTCCGAAGACCAGGGCCTTGGCTCTCAGTGGAACAGCTCGCGATCGCCTCAGTTGTTCGCGTTGCCCGACGCTGGCCTATTCGGACCTGCGGGACCGGTCTGCGGGCGTCCCGCGTTGGCGACGCCGGCTGCATCGGCGGCCATGATCGCCAGCGGGTAGACCTCCTTGACGTTGAGCAGCGGCGGCTCGCCATCGTTCAATGGGTACCCCGGAACGCGGGTGCCGCTGACCTGCACGAACTGGCCGACGTAGTCGTTGAGCTTGACGGTGTCGCTCTGCAGGGCGAACAAGATCCCTGTCGGTCTCCCGTCAGGGCCAGGTCCGGGCATTGGCACTGGGGCGAAGCCTCCGCCACCAACAACGGTGCCTCCACCCGCAACGCCGCTTCCTCCGCTGCCGGCCCGTCCCTCGAGCATCGGCATCGGCGGGGGGTAGTCAACGCTGAGCACGTGGGTCCCGTATTGCCAAGTGGTACCGTCCCGCTTCTCGAGGAGACCGGCTGCGAACACCGGCTGCGGTTCGCCCGGGACGTTGGCGGGGATGGTGACCTCTTTGGTCTCCCCCGCAGCGACGGTCGCCTGGGCGTTTCCGACGACTTGACCTTGGTAGATCACGGTCAGGTCGAGTTGCTTGGCGGGCGGCACAAGGGGCATGAAGAACCCGCCGTTGTAGTCCGTCACCGAGAAGTCGGGCAGACCGCTGGCGAAGACGAAGGCACCGATCAGCGGGAGGTCGTTACTGCCCATGACGCGGCCCTGAATGGCAGTCATCTTCGGGAGCACGTCGACAAAGGCAAAGCCGCGCACCGGCATGTCGCCCGGAGCCATGGCGCCCATCTCGGCCACGGCCGGCAGCGTCTCCATCTGCCGGCTCTCCGTGGCTGCCGAACCTGGGAGCACGGCCACCACCATGGCAGAACCGGGGCGACTCGCGGTGAACAGCCCGCCGGCACTCAAGGTACCAATGGCGCTGTCTGCTCCATCGGCGCGGAGCTTCCACGTGACCTGATCGGTGATGTCCGCGGGTCCGTCGGTCCCAATTGCCATGGCGTAGAACTGCACCACGTCGCCCTCCTCTACGGCGGCGTAGGGAGGCAGAACGTACAGTTCGTCACTCGGCCGGATCGGCGGCGGCGGCATCGGTCCGGTGGGCCCGGTCGGTCGCGCAATGATCCCGAAGCTCCCCGGGGCGCAGTTCAGGTCCGGGGGCGGCACGATCGTCACGTTTGACTGGCCCTCGGGAGCGCCCGCGATCTCAAAGTACCCCTGTGCATTCGTGTGGACGGCCGGGCGGCCGCCGAGGGAAACAGTGGCATTCGCTACGGGTTGGTAGCCTGCCTGCTGCATTCGCTTCCGAACCACAACCAAGCGCCGAGTAGCGTTCACGGGCGCAGCGGCTCGCCCGCCGTCCTTCGAGTAGACGTAGCCGGACGCAACCGAACGGGTCGTGGCAGGTGGGGCCGTGCTGCCCCCGCCGCCCCCACACCCGGCGAGCATCACACTCCCCACCAGGAGCGACACTCCGATCTTGAGCAGTTTGGTCATCTAGACACTTCCTTTCTTGGGTACTAAGCCGCGGCGGGCGCCCGGCTCTCTCCGTCGCCGAGAGCATCTGAAATCTGTTCTAACTATACCACGGACGACGTTGTTTAGTCAAGGCAGAGCACTTAGTCTTCTTTAGCTGGACAGCATGCCCGAGTTTGGATACAATCGGTTGCAGCACTGGAGCAACCCATGGATCTATCCACGAGAGACGGCCGCAAAGAGCAGGGGCAGCGAATCCAGCAGGCTGCCGAGGCAGCAGGCCTGTCGCTGGAGGCGTTAGCCCGTACTATCGGGTGCTCCCGGGCACTGATCTACCAGTACGTGTCGGGCGCGACCCTGGCCCAGCCCGACAAGGTGCAGCGGCTCGCCGCGGCCACCGGGCTTCCGCTGGGCCACTTCTACCAGGCGCTTGACCAGCAACCAGAGGCGGCTGCCGCCCCGGCCGCTGCGGAGCTTGCGGGCCAGCGAGCAACGGGCGCGGCGCGAGATATTGCAGCACTCTCAGTTGGGCCGGTTGCGCCTGCAATTCCCTCGACCATTGACGAGCAGCGGCTGCGCACGTCGTTGTCCTCCTTGCAGGAGTTGGCACACGCGTACCAGTGCGGGCCTGACTTGGCGAACCACCTCGCGGTGTGCCAGCGGATCATCCCGCTAGCCCGAGAGCTGTCCGACACCACCGCCGAGGCAGAAGCGCTGCTCTCAATCGGCAGCGCCCAACTGACGCTTGGCGAGCACGCAGCGGCCGCTCTGCCGTTGCGCGAGGCGCTCACGGCGTTTGAGCGGGCGGGGAAGCCGGATCGCGCGTTGGCTTGCCGGCAGACGCTGGGTGCTGCGCTGACCGCGGGAGGCGACGTGGCCGGCGCCCGGGCGCAGTTCGTGGCGGTGGCGCAATCGGCGGACTGGAGCAACCGGTGGAAGGGCGTCTTGTCGCTGGGCGCATTAGAGGAGTGGCGCGGCAGCTACCGCGAGGCGTTAGGGTCGCTGGACGAGGCCGAAGCCGTGATCCAGGCGGGCGCAGAACCCCAAGCCGTGCAGACTGCGACTGCGTACCTCATCGCGAATCGAGTCAACGTATTCCTGGGCTGCGGCGACTACAAGAGCGCCCTGCCGCTGGCCAAGCAGGCCTTCGCCGACGCCGAGGCCAGCGGCAATGCCGACCAGTACATCGAGTCCCAGTTGAACATCGGCGTGTGCCTCACCGCGTTGGGCGAGTGGCTGGAGGCAATCGAGTGGCTCCGTCGGGCGGAGCAAGTCGCGCGCCTTGTCGGTGACGCACAACGGGAGATCGCTGCCCGCAGTTGCCTCGCGGAAGCTCTGACCGAAGCGGGCCGGTACCCCGAAGCCAAGGAGTGCGCGCGCGAAGCAGTCACCGCGGCGCTTTCGAGCAACGCAACCCGGTGCCTGATCCTGGCACACCGCGCCTTGGGCACGGTGTACCTGCGAACAGAGACGGTCGACGAAGCGCTCTACCATCTGCGGCAAGCGGCCGACCAGGCTGCGTCGGTCCAGATGGCGGGAGCCAAGGTATTGTGCGAGGTGCGAATCGCCGAGGCGGAGCTGCTTGGTGGAGGTCTCGGCACGGCGGCTGCCCTCGCGTCGCAAGCGCGCGAGTCGGCGGCGCAGCTTGGAGCAGAGCAGACGGAGGCAGAGGCGTTGCTCGTGACGGCGCAATGCCGGCTGGCGACCGGTGACCACGGGGCAGCTCTGGAGGCCGCGCAGTCGGCAGTCCGAACCGCCGCCGTGTTGGGCCTGCCGGAGCTGGAGAGGGGTGCCCATCACACTTGGGCTCGTGCTGCGGCGGCCGCAGGAGACGAGGCGACCGCGGCGAAACAGTGGAACGCTGCCCTCGCCCGCTTGGACGCGCTCCGGAAGCAGTTTGCCGACTCAGCCGAAGCGGACACCACCTTGGAGGATGACCGACGCGCCGCCGTCTACAAGGAGTACGCACGAATGCTCTTGCGGCTGGGACGCGCCGACGAGGCGGAGCAGCTTATGGCACGCGCGGATTGGCCGCCGCTTCAGGAATTCCTGCGGGCCGCGAAGTCAGAGCCGGAAGACCCCGCGCACCTGCCGTCCGGCTTGGCCGGCAGGTGAATCAGTCTGGAGGAGGAGGCCGCACGGCCCCAGCCGCGCCCGAACTGATTGGCCTGCCGGACGAGCCGGACAGGGGCAAACGCATTCACGTAGGAGACAGCTTGTCCTTGATCGCGCCAGTCAGTCAGTCACCGTCCACCGGCCGCGCACGCGGCGCACGGCGCGCGCTCGCGGCAGTATTGCTGCTGGGCGCCGCCGTCCTGGTGCCTGGGGTGCCTGGCTGCGGCGGCAGCGCTTCACTCACCGGTGGCAGCATTCCCAGCGGCGGCGCCGGTGTCACGCGCACCGGGGACATCACCGGCACCGTCGTCAGCGCGGCGGCGCCGGACACACCTCTGGAAGCGGCCGAGGTCCGCGCAGTCTTGGCCGACGGCAGCGTCCGCACGGCGACGACTGATTCACTGGGCGCGTTCGCCTTCCTGGGCATGGTGGCGGGTGACGTGCATCTGGAGGTGCTGCCGCCCCCGCAAGCCGGCGCGCACCGTCGTGATTTCGTGGTCCGCGTGGCTCCGGACGAGGAGACTGCTATCGCGGTCGTGCTCGAATCCGAGGCCGGCCAGAGCCTCCCGAGCCCCCCCGGCACGCTCACCCTCGCCCCGCAGGCGATCACCGTCCTCGAGGGTGAGTTCGTCGACTTCCGGGTGATCTTCCGACAGACCATGCCGCCCGAGTTGTTGCCGCTCTGGATCGTCGAGGGGAACGTCGGAACAATCTCCCCGCACGGGCGTTTCCATGCCCGGCGCGCCGGCCGCGGGCGGGTCGTTGCCCTCCTGGCTGACCAGCGTGCAGTTGCCGAGGTCACGGTAACGGCGGCACGGTCGCCAGGACCTGGCTCGCACTCTTGACGCGCCCGCCAAAGTGGACGATCCTCTCGTGGGGGCGTGACGCCTCTCAGTCCGCCTCAGCACCAGTCACCCGAGCCAAGGAGCACTCACCCTCATGACCTTCCCCATGACCACTATCGGCGGCATCGAGATGTCCCGCCTCATGATCGGCAGCAACACCTTCCACGGCTTTTCGCACTTCTCCGGCGCCCGCGACCAGTGGCTCCGCGAGCACTTCACGGATGAGCGCATCTACGAAGTGATGGCCTATTGCGCGGAGCAGGGACTCAACTGCACCGTCGCCCTCCAGCGCAAGGACTACGCGGACATCATGGACGAGGTGGAGCGCAACACCGGCGTGAAGATCCACTACATCGCCACACCTGCCGGCCAGACGCTGGAAGACTTGAAGAAGGGCGTCCGCGAAGCTGCCGACCTCGGCTGCGAATTCTGCTTCCCCCACACGAGCTGGACCGACGCGCGCATCGTCGCCGCCGAGAACAAGATCATCGAGGCGCCCGAAGCGCTTGCCTACATCCGCGAGTGCGGCATGATCCCCGGCTGGAGCACCCATCGACCCGAGGCGGTCACCCTCTCGGATCGCAACGGCTACGACTGCGAGAGCTACATCCAGATCTTCAACGCCGTCGGCTTCCTGTGCGCAGTCGAGACCGACTGGACCGCCAACGTCATCCGCAACACACCCAAGCCAGTCATCTCCATCAAGCCCCTCGGCTCCGGCCGCGTCATGCCCCCCACCGGGCTCAACTTCGTCTACAGCCACATCAAGCCAATCGACACCGTCGCCATCGGCATGATGTCGGTCCAGGAGGCGAAGGAAGACATCGCCATCGCTCGGCAGTGCATCGAGCGGCAGCCTGTGCAGGTGGAACTGCAGAAAACGCGGAGCAAAGCGACGTTGGCAGCGGCGTAGTTGGGGCGCGACGAAAGGAGCGCACCGACATGCTCTCTCGCCGGACCGGCTTTCTCCTGCTTGCCCTCAGCGTCGGCGCACTGTCGGCAGCCCCGGACCACGACGCCAGTCGGGTTTCCGCAGGCGACTTCACAGTAGCGGCCACAGAACGCGGCTTCGTCATCCTTTACCGAGGCGAGACCGTCTGCCTTGGCTCCTACGTCAACGGCTTCAGGCCCGGGTACAAGGGCACGCTGGTGTCCTCCGGCGAAGGCTGGAAAACAGGCACCGTCTCGAGATCCGAAGAGGGGCGAACGATCACGCTGCAGGCCGCCTTCCCGGAAGGAACGCTCACTTACTCCGCGATGGTCTCCGAGGCCGGTGTTCGGGTGACGGCACGCGTGTCGCTGGCCGAAGGGGCAGCGGTGGGCCCGGTGGAGTATGCGGCGTTCCAGCTTCCTCCGAGCCTAACGGAACGCGCGACCGTCGAGGTGGTGAACGCAGCCGGGATGGTGACCGACAGCCTCCCGGTGCCCTCCGTCGGCAAGCGCGGCGCCATGGCGGGGTCGGGCGAGGCCCTTGTTTTCAAGACACCGGCCATGAACTTGACGGTGTCGTCCGCCTCGCCGCTTGGGCTCTACCCGTTCGATGCGCGCGTGGCGCAGTACGGAACGCAACAGGGTCTGTGGGCGTTCGGCTCCATCCCGCTCACGCCGGGACGAGAGTCGGCTTCCGTCGTGGAGTTGCAGGTCGCCCCGCCGGATCCCACGCCCGTCGTCGGGACCATCACGCTGGCTCCGGGCGTGCGGGCGACGGCAGTGGCAACGGTGGCAGACCCGACGGCCCGGGAGAGACTGGCTGCCGACGAAATCGCAGCCTACCTCAAGAGAATCACCGGCAAGGAGTTGACCCGCACCGAAGTGGCAGGCGAGGTCGTTCTCGAGGGCGTCATCGCCGTCGGGACGCTGGCCACAGACGCCGGGCTGATCGCGCCAGACGAACTGAAGAAGGTGCGACCCGACGGCTACGTGGTCAGAGCTGCGGCGGGTCGAGTCGCCGTGTGCGGCTGGCGCGACCTCGGCACTGTGTACGGAGCGTACGCTCTTCTGCAGCACCTGGGCGTCAGGTTCTACGCGCCCGGATGCGAAGTGGTCCCGACGGTGCGGGACCTCACCCTTGAGCCATTCGAGCTTGCGGCCAAGCCGGCGTACGAACTGAGAGTCGTGACCGGCGACCTCAAGCTCGGCCACACGCCGAGCGCTGACCTGGGCAACCCGAGGGAGATCGGTGAAGCGGGCAATGTCGTCCACTCCGCCGAGTACCTGGCGCCGTATGAGAAGTACGGCGAGACACACCCGGAGTACTTCGCGCTGCAGAAGGACGGGCAGCGGCTGCACCATCGACCCAACGAGACCCGGTTTGATGTCCACCTCTGTCTCAGCAACCCCGAGGTGCGGGCACTCTCCGCAGAGCGGCTGCTGGCGCTCATCGAGAAGCAGAAAGACCGCACGTTCTTCGGCGTCTCCCAGGGCGACGGCTTCGCTTGGTGCGAATGCAAGGCGTGCAAGGCCCTCGACGCGGTCCCCGGTGTGGACATGACAGACCGCCTGCTGGACTACGTCAACGTTGTCGCCCGGGAGGTTGCGGTCAAGTACCCGGACAAGCGAATCCTGACGCTGGCCTACACCAATGCCACCTCGCCGCCTCCGACAAAGGTACTGCCCGAGGCCAACGTGCGGGTCCAGTACTGCCCCTACCCGCGCCGGACCAACTGCCAGAGCCACGACTTCACCTGCGAGCAGAATCAGCAGGGCTTTGCCGATCTGACGGGCTGGATCGCCAAGTGCCCGGACAATCTGTACATCTTTGACTACTCCCGGGGCTACAAGATCTGGTACGAGCCCTTCGGCAGCTTCTACGCCATGAAGCGGAAGCTGGACCTCTACGCTGCCCACGGCATCCGCGGGCTCTACTACTGCGGCGTGCCGACCAACTTCCGCGACCTGTTCGTGTTTGTGCAGAGCAAGCTGCAGTGGGCGCCGAAGGCCGACGCCGAGGCGCTGATCGACGAGTTCATGGCTGCCTACTACGGCAAAGCAGCCGCACCCGTCCGTGCGTACTTCGACTTCCTGCATCGGCAGGTGGAAGAGCGCCACGTGCACCAGATGTGCGAGGGGGCAAACCCCGGTCTCGTCTCTGCCGAGTACGCGGACACGGCGCTCGAGCTGTTCGCCAAAGCCGAAGCGGCGGCAGCGGGAGATCGGCCCTCGCTCTACCGCGTGCGGGCCGAGAAGTTCTGCGTGCTCTATGCCGACCTGAATGAGCGCAATCCCGTTCAGGCCAATCTCGCGGTCGGCAAGGACACCTTCGCCCGCCGCCTTGCCGAGTTCCTGCAGCTCGGCCGGACCATGCGGATCGGCAGCCTCGGCCGCCGCGACGACGGACCCGTGAGCGACTGGCTCTACAAGGTCGCCCGGATCCGGACGCAGACCAACCCGTGGTACGCGGACCCACTGGTCGACCGACTCCTCGACGATCCGGCCGGGACGCTTGCCGCGGAGGAGCAGTTGGGTGCCCAGACAAAGACCGCCGGAGGCTGGCTGGTCCTGCTCGATGGCTTCCGCGGCTGCCTCGGTCCGCAGGAGTACAGCAACGACTGCCCGCCGCGCCGTGCCGTGTGGATCTACGGCAAGAACACGAAGACCCCGGCGATGTGGGCTCAGCTCCACCTCGACAGCGCCCCTACTCGCCAAGCGCGCCTCGTCCTCACCGCCCAGGATGACGACAAGCCGGGCGCGGTGGAGCTCTTCGTCACCCTCAACGGAAGAGAGGTCTTCCGCGGCCCCAACCCGTTCAAGGAGCGGGGCTGGTCGACCACCGAGTTCCCGCTTCCCGCCGGAGTGCTTCGGCAGGGCGAGAACGAGATCCGTTTCGCCACCCTCGCGGACTCCGTGGCGCCAGACGCCGGCTGGTTCATGATGGCGGAGTGCAAAGTGTTGTTTGAGTAGAGGAACGGAACGGGCGGTCGCGGGGAACTCCGAGGGCGTCTGCCTCGCCGGGGACCCCACCGAGCCTGCAAGGAACAGCCCCATGAGATTCGCTCTCCTGCTCTCCCTCGTGTTCTGCGCAACGGCGTTGGGCGAAGACGCCTCGCGTGCGGCGGTCGGCTGGGAGTTCGATCAGCCCGGCGACCTGCAAGGCTGGCAGCCCAACGCGTCGATTGGGCAGGCACGCGTTGCCGAGGGTGTGCTGCACCTCGTTGCCGGTAGCCGGGACCCCTTTCTCAGTAGCGCCGTGTTCGAGCTGCCGGCACGTCCGTGGCAGGAGGTACGCATTCGGCTGAAGGCAGACCGCGCCGGCACCGGCGCGATCTTCTTCTCCAGTACCACCGAGGGGGACTTCGGCGGCTTCAGCGGCAAGAAGACTGTCGACTTCCGGGTACAAGGCACCGGCGACTGGGAGGAGATCCGCGTGCAGCCCTACTGGCAGGGCGAGGGCAAGATCGTCCACTTGCGGTTCGACGTGTACGCAGGCACGTTCGAGGTCGACTGGCTGCGCGTCGTCGAGCCGGGCGAAGCCGAGGCGCCTTCCACAGCGACTGAGTGGCAATTCACCGAGGGCGACCGTCAAGGCTGGCGCACGGAGGAGGGCAGCCTGCTGTCGCCCGCGCTGAAGGTGCCGACTGGGGACTTGGGATGGGTGCAGGTTCGCCTTCGGGCGACGGCGCCTGGGCGCGGCTCGTTGCGGTGGGCGGTCAGCGAGGCGAACGGGTTGAACCCCACCGACGTCTTCTTCAACGGGGAGGGCCGCTTCCACACCTACAGCCTCGACACCGCCAGCGACCCTCGCTGGCAGGGCAACCTGCTGGCCTTGTGCGTGCAGTGGACGGCGCAAGACACCGGCGAAGTTGAGGTCGATTCCGTCCGACTGGCCAACGCCCCTGCCGCGCAACCGGACCTCGACGTGCTGTACTTCGGTCCTGTGGACGGCGCCAATCGCGTCGGCAAAGCGTGCAAGCTCATGTTGCGCCTGCTGAACCGCGGCACCGTGGCGGCGGAGGGTGTCCGCGCCAAGCTCGCGTTGCCGGCCGGCGTTCGGTTGGTTGGCGACGATCCGCTTGCCCCGGGCGTGCGGCTGGAGTACCAGCTACCGATCACCGCCTGCTACACCGTGACTGCCGATCGCCCGCAGGCGCTGGCGGTGACGGCTCAGATCGCCGGGCCGGGGGCGAACTTCACGACGACCAGCCTACCAATGCGCGTGACGCCCGCGCCCGACGTTCCCCCGTCTGACTACGTCCCGCCGCCGCGCCCCGCGAAGACCAACTACCTCATCGGCTCCTACTACTACCCCGCGTGGGCGACTGACCGACAGTGGCGGCAGATGGAGCAGTTCGCGCCTCACTGCAAGCCGCTCCTCGGCTACTACGATGAGAGCAACCCCGAGATCGTCGACTGGCAGATCAAGTGGGCCGTCGAGCACGGCGTGCAGTTCTTCCTCGTCGACTGGTACTGGGAAGCCGGGCGGCAGCGCTACCTGCACTACACCGACGCCTTCTACAAGTCGCGCTATCACCAGTTCTTCAAGTGGGCGGTGATGTGGGCGAACCACAACGCGCCCGGCACGCACTCCGAGAGCGACTGGCGGAAGGTGACGCAGTACTGGCTCGACCACTATTTCAAGACCGACGAGTACCTCCGCCTGGGCGGCAAGCCCGCCGTGTTTCTGTGGAGCCCCGGCAACGTGGAGCGTGACATGGGCGGCGCGGACCAAGCGGCGAAGCTGTTGGCCCTGTCGCAGGGGATGGCGAAGGCAGCCGGGCTGCCCGGTATCACCTTCGTCGCCATGACTGCCGGCTCGACTCCGACTGACGCCCGCAGGTACGCCGACGAGGGCTACACGCACCACACGACCTATCATTGGTGGGCCGACGCCCCCTTCCTGGCCAAAGACCCGAAGTACTACCCGTTCTCATTGGTCGTCGACCGCAGTCGGCAAGCGTGGGACAGCCGCGAGAAGCTCGTCGACGAGGCAGGGCTGAAGTTCCTCCCGGTCGCGGACACCGGGTGGGACGCCCGCCCGCGCCACGGCACCAACACCCACGTGATCTACGGCCGCACTCCCGACCAGTTCGAGCGACTGCTGCGCGACGCCAAGGGTTGGCTCGACGCCCGCAACGAGAAAACGCTGCTGCTCGGCCCGTGGAATGAGTGGACCGAAGGCAGCTACCTCGAGCCGTGCAGCGAGTGGGACTTCGGCATGTTGCAGGCAATCCACCGTGTGTTCTGCCAGGGCAACCTGCCGCAGGAGCTAACGCCGCGCGACCTCGGTCTCGGCCCATACGACTTCCCGCTGGACACGCTCTCCGCCGAGGCCCCGACCAAACCCGTCTGGACCTTCGACGCCACGGGAGGCCTCGAAGGCTGGTCGGTCTACATGAACCTGACCGACCTGACCGTTGCCGACGGCGCCCTGCAAGCCACCCCCACCAGCCACGACCCCGCCTTCGCCAGCCCACCCCTGAACCTCCGCGCCCCCGACTACAAGTACCTGGTTGTCCGCCTCCAGGTTCTCCCCTCGGCGGAAGCAAACGACTACCTCCAAGTCTTCTGGACCGGCCCGACGCAGCCGGCAACCGAAGCCGCCAGCGTCCGCGCGACACTGCTCGCGGACGGCGACATGCACACCTACGTGATCCCGTTGGCGAACGAGCCCCGCTGGCGCGGCATGATCCAGCAGTTCCGCGTGGACCCGTGCCGGACGGCGGGGGCGAAGGTGAAGATCGACGAGTTCCGGGTGACGGCGGAAGCGCCGTGAATGCGCGTGCGTCAAGTGCCCGGGGGGGGCGGTTGAGGGCGTGGCAGGCGAGCGGAGCGTTGGGTAGGATTGCGTCCGTCGCGGACGGTGACTGCCGGCAGAGGCGCACGGGCTGCAGCGGCAGACCGCACGGAACGGAACGCAGTTGCTGGAGGTGCGGGCTTGAGGACAGCCGAAGCCGCTCAATCTGTCGATGTTGGGGACGGCACAATGGAGACACTTCAGGCGTCGGTGTCGGTGGCTCTCCACGCCATAGAACGACTCATCTTCACGACCAGAGGGCAGCGGGTGATGCTCGACTCCGACCTGGCTCGGGTCTACGGTGTGGCCACCCGGCGCCTCAACGAGCAGGGGAGGCGGAAGCTCCCACTCGTCTTCACCGAGCACGGCGCCATCATGGCCGCAAACGTACTGAACACCCCCGCTGTCGTGCAGGCCAGCGTTCAGGTGGTGCGGGCGTTTGTCCGCTTGCGGGAAATGGCCCTTTCCAACCTGGAACTGGCCCGCCGGCTCGACGAGTTGGAAAACCGGTACGACGGTCAGTTCGGCGTCGTCTTCGACGCCCTCCGCCAACTCATGTCGCCCCCACCCGCGCCACGAATCGGGTTTCGGCTGACGAAGGACGGAGCGAAGCAGGAAGCGAAGAAGGGCACTCGTGTCCCCGGCAGCCACGGAAACGGGCGGACAGTGAGCGGTGAGACCGCTGCACACGACGCTGGCGGGACCGATTCCCAAGCCCAACGCGAGCACCCACTGCAAGTCGGGGGCTCCTGGTCTCACGACGGAGTCGGCTGCCCTGACCACCACGGACGCCCCGCGGGGCGAAGTCGCGAACCCAAAGGACCCCACCCCATGCCCACGCCCATTGCCCTCCTCTTTCTGTTCAGTGTCGCGTTGCCTGGTGCCTTCGCCTGGAACGGTCACGAAGTCACCGAAGGGCCGCTGCGGCTTTTCATTCCGGAGATTCCGGAGGTGACGGCACCCGCCGAGCCCACGACCGTGCAGGTCGAGGTTGAGAACACCGGGCAGGCGCAAGTGACCGGGCAGCTCGAGGTGCGCGACTTCGTGGACGGCTGGCATGTTGTCGGCGCCGGCAAGAAGCCCTTCGCTCTCGCCGCCGGCGCGACGCAGCAGCTCGAGTTCGCCCTCGCAGCCAATCCGCCGGTGTACTCGGCACTGTATCCCGTGCACGCGCACGCCGTTTTCCGCGACGGCGGCAAGGAACGGACAGTGCGTGCGGTGCGGATCTTCTCGGTGAGGGTGCCAACCAAGCAGGAAGCCGCCTCGGCAGGCGGGGAGTTCGTCGTCAATACCGTGCCGAAGGACAGCGCGCTGCCGCTCTGGATGTTGGGCACGCAGCGCGTTGCCTGGAACTACTACGACGGACCGCCCGTCTTCGAGGCGCCAGGGTGGAGCGGTAGCAGCCCGCAGAGCAGCGCCAACATGGGCGTCGGGTCACTGACGCGCGGCGATACGCGGGCCTCGATCAACATGCATCCTCCGTGGAAGCCGGGCGGGGGAGCGATCTTCTGTGACTACCTCCTGAAGCTGCCGGACCAGAGGCCAATCAAGCTGGTGTTTGCCGTCGCCATCCGCGACAGCGCCGAGAAGGAACCACCGAGCGATGGCGTGCTGTTTCGCGTATGGACGGGCGAGGACAGGCAGGGCAAGGACGCGAAGGTGCTGTACGAGCAGTTCACGGCTGCGAAGCGGTGGCTGGACGGATCGGCGAACCTGAGCGCGTACGCGGGGAAGACGGTGCTGGTGCGGCTGGAAAGTCACCCCGGGCCAAACCGGAACACAACGTGCGACTCGTCGTACTGGGCGGAGCCGACTGTGGTGGCGGGCGAAGGGCTGACCATCGGCAAGCTGGAGGTGCCGGGCGCCGAGGCGGTTCGCGCGTCGCAGGCGTTGGCGAGGGACGTGGTGACCGGGCGGAAGAAGCCGGACGGCAAGACGACCTTCCTGCTCGGCGCGTCCCCCGCGGCGGCAAAGGGCGCCGCCGTGATTGAGCCGGGCCTGCACGGGTTGCTCGACGGGTTGGTCACCCTCGCCGTGCCCGAGGGCGTGGCGAGCTTCCGTGGGTTCGTGGTCGATATCGAGGATCTGCCGGCCGGACGGTGGCCTTCTGCGTTCGCGTTCCAGGGAGTTCGGCAGGAACCCGTAAAGGGGGGCGTGCAGTTTGTCCACCAACTGGAGTACCGCGGCGAGCGGGCCTCCCTGACCCTTGCCCTCCGCGTGGAAGGGCCGGCGCTGCGCGTGTCGGCAAGCTGTCCGAAGCGCATCACGAGCTTCAGCATCGGTCCGTGGGACCGGCACGCGCCGCGGGTGTACTACGGGCACGGCTACTGCGTCGTCGATCCCAAAGCCTTCCGCGCCGGCTTCGGCGGGCACAACCTGGCGACGAGCCATGTGGGGTGCGACTTCGAGGGAGGGCTGTCGGTTCTACAGGCAGTGGACAACCCGCCCAACTTCTTCGATGTCAACCCGGACAGCCGCACGTACGCCCTCAACACCGATCAAGACTGCACGCTGACGCTGGTGCCCGGGAAGAGCGCGTTTGCCTGTGCGGTCGCGTACCGGCCGCTGTTCGACAAGCATCCGGCCGGCGGAGTCAAACGTCTCGCCGGCCGGATGTGCTTCGACATCTGGGGCGGAAAGTACCGCGACATTGCCGACCGGATGCAGACGATGATCCGCTACGGGCTGACCGACTCGTTCCTCACCGTGCACAACTGGCAGCGCTGGGGGTACGACTACCGCCTGCCCGACATCTGGCCGCCCAACCCGCAGTTCGGCACTGTCGACGACATGAAGCGGATCGGCGAAGTGTGCGGCAAACACGACATCCCGTGGGGGTTGCACGACAACTACATCGACTTCTACCCCGATGCCACCGACTACAGCTACCAGCACGTCTACTTCACCCGCGACGGCCGACCGACCCTCGCCTGGCTCAACGAAGGCCGCGAAGCGCAGTCCTACAAGTTCCGACCCGACCGCATCCTGCCGTTCGTCCAGCGCAACCTGAAGCTGGTCAAGGAAGGCGTCCACCCGACGCACTACTTCATCGACGTGTTCACTTCCAGCGGCTGCATGGACTGGTGGGACGCCGATGGCAACTACCACTCGGGCAACGAGACTCGCAAGTACTGGGGCGAAGCGTTCGCCTGGATCCGCGACTACCTCGGTAACAATGCGCCGACCAC
>Ga0210014_1000208_pt1 | contig 51744 bp, 50 predicted proteins | sample CryGeymeta201519_FD_183983 | JGI IMG/M metagenome (GOLD analysis project Ga0210014, IMG submission 183983) | Groundwater microbial communities from Crystal Geyser aquifers in Utah, USA - Crystal Geyser metaG 2015-19 (SPAdes) (version 2) | ecosystem: Environmental > Aquatic > Deep subsurface >...
CATGGCATTGTCCAGGAAATGGATCAGTGCCGGTTTTGTCTCTTTGGTGAGCGTATTCAGTTCGACGGCTATTTTCTCCACCGGCACAGGAACATAGGGATTGGATTCGGCTCTTTCCGGGCAGAAGGCGCATCGGCGGAAATGACATCCGCTCGACCCGCTGTAGGGGAGAACGAAGCCGGGAGAGAGGTAGTCTTGGACCGGGAGCCCTGCATAATCGGGCATACTGTCGCCGTTCTGCATTTCGTTCATGCCGGCGAGAGTAAGCAATGGCGCCTCGCCAGGTCCGGAAATGAGGTGATCCACAAGTCCGCGGAACGGATCCTGCCATCCGGGCCTTTTCATCCATGACGTGACCAGCCCCCCGCCGAGAACCAGGCGCAGACCAGTGCATGCCTCCCTCAGAAACCCGATCATGGCGAATGTGCATAAGGCCTGACTGAGGTAATTCAGGGAGAACCCGATGATGGAGGGCTGATTTTCCTGCAGAAGTCCGAGCAGGCGGCTCCTGAAATAGGGATAGAAAGGATTCAGGTCCGGGCGCTCCGAGGCCCGGATCAGGTCCCGGCTCGACAGAGGTGAGAATTCCTTGTCCTGATAATTTGTGAGGCCGACTGTTGCCGTATATTTATCGGCGGCCTTCTCAAGGACTCGGTTCAAGTCCAGGACTGAGCGTTTATAGCGGTCCGGATTCAGATAGGTACGCCGGTCTTTCAGAGAGGCAAGATGAGCCGAACGATGCCGGACGGCCCGGTTTGTCCAGGTGTCGGATGAGGGCTGCGGGCGGCCGAGCAGATAGAGCAGGCCCTCGAGATTGGCATCCAGGAGTCTGCATGCGACCCCATGGTGTTTCAGCGAGCCTGAAAGCTTGGCCATGCCGGCCGGGGGTTCGGATGCTTTTGCTACAGGCGGATAGATAAGAATCATATTACAGCTCGATTTCCCGTCCTCCTTCCTCGCCGCTAAAATTCCGGGGAATGGGGCTGCCAATGCCGATGGACTTGATGAACAAGATGAAAACCATTATAATCAATTTGAACATGCACAGTAAATGTTCAGCAATATAGTTCAGAAGTGAGACAGGGTCAAGATGAATGATTTGGTCAGGAGATTCCTCTCCATGAAACAAGGGCGGGAGGAAGACCGCGAAAAAACCGATCTTCTAACTTCCCTGATCCGGCTCTTTGATTCGTTGGGATCAAAACCTGATTTTCTGAACAGCTATCCTGAATTTTCGCCGCTCTTTTTTAGGTTCCGTCAGGACCTTGATCATGGCGATCCGGAGGTCCTGGAGGATGACCTTGCAGCGATTTATTGTTATCTGCACGGGAGCGGAAGCGCCTATTCCCCTTCCGACCGGAAGGAGATGGATGCCTGCGGCGGTTACTGGTGCCATGCCGGGGGGCTCTCCCCGCTTTTTCGTGCCGGCCCTTTCATTACGGAAAAGACCCGGCTCGCGGACTATGGCGCCGGGAACGGTTTCCAAGGTCTCCTTTTCCAGCATCTCTATCCGCACAAGAAGACTTGTCAGATTGAACTGAGTTCGAGGATGATCCAAAGCGGCAGGAGGCTGCAATCCTTCATGGGTATCCCCGGAGAGAAAGTGGATTGGCTCCATAAGAATGTGATGGATGTCCCGCCGGCCGATTTTGATTTCATCTACATCTATCGTCCGGTGCGGCCCGAGGGCAAGGGGAGGGCATTCTATGAAGGCTTTGCTCGGGAATTGGATCATGTCCGGCGCCCGGTTACGATCTTCAGTATCGCCGATTGCCTGAAAGATTTCTTAGGCCGTGGGTTCAGGATCTTTCATGATGACGGGCATCTGACCTGTTTCACGAATCAAGGTTAATACAGGGGGAAAATATGGGAAGCGGAGCCCATCATACGTTCAGAGAGATCGAACGGCATTTAGGCGGGGATCCATATGGACCATGACCTAAAACGCGAGAACCGTGTGCTGAACGACAAGGTACGGGCGCTCCTCAGGGAGAACCGTTTGTTGAAGGGGATCAAAGGCCATGATGTGGATTCTCTTATGGGGATGCTTTACCGTCGGGGAATGAAGATCTTCAGAATGAACGATTCGGATGATCTTCTCCTTGCGCCTTCGGTTCCGGAATCGATCCGGGATGAGTTCATAGACAGGCTCCATCATTACTCCTTCCGGCTCTTTCTCAGGGATTTGATCCGGCACAAGAACGAGGCAAGGGTCTCCGATCTGGTCCGTTATTGCTCGCCCGAAGCCGCATCCGAGTATCTTGGTTTCCTGATCGAGGCCGGCGCCGTGGAGGAGTTCGAACCGGGACGGTTCCGCGCCATGCAGCCGGTCAGAAGTTTCGGAGGAACCCTGGAGTGGTACGTGTACCGCCTCTTCCGGGACGAATTTGCCGTACCCGCCCTTTACGGCGTACGTTTCAAAGGCACGGAAAAGAGCGGGGACTACGATATCCTTGCCGACGTCGAGGGAATGCTTCTTTACATGGAGGTGAAATCCTCTCCGCCCCGAGGAATCGAGGCGCATCAGGTCTCGGCCTTTCTGGATCGTGTGGAGGAACTGATCCCTCACGCCGCGATCTTTTTCGATGACACGCAGCTCCGGATGAAGGACAAGCTGGTCCCGATCTTTGAGGAGGAATTGAAACTCCGTGCGGAACGCCGGGGCTCGGATCCTCCGGAAACCATCCGGCTGATGGATGAGATTTTTTTATTCGGCCGGAGACTTTACCTCATGAACAGCAAAAAGAGCGTGGCCGGGAATCTACGGCTGTGTCTTCGTCACCTGTTTAAAGATAGAAAAAGGAATGTTTCTGCTCCGGCTTGATGATTTGTGCGGCGGAACGGATCACAGCGACGATATCATTGTTGATCTTGGAGTCGGCCGGATAGAGGATGAATCCGTTGTTGTTTTCCCTGTACCTCGGGGTGTAGCCGATCATGGTTTCGTTGTCCATGAAGGTGATCTCCACGCGGTCTCCGAAGCCGTGCCGTTCGGGAACGGAATCGGGTTGGGAATGATAATCAGGGTTTCCGTCAAGGTTCTTTACAAAGAAGACCGCCTTGAGATCCTCAACCTGTACTTGCGTGGCCTGCAGCTCTTCTTGGGTCTTGCTGTCCACTTCGGTGAGGTCAAAGGTATTGCGGAAGAATGCGAAGTTTCTGGTATACCCTTTTTTGATGTCGCCATTTTTATAATGGACGACAACAGCAGGACGAAATTCCATGGTATGCCCCAAAAATTATCTGAATGATTTCAATTTACCCTATCTTATGCCCTATTGTCAAGTTCAAATCTCCATTTTTGATGGGAATAATGCCCAACACCGCGATCCCTTTCTTAGGCCGGCTTTCTTCCTGCTTGATTTTTCAGGTTCCCATGGATATGATTTTAAACCGGATTGAATTCAAGGGAGAAGGAGCGTGTAGAGCCGGTGCAAAATAAGATCGTTCTCACCATTGCCGGATCAGACCCCACGGGCGGGGCAGGGATCCAGGCCGACCTCAAGACATTCCATGCCCTTGGTTTGTACGGACTCTCCGTGATTTCCGCGATTACGGCCCAGGATTCGAAAGGCGTCCGAGGGGTCTTTCCCGTGGCCCCGGAGGCCTTTTCCCTCCAGCTTGAAACCGTGCTCAGCGATTTCAGGATCGATGCGGTCAAGACAGGGATGCTTGTTTCTGCGGACCATGTTCGTATTACAGTGGATTTTTTGAAACGGTTCCCCCCCAGGATTCTGGTGATCGATCCGGTCATTCGCTCTTCGAACGGGGTTCCCCTCTTGAATGAAGAGGGCGTCTCCGTCATGATGGATGCCCTCTTCCCGCTTGCCACGGCGGTCACCCCAAACCTCTCCGAGGCCGGGATCTTAAGCGGGATGGATCGCTCTCCTGATGAGGAAGAGGATTCATGGATCAGAAGGATGTGCAAGTCCATACAGGCCCTCGGTCCCCGGGACGTGATTGTCACCGGAGGACATCGCTCAGGGGATCCTATGGACCTTCTTTACGACGGAATTGATTTTGTCTCGTTTCCGGGACCCAGGGCGGCTAAAGAACTTCACGGAAGCGGCTGCATTTTTTCGTCTGCCCTCTGCGGATATCTTGCGCTCGGCTGCTCCATGAATGAAGCCGTATCCCGGTCCAAACAATACACCTTGGAAAGGTTCCTGGAAAAGTAACGGGGTAAATTTTCCTCCCACTTTTTACCACGGGTTGATCCATATTTTTTCCTGCAAGCAGGGTTCCCCTGCTCATGCCATATATCCACCAAGAAAAAATTCATACACAATATATTGATCATGGATTTCTATTTTTTTGTCAAACTGTTTTTTCATGAAAGATTTTTCAAATCGGATGTCTATCCAAGCCAAAAAAATTTCAATAAATTCCTTGACATTGTGCGAGTCAGGTGGGTATACTGCGCTCATTGGTGGGGTGAAGTGGGATCTTGTGGAGGATAGATGTTCCGGGGCAGGTTTAATCATACCATTGATGCCAAGGGACGGCTGAATTTCCCGGCCAAGTTTCGGGAAGTCCTTGCCAACAACTACGAGGAAAAACTGATTGTGGTGAAATACAACCGGTGTCTTCGCGCCTATCCCCTGTCCGAATGGATTACCTTCGAAAAGTCAAAAAGCCAGCAGTATAGAAACCAGGCGCAGGAAGATACCTTGAGAATGGTTTTAAGTTCACTCGCTGAGTGCGCCATTGACAAACAGGGAAGGATCCTGATCCCCCAGGATTTGCGGGACTATGCCGGTCTGTCCAAAGATGCGGTTCTGATCGGTATGTTCAAAAAGATCGAGATTTGGGATAAGAAACGGCAAGAGGAGCATGAGGCCTTGGTTCAAGAGTCACAGGATTTGGGAGAGGCGCTCACGCAGCTCGGTTTGTAGTAATTTATAAATAAAAGGATCATCTCCAAAAGAGTGAGTGAAGACATCAGGGGTCAAGGGGTCAAGGATTCCAGGGGTCAAGTGAAGCGCTAAAAACATAAGGGGCTGAGGGTTCAAGGGTTCCAGTGTTTTTCTCTGGAGATTTTGCTTGCGTTTTAGTATTTCACTTGACCCCTTGAACCCTGGAATCCTCGAACCCTTTTTACCCACTAAATGGGAGAAGAACCAAATAAAATTTCTGCCAGAATTGAAAGAAAAAATAGGTTCCGGCTTGTCCGGGTTGGGAGGGGAGAACATGGCAACTCTAAAGAACCAGAAGGTGAAGATCATGATCTTGAAGCTGGACCGTGATATCGACGTGAGCGACATGGAACAGATCTGCGGGATCATCGATCATTCCCGCGGCAAAGGGTACACGTTCTTCATTCTGGATTTGGGGGCTGTAAGCCACGTGAACTTCCTGGGGTTGAGGCGGTTATCTCAGGCGGCCGAGCGGCAGCGTGAGGCCGGCGGCGAGCTCGCCCTGACGGGAGTCAACGGGTATTTGAAGAACATCTTTCAAATCGTAGGCGTATACAAGGATTTTCAGTACGTGACAAGCTGCTGCAACGGGATTCAGCAGATTCAGAAGGACCAGCAGATTCAGGACCTTGATGTCGCGGTCATCAACGGCAAAAGCTTCAAGGGATTGGGTAAGGCGTCCGTGAACTCAGCCGGGCTTCAGAACTATTAAGCGGCCCTGTTTGCAAGCAGGGCATTATGCCTTTCGGCGCGCCGCCCTATCGGATGAAGACCGCCGTTTAAACCATGACGGGAAGAAGAAGGTTTATGGTACATGCAGAAAAAACACAGACCGGTCATGCGGGAAGAGTCTTTATCCATGCTGAATATCAGGCCGGGCGGTCTCTACGTGGACTCAACCCTCGGGGACGGCGGCCATGCCGAAATCATGCTCAAGAAATCCTCCCCGGATGGGATGGTCATCGGAATCGACCGGGACCCCGAGGCCGTTGCACGGGCTTCGGAGAGGCTCAGCCCTTTCAGAAACAGGGTACGGGTCATGCAGGGGAATTTCCGAGATCTTTGCAGGCTCATACGGGAGGCCGGATTCGATTCAGTGGACGGTGTTTTGATGGACCTGGGAGTTTCCATGATTCAGGTTGCTACTCCCTTGCGCGGGTTCAGCTTTATGCTGGACGGCCCGCTCGATATGCGGATGAACCCTGAAGAGCCGGTCCCTACGGCCTATGATCTTGTGAATGGCGCAGGGATCGATGAACTTCGGAAGATCCTTGTGGAATACGGGGAAGAGAAGAGATGGCGGCCGGTGGCAGGCGCCATCCTGAAGGCAAGAGAGAAAGGTCCGATCCGTACCACGAGAGAACTTGCAGGCTTGATTGAAAAAGCCCTTCCCGGCGCAAGGCGATATAGGATCCATCCCGCCACTCGGACCTTCCAGGCCCTGCGGATCGCGGTCAATGATGAGTTGAATGCCCTGCGAAAAGGGATCGAGGCTGCCGTGAAGATTCTCAAGTCAGGAGGCCGCCTCTGTGTGATCTCCTTCCATTCCCTCGAGGACAGGATCGTCAAACAGTTCTTCCGTGAACTGGAGAAGGGGTGTACCTGTCCTCCTGATATGCCTGTTTGTGCCTGCGGGAAATTACCCGTCCTCAGACGGATGACCAAAAAGCCGCTCTTCCCTTCACCGCAAGAGGTTAAAGGCAACCCGTGGGCTCGAAGCGCGAGGCTCAGGGCGGCAGAGAAGATAGAGGGACAGCCATGAAAAGCAGTTCAGGGATTTTGCTCGGGTCTCAAAAGATAGACATCTTTTCCAAGAAGAAGACCGACCGGCTGCAGATGCACTGGTCCTATCTGTTTGCGGTTCTGTTCTGTCTATTCGTCGGGATTTTTGCAGTCTGGGAGAGGGTGCAGTATGTCCGAATCGGATATGATATTCAAGTGCTGAAACAGGACCAGGAAAAGCTTCTCCAGGAGAAACGGAAGCTCCTTTTGGAATATAATACCTCGGTCTCCCTGGACAAGGTCGAGGAACGGGCCCGCAAGGAATTGGGGCTGCAGGTCCCGTCAGCGAATCAGATCTTTTATGTGAAGGAAATCAGGGCCAGGGCGAAAAAGTAAACCCCGTTACCGGATTCGGCCGCGGTTTAGAGGCGTGTATGAAGAATTTTTTCGGGAAACGATACCGATTCAAGGCCATGATCATCATGGCTGTTTTTGCTTTTGGGTATGCCTCCGTGTCCTACAGGCTCTATACCCTTCAGATCAGGGATCATGCCATGCTCAAGGATATGGCGCAGAAGCAGCACAAGTGCACGGTGCAGATCGTTCCCAAACGAGGCACGATTTACGATGCCAAAATGCGCGAGCTGGCCATCAGTGTGGATACGGTCTCCGTCTACGCCGTTCCTCCGAGGGTTAAAGATAAAATGACCGCGGCCGGCATCCTGGCGAAGATGACGGGCGAGGACCGCAGGAAGATTCTGAGGGAACTCCTGAAGAAAAAACAGTTTGTATGGATCGCCAGAAAACTCAATCCTGAAGTCATCCAAAAGCTGGATCAAGCCGACCTGGATGGCGTGTCGTTTCTTTATGAGAGCAGGCGTTTTTATCCGAATCGGACCCTGGCTTCCGGGCCCCTCGGTTTTGTCGGTCTGGACAACCAGGGCCTGGAGGGGATCGAGTTTCAGTACGACAACGACATCAAGGGACAGCCCGGATGGTTTATTGCCAGCGTGGATGCCAGGCGCCGGAAGATCATGACCGAGGCCAAGGGTTACGTGGAGCCTTCCGGCGCCAACCACCTGGTTCTGACCATCGACAAGGTGATCCAATACATGACCGAGGAGGAACTGAAGAAAGCGGTGGTGGAAAACCAGGCCCTGTCGGGCATGGCGGTGATGATGCGCCCCTCTACAGGAGAGATCCTCGCCATGGCAGGCTATCCTGTGATTAATCTTAACGAGTTCCAGGATTCACGGCCGCAGGACCGGAAGAACCGGGGGATCATTGAGAGCTTCGAGCCGGGGTCGATCTTTAAATTGATCACCCTCTCCACCGCCATTGACCAAGGAGCGGTAAGACCCCAGGATGTTTTTTTCTGTGAAAACGGGGCCTATCATTTCCGCACCACGGTCTATCACGACACGCATGAGCACGGCTGGCTTTCGGTGAGCCAGATCCTGCAGCTCAGCAGCAATATCGGGGCCATCAAGATCGGCGAAAAATTAAAGGACAAGGATTTCTATCGCTCCATGAAAAATTTCGGTCTCGGGGAGAAGACCAAGGTGGATCTTCCCGGCGAATCACCAGGTATGCTCCGGCCCGTCTCCAAATGGTCCGGACTTTCCATGGCCTCCATATCCATGGGCCAGGAGGTATCGGTCACGGCCCTCCAGTTCCTGACGGCTGTGTGTGCGATCGCCAACAAGGGGGTCCGGATGCAGCCCTATGTGGTTTCGCACGTCATCAACCCGGAGGGGAAGGTGATCCTCGAGAATAAGCCGAGGGCGGTCACGAAAGTGATCTCCGATAAGACCGCTGAGTTTATGATCTCTTCCATGGAATTGGTCGTCAGCAAAGAGGGGACAGCCCCCCTTGCCGACATTCCCGGCTACCGGGTTGCCGGCAAGACCGGGACGTCTCAGAAATTCGATTTTAATATCAGGCGATATTCCAAGGATAAGTATGTGGCTTCTTTTGTGGGTGTGGTTCCGTCGAAGAATCCTGAAATCGCCCTGATTGTGGTGTTGAATGAGCCCCAAGGTTCTTCATATTACGGGGGGGTGGTGTCTGCGCCGGTCTTTAGGAGGATTGCGGAAAGGACGCTCAGGTATTTAAGGGTGCCTCCTGAAAAGTCGCCGGAGACGATTATCTCTACTGCCGATGATGCGCCGGTTTCCATACGGAAGATCAGCGGGAGCGCATCATGCAGTTGAACGAGCTTCTGGAGGTCCTTCCCGGCGCCGAAGTCACGGGAGGGACGGAGAACATAGAGGTGAACGGCATCACGGATGATTCCAGGGAGACGGAGCCCGGGTTCCTGTTTATTGCCGTCAAAGGGGCGCACACGGACGGTCTGCGCCACGTGCCCAAGGCTGAAGAGAGGGGATCGGTGGCAGTCATCTCGGAGAAGAAACTGAATCTCAGGCGGGCCGTAGGGATCACGGTCCCCGATTCCATGGATGCGCTGGCCAGGGTTTCCGCGCATTTCTATGGTTATCCGTCGGAGAAAATGACCCTGGTCGGGATCACCGGCACCAACGGAAAGACCACCGTCTCCCTGCTGATTCAGGGGATCCTCAGGGAAGCCGGGATGAAACCGGGATTGATCGGAACCCTCCGATATGAGATCGGGGATGAGATCCTGCCCGCGCCGAACACCACACCCAATGCGCTCCGCGTGCAGTCTCTCCTGAGCCGGATGATCGGGAAAGGGCTGAAGGCCTGCGTCATGGAGGTCTCATCCCATGCCCTGGCGCTCGGGAGGGTTCTCGGGTGCCGTTACAATATTAGGGTCTTGACCAACCTGACCAGGGACCACTTGGATTTTCATGGGACCATGGAATCGTATTATGAGGCCAAGCAAAGACTCTTCCATGAAGCGTATGCAAAACCCGGCGGGGCTTCCGTGATCAATATGGACGACCCGTGGGGGAGACGATTGATCAGGGAGTGTTCCGGACCGGTCTGGTCCTTCGGGATGCATCAGGATGCGGATTTCCGGGCCATGGATCCGAAATGCACGATCCATGGTCTTTGTTTTCGTATCCGGACCCCTCGAGGGGAACTGGCGGTCAACTCCCCTCTGATCGGCGCCTATAACATCTACAACATCCTCAGCGCCGTGGCTGCGGGGGTGTCTCTTGGCATTCCGGATCCGGTCATCCTTCAAGGGATGGCAAGGGTCTCCGGTGTTCCGGGGAGGTTTGAAAAGATTCAAGGCCCAGGATTCATGGCGGTGGTTGATTACGCCCATACGGACGACGCCCTGAAGCGCCTCCTTGAGAATGCGAGAACGCTCTGCAACGGGAGGCTGATCACCATCTTCGGATGCGGCGGGGAGAGGGACCGTGGCAAAAGGCCCATGATGGGAAGGGCGGCGGCTGAGCTCTCCGACAGGGTGATCGTCACCTCGGACAACCCGCGCGGCGAAGATCCGGCAATGATCATCCGGGATATCCTTGCCGGCATCATGCGTTCGGACGTCTCGGTCATCGAGGATCGAGGTCTCGCGATCCGGCAAGGGATCGAGGAGGCGGGAACAGGAGACCTGGTGGTGGTGGCCGGGAAGGGGCATGAGGATTACCAGATCATCGGGGATCATCGGTTCCACTTTGATGACCGTGAAGAGGTGAGGAAAGCCATCAGGCAACGGGTTTCAAAAGAGAAGGTGTAACGGGGTATACGGGGTCTATGCTGTTTATGACAACGGACGTCTTAAAGGCTACGGGCGGGAAACGGCTGAGAGGAAGGGAAGACCTTCACTTCTCCGGGATCTCCATTGATTCAAGAAGCATCCGCAAAGGGGAGCTTTTTGTGGCCGTCCTCGGCGACCGTTTTGACGGGCATGATTTCTGCGAAGAGGTTCTGAAGAAAGGGGCGCTGGGCGTGATGGTCCGGGAAGGATGGGCGCCTTTCCGTGAAAGCCTTTTTCAAGAGCCGGGAGCGGAGCAGAATCTGATCTCCGTTCCGGACACCATCAGGGCGCTCCAGGACCTGGCCCATGCGCACCGCATGCAGTACAGGATTCCCATTGTGGCGGTGACCGGAACCAATGGGAAGACCTCCACCAAGGAGATGATCTACAGCATTCTGAGTATCGGGCATCACGTCTTCCGTTCACAGGGAAACCTGAACAATCATATCGGAGTCCCCCTCAGCCTCTTCGGGATCGGCGGGGAGACCGAGGAGGCTGTCCTGGAATTCGGCATGAGCGGGACAGGGGAGATCCGCAGGCTGAGGGAGATCGCCCGTCCGGGCGTGGTGGTCATCACCAATGTCTCGGCCGCTCACCTGATGGCCCTCCGGACCGTAGAGGAGGTCGCCATGGCCAAGGGGGAGATCCTCGAAGAGATGGCCGAGGATGGGTGGGCTGTTTTGAACCGGGATGACCCGAGGGTCTATGCCATGCGGGGCCGGGTCAGAGGCAAAGTCATGACCTTCGGTCTGGAAAAAGGTGCGGATGTCACCGCAAAAGAGATTCATACCGGCGAGGACGGGACCCGCTTCAGACTGAAACACGGCGGGGAGGAGAGCGAGGTCCGTCTGAATATTCCGGGCCTGCATCAGGTCTCAAACGCGATGGCCGCGGCCGCGGCCGCCGTCGTCCTGGGAAGGCCCCTCTCCATCATTGCCCGGGGACTTTCTTCCTACCGGCCCCTGGCCCAGAGGTGGGAGACCTTCCGTCTCTTAAACGGCGCCGTGGTGATCAATGACGCCTATAACGCGAACCCGGAATCCATGAAGGCGGCGATTCGGACTCTAAAGGGTCTGGGACCTCACAGGAGGAATATCGCCGTGCTCGGAGATATGCTGGAGCTTGGGGGATATAGTGAGGAGGCGCACCGGTCCATCGGACGTCTGGTTGCAGAAAGCTCCCTGGATATCCTGGTCACCGTAGGCGAACACTCGGCGTGGATTGCAGAGGAGGCGGAAGACCATGGGATGAACCCAAAAGGGATCATCAGGTGCGCGAGCCGGGAGGATGCCGCGCTGAAACTCGGGAAAATCCTAAAAGGGAACGACCGCATTCTGCTCAAGGCTTCAAGAAAAATGGGGCTGGAACGGATTGCCGAGGAACTGAAGAACGCCGGGGCAATCTCTCAAAAAGAGACGCGGGGCAAGAGAAATTAAAGATCATCTCCAAAAGAGTGGGTGAAAATATCAGGGGTCAAGGGTTCCAGGGGTCAAGTGAAGCGCTAAAAACATAAGGGGCCGAGGGTCATAGGGTTCAAGGGTTCCAGTGTTTTTCTCTAATTGAAAAAAAAATTTAGATACACTTGAGTCCGGCAGGTAAGAAAAAATGCTCTATCATCTCCTATATCCTTTGCATGAGACCTATAAGTTCTTCAACGTCTTCCGCTACATCACGTTCCGGACCGTGGTGCCGCGCTGACCTCCCTTTTGATCAGCCTGGTGGTCGGTCCGTATTTGATTCGGTGGCTGACGCAGTATCATGTCGGGCAGCGGATCCGGAAGCTCGGTCCCCAGAATCACCAGAAAAAGGCCGGGACACCGACCATGGGAGGGGTCCTGATTCTTCTCTCCCTTTTTGTCTCCATCATTCTCTGGGCGGATCTCACCAACCGGTATGTCTGGCTGGTCCTGCTTGCGACCCTCGGTTTCGGACTGATCGGTTTTCTGGACGATTATCTGAAATTGATCCGGAACCGTTCCGAAGGATTGCGCCCGAAACAGAAGTTTTTCTTCCAGGTCCTTCTGGCCTTGGTCATCGGTCTGGTTCTTATTCTGTATCCCGAAGACTCCATTACCACCAGTCTCCCCCTTCCGTTCTTCAAGAAGGCCATGCCGGATCTCGGGTGGTTCTACCTCCCCTTTGCCATGCTGGTGATCGTCGGCACATCCAATGCCGTGAACCTCACGGACGGCCTGGACGGACTGGCCATCGGCCCGGTCATGATCTCCTCTATGGTCTATGCGGTCATTGTCTATGCCACAGGGAACGTGAAGTTTGCTGGCTATCTCCAGATCCCTTATGTCAAGGGGGTCGGGGAGCTGACCCTGGTCTGTTTCGGCATGGTGGGCGCCAGCCTTGGATTTCTCTGGTTCAATACCTATCCGGCATCGGTCTTCATGGGGGACATCGGATCCCTGGCTCTGGGAGGGGCTCTGGGCACGGTGGCCGTGATCAGCAAGCATGAGATCCTTCTGGTTCTGATTGGAGGGATCTTTGTGATCGAGGCCATGTCGGTGATCCTCCAGGTGGCGAGCTTCAAGCTTTTCGGGAAACGTCTTTTCCGGATGGCGCCGATCCATCATCACTATGAATTGAAGGGATGGGCCGAGCCCAAGATCATTGTCCGGTTCTGGATCATTTCGATCATACTGGCTTTGATGGCCCTGGGGACGTTGAAACTTCGTTAAGGGAGAGGATGCCCGTGGATCTCAAGGGTTCTGAATCCGTACGTGAAGCGCACAGGATGAACATGAGCGGCAAAAAGGTGGTGGTGGTCGGGCTGGCCCGTTCCGGGATTGCGGCCGCGAACCGTTTGTATGAGCTGGGCGCTCGGGTCTTTGTGACCGACAGCAAGGAAGGATCCATGCTCAAGCAGGCCATAGGGCAGCTGGCCCAAGGGATCCAGGTGGAGACAGGAAACCATTCGGAAGAAACCTTTCAAGGCGCCGCACTCGTGGTGGTCAGTCCAGGCGCCCCTTTGAGTATTCCTCCGATCATGAAGGTGAGGTCGAGGGGTGTGGACGTGATCAGCGAAGTGGAACTGGCCTACCGGATCGGCGCCGGAAGATATATCGGGATCACCGGAACCAACGGGAAATCAACCACCACGTCTCTGGTCGGGGAGATGCTCGCCAAGGCGCGCCGTGATGTCCGGGTCGGAGGGAATATCGGCATGCCTCTCACCACCCTGACCCAGGGAGCCGCGGACCAGACGACCTTTGTCGTGGAACTGAGCAGTTATCAACTGGAAGGAATCGAGACATTCAGGCCGGATGTGGCGATTCTCCTCAACATCACTCCGGATCATCTGGACCGCTACCCGGGGATGGAAGAGTATGCCCGGGCCAAGGCCAGGATCTTTATGAACCAGACCCCCGAAGACATCGCCGTGGTCAACAGGGATGACCCGTGGGTGACGGTCATGACCACGGATCTTCGCTCCGGAATCGTCCCCATCAGCTTGAGCCGAAAAGTGGAAGGGGGGGTCTACTGTTCGGGAGGGAAGATGATTTCCACCATTCCCCGGTCTGAAGGTCTGATCATCGAAACCGGGGAGATGAAGATCCAGGGCGTGCACAATATCGAAAATGCCGCCGCCGCTTCAGCCGCCGCCCTGGTATCGGGGTGCGATCTCCATGCGGTCCGGGCCGTGCTCAAGACCTTCCCGGGCCTGCCGCACCGCATGGAGTTTGTCGATGAGATCCGCGGTATCCGCTTTATCAATGATTCCAAGGGGACCAACATCGGGGCGGTGATCCGTTCCCTTCAGAGCCTGACCGGAGCCATTCATCTGATTGCCGGCGGCAGGGGAAAGGGGGCCGGATACCACCCGCTTCGTGAACTCATTTCCGAGCGCGTCCAGACCTTGATCCTGATCGGCGAGGCGGCGGACGATATGGAACGGGACCTCAAAGGGACGACCGAGATCCGCCGCGCCTCAACCATGAGAGAGGCGGTTCAGACCGGATTTAAAAGGGCGCTCCGCGGGGAGTACGTGCTTCTTTCCCCGGCGTGTGCCAGTTTCGATATGTTTACGGATTTTGAAGATCGCGGCAGGGTGTTTGCGGCGGAGGTGAGAAGGTTGAAAGAGTCAGAAGTTGAAAGAAAAGGATAAGACATGAAACCACAGAGTGCACAGAGAAATACTCTGCCAAAAGAATTTAAAGAATTCTCTGTGTTCTCTGTGGTTGGATTCTGGTCATACGGTTGAGATGAAAGAGAATCATGAAACAGTCTTTTGACAAGATCCTGCTGACCGATGTCATTGTTCTTTCGGTCGTCGGCATCGTCATGGTCTATGCGGCCAGCGCCTATACGGCCATGGTTCGTTTTCACGATCCCTTCTACTTCCTGAAGAAGGAACTGATCTTCTTTATGATCGGCATTGCGGGCATGCTCATCACGGCCAATGTCAACTATGTCCACCTCCGTTGGATGGTATTCCCCGTTTTGATCTTCTGTCTCTTCCTGATGATTCTGGTGCTCATTCCCGGCATCGGAATCGAGGCCGGGGGGGCCCGAAGGTGGCTTTCGGCGGGGATGCTGACTTTTCAGCCTTCGGAGCCGGCCAAGTTCGGACTGGTGATTTACATCGCCTACTCCTTGATGCGGAAACAGGACAAGATCCGGGATTTCGCCTATGGTTTTGTCCCTTATGTGGTGATCATGGGAATCTTCTTTATGCTGATGATGCTTCAGCCCGACTTCGGAACGGCGGTCAGCCTTGCTGCCGTGATCCTGATGATGTTGTTCATGGCCGGGACACGGATCCGGTACCTTTTGGGTCTCTTTCTGGTCTCGATTCCCCTGCTTTATGTCATGATCATGAGCGAGGATTACCGGCGGGAGCGGTTTATGGCATTCTGTGATCCATGGAAGGATGCCTCCGGGGCCGGTTTCCAGATCATCCAGTCATTTTTGGCGATCGGGAGCGGCGGTTTGACCGGGGTGGGTCTGGGGGAGGGGAAACAGGAATTCCTTTTTCTTCCGGAACCGCACACCGATTTCATCTTTGCCGTGATCGGCGAGCAGCTCGGATTCATAGGCGCCCTGTTGGTGGTCGCGGCATTTGCGCTTTTTTTCTACAGGGGGATGCTGATCTCCATCCGGTCTGTGGATCCGTTCGGCAGGTACCTGTCGCTCGGTCTGACCGCGATGATATCGATTCAGGCCCTGGTCAATTTCGGGGTTGTGGTGGGACTTCTTCCCACCAAGGGCTTGACGCTTCCCCTGATCAGCTATGGAGGGTCATCCCTGGTGATGACCCTTGCGGGAGCAGGGATCCTATTGAATATCTCGAAGTGGACGCGTGTCACATGAAGGTGATCTTTGCCGGTGGAGGGACAGGAGGGCACCTCTACCCGGCGATTGCCATGGCCCGGGAGATCCTGAAGAGGGACCCGGCATCCAAGGTCCTCTTCGTGGGGACCCCTGAAGGAATAGAATCGCGCATCCTTTATAGGGAAGGACTGGAATTGAAAACCATCCGGGTGAGAGGTTTGAAGGGGAAGAAGAGGATGGAACAGGCGCGGGCCCTGCTCTCCCTGCCGCGGGCCCTGATGGAATCGTTTTCTATCCTCCGATCCTTTCAGCCGGATGCCGTGGTTGGCGTCGGCGGTTATGCCTCCGGGCCCCTGGTTCTGGCCGCTTTTCTCTCGAGACGCAGGACCGCCCTTCAGGAGCAGAACAGCATCCCGGGGATCACCAACCGGATACTCGGAAAACTGGTGGACCGAATCTATACGGCCTATCCGGAATCCCATGTCTATTTCCCCAAAGAGAAGATCTCAGAGACCGGGAATCCCATCCGGGAGGGTCTTGGATCAGGGAATCGGGAAGAGGCCGTCAGGCATTTCGGTCTGGATCCGGATCAGAGAACGATCCTCGTCCTGGGAGGAAGCCTGGGGGCGCACGCGATCAATCTCATGGTATCGGATATGGTCAAAACCTCGGACTGGGCCGGGATCCCGGTTCAGTTTCTCCACCAGACCGGCGAGGCGGATTATCAGGAGGTTTTAAAGGCCTATGAAGTCTCAGGGGTCCGGGCCTCCGTGCGCCCTTATGTGCATGAGATCGCCCTGGCGTATGCTGCGGCGGATCTTGCCGTATCCAGGGCCGGGGCCGTGGCCCTGTCGGAACTCTGCGTATCCGGAGTCCCTTCGCTGCTGATCCCTTTTCCCTATGCAACGGACGAGCACCAAAAGCGCAATGCCGACGTGATGGCCGGCGCCGGCGCAGCCGAGGTTTTTTTGCAGGAGGATCTCACTTCGAAAAAGCTGGGGGAGCGCATCCGGGCCCTGCTGGCGGACCCTGTCCGTCTCGGAGGGATGAGGGAGGCGGCGCTTGCTCATGCTCGGCCGCATGCGGCAAAGGCCGTGGTCGAAGATCTGGAGCGGCTCATCAACGCCTCTTGATGGGCGGCTTGTCAGGATCCTAAGTGGCCCTATTCGTAAATACGGTGGCATTCGAGTGCCGTAGGGCGGTCGGATCAAAGTTCCGCTTCTTGCGGCGTAACAGAGGGGTACACCTCAGTTGCGCGCGGAGATGAGACCGCCCTACGACCCTCTCGGTACGTCACCATATTTACGAACAGGACCACTAAGTCCAGGTTGGCTGCCGGATTGAGGATATCATGTATAAAAAAGTACAGAAGATTCATTTCGTGGGGATCGGCGGATCCGGGATGAACGGGATTGCCGAGGTCCTGATCAATATGGGGCATCAGGTCAGCGGATCGGATCTCAAATCCTCGCCCGTGACCGACCGCTTGAAGAAGATGGGCGCCCGGATCACTATCGGACACGCCGAGGAGAACGTCGCCGATGTGGACGTGGTGGTGATCTCGTCCGCCGTTTCCAGGGAAAACCCGGAGGTCCGTTCAGCCGAGGCTCAGCTCATTCCGGTGATTCCGAGGGCTGAAATGCTGGCCGAACTCATGCGGATGAAATACGGCATTGCCGTGGCCGGCGCCCACGGCAAGACCACCACCACGTCCATGATTGCCACGGTACTCGGACACGGAGGCATCGATCCCACGGTCGTGATCGGGGGGCGTCTGAACAGTATCGGGAGCAATGCGCGTCTTGGTCAGAGCGATTTTCTCGTGGCCGAGGCGGACGAGTCCGATGGTTCCTTTCTGAAGCTCTCCCCCACCATCGCCGTGGTCACCAACATCGATGAGGAGCATCTGGATTTTTATGGGGATCTGGAAAAGATCAAGAAGACCTTTCTCGAATTCGTAAACCGGGTCCCTTTTTACGGCCTGGCCGTGCTCTGTCTGGATAATCCCCACGTTCAGGGCCTGATTCCGGGCGTCAAAAAGAGGTTTCTCTCCTACGGGACTTCGGCACAGGCGGATCTCCAGGCCGAGGAGTTCCGGCAGGAGGTCTTCGGGAGTGAATTCAAGGTCAACCATAAGGGGAAGAGTCTGGGGCATTTCCGTCTTCATGCCCACGGTGTGCACAACATCCTGAATGCCCTGGCAGCCATTGCCGTCGGACTGGAACTGGGGCTTTCACCCCAGGTGATCCGGGAAGGGCTGGATGAGTATTCCGGAGTCCATCGCAGGTTCACTCTGCTGGGCGAGGCGGGTGGAGTCATGGTGGTGGATGATTACGGCCACCACCCGACCGAGATCGAGGCCACGCTCGCTGCGGCCAAGGAGGTTCAGGCCGGGCGGATTGTGACGGTTTTTCAGCCGCACCGATATACCAGGACGAGGGCCCTGCTTCACCGGTTTGTGACCTGTTTTAACCAGTCGGACATAGTGGTCCTGACCGATATCTACCCGGCCGGCGAGGCCCCGATTTTAGGGGTCTCCGCAGAGAACATCTACCGGGGGATGAAAGAGCACGGTCACAGGGATGTGACCTATATCCAGGATATGAAGAAGATTGTGGATCACCTCGAAGGCATCCTTAAACCAGGGGATCTGGTCCTGACCATGGGCGCCGGAGACATCTACAAGGTCGGAGAAGAACTGCTGCGAAGGCTGAAAAAAAAGTGAAAGTGCCGATCCTTTATGATGAACCCATGTCCCGGCATACCACCTTCAGGGTCGGAGGACCTGCCGATCGCTTTGTGGTCCCGTTGGGGATCAGTGACCTTAAGACGCTTCTTAAGGAGTCCCATCGGGGAGAGAAGATCACCCTAATGGGCGCAGGGAGCAACCTTCTTGTATCGGACCGGGGAGTCCGAGGGACCGTGGTCCATACCGGCGGATTGGATTGGATCCGGGTGAAAGAGAACAGAGTTTGGGTGGGCGCCGGAGTCCTGCTCCAGGGACTCCTCCGGAAGCTTGCCCGAAGGGGCCTCGGCGGTCTGGAATGCCTAACCGGGATCCCGGGGAGCGTGGGAGGCGCAGTCAGGATGAATGCCGGAACCCGTGAAGGGAGTATCGCCGACCGGTTGATTGCCGTGACCCTCCTTGACCGGTCGGGGAGACTCAAAAAAAGGGAGAGATCGGACCTGGTCTTCGGTTATCGTTGGATGGAGCTTCCTCCCGACGTCTGGATCGCCGGGGCAGGGCTTGAACTCAAACCCATGGACCCTAATGAGATCGAACAGAAGATCAGGGAGAGAATGAATGGCCGGCGCAAGGAACAGCCTGTTGAGTTTCCCTCCGCCGGGTCCATTTTCAAGAATCCTCCGGGGGACTTTGCCGGTCGGTTGATCGAGGCGGCGGGAATGAAGGGAGAACGGGTCGGAGATGCCGAAGTCTCCGAGCTGCATGCCAACTACATCATCAACCGGGGAAGGGCCTCGGCATCGGATGTGCTTGCCCTGATCCGCAAGGTCAGGGAAAAGGTGGAGCGGAGGTTCGGGGTCAGACTGGAGCTGGAGATCCAGGTTCTGGGCGAGCCGGTCTAACCCGGTACGCATGAGAGGAATAGAGCGTGAAAAGTTCGTCATACGGGCGCCTGCTGAAAGGCATGAAGATCGGGGTCCTGATGGGAGGCCTCTCGTCGGAAAGGGAGATTTCTCTGAGAAGCGGCAAGGCGGTCTTCGAAGCCCTGAAGCGCAAGGGGTATGATGCGGTCTGCATCGACCCGGCCCCCGACCTCGGCCTGATTCTGCAAAGGCGAAAGGTGGATGCCGCCTTCATCTGCCTCCATGGAACTCCTGGAGAAGACGGGACCGTGCAGGGGCTCTTGGAATTTATGGGGATCCCTTATACAGGATCCGGAGTGCTGGCCAGCGCCGCGGCCATGGACAAGATCGTGACCAAGAAACTTCTGATCTATCATGCGATACCCACGCCGGACTTTTCCGTGAATGAACACGGCAGGACCACCGGCAAAAGGATCGCTCTTCCTGTGATCGTGAAACCCGCAACCGAAGGGTCAACCATCGGGGTGAGCCGGGTCAGCGTCAAAAAGGATCTCGAAAAGGCCATACGTATTGCCCGGAGGTTCGGCCCCAAAGTTCTGATTGAAAAATTCATCCAAGGGAGAGAGCTGACCGTCGGGATTCTGAACGACCTTCCCCTGCCGGTGGTGGAGATCCGGCCGATGAGCGGTTTTTACGATTTTAAGTCCAAGTATACACCCGGACGGACCGAGTATCGGGTCCCTGCGCCCCTCTTAAGGAGGGTCTCAAAGAGGGTGCAGGAGCTTGCCTTGTCCGCACATCGGGCGCTCGGCTGCAACGGGGCGAGCCGCGTGGATTTCATGCTTGCCGATGGGGATGATCCTTATGTTCTTGAAGTGAACACCATCCCCGGGATGACGGAGACGAGCCTTCTGCCCAAGGCGGCAAGAGAGGCGGGGATCTCTTTTGATGATCTGGTCGAGCGTATCCTGACGGCGGCGGTAAGGGGCTAAGTGGTCCTGTTTTCGATTTGCGTAGGAAAATTTAATGAACCCCTAATGGCGAAGAGACCATGAAAGACTTGAAAAAAAACGGGATCCGAAATGAAAAGGGAGTGCTCCTGCGCAATATACGCAGGAAGGTTTTTCGCAAGGAGCAGATGCAGCACGCCCTGGGGCGTGTGATCCGCAGAGTGGGCTCCGTGTTTATGATCGTCCTTTCGGTCTGGGGCGCAGGCCTGTGCGGGCGTATCGTGATGACTTCTCATCGGTTTCTCGTGAAACATATCATCCTGGAAGGGAATACCCATCTCAAGGAACAGGATCTTCGCAAGTATGAGGATCGGCTCACCAGGAATATTTTTATGCTGGACCTCATCTCGGTCCGGGAAGAACTTCTCAAGGAGCCTTATGTCAGGGATGCCGATCTCAGGAGAGAGCTTCCGGACCGGGTTTATATCCGGATCGAAGAGCGAATCCCATACGCCGTTCTGAGGATGGAGGGCCGTGAATATCTGATCGATAAAGAAGGTATGATCCTGGAATCCGCGGGAAAGAAGACCGGCAAAATCCTGCCGGTCATTTCAGGGCTTCGTCAAGACAAGGACGGGTTCTGGAAGGAGGAGCTGTCTCAGGCCTTATCTCTTGTGGAGACCCTGAAGAGCTTCGGGTATCCTGAGCTCTCTGAGATACGGGAAATCGAGATGTCGAAGAATCGGGGGGCGGTCCTGCATCCGGCGGATGGAGGGTTTGATATTCTCTGCGGCTCCGGAGATTATCTGCACAAGTTGGTTCTCCTGAAAAGGGTGAGCGCCGATTTGGCGAGAAGAAACTGGGCGGTCCGTCGTATTGATCTGCGCTTTGAGGATCAGGTGGTGGTCGGGACAGGAAAGACGGCTTAAACCGTTTGAACGGTTTGAACGATTTTTAAGGAGAGGACATTGGCCAAGAAAGATCAGTTGATCGTTGGGTTGGATCTCGGGACCACTAAGATATGCGTCATTGTCGGGAGCAAGAATGCCGACGGGAAGATCGATGTGATCGGAATCGGGACTTCTCCTTCGAAAGGTCTTCGCAAAGGGGTGGTGGTCAATATCGACAGCACCGTGGAGACCATCAAGAAAGCCGTGGAAGAGGCGGAACTGATGGCCGGGTGTGAGATTACATCGGTCTATGCGGGGATTGCCGGCGCCCACATCAAAAGCCTGAACAGCCGGGGCGTGGTGGCCATCAAGGAAAAAGAGGTCAACTCATTGGATGTGGACCGTGTGATCGACGCGGCCAAGGCCATCTCCATTCCCATGGACCGGGAGGTGATCCATGTCTTTCCTCAGGAGTTCATTGTGGACGACCAGGATGGAATCAAGGATCCCATCGGGATGTCCGGCGTCCGGCTGGAGGCGGAGGTGCATATCGTGACCGCATCCGTGACATCCATACAGAACATCATCAAGAGCTGCAACCGGGCTGGTCTGGAGGTCAAGGACATCGTCCTCGAATCTTTTGCATCGAGCCTTGCTGTTCTGACACCCGAGGAGAGAGAGATGGGTGTCTCTCTCTTTGATCTGGGCGGCGGGACCACGGACCTTGCCATTTTTTTGGATGGAAGCATCTGGCATACCTCCATCATCACCGTCGGCGGGAACAATATATCCAACGACATCTCCGTGGGAATCCGCACGCCCATCAGCGAAGCGGAGCGGATCAAGATCAAGTACGGATGCGCCAAGACCTCCATGGTCCGGGACGACGAAACCATCGAGGTGCCGAGCGTGGGGGGGCGGCCGCCCAGGGTCCTTTCCAGGCAGATCTTAAGCGAGATCATCGAGCCGAGGGTGGAGGAGCTTTTCAGTCTGGTCAAGAGGGAGATTGTGAAGACCGGGTATGAAGACATGATCACATCGGGTGTTGTCTTAACCGGCGGGACTTCCATCATGGACGGTATGGTGGAGATTGCTGAAGAGGTGATGGGCCTGCCCGCAAGGCTGGGGGTCCCCAGGAATATCGGCGGACTGGTGGACGTGGTCTCCAGCCCCATGTATGCCACGGCCGTGGGGCTGGTACAGTACGGATTCCAGAACCTTTCCCGGAGTTCCATGTCGGCCCAGCCCGAAGAGCATGCAGTCAAAAAAGCATGGATGAAAATAAAAAAGTGGGTCAGTGAGTTTTTCTAAATTTATAGAAAGGGGGAATATGATGAATTTTGAATTTGCAGGAGATGTGCCGAGCCAGGCGAAGATCATGGTTATAGGTGTAGGAGGCGGCGGGAACAACGCGGTCAATACCATGATCCAGTCCCAGCTCGAGGGAGTGGATTTCATCGCGGTCAATACGGATGCCCAGGTCCTCGCCACCAGTCTGGCTCCGATGAAGCTGCAGATCGGAGGCAAGTTAACCAAGGGCCTCGGCGCAGGGGCCAATCCGGAGATCGGGCGGCAGGCCGCGCTGGAGGACCAGGATCAGATCAAGGAAAGCATTCAGGGATCGGACATGATTTTCATTACGGCCGGCATGGGAGGCGGGACGGGGACAGGCGCCGCCCCGGTGATCGGAAGGATGGCCAAAGAGGCGGGGGCCCTGGTCGTGGGCGTCGTGACCAAACCCTTTAACTTTGAAGGAAAGCAAAGGGCCGCACAGGCGGAGCAGGGATTGCAGCAGCTCAAGGACGCGGTGGATACGGTGATTGTCATTCCCAATCAGAGGCTCCTCGGGATCATCGACAAGCAGACGGCCCTGTTTGACGCCTTCAAGATCGCCGACGACGTCCTCTGCCAGGCGGTGCAGGGGATCTCCGACCTGATCACCCTCCCCGGGCTGGTCAACGTGGATTTTGCCGATGTGAGGACCATCATGACCGGGAAGGGACGAGCCGTCATGGGAACCGGGATCGCCGTCGGCGAAGGCCGGGCCGTGGAGGCCGCTCATAAGGCCATCTCCAGTCCTCTATTGGAAGACGGATCCATGGGCGGCGCCCGCCGCGTCCTGATCAATATCACCGGGACCGAAAAGATGGCCCTGTACGAGATCAATGAGGCGACCAGCATCATCCAGGAAGAGGCGCATGAGGACGCCAATATTATTTTCGGATCGGCCATCAACCCAAGTATGGGGGACGCCCTGAAGGTAACGGTCATCGCCACGGGGTTTGAAGAGCCGGCAGCGGCCGAGGAACCGGCGGCGGTGGTCAAGAAGGCCGTGAATTTCGAGACCTATGCAGGCGGCAAGGCCATGGATACGCCTACCTTTATCCGTCGGGGGAAAATGAGCACCGGTTATGACTCACGGGGGCGTTATGATGAAAACGATCTGGACATCCCTACTTTCCTGAGAAGGCAGCTGGACTGAAAGGGTATGACATGAAGCATGCGCTTTGAAGAAAAAATCAAGAAACGTTTCGCTTCCGAATATGGAGAGATCTGGAAGCCTGTGAAAGGCGGGATCCGGGCGGCATTGGTTTATCCGAACACCTACTCCGTGGGGATGTCCAATCTGGGGTTTCAGACCATCTATCATATCCTGAACCAGCGGGACGATGTGACCTGTGAACGGGTCTTTCTGCCCGACAGGGAGGAGAGGGAAAAGGCCGGAGGGCGTGAAGATTTCTGCCGGTCGATACCGTCCGGGCGCCGGCTTCGGACATTTGATATCCTCGCTTTTTCCGTCTCCTTTGAACTGGACTATCTCCACCTGGTCGAGATTCTTCAAAAAAACAAGATCCATCCCTTAAGAAACCGGAGAAAATACGGGCGGGATCCCATGGTCTGGATCGGCGGTGTCGCACTCTCCATCAATCCGGAGCCCCTTGCCGATTTCGCCGATGTCATGTTCATCGGCGAAGCCGAGGAGATGATCCTGGAGGTCATGGATGCGCTCGCCGGGAACCCGGTCAGGGACCCTGCCGGATTCAAACGATTCTCTGAGGCATGCCTGGGGCTGGAGGGGGTCTATTTTCCTCATGCCTATGCGTTTCATTATGACTCCCTTGGGCGGGTGGCAAAGATCGAACACGATCCGGATTTTCCGCCGAGAATCAAGCGGCGCTGGGCCGGGGATCTGGACCGGCTTCCGGCCGTATCCAGGGTGATGACCCCGGATACGGAACTGAACGACATGTTCCTGATCGAGCTCTCTCGGGGGTGCGGCCGGCATTGCCGGTTTTGCGCCGCCGGATATATCTACAGGCCGCCCAGGTTCCGGAGTCTTGATGGGGTCATGAAATCGGTTCGTGAAGGACTTTATTATACCGACAGGATCGGGCTGGTGGGCGCTGCGGTCTCGGATTACCCCCGGCTGGCTGATCTGGTCAGGGAGATCCGTGCCTGCGGGGCGAGGATTTCCGTCTCTTCCCTCCGGGCCGATTCCCTCATCCCTGAACTCATGTCCGCCCTGGCGGAAAGCGGGCATAAAACCATCTCTTTGGCCCCGGAGGGCGGGAGCCGGCGCATGCGGGAGATCATGAACAAGGGGATTGACGAGCAGGATATCCTAAACGCCTGCCGGATGGCCTTGGGGTATCGGATTTTGAATCTCAAGCTTTATTTCATGGTGGGTCTCCCTTTCGAGGAGAACGAGGATATCGAGGCCCTGGTGGATCTTGTTTTAAAAATCAAGGAAATTCAGAGGCAGGCGGGGAGGGAGCAGGGCCGGATCGGGGGGATCACCGTGAGCCTGAACAGCTTCGTCCCCAAGCCTCATACGCCCTTCCAGTGGTTTCCCATGAACAAAAAAGATGCATTGACAAAAAAAATAGGTTATATTAAAAAACGGCTGAACGGTAAGGGGAATATGACGGTCATACAGGACCTTCCCAAATGGTCGGTGATCCAGGGGCTTTTGTCACGGGGAGACCGGCGGGCCGGCGCCTTGCTGATCTCCGTGGCCGGGAGGTCCGGAAACTGGGCCCAGGCCCTGAAAGAGGCGGGTCCGGATCTGGCCGGTTCGCCTTTTCGCGAGCGGGAGAAAGATGAGATCTTTCCATGGGATATTGTGGAACCGGGCTGCCGCCGGGAATACCTGTACAGGGAGTATCAACGGTCCGCTTCAGGGCGTTTGACCCCCGCCTGTCCCGATGATTCGGCGTGTCACCGGTGCGGCGTCTGCGGGGGCTCCGAGGAAGGTCATGGCTAAAAAAAAGGAGAAATCATACGATGTCCGTAAAAACGAAGGGGTGAAGTTCATCGTCATCCCCGCCTTTGAAGCGTTGAACCTCGTTCGCCACGGGTTCAGCACACGGGTGGGAGGAGTGAGCTCGGGCCCGTTCAAGGGGATGAATCTCTCCTTGAATTCCGGCGAGGACAAGGACTTGGTGGAGATCAACCGGTGCATGTTTGTCAAGGCCCTGAATGCCGGGAACCCTGAGGTCTATACCGTCCGTCAGATGCACGGCACCCGGGTCCTCAGGATCGAGACCAGGGACCACCCGGCTGAAGAGTACAGGCAGGCCCAGGCCGATGCCATCATCACCGATCAGCCCGGCGCGGCCATCGGCGTCTTGACGGCGGACTGCGTCCCCATCCTCATGGTTGATCCGGAAAAGAAGGCCGTTGCCGCGGTGCATGCAGGCAGGGAAGGGAGCCTCCATCATCTGATCTCCAACGTGGTCGAGAGGATGCACAAGGATTTCGGGTCTTCATCCGGTGATCTTCGGGCCGCCATAGGCCCGTGCATTGAAGCCGGCTGTTATGAGGTGGGGGAGGAAGTCGCTGAGCGGGTCAACCATAATCACCCGGTCCAAAAACAGGCCCTGATTCACGAGGGGGGATCTTATTTTCTGGATCTCAGGAAGATGAACCACATGGAGCTTGTAAACTGCGGCGTGAAAGAGGACAACATCCATCATGTCGACCTTTGCACCGCCTGCGCTCCTCGGACGTTTTACTCCCATCGGAAAAGCAACGGAAAGGATACAGGGCGGATGATGGCGATGATCATGCTCATCCATGAGGAGAACTCCTGATTCCGGCAGGTCCATGCATCGGGTCCGGCGAGGGTATGCTGTTTCCGGTTCTGATGCCTCCAGATCCAGGGAGAGATTTTATTAAAGGTCTTAAAATTTAAAAATTGGAACGACATGATCTCTATAAATCCCTCCCCCGATAAACCCATTCGAGGGCAGGCTCTCGCCTCCCTTTTCTAAAGGTTTTCCCCCTCTTATTTAAGAGGGGGCAAGGGGGGGGAGTTATCCCTCTGAGGGGAGAGGGGAGATTTTGCAATCCATGTCAATCGTATTTACGAATAGGGCCGCTAAGATCTGGGAAAAGGATCCTTTGTCTGTTGCAGAGAATATTGAAAAAATCCGGAAACGCGTCGAAAGAGCGGCACGGCATGCAGGGAGAGACCCTGAAGGAATCACCATCGTAGCCGTGACCAAGACCGTGGATGTTGAAAGGATACAGGAGGCCGTTTCCGCCGGCATCACCTTGCTGGGCGAAAACCGGGTCCAGGAGGCCGGGGACAAGATCCGGAGGATGGGGAAGAGCGTGCAGTGGCATATGATCGGCCATCTGCAGACCAACAAGGCCCGTGAGGCCGCAGACCTTTTTGACATGGTCCACTCGGTAGACAGCCTGCGGGCGGCTGATGCCCTGAATGAGGAGGCAGGAAAGCTGGGAAAGCCATTGCCGGTTCTGGTCCAGGTGAATATATCGGGAGAGAAGAGCAAGTCCGGGGTCAATGCCGAAGAGACCATGACCCTGATCCAGTCCATGGCCGGGATGGGAAACCTTAAGGTGCAAGGGTTGATGACCATGCCCCCTTATGACGAGGACCCGGAAAAATTTAGATGGGTTTTCCGCCGTCTTCGGGAGATGCGGGACCGGATCCATCAAACCGGGATTCCGGGCGTCCGCATGACCCATCTCTCCATGGGCATGAGCCACGATTTTGAGACGGCCGTGGAGGAAGGGGCGACGCTGATCCGGATCGGGACCGCCATCTTCGGAGAGCGGGGTTGAACCTGCAAAGGAAAAAAAGGAAACCACAGAGAATGAAACGACCGAAGATCGGACTGATCGGAGCAGGGAACATGGGCGGCGCACTGCTGCAGGGATGGATCTCATCCTCAACGGCGCGGCCTCAGGACATTCTGGTCAGCGATGCCGATGTTGAAAAGGCTCGTCACGTCGTACGAAGGTTCAAGGTCAAGGCGGCCCGTCATAATCAGGATCTCTCGGCAAGGTCTGATGTGATCCTCCTCGCGGTCAAGCCCCAGATCATAGACCAGGTTTTGAAGGAGATTGCTGAAACAATCGCCCCCCGGACACTTCTGATCTCGATTGCGGCCGGAGTCTCATTGTTTAGGATCGAAAAGGGGATCGGGAAGAAGGTCCGGGCGGCCCGGGTCATGCCCAATACCCCCGCTCTGATCCAGGAAGGGATCTCCGCCCTCAGTTTCAACAGTCATGTGACCTCTCAGGACAAGAAGCTCGCGGTCCGTCTCCTCAATGCCGTGGGGGAGACGGTCGTGGTGGACGAGAAGATCATGGATGCGGTCACGGGACTTTCCGGGTCGGGTCCGGCCTACGTTTTTGTGCTGATCGAGGCCCTCTCCGATGCCGGAGTCCGGCAGGGGATCCCCAGGGATGTGGCCACGCGTCTCGCGGTGCAGACCGTGCGGGGCGCATCCGGCATGGCTTTGAAAAGCGGGCGCCATACCGGGGAACTCAAGGACATGGTGACATCCCCGGGAGGGACTACCATCGCCGGGCTCCATGCGCTGGAGAAGGGGAAGTTCAGGGCCGCCCTGTACAATGCCGTGGAGGCGGCCACACAACGATCAAAGGAACTCGGGAAGGGGGAATAGATGTTTATCTTCGGAAACCTGCTGAGCGCCGCCGCACAGATTGCGCACATGATCATCTCCGTCTATATCTGGGTCGTGATCATTGCGGCCCTGCTTTCGTGGGTGAACCCGGACCCCTATAATCCCGTGGTCCGGTTTTTAAGAGGGGCTACGGACCCGGTCCTGTACCGGATCCGCCGGTTTCTCCCCGTTTTCGGGGGGATTGATTTTTCACCCTTTGTCTTGATCCTGATCCTTTACTTTTTGGATATGTTTGCGGTTAAAACCCTGAGTGATTTTGCCTATCGGCTGCGTTAGAGAACCCTGTAAGGAGGATCATGATGCCTGAAGAAAATATGAACATCACATCGCTTGATGTCAGAAAAAAACAGTTCTCAACAACCTTCCGGGGGTTCGACGTCAAGGAGGTTCAGACCTTCCTGGAGATGATCAGCCTGGAGCTCGAACAGCTGACCGCGAAGAATCAAGCCCTCAGGGAAACGGTTGATCAGAAAGAGATCGAGATCAGGGAAATCAAGGACCGGGAATCCTCCATGCGAAAAACCCTGGAGGGGCTTCAGCAGATCCTGAACGAGGAGAGGACCCGATCCGAGCAGCAGGGAAAGCAGATCATCCGGGAATCGGAGTTAAAGGCCTCGGAAATCCTGGCGAAGGCCAGGGAAGAGCAGTCCGCCCTGCAGAACGAGGTCCAGCATCTCAAAAGAATGCGAAGGGAGTTTCTGGCCAAGGTGGGAAGTCTGGTCGACTCCTACAAGAAGATCATCGAGCAGGACCAGCAGAGTTTTGATACCGAACTGCATATCGACAGCGATGTTCAAATGATCTGATGTTCGAATTCATTTCCAAAAAAGATGAGCGGGGAGTCACCTTGAAAGTCCGGGTCCAGCCCGGCGCATCACGCGACGAAATCGTCGGTGTGGTGGAGGGCGCCCTGCGGATCCGGCTCACATCCCCGCCCGTCGAGGGTGCGGCCAACAAGCGTTGTATCCGGTTCCTCTCCAAAAAACTCCGGATTGCTCAGTCCAGAATCTCCATCCTACGCGGAGAGCGAAGCCGAGAAAAAATCCTCCGTGTGCAAGGCCTCACATCCGGGGAGGTCAGGGACAGGCTTTCTATATAAAGCATACTCATTTGCTCTGTCGTCATTGCTTCAATCCAGGTGTCATCCCCCGACTTGATCGGGGGATCTATGCCAGACAAACTGGATTTACTCTACAAGATCAGGATCAAACCTTAAAATCATCTTGACATGAATTTGTATTTGGATGATAAATAACGCTTAACGGTGGCAAAAGAGCAAGAAAAGTGGAAGACTGCTTAATGGACGATGTACCTATTTTCGTCCCCTTATGGCAAAGCTGAGAGGTAGGCCACGAGAAGGAAAATAATGGTCGCTGTCCCTATTTTTCTAGAAGGGGTTCACTTTTCCGGCAGTAGTTGTAACCGCATATCGCCCCGATCCCGAACGATGGGACGGGACCTTTACCAAGCGAAGAGGCAAAGATGAGTAAGCGCCATAGAGTCAAATTTGTGCACGAAGGCAAGTACGTTGCCGAGGTGGATGTCGAGCTTCTCGAAGATGAAACGGAATGGTCTCCGTACTTGTCGGTAGAGGACGCATACAAGCTTGACGATGTGCGCGATGCATTGAGACGCGGCGATATCGCGGCCGCCGCAAAGCTCGCGCGCGTATTTTCTCTCCAGCCGGTAGCCGTTTCCCGGTAACGCATAACAACCGCTTCGAGAGCGACGCGCGGTGCTGACGCACCGTGCGCACCTCAAGCGGGCCGTTGAGCCTGTTTATTTGGCGATCATCAATTTGATAGAAGCTGTTTGCAATCAACACCTGAATAGCGAATATGCAATGCTCGCTCGTCGTTTGGCAGCCACTCTTGCCCGCAAACGACCTTCTCCTATCACAGGGGGGAAACCAGAAATTTGGGCATGCGCTATTCTCTACGCTCTCGGTACAGTCAATTTTTTCTTTGATAAATCACAGACGCCACACATGCGGGCAGATGAGTTATGCGCCGCGTTTGGCGTTAGTCAAAGTAGCGGAGCAAATAAGGCGAAATTTATTCGCGACCTGCTGAAAATGTATCAACTTGATCCAAACTGGTGTTTGCAAAGCCGAGTAGACGACAACCCTTTGATTTGGATATTGCAAGTCAATGACATGATGGTTGACATCCGCAACATGCATCGAGAAGTACAAGTGATTGCATTTGAAAAAGGATTGATTCCATACATTCCAGCAGACCGATGGAATGCTTCGGAGAGGTGAAATAGCAGAAATACAAAAATCTGAATCTGCTCTGAGGTTGGTTATCAGTCCTCGTTGGTTCAGTTTATTTACTCGACCGGCCTCGCATGGCTTCGCGGGGCCGGCAGGACGGTATGTAGCAGGGCTTACTGGTTCATGGAGGCCAGGAAATCCTTGTTGCTTTTGGTCCCTTTGAGTTTGTCGAGCAGGAACTCCATGCTTTCCACGGTCCCCATGGGGTGCAGGAGTTTCCGTAAGACCCAGATCCGGTTCAGGTCGTCCTTGTCGATCAAGAGCTCTTCTTTCCGGGTCCCGGAGCGGGCGATGTCGATGGCCGGGAAGATGCGTCTTTCCAGAAGCTTCCTCTCGAGATGGATCTCCATGTTTCCTGTTCCCTTGAATTCTTCGTAGATGATGTCGTCCATCCGGCTTCCCGTGTCGATCAGGGCTGTGGCAATAATAGTCAGGCTCCCTCCGTCTTCAATGTTCCGGGCCGCGCCGAAGAAGCGTTTGGGCTTATGAAGGGCGTTGGAGTCCACGCCTCCTGAAAGGATCTTCCCGCTGGAGGGGACGACCGTATTATAGGCGCGCGCCAAACGGGTGATGCTGTCGAGGAGGATGATCACATCCCTTTTATGCTCGACCAGCCGCTTTGCTTTTTCGATGACCATCTCCGCCACCTGCACATGCCGCTGGGCGGGTTCATCAAAGGTGGAACTCACCACTTCCCCGTGGACACTCCGTTCCATATCCGTGACTTCTTCCGGACGTTCGTCGATCAGGAGGACGATCAGGACGCATTCCGGGTGGTTCTTGGTGATGGAGTTGGCGATGTTCTGCAGGAGCATGGTTTTGCCGGCCTTGGGCGGGGAGACAATCAGCCCGCGCTGTCCTTTGCCGATGGGGGCCAGGAGGTCGACGACCCGGGTTGAATATTCTTCAGGTGTCCGCTCCATGACCATCCTCTCCTGGGGATAGAGAGGGGTCAGGTTGTCAAAGAGGATCTTATCCTTGGCCTTTTCCGGGTCTTCATAGTTGACCGCCTCCACCTTGAGGAGAGCGAAGTAGCGCTCTGTCTCTTTGGGAGGACGGATCTGGCCGGAAATGGTGTCACCGGTCTTCAGATTGAACCGCCTGATCTGGGAAGGGGAGACATAGATGTCATCCGGACCCGGTAGGTAGTTGTAATCCGGGGCTCTGAGAAAGCCGAAGCCGTCAGGGAGGGTCTCCAGGACCCCTTCTCCGAAGATAAACCCGCTTTTTTCCGTCTGGGCCTGAAGTATGGCGAAAATCAGTTCCTGTTTTCTCATGCCGCTGGCGCCTTCGACGCCCATATCCCTGGCCAGCTTGCTCAAATCGGAGATGCTTTTTTCCTTGAGTTCGGAAATGTTGAGGCTGTTTTCATTAAAGACGATATCTCTGGTCGTACCGTTAGCGTTTCTTGCGCCGTTTTCTGAGGGTTCAGGTGATGATCCGTTCATCTCCGGTCCAGGGACTGATGGGCTGGCTTCGGATTGATTCTCTTTCTCCTCATCCGTTTCAGGAACAGCCTTTGTCCTTTTGCGTACGCCCTTTTCTTTGGTTGTCATACCAGTTCCTCCCTTTCCTTTCTTTTTATGCGTCTTTCCGACCGGATTGACGAATTGTTATGATCGCTACGATCCATGACTTCTATCCGTTTTCTGCAATGGTATGCAAGACGCTTTTCTAAAAATGTTTGTAATGATAAACGGCCCTTGTTTTTTGCCATCAGATGCCGGTAAAACGGCTGAAAGGCTCATGGTGCTGTTGCGGAACGATCATGTGGGTGTTATGAAACCTCTTTGGGTTGAATGGTTAGTTTTTATCCTGAAGAAATTATAGAATCTGGTATCGTATCTTTTCCAGGTATGTTTAAATTTACTATAAACTAACGGCGAGAGGTTGTCAATATTTTTTTTCAATGATGTGTTAGCAAAGGGAAAATGTCCCCTTGATCTGCTTTAGAATTTCTATATCGGGATTCGGGATCAGTTTTAATCTTGACAGAGCCGTTTAGGATTGGTAAACTGAAAAAAACAATCAGAAGAGAACTTTAAATCTGGAGAAAAGTTTAAAGAAATGTTAGTTAAAGAAATAAAAGCCTTATTTATAGCAATTTGTCTTGTTTTTTGGGCTAATGCACAAGTTTTTTCAACCGATATTCCAAAATCCAATAAGAGTTCCCCGGCTGTCTCCTTTTATCATCCATCGGGGATGAATGGTTTCATCATTTATGATGTGAATCCGAGCATGCATAAAGACGGATTGGGATATCGAAACAAAAGCCTCAGTTTTTCTTCCCCCTTGGGATTGCCGGTGACGGTCGAGGTGGAGGGATATAGTGTCTCAAACAGGTCTGATGATCCGCAGGAAATCTTTCAGGATACGGAGAGCAATTATCTGGAGATTTTTTCCATTCAGCATGCCCTGAACTATGGAACAAGAAGTTCGCTCTCTCCCAAGAATGCGGATTCCTCGGACATTACCATGGTTGTGGCGAGCGCAAATTATCAGGCCACGGACCGGCTCGCCGCTAAATTATCGACCGGCGTCTCTCAGACCATCAATGAAAAGATCGGTTCGGCCTCTTCCCTCGGTTACGAGCTGGACATCACCGGTCTTTATGAGATTGCTCCAGGCCTCTCTTTTTCCGTCGGGGCCGGATACGCCACGAACCTGGATTCCTTCAAGGATTCTTACCAGATCCAGGATGGAAAACGGACCTTTTCTCTCATCTCCAAACTCCGTCTGAAATTCTGAATCCAACAAAGGCGCCTTTGAATAACCGGCTCGACGAATGCATGGATTGTTTTCTAAAGCAGGATCGTTCGAGCATTGAAGGGAGGCGGATATGATCTGTGATCTGGCAAGCAAGGAGTGTGTCCCCTGCAAGGGAGGTGTGCCTCCTCTAAAGGGCCAGGAACTAAAATCCTTATGGGATACGCTGGGCAACCATTGGCAGGTGATCGATGAACGTTATCTGGAGAAAGAATATAAGTTTAAAAACTTCCGGGAAGCCCTCGACTTCACAAACAAGGTCGGAGAACTGGCAGAAGCCCAGGGCCATCATCCGGACATCACCCTTTCCTGGGGAAAGGTCAAGCTCATGGTCTGGACACACAAGATCAACGGCCTGACAGAGAGTGATTTCATCTTCGCGGCCAAGTCAGACCGTCTGCCGTAATCCTGATCAGTATTCGATCCCTTCACGAGCGGGCAACCCGCTGGTCTCGGCCGGATGCTTGATCTTTTTCATTTCAGTGACATAGTCGGCCTTCTCAAGCACACGCGAGTCGGCGCCCCTTCCGGTGAGGACCATCTCGATGTTTTGGGGTTTGCTTTCCATCAGGGTCAGCAGGGCATCCACAGGTAATAAACCCTGGGCCGTACAGTTGTTGATCTCATCGAGGATCACCAGGTCGAAATCCCCCTGAAGAATCAGACGCTCTGCTTTAGCAAAGTCCTTCCGGACGGTTTCGGCAAGGATCTTCGGATCCACGGCCGGATCAAAAAGCGGGTGGACCTCTTTAAACCGCATGACCTCCATACCGAGAAGCTGTCTTTTCCCGGCCGTGATCTCCCCGGATTCGGCGCCGCCTCCTTTGAGAAACTGGACAAAGAGCACACGCCTGCCGTGGCCCACGCACCGCGCGGCAAGACCGAAAGCCGCCGTGGTCTTCCCCTTGCCGTCGCCGGTATAGACATGGATCATCCCGCGCATAAACCCTCCGTATCCTGAATATTCATCCCTGCCTGATCTCATATTCAAGCACGGGCTCGTGGGCCAGGGTATGGTGTATGGTGCATCCCTTGCATACGGCAAGGATCTGATCGTGTTTTTCGTCCGGGAACCCGGGGGGGAGGTGAATGATGGTCTTGATCTTGCTGACGCGGTAAGGGTTTTTTTCAAAACCCCAGTCGGCCTCTACACGAAGACCCTGGGCCGGGATATGGTTCCGTTCCATGTAGTGGGCGGCATAGTAGGCCACGCAGCCGGAAAGCGAGGCGATAAAGAGTTCCACCGGGCTCATACCGAGATTGGTCCCGCCCCCCTTGACCGGCTGGTCGATGATCACCTGATGTTCTCCGGATTCGGCGACAAACCGGTACTGATCCTCCAAACGGACCACCATAGGCATATGCAATACTCCTTTAAATTAAAAATGAAATATCTTGTCCAGGGGCTTCAGGATCTCTTCCCCGCCGGGACCCAGCTTTTCTTTGATTTTCTCCTTGAGCTGCTCCTTCTTCTTTTCAATAACCTGCCGGGCCTGTCCTTTGATCAGGGCTTCCATGTCCACCATGACATTCGGCTTGGCCGTATTGCCGGTTACCTTAAAGGGGATGTACTTCCTTTTTTTCTCGTCGATCAGATAATAGCTGAACCTCTTTGTTTGGGATTCTCCGACCTGCCGGAGGATCATGCGCGCATTGAGATTCAGATCCTGCTTGATGAACCCGGTCTCTCCGTTGGCTGAAAATCCGTGATTCTTGGAGGTGATTGCGGCATCCTGAATTTGAATCTTGCCGGATCCGATGCGGAACGTCCCGAAGCACTCATCGAAGGGAGTCTGATCCCCTTGTGCGATCTGCATCCCTGCCATCTGCGCGAGTTCGGTCACAGGAAGGCCGAACTTGCCGCCGATGGCCGAGAAAATCTTTTCTTCCAGGTTCACATTTTTTAAAACCCCGTTGACCACCTTGAAATCACCTTGGCCGGTCAGGTTTTTTTCGAGATCCGCCTTGTCGAAGCCGGCGCCGGAGAGGTTCAGATGGGTGTCGAGCTCACCTTCGATCTTCTCTTTGCGCGCGGCAAAGCTTTCCTGGAGCTTTGCGAGATCGATACGGGAAGTCTGGACCTGAGCCTGAAACGGAGGATTGAGAGCGCCGAGGTCCGCTCTGATATTTCCTGATGCGGAACCCTGTTCTCCGAATCCCTTGACGGAAAAATCGGTGAGGCTGACGCGGTTTCCGCTCTTTTCGTAATTTCCCTTCAGGTCTGAGAAGGCGACATTTTCGATCGTGCCTTTTGCAATCTCTATCTTTCCTTTGAAGTCAATCTTCTCGGGCAATGGAGACCCGGCTGCCTTTTTAGGTTCGGCGGATGCAGCCGCCTCTGCAGAGATGGACGGCCATTGAGGAATTTTCTTTGCTTCAGGTTTGGCCGGGTTCTTTTTCTCCGGGAGTTTGATTGCAAGGTTCGGAGAAGACAAGTCCAGGGTCATCAGCATTTTCTCCTTGGGCTTGCCGGAGATGCTCCCCTTTGCCTTCAGGGAGCCGTCCAGACCCATGCCCGATAGGGCGGGAAAGATCTTGTCCCAGCCCGGCAAGGGGATGTCGCTGCTACTGATCAGCATGGAAAGTGAAGGGTCGCTCTGGAATTTCAATACTTCGCCTTTGATATCGAGCTTCGCGCGGTCCACGGTGAGGTCCGCTTTGCGGAATACGATCTTCTGGTCTTTCAGATGCAGGGAAAGGTCTTGTTCAAGGCTGATATTCAATCCTTGAACCAGAGGCTGGTTTTTTGCAGCATCATTCAAGGTCAGTGAATCCACCTTTGCGGCGCCGGAAATCTTCAGGCCTGAGGCGAGATTGCCCGAGAGGTCTGAAGTGACGGTCAACGTTCCATCCTGGATCATGACCGGAGGCTTGGGCCCCAGAAAATCCATGAGCCGTTTGACTGCGAACTTCCGGATCGCCATCTGGAGGGCAAGAGGCATGTTCTTCGTGTTGAGGTCCGCTCCTACAGGTCCGATGGTCCCCTTGATTTCGATGTCTTTGGCATCGCTGTTCACTCCGAAGGAAAGGGAGAAGGGGATCGGTTTTTCCAGGGAGACATCCTCGAGCACGAGATCAAGGCGCTGGATCCGAAGTCCTTTCTTCATGGACTCGGATCCTGCGTCATAATATGAAAGGGCCGCGTCGGAAATCCTGACCTGAGAGACGATCAGGCTGGTCAGGTCGGAAAGAGGGGACTTGGCCTCTGCCTCTTTTTTCTGTTCTACGGCCGGCGGCGCGGCCGCCTTTTTGCCGCTGATATCGCTGAAGTTGAAGACCCCGTCTTTGTTCTTTTCGATCAGAATGCTGGGCTTCATGAGAATCACCCGGTCCACCTCCAGCTTTTTTTTAAGGAGCGGGAGGAACCTGACCTTGACATCCATGTCCGAGATGGAGAGCATGGACTCATCACGAAACCCTTTGGCGTTGGAGAGCGACACATCGGTCAGACGCAGGCCGAGCCCGGTAAAGAGCGTCAGCCGGATGTCTCCCATTTTGATATCCCGGTTGATGACCTCTCCCGCCCTGGCCAGGATCTGATCCTTGTATTGATTCAGGAATACCGGTGATAGGGCGATGGCCGCTCCCATGATGACCACCAGGACTACGATGATGCCTGCGAGGATGATCAGGGTTTTTTTCATCATGGCTCCCCTCCTTTTGATGCCCCGCCGAGGTTACACCGGGCGGCAGGTCGTCCTTTTTTAATTGCCTTTGATCACTTCCACGTATTGCATTCTCAGGTCATAGAGGATGGATTCCATGAACTGAGCCTCCTCCGGGGTCAGGTTCCCCTTGGTCTTCTTCTCGATCATGGCGATGATATCAATGGTCTGCTTGGCAAGATCCAGGTTTTTTTCCCTGGTTTTTGTAACCGGGTTGGGGATAATCCCCATCTGCATCATGGCAGAACTGCTCAGGGAGAGGATAAAGAAATTGAAGTCGATCTCCGGGAGAGGAGATTTTTTATCTTGTGTTCCGGCTGCGGGTTCAGTTGTTTTTTCAGCCTGCTTCTCTTTTTTGGGTTCAGCCCCTTTCCCGGTTTGTACCGTTTCATCCTCTTGATCGAGGGATTTCCGCTTGTCCACGAATGAAAATCCCTTCTCCTTTTTTTCTTCTTCAGACATGGTCACTCCTCCTCGTCTGACTCGAAATGAATGGTTCTGATCCTTTTTGTCTTTTACGGGATGTGCCCCTCCGGTAAAAAAGTTGCTTCCTGAAGAAGCAATCCGGCCGGCGGCTGTGTGAGTCTAAAAGTATATAACATAGAAAAAGGGGTTCTGCAAGCAAAGGTATGATTTGAAGACGTGATCATTTGAGGCCGGGAATGCGGGGAAAAAACGGAGTTCTATATTTCCCCCTCTTTTTTAAGGAGAATCAGCTGGTTGAATACAAAACGCATGATGGCATCCCGGAGGCGGCCATGAATATTGTAAAACTCGATGCCGTATTCATACAGGAGGTCCTTCTTTGTTTTCTCGATGATCCCGCCCCGGACCACCCTTGAGGGGATATCATCAAGATCCATGTCCTGGTCGAGGCTGAAGAAGAGGAGGATCTCGCTTCCGATAGAAATTTCTTTTTCGGTTTCCACCAAGACCCCGCCGGCGCTGATGTTTTGGATCGTCCCGGGGAAGACGCCTTCAGGGTCATGGATGGACCCGCCGGGGATCCGGCAGGTGACTGGGATGTCCACAGCGACCCGAAAATATTTTCTTCTCTGGAGTCGGAGAATCTCTTTGGGGCAGGTGAGGATCATCTGGGAGGCATAGTCTCCCTGGTATCCTTCCACCTTGGATTCGAACCCGTATCTCTGGTCTTTATAGACATAGTAGATCCAGCAATGGGTCTCAGCCGGTGCGCATTTGGCGACCGGGGTGGCGACGGTGATGTGATCCTCCCCGATTCCTTGGACCCGGCTTGCATATTCCTCCAGGAAATCAGGATGGTCGAAGTCGATTTCGATCTGCTGTTTGACCTTGAGGAAAGACCGGATATCTTTAATGATCGTTGTATCGTCTTTCATCAATGAGATTCCCGTCCCTTCATCGTATCATGGCAGATAAGTGCGCTATGGTCATTAGATGCTCTGATCCCGGATGTTCTTCGTGATACGACATAAATGACTATAACGAACCTGAAGGAGCAAGTCAAGGAAAGGCGTCCTGGCATCCAGGCGAGAGATCAGGGTATGGAGAAATAACATTCCCTCATCGGAAGATGATCGAGAAGGACTGAAACGATTCAGAATGCGTAAAGGAGGCCCACCTGGTAGAAGATGAGCAGGATATAGATGAACAGAACCAGGTAAGTCAGACTGCGGACGAAGGTGAAGTTCTTGTGAAGGCATAGGATGATGACGCCTAATGAAGTAATGAAGAATTTATAGGGGAAAAAGGCGAGCGCCCCCTTTTCAATCAAGACCTGCATAATCGGGTTCAATTCCTTACCGCCGTGGGAGACATAGTTGTATGTGAATATCCCATCGAGCAGTGAGAGAATAATAATAAGGACAAGAACGGCAAAGAGCCACGGGCTATAAAGGTCCACGTAGTAATTGGATCGCGGGTCAGTGGTGCGCCGGTGTCCTTTTCTCCTTCCAAGAAGCGTATGCTTCCGGAAGAGATGCGTCGGTCTTTTCCTGCGGTCATCAGGGTTTTGACGCTTGTTCAGTCCTGTTGAATCCGGTATGGGTCCCATTTTTACCTCGTATTCTGTAATATTTGCAAATAACATGCCATATTTAACTGTTTATCGGCGTATTATTTAAAAATTAGGATAATTAAGTACTTTGGATAGATTCAGATATATGATTTGAAGGATTATCCTGAATTCTGCCCCTTTTCGTGGGTAAAATTTTTCACTTTTTAGGAAAAAAATTTCCCAAAATGGGAAAAATATTTCCTTTCGGTCAGGCCCCGCTTCTCCGGAGTTTGGGGTTCAGGCGGGAGGCTTTCTCGTGGATCCATGAGCGTCATTTCCCACCATGCCTTGGGTGTGGTCATACTGCAGGAGGACCCGCATTTCATGGGATCGTAGATCTTGATCCAGGAAGGGGCTTCCGGGGTATGCACGTAAATCCAGCCCGCGCCGTGTTTGCGGGACTTGATTTCCTCCGACCGATCCGAGAGGAAAAGAGAGGCTTCGCTTCCTTTGGAAAGAAAAAGGGATTTCATCCCTTTCTCCGGGGAATGGATATACCAAGGGCCGATCATTTTGATCTTCTCGATCAGTTCATCTACACGCTCCCATGTGAGGAGTCCTGTCAGCGGCCTTGAGTTATTGGACATTATTTATTACATATCACAAATAAGGCAGAAATTCAAGAACGGGCTTTTTATTTGAGAATGGTTTTGAGGCGTTTCATGACCGCCATATCGCTCTCTGTAACATTGAGCCCTGATTGCATGGTATACACAAACACCGAATCCTTGAGAACGATCTTCCCATCCTCGATTTTAGAACCTGTTCAGTCCAGTAGAAAAAAAGAGGGGCAGTCTTTGAGAGCCCGGTCGAACGTCGCTGTCACATCACATCCTTTGGCATGGTTCATCCTGCCGATAAGATAGTCGGCAAGATCAGCGCTTCCGTTTCTGTAATCGTGGATTGACTGGCGGACGATATCTTTAGATTCAATGTATATTATTTTCTCATGAACCGGCTCTTGATGGCTTTTGCCATCTCTTCTCCAGAGACGGCTTTCATGCCAGGCTTGTGCAATATACCCTCAAGCTCCTTGACATCCAGTGTCGCCGGTTCCAGAACGACTTTCCCGCTTTCTTCCACAATAAAATCAATCTTGTCGCCCGGCTGAAGCTTCAGATATTTTCTGATCTTTTTCGGTATGGTCGTCTGTCCCTTCACGGTCACGGTTGAAACAGCCATACATTTTCCTTTCAAATTTATTATTTTCTTACCTAATAGTAAGGAAAAAGATTACTTTTGTTAAGATCTTCTTCTGAGGTTCAAAAGCTCTGCTATGATTTTAACCACCACCTTCTTGACCCGTTCAGGCGTATCCCCGATGATCAGGGAGGGCATATGGGCGTCATGGGGAAAGAAGGCGGCAAACACGCCGGCGCACAGCTCCACGCGGGCCGGTCCCGGATAAGGGCGGCTGAAAAATTCCGCGTCCTTGGATTCATCGTACGGCATATCGGTTTTAAGTCCATGGACCGGGAACCACTCAATCCCTTCCCGGCCGAGAAGCACGGTTTGAACATCCACATATTTCCGGTGCGCCTCAAGCACAGCCGATCCGAGGTTGCGGGTTTCATAACTCATAATCCGTGCGAAGATTTCGTTCCCCTGCAGAGGGTACTCCCCTTCTTCAATATCGGGTGTCAGGGATATCAGAAAATCAAAGGCTTTGTTCCAGGCCGAACCCAGATGATAATATCTCCAGTGCCGCAGCTCATCAACGATCATATATTCTTCTCTCCAAATCAGATATATTGCATGGTCCGTCGCCTTTCCTCTCTATACTTACATTTTGCCTATCAACCATTTTGCAACGTAAGAAACAACGTCCCCAAGTCCCGCGCGTCCTCAAGTCCCGCCTTCGAGCTCAATTTTCCGTCTAATCGGGAGTTGCACTCTTTAATCAAACTGCAGGACTCATTCTTTTACATGTTTGTGAATTGAATTTTCAATTGCTTGAAACCAGTCTAAGGAATCACCTACCGAGTCTTCAACTAAAATAATCTCTTCCTTGGTGAGGGCGCGTTCAAGAACTTGGTTAGCAACTTCTTGAATATCGCCAACATTTAGCGAGTAGACAATTCTGTCGTTGCCGTCATTTTTCATTGATTATCCTCCTGAAAAGGCAATTCAGACTTATTGATGGAAAATGTTCTGACGATGCCATCGAATTGCATTGTGATGCGGATGAATTTCACTTCTGATCGGCAAAAGTATTCTCGTACTTTTGATAGAGAATGCTCGAAGGAATTCATAATCCCCAAGCCTTCCAAAATCTGATGGCAAAGAATGAACTTGTGATGAGACCTTAATCGTGTAATCATCCAGCAACGTCAACCAACCAACATCGAAAGCCCAATGATGTAGATGACACAATGCTAATCCATTCAAAATATCATCTCGGCCCCGGGAACTATGGGGAACAATATGGGCGGCTTCAACCTCCCACGATAAAGAATCGGGTGAATTGATTTTCATTCCGCAAATAGCACACTTGTAACTGTATGCTTCAATAACTGCTTGACGAAACCCTCTCGTTCGTATGGCATATTCTATAGCTAATTTCACAACTTTCTTTTTCTTATCAAATGGATTGTAGTTTTCAGGTCTTGGAGATTCTTTAAGCTTCTTTACAATCTTCTGGACTTCGTAAGACTTAGTTGGTAAGAAGTTCTTTCTCGCAGTAGGTATGTTTGAAAGCTTTAGCGCTTCATCAAAACCTTTCTCAGTTAGCATCCATTCATTTTTCTTCGTGAGTTGGAACGTCTGTGTTGGACGTGACACCAATTTTTCTTTTGCCAAAGAATCTGCCGCTCTAAAAAGCAATCTATGCCAGAGGAGAGATTTCTTAACACGATTCTCTTTACGATATACTGTTTGCAAGAAGGCAGATCGTTGATGCTCATTCAGATTAAAGTCATTTGCTATTTCATTAACAATTTCTTGTCCAGAGCCAAACTCTTTGATGACTCCACCATGTTTCAGCAACGCATGCAACAACGCCTGCTCAACTTGTTTCCGTGTTGGCATAGCAAACTTTTCAAACATTTTGCTTTCGTAACTCATTGCTGTCCCGTTCACTTTCTCCTTGGTGCGCTTCTGACCTCAAGGCGTTTGTTATAGAGCCGTTCGGTGAAGCCGCCCTCTTTTAAAAAACGTTCCTCCAACTGTCGAAGCTGCTGATCAAGCAGGTAGTTCGCCTGGTGGATCAGGCAAATCAGTGTGTTGGCTGCCACATCAGGGGCTTCAGCTTCAATATAGGTCCTATAGGTCGCATAGGACCTATTTTGACAATGCGCGAGCTTCCGCACAGTCCGCGCCCTCGGGTGCTCCTTTCCCCAAAGCAACAGTCCTCGCTGGCGCAGAAAGTCCTCGCAGTCAAGCAACAGCTCTTCAAGACTCGCCCGCGCCACGCCCACCAGCTTCAGCTCGGTCTTGCGCGATGTACCCGAGGCCATACTCCCCTCGGCAATGTTCTGCTTGCCGCTCCGCGCCGCTTGCACCATCTGGTCACGGGTACGCGAACCGTGGTCGATGAATCGATTACAAAACGCCACCGCCGCATCATAGATGATCTCCGCCATCTGATACGATTTCAGGTTACGGTAACCGCCATGGGCCTCGATGAGCTTTGCTTTTGGGTTTTGTTTTTTTATATAGGTCATATAAGTCCTATAAGACCTATGAGAATTTTTGGGGGGTCCCCCTCACGGAAGACCCCCCGATGCCCTGAGCCAACCACATCCCCTGAGATCAGGTTATGCGCATTTTGAGTAACCGCAGGCGAGGCATTTCAGACACCCCTCGGACCGTTCCATGCTCCCGGAAGCCCCACAGTCAGGGCAGGTATCGGCAGTGATGGAGAGAAGATCCACCTCGGTGTGTATGCCGTTTTTCCCGTTCTTTTTCATATACCGCCGCTCCAGGATCCGGGCGATGGCGTCGGGGATGGAACGGACCAGACCGTCCTTCTGGAAGATCGGGTGTTCCCCGCCGATCCCCTTGAGCTGTTCCACGATCTTTTCCACCGGAACCCCGTACCGGAGCGAAAGAGACACGAGGCGTCCGATGGCCTCGGTCTTCGCCATGGTGCTTTGTCCCGACTTCCCGATGGTGGCGAAGACCTCGAAGGGCTTCCCATCCAGTTCGTTGACGGTGATATAGAGGGTACCATGGGCCAGCTTCATCTTGGCCGTGAATCCGTCCAGGATCTCGGGCCTGGGAAGAAACGTTTCTACCGCGGTCCTGGCTCCCGCAATCGGCTGAGCCTTCACTTCTTCCCTGGGCATCACGAGTTCGGCCGGTTCGACAGCGGGCTTGGCCCCGTTGCCGTTTTTCTTGTCATCCTGTTTCAGGTTCAGGACCTGCTCGCCCTTACTCCCGTCCCGGTAGATGGTGACCCCCTTGCATCCGCTCTCATAGGCCCGGAGGTAGACCTCTTCCACATCCTTGATCGTGGCATGATGCGGGAAGTTCACGGTCTTGCTCACGGCATTGTCCGTATATTTCTGGAATGCGGCCTGCATGAGGATGTGGAACGAAGGGGGCACGTCATGCGCGGTCACAAAGATCTCCCGCACATCCTGGGGGATCTCGGTCATCCCCTGGATGCTTCCGGTTCGGGCGATCTTCTCCATCAGTTCATCGGAATAAAATCCGCGGCGCTTGGCCTCCTGCTGAAAGGCGTGATTAACCTCGATCAGCTTGTCATGGTCCATGACATTGCGGTAGTAGGAGAGGGCGAAGATCGGTTCGATTCCCGATGACGTGTTGGCGATGATGGAGAGGGTCCCGGTGGGGGCGATGGTCGTGGTGGTGGCGTTTCGCACCCTCGGCATCCCTTCCCGGTCATAGATGCTCCCCTTGAAGTTGGGAAAGACACCCCGTTTTTCAGCCAGGTCCGCGGAGGCGGCCCGGGCCTCGGTCTGGATGAAGGACATGACTTTTTCCGCGGTCTTGATGGCCGCCTCGGAATTGTAGGGGGTCCGGAGGGCGATCAGCATATCGGCCCATCCCATGACGCCGAGGCCGATCTTCCGGTTTCCCTGCGCCATCTCGGTGATCTTCTTCAGAGGGAATCTGGACATGTCGATGACATTGTCCAGGAAGTTGACCGAGGTCCAGACCACCCTTTTCAGGCGATCATAATCCGCCACGGGCGTCCCATGTTCGGTCTTGACCATCCTGGCCAGGTTGATGGACCCGAGATTGCAGGCCTCGTAGGGGAGAAGGGGCTGCTCACCGCATGGGTTAGTGCACTCGATCTCTCCGAGCTGGGGCGTGGGGTTGTCCCGGTTCAGCCGGTCCAGAAAGACGATCCCCGGATCTCCGCTCTGCCAGGCCAGATTGACGATCTCGTCGAAGATCTTTTTTGCGCTCAGGGTTCCTGTGATCTCTCTGGTGCAGGGGTCGATGAGCTCACAGTCCGACCCGGATTGAACCGCCTTCATGAATGCTTCGGTGATTCCCACAGAGAGGTTGAAATTATTGAGACTCCCATCGTGCTTCTTGGCATGGATGAATTCGAGGATGTCCGGATGGTCCACGCGGAGGATCCCCATGTTGGCCCCGCGGCGGGTCCCTCCCTGTTTGACCTGCTCCGTGGCCGTATTGAAGATCCGCATGAACGAAACGGGCCCTGAGGCGACGCCCCCTGTGGTACCGACCTTGGAGTTCTTCCGCCTTATATTGGAAAACGAAAACCCGGTCCCCCCGCCGGACTTATGAATCAGGGCCGCATGTTTCAGGGAATCAAAGATTCCTTCCATGGAATCATCCACAGGAAGGACAAAACATGCGGAAAGCTGCTGCAGTTCACGGCCTGCATTCATCAGGGTCGGGGAGTTGGGAAGGAACTCCAGTTCGGTCATCAACCGGTAGAAGAGTCTTGCCTTTTCCGGCACGTTGGCCTTCTTGTCATAGATCTTCTCGGGCTCCGCGATGTTCTTGGCCACACGGAGGAACATGTCACGTGGTTCCTCGATCGGTTTCCCCTGATCGTCTTTTTTCAGGTACCTCCGCTCAAGGACCTTGATGGCGTTCGGATAGAGAGTCAGCTTCTCCTCCTTGGCTTTGGGCACGGGGAAGACCAATGGAGGCATGCGTTTGATTCCGTATTTCAGCAGTTTGGCCTCGATCAGTTTCTGCATGACCGCATGCGGAACGGACTTTCCGTTCATCCGGCAGAATTCCTGCTCGATATCCCGGCTGATCATGGCCGCCATCTCCTCGTTGCCATGATTTTCAAGTAGAAGGGCCTGCATGAAGTGGTCGCGGTTCCAGGATAAGACAGGAATCAGATCCAATCCGTCCTGGTTTTGAACTTCTCCGCCCATCCCCATGGCTTCTTTCATAACCATTTCCACCCCCTCAATGACTTCTTATTTATTCCACAGGATCGCCTCAAAATGCACACAGGATATTCACAGCATCTTCACAGAAATCGCATCATGTTGTATATGGCTGACCAATATACTACAATACTTAGTGATGTCAAGAAAAAAGTGGGGTGTGAAAACAGAAAAAATTGGGGCCGGTGAAAGGTCGCCGGTCATGGGTCAGTCAATGGCGGGAGGGGGCGGGAATCGAACCCACCAGGCGGGGTATTAAGCCGCCCCACCGGATTTGAAGTCCGGGCCGGACACCAGCACCGAATCCCCTCCCGTAAAATCAAACTCTAAACTCTAATATCTAAACTCTAAACAAAATCAAAATTCCAAACACAAATGTTCCAAACCATTCTGAACTTTTTGCCTTCTCTACTTTGTTTTTTCCAGGATGGCTCCAAAAATCTTCATAAGCTCGGTGGCTTCCTGAATTAGATAGTGATTTGTTTTCTCAGTTTCTTTATTACAATCGACAAGTTTTAACCAATAACGAGTCTCTTTTGCTTCCTTTCGGCAGATCTTCACCCTCATTATAAAATCTTTTTTACTTAATGACTCATTAGCCTCAATATAATTCGCTCCCACCGACCCTGCCGATCTCACCAATTGTTTTATGACTTCATTATTGGTCAACGTCTTCGGCAATTCATTTACGAACTCAATAGTTCGCCTTGCATAATTCAGAGTCCGTTCCTCTAGATCATATCGTTTTGAATTTTGATTTTCTGTCATTCGATATTGTTTAGAGTTTAGAATTTCGTATTTAGGATTTGAACCCATATCAGTGAGAATATATATTTTCTCAATCATGGGGAATCACCTATGGCTTCTCAGAGACTCCTTATAATACCCGTATTCTTCTTCGAAGTTCGGAGTAAAGACCCCGGTCCCGATGCTCTTTTCGATCTCCTTCATGTTCCAGAACCGGACCTCGGTGATCTCGACGGGATCAAATGCAATCTTTCCGCAGTACCGGCAGAGGTAGGTCCGCACATTCTCGGATTCGACCGGGTTTCTAAGCGGATAGGCGTAAAGAAACGAGAGGTCACGGCCCTCGATCCCCAGTTCCTCTTTCATCTCGCGGCAGACCGCAGTCTCGTAGTCCTCGCCGATATTCAGATGGCCGCCCACGGACGTGTCCCATTTACCGGGCTGGATATCCTTGGCCGGCGAGCGTTTCTGCAGCAGGATCCGTCCTTGTTCGTCGACCAGCAGGACATGGACAACCCGGTGCACGAGGGAGGGGTTCCCATGGCATTCGGACCGGAGGGCCTTGCCGACCACATGGTCCTTCTCATCGACAATTTCTAAATATTCTTCCATCTTACCGCTTCAAGACTTTCAGGAGGCTTTCCAATGTGCGCACGTGGCCCTTTTCAAACTCGACCAGATCTGAGAAGGCCTTCCGTGTTTCCGGATCTTGGGTCATCCGGACCATCTCGGAATAAAAGGCTACGGCGTCCTTTTCAAAATTTGAGGCGAGTTTCACGGCCTGGATCTCGTCATTGAGGTTGAGCGCCGCCTTCTCCGCATCCGGGCCCTCGGGGAAGATTCCTCCCTCCATATAACCCTCGAAATAGCGCTGCACAATCTCTTCAACGGCCGGGTCCGGATACCCCTCGGAATTCGGGTCCGTGATCATGGATTCGATGTCCGAGACATGCTTCTGCTCTTCCTCGGCCATTTTCTCGAAGACCGTACGGGCCTGTTTTCCCGTGACCCGGTCTTTTATCCCATGATAAAACCGGAACCCCTGGCGCTCCAGGGCAACGGCGATCTTCTTGGCTTCATCCGTGTTAAAGGGTTTTCCTTCAAAAACGCTCAAAATATTTTTTTTGTTCATCGGCGGCTGCTCCATAGGTTGATTTTCAAATTAAAAAGGATCTTATCAGAAGCCCCGGATCCGTTTCAAGCAAAATCCCGGAACCATCCTTCTGAATGTCCCCGGTCCTTAGTGGCCCTGTTCGTAAATACTGTGACGCACCGAGAGGGTTGTAGAGCGGTCTCATCAAGGCGCGCGACTGAGGCGTACCCCCTGTGGTACGGCGCAGGGAGCGATACGATGATGAGGCCGCTCTACAACACTCAAATGCCACCGTATTTACGAATAGGGCCACTCAAATCCCGCAGACCCGGCAATAGCCGTTGAACTCCTGGTCCACGGAGACCAGGCTGCCGGGTTTTTGTTTCAAGAGGTTCAGGACCTGGGTCCCCTTGCTCCCGTACCGGTAAATGGTCACGCCTTTGCATTTGAGGGCGTGTGCCATGAGATAGATTTTTTTCACGTCATCGGCCGTGGCCTGTTCGGGCAGGTTCACGGTCTTGGACACGGCATTGTCCGTATAACGCTGAAACGCCGCCTGGATTTTGAGATGATCTTCCGGAGCGATGTCCATGGCGGTCTTGAAGAGGGCCCGGATCCCTTTGGGGACGGAGCGGACGTTCCGGATGCTCCCGATGCCCATGATCTCATCCCTGAGCCGAGGTGTCAGGACCTTTGCTGCCATCTCTTCGAATAGGGGATTGAACTCGATGAGGTCCCGCCCGTCGAGCACGTGCCGGACGAATGAGACCGCGAAGTGCGGCTCGATGCCGCTCGATGTCCCTGCGATGATGCTGATGGTCCCGGTCGGGGCCACGGTAGTGACCGTGGCGTTGCGCAGTGGCGGGAACCCCCTTCCGGGATAAATGCTCCGTGAGAAGTTCGGGAAGGGGCCCCGCTCCCTTGCCAATTGTGCCGACACCTTCCTTGCTTCCGAGGTCACGTAGCGCATGAGTCTCCCGGCAAGGCGGAGCGCAATCTCCGAATCATAGGGGATCCCGAGCCTGATCAGCATATCGGCCCATCCCATCACGCCGAGACCGATCTTCCGGTTCGCGAGGGTCATTCTCTTGATTCTAAAGAAGGGGTATCGGTTGAGGTCAATGATATTGTCAAGGAAACGGACGCCGATCCCGATGATTCTCTTGAGCTTCCTGTAATCAACCCGGCCGTTTTGAACCATATGTGAGAGGTTGATGGATCCCAGATTGCAGCTCTCGTAAGGGTAGAGAGGAAGTTCGCCGCAAGGGTTGGTCCCATCCATCTCCCCAAGGTCAGGGGTCGGGTTCTTCCGGTTCACCTCGTCGACGAAAAGGAGCCCCGGATCGCCGGTCTTCCACGCCATCAGGGCAATGAGGCCGAAGAGGTCAGGCGCATTCTCTTCTCTTTCGATCCTGCCGGTCTTGGGGTTGATGAGGGGGATACTCTTTCCGCTCTTGACCGCCTTCATGAAACGGTCGGTCACGGCCACGGATATATTGAAATTCGTGAATGCTTCCGGGTCCTCCTTGGCTTGGACAAAGGTCCGGATGTCCGGGTGGTCCACGCGGAGGATCCCCATGTTGGCCCCGCGTCTTCTCCCCCCCTGCTTGACCACCTCCGTGGCCTGGTCAAAGACCCGCATGAACGAGACCGGCCCCGAGGCTACCCCTCCGGTGGATTTGACCACACCCCCTTCGGGCCGTAACCTGGAAAAGGAGAAGCCCGTCCCCCCGCCGGACTGGTGGATCACGGCCATCTCCGAGACCGCCTTGAAGATCCCTCGGATTGAATCCGGCACCGGGAGCACAAAACAGGCGGCAAGCTGTCCGAGCCGGGTCCCGGCATTCATCAATGCAGGAGAGTTGGGAAGGAAATCGAGATCGGTCATGACCTCAAAGAAGTCCTGTTCGATCTCAGCCGGGTCTTTTCCTTTACTGTAGAGCCTTCCGGCCGCAGCCACATGACGGGCGACCCGGGCAAACATCTCTTCGGGTGTTTCACAGACCCTGCCTTGAGGATCCCGTTCAAGGTAACGCTGTTTCAGGATGATGCGTGAATTTTCTGAAAGGCTGATCATGGGTGGTTATCTTTTCTCTTTTTTCGAGTCCTTCAGTGCCGTCAGGATCTCCTTCGGGATGCGGACCGGTTTTCCAGTCTTCCCGATGCAGGCCATACTCGTTGCGCCGGCCGCAATGGCCTGATGATCCTCTTCACGGGAGACTCGGTAGCCAAGGTCGAACCGCGCGCCCGACAGCGAAATGCATGCCGTCTCCACCAGGAGGAGGTCTCCATACCTGGCCGGCGAGAGATAGTCCACCTCGGCATGGGTCACCACGAATAGGATGCCCTGATCCATCCATGTGTTCAGGTTCAATCCAAGATCAAGCAGAAACTCGGTCCGGGCCGCCTCGAAGAAGCGGAGGTAGTTGGCATAGTAGACCACGCCGCCCGCGTCCGTGTCCTTGTAATAAATCCTGGTCCTGTACATTTTCGAGCCCTCTTCCCGTCTGAATTCAAAATCATATCAGGAGAGCAGCGGTTTGTAAAGCTGGAAGGGCGCCCGGGGTCTGCGACAAATTTATGGGTACAAATCAGGGTTACATATGTTTGTCATTGTCCGGCCCCCCGATCGGGGGATCGGAGGGCATGCTTGACCGGACAATCCATGGTTCGACAAGCTCACCATGACAATTGTCACCCTGAGCCTGTCGAAGGGTGGATTCCCCGATCGAGTCGGGGAATGACGCTACCAGAGAAATATTTACCCATAAATTTGTCGCACACCCGGGCGCCCCCGAAAACAGCGATAGGACTGTACAGAGATATCATAAGTCCATGCAGTGCAAGTGTTTCACTGATCACCAGGAATTCACCCAAAGCCGCAGAGGAAAGGTCTATTCTGACTATGTTAGGCGGGTCTATCGCTGTTTCGGGGGGGGCGCCCCAAATTCCGAGATAGAAATTCTAAAATTGTACCCTCTTCCTCTTCATTGACAAATCCGCCTCCATATTCTATGATCATCCAGCCATCAAGAAAAAAAGACAGCGCCCATTTTTTCTTGATATTTGGAGATCTCTTGTGTCTGACCTAACGCCGCTGATGCGGCAATACACACAGATCAAATCCCGGTATAAGGACTCGATCCTCTTCTTCCGCATGGGCGACTTCTATGAGATGTTCAATGAGGACGCCAAAGTAGCCTCCCGAGCCCTGCAGATCGCTCTGACCAAGCGGGGGAAATCCGAGGGCATGGACATCCCCCTCTGCGGCATCCCCTACCATGCGGCCGAGTCATACATCGCGAAGCTGATCCGCCAGGGATTCAAGGTGGCCGTATGCGAGCAGGTCGAAGACCCGAGGAAGGCCAAGGGGATCGTAAAAAGGGAGGTGATCCGGGTGGTGACCCCGGGCACGGTCCTGGAGCAGGGGATGCTGGAGGAACGGGAAAATCATTACCTTGCCTCATGGGCGGCGGTGAACGGCGGGGCCGGGCTGTCGTTCCTGGATCTCACGACCGGGGCGTTCCTGCTGACTGAAAAGCGCGGGGAGCACCTTGCGGATTTCGTCCTGGACCGGTTCGGAACCTATGAGCCCAAGGAGCTGATCGTCCCCGAGGAGATCAAGGGGTCCCCTCTGCTGCAGCAGATCCTCCGGGAATATCCCCGGCTTCCGGTACAGTATATGGAAGGGTGGGCCTTTGAGGGATCCGAGGCCTACCGTAAACTGACCCGGCATTTCAATACCACCACTCTTCAGGGATTCGGATGCGAGGAATTCGCCCTGGGTATCGCGGCCGCCGGCGCGCTTCTCCGCTACGCGGAGGAGACCCAGAAAGGGTCGGCGCCGCATATTCTTGGGATCCGTGCCCTCAGAGACGGCGACCGGATGTTCCTGGATGTCTCCACCATCAAGAATCTTGAACTGGTCCGAAGTAACCTGGACGGGGGAAAACGGGGCGCCCTTCTCGGGGTCCTGGACCGGACCCGGACGGCCATGGGCGGCCGGACGCTCAGGAACTTTCTGCTCAGCCCCCTGCTCGATCCCCAAGAGATCCGGAAACGTCAGGATGCCGTTGCCGAGCTTTTTGAGAACCCGCAGGCACTAAATGACCTGAGGGACCAGATGAAAGAGGTCCATGACATGGAACGCCTGATCGGGCGGGCCACACTCGGAGTGGCCAATGCCCGGGACCTTCTCGCCCTCGCGTCATCGCTCAGCCCCCTTCCTGAAATCAGGGCGATGATGGGCCGCCTGGAGAGCCCGCTCCTTGCGGAACTGCATGGAGAGATCGATGACCTGCAGGACCTCTTCCGCCTGATTCAGGAGGCCATCCACGACGACCCGCCTAACACCATACGGGAGGGGAGGGTGATCCGGGACGGTTACTCCGGGGAACTCGACGAACTCCGGAACATCGGGAGGGAGGGGAAAAACTGGATCGCCCGGCTGGAAAACCAGGAGCGGGCACGGAGCGGGATCAACAATCTCAAGGTTCGGTACAACAAGGTCTTCGGCTATTACATTGAAGTGACCCGGTCCAATCTGGGCGAGGTGCCGGAAGATTATATCCGCAAACAGACGCTGGTCAATGCAGAACGCTTCATCACTCCCGAACTCAAGGAGTATGAGGCCAAGGTCCTCGGGGCTGAGGAAAGGATCATCGAACTGGAGATGGAGCTCTTTGCGCGGGTGAGGGAGAGCGTATCAAAGGAGGCCCCGCGCGTACAGAAAACGGCCGGCGCCCTCGCCACCCTGGATGCCCTCGGTTCCCTGGCCGAGGCCGCGCGCGAAAATCGTTATGTCCGTCCTGAAATAAACGGGGAGACAGGGATCGTGATCCGGGAAGGGAGGC
>Ga0210014_1000216_pt1 | contig 51045 bp, 52 predicted proteins | sample CryGeymeta201519_FD_183983 | JGI IMG/M metagenome (GOLD analysis project Ga0210014, IMG submission 183983) | Groundwater microbial communities from Crystal Geyser aquifers in Utah, USA - Crystal Geyser metaG 2015-19 (SPAdes) (version 2) | ecosystem: Environmental > Aquatic > Deep subsurface >...
TGGAACTTTATCTAACTTATTTGAACTTTAAATTGGAACTTTATCTAACTTATTTGAACTTTAATCTTCTCAATATACCCACACTTTCCACAGTGCATTCTGTCTTTATGTATTGAAAGGAAAACACCTGCTCCGCATTTTGGGCAAACTTTGTTTTTTTTCACAAGTTTTCCATCTTTTAATTCATATGCTTTCCATTTTTGAGGAGAAATTGTTTGTTTTGGAGCTTTTTTTCCTTTTTTTTCCTTTTTCTTTTTTATTTCTGTTACTACTTCTGCTGCTTGTTTTGCTTGTGCTGCTCCTGGTGCTATTTTTGTTGTAGATTTTGGTTTTTGGTCTTTTGATTGTTTTTTTGCCATATATTATTTTACACAGCGAATTTTAACAATAAAATATTGGGTTGTAAAAGATCGTAAAGTTAAGAATAGCAAATTACTAAATTATAAAATTAAATTTAAATTAATAGTTAATTTTTTAAAATCTTCAATAATTCTTTTCGCTTTTTTACAGCAATTTTATACATCTCTTCAAAATCATCTTCAGTCATTGTGCTGCTTCCTCCTTTTTGCATTGAGCATATGTTATTATCATCACAAAGAGAAATTGTAAATTTACAATTTTTTGGACTCTCTTCTTCAATAGCAGGGTCAAGCACGATTGTTTTTTTTATTTTTTGAAAAGTTGTGGTTGTTATAATTTTCATAAGTGGCAATAACTCTTTTGTTTTCTCACCCAAAACAACTCGGTTGGTTTCAGTGTCAACTTTAAGCATTTTAGCATCTTGCAAAGCAGCCATTGCAGCCAAAGAGCAGGCGTCAATTAGATTTCCGTCGTTGTTCACAACAACAACATCTATATTTATGCACCACACTAATTCTTTTGGTTTAATCACAAGTTTTTTAACATCAATTGCACCACCTTCGCGCAAACCGCGATCAACTAAGCGCGCCACTTCAACATCTGCAAAACTGCTGCGAGTAGGTTCAAAACTCATATGTCTTATAATTTCTGCTTGCGTCACGCCAACCATCAAAATTCCTTCCTCAGAAGCATCGAGATATGGCTCTTTTACACTAAGCTTAATGCCTGCAATTACTTTTGTTTTTCCAAGTTCAACTTGAGCGCTTCCTTCTGCATGCTCAATAAGTCCGCACGTGATTGTGATTTTTCGAAAATCATCTATTTTTCTATCTTTTCTAGAATAACTAAACACTAAATCAAGGTTTGCTTCAAGTTTTACCATTATTTAGATTCCTCCTTATAGTCTGCAAGCAAAGCATCGCGCTGCATTTGGTAAATTTTTTGAATTCCATTTTTCATTAGTTTCATAGCCTCATCACATTCTTCTTTTGTCAAATTACCATCCATTTGCAACAAAACAATTTCATTTTTTGTTGGCATCATAGCAAAAGCAAAATCGGCTTCTCCGTAGTTATCTTCAGGATTATCTAAATCTAAAACAACTTTTCCATCAACTTTTCCTGCTGTTATGCCAACAACCAAATCGCGCATTTCAACACCTGCTTGACACAAAGCAAGCGAAGCAGCATTTAAGCAAGCGATTCTTGTTCCTGCATCAGCATTAATTACTTGCACAAAAATGTTAATTTCAGTTTCAGGATACATATCAGTAAAAATAGCTGCTTCAAATGCGCGCGAAAGAATTTTTGAAAGTTCTTGGCTTCTGCGTGAAAATCTTGGATCTATTCTTTCTTTTGTTGAAAAAGGTGCCATAGTATATTCAACATTAACAATTGCTTTGCTTGAATCGCTTAGATGTGATGGAACAACAAGCTTTGGACCATATACACTCGCAATTACTTTTGTTTTTCCAAAAGTTACCATCGCAGAGCCAGTAACTTGAGGAAGTACTCCTACTTGCATTGAAATATTTCTAAGTTCATTAACTCCCCGTCCATCGCTTCGTTTCTTGCCATTCCACAAAACAAGTCCTTTTGGTTTTTGAGCCATTATTATCTTTCCCCCCTTCTTCTTATTATTGTTGTTTTTTCTTTTACTTCTGAATTATTTTCTTGTTCATCTTGTTCATATTCACCATTTGAAAAATCACTATTTGTACTTCCACTAATTTCTCCAAAAATAGATTTCAATTTTTCTTCAACAATATTAGTTATACCATCTTTGTGCGCATTTTTTTCAATAAAATCTAAAATCTGAATTATGTTGTCTTCTGCTGTTGGCGTGCCTCTAATATAAATATAACCATTATATCCTACAATTATTTTTGCTTTTGAATATGCCTGCAATGCAGAGATCATAGAGTTGTGCTTCCCTAAGACGCGCGGAACTTTTGATGGATTAATGCTTAAGATTTTTCCTGCAACAATCTCTTTGAAAAACAACCCCCTCATTGTTAAATCAACGTGAGGGTAATTTATCTCTTTTATCTTAACGCAAACATAACTATCTATTGCATAAAATCTTTCGAGATTTGATCTGTCTTCATCTCTTAAAAACATTCCACCTTCAGTATAATGTAAAAAAGCATTAGTAGGAGTTCCAATATTTACCCACCAACCATTTTGATTTGTTCCAACAATCTTTCCAATAATTTGCTGGTATTTTTGCGGGAGATATACTTGTGTAAAAGGAATTACGCTTACTTTTCTTTCATCAGGCTCTGCTAATCCTAGCACAGCAGAAAATATTGTGTCATCTTTATCATACACTCCTTTTCCAAGAATATATTCGCTCCCTTTTGTAGCTAATTTGTCGCCAGGCAAAACTATTTGTCTTTTTTTAATATCTATTGTCATATTTTTTATAATTTTTGTTTTTTATTTTTTAGTTTGTTAATACTTCTCTAAGATTTTTGTTAAATTTTTCCTGAGTAGTATATATTCTTTTAGCAAGGGGTTTAAAAACTAATATGTTCTTAGCCAAAAAATGAATAAAAGATTGGATTGTGTTTTTAGTCTGGAAATAAAAAATAGATAGGATTGTGTTTTTAGTCTGGAAATAAAAAATAGATAGGATTGTGTTTTTAGTCTGGAAATAAAAAATAAATAGGATTGTGTTTTTAGTCTGGAAATAAATATAAATCTTCAAACTTGTCGCTCAAAACATCTGCCAAACTCTCTCTGCAATGTTTGGTTAACTGTGAAAATTTGACAAAACCAAATCTGCGAGTATTAATTGCTTCTGCAAGAGAGGCGTTCATTCCAACTTTCTTTTGCTGTAAAAGCAAAGTAATTAAAAGCAATGCGTCAGAGTGAGAGCGCGCAACATCTGCACAAATTCTACTATCTTGAGTATAAAATCTCATTGCATCTTTATGTTGGTTTAAAAATACTAATAGATGCTGGTGGTTGTAAAGTTGAGGGCCAATTTTGCGTTCAAAAAAACTAAGGGTTGTTGAAGGAAACTCAAACGCCAAAACAGCTTGTTTTTTCTCAACAAAAAACCACGAATTGAGACAAGTAAATTCAAAGCTATTTAAAGTGCGCTCAATACCTTTTAGCAATCTTCGAATTTTTGGAACAATGTTTATTTGCAAACTTTCTTTTGACAAATCAATTTTTAAAAATACCCAGGATGTTTTGCGTTGCTTAATAATTGTTTTAAGATTTTTTAAATAGGGGATTTTCTTGAAAAAATAGGCTTCTTTTTGGTTTTTAGGTGCAGTTAAATATAAATTTGAGTACAATACAAATTTATCAAAAACCTCTTTAGAAACATTAGCTGCTACATTTCGGTTTTCGTCGGTTGGATCAATAACAACAAATGGCGCGCTACCAAAGTACTTTTTTTGTGCAATCTGTTTTTTTTGCTTGTTAGAACCAAAACATATATGTTCTTTACCTCGCCACTTTGCAAAATTTTTGATTGTTTTTTCAAAAGTTTTATAATAAATTATCAACAATTCTGCCAAATATCCTGAAAATCCTTGAACAACATCGTCTGCGCCATACAAATCAAATCTTTTCAAAAATTGCTTGAGTAGCCGAATTTCAACAACTATTTGTGGGTTTTTATGTATTGCTTTTTTGACAAAATCAACATGAAGGGGAGAGCGGTCTACAGCAGAAATAATTTTTTCACTATTATTAACAGCATAACAAGGAACTAAATCTAAAGAAAATCTGTTTGGAAGAGTTATAAGTGAGTAAGGATGAGATGCATAAACTAGGTGTTGTTTTCCTTTAAGTGCTACTGCTAACTTTTTTCCGCAATCTAAACCTTGTTTTTCAAGTTGAATAATATTTGCTTTTTTTGAAAAAACCAAAAAAACATCAAACTCATTATGGCCTGCTATCCATGTATTCTTGGCAAACGAGCCAGCAAAAACATATCTATCTATTAATGTATATTTTTTAACAATTTTACACAATGCTCTTTCAATTTTTAATTTAACTTCTTTTACTTGCTTTTTTTCTTGAGTGTTAGGACTAACTTTTTCTACAATTTTCTTAATATTCATATAATTTTTAGCAATATTACAAAAACATTATGGCATCTAAAAAACAACAAGCAAAAAAAATAATAAAAAAGCGATGGGAAGAAGTAAGAGCACCGCAAGACATTTGTGGAAACACCGTGATTGGAGAAATATACTTGTCTGGGTTGCAAAACGCGATTGGAAAAAAAATACAATATAATATTGGATTAGTGATGAATCAACCAAAATACTACAAATATGACGGAACATTTAAAATTAGCAAAATAGAAGAAAAAACAATATTAACAGAGTTAGAAGGCATTCAAATATTGGCTTCACAAAAACAAAACATAATTTTATCAAAAACAAACTTAATTGAGGATAATCAAGTTTATAAAACAAAAGAAGGTATACTTGTAAAATTAAGTTATAGCGCAGCAACAATTAAAAAAACAACAAAAACAAAAGAGACTTTGATTCGGAGCGCGCTCCGTGATTTTTTAACTAAAAAGATCAGCGAACTAACTTACACTGATGCTGTCAAATCAATTCTTAATAAAGACCTCCCATATGAAATGAAAAAAGTTAGCCACAAACTCTATCCTTTGCGTATAATGGAGATAACTAAATTTAGCATAAAAACACAGACACAAAGAAAATAAAAGCAATCAAAAAAAGTTTAAAAAAAATATATGGTTCAGAATAAATACTCCAAAACAATCTTATCATCTCTTTTGCTCTCAATGATTTTTGCGTTTCTTTTTTGGGGAGGAATTTTTTCACTTACATCAAAATTTAATATAGAATGGCTTGTTTTTAGCGCACTGGTTGCTATTATTATAGTTAGTATATATTACTTTGTTTTTAGGTATCTTGCCACAAAATATGATTATATCCACGAGCATGAATTTCTTTGGAAACCTGCGCTCGTTTCTTTTGTTGCTGGGGCTCTGCTTCACCTACCTATTGCTATTGTAAGCAGAGAGCGTCTTAATGACAATTATACGAAAAAATATATAACCCCAAACTATGGTCAGCAAAAAGAAGGATATATTTATCTCCTTGGAAGTGAAATTTATTTGCTGTTTCTTGTAATTTTGCTGTTCCTTCCACAAAATTCCTTTATTTCTTATGTGTTTTTTGGTGGCGCGATTTTTGCTTTTTGGCAAATTGCTCCTTTGGTTTCTTTTGCATATGTAAAAATAAAAGCAGTTAAAACACCTTATTTATGGCTCTTGTTGCTTTACTTTTTGTGGTTTTTTGTGTTGTTGAGTAAATTGCTTCAAAAAGAGCTTGCAATATTTGTTTTCTTTGCTCTGGTTTTCAGTGTTTTGTATATGGTGTATTATAAAATCCCAAATATCTAATTTAGATGACTAAGATGTGTTTTGTATATGGTGTATTATAAAATGTATATACTATTTAAAATCCCAAGTATTTAATCTGTTTAAAATATATAGTAAATCTTACTAACAAAAGTGAGCACTTTATTTAAACTTTGAAATTTTGCGCTCTTAACAATAAAAAATATGGACCCACAATGTATTTTTTGCCAGATCGTTACAGGACAAGTTCCTGCATTTAAAGTGTATGAAGACCAATTTGTCATTGCCTTTTTAGACAAATATCCTCGAACAAAAGGAACTATGAATGTGATTGCTAAACGCCATATAACATATTTGTACGAACTTAATGGGGGCGAGTTTCAGGGATTGTTTGTTGCTATTGCAAAAGTTATGAGTGCAATTAAGGCAACATATGCTAATTGCAATGGGTTTATGGTGTTGTCTAATGAAGGGCCTGGCTCGGGCGCGCAAGTTCAACATCTTTTTTTCCAGCTTATTCCTCGCTACGGTTCTCCTGAAAAAGACACTGCATCTATACAAGGATATTCTCAAGAAAATCCTGACCCTTTTCTTAAAAGTGTGTTTGACGAGCTTTCCACTGTTTTGAGTATTGCTATGCAAGTGGCAACCCAAGCAGCTGAAGTTAAAAAAGAACAAAATAATACTATTCCTCACCAGCCAAAACCACAAGAGCAACAAAAAAAAGAGCTAATCTCACCCCAAATTCTAGCACCAATGTTTCAAACAGCAGAACAAAAACAACAACCCTTTACAAAATCACAAACAACAATTCCATCAGAACATATAGATACATCATTATGCGATGTTGCAAGCATTTCATCACTTGAAAAAGAGATCAATGCACTCAATTCTAAACTCAAAAATTTGAAAAATTCGTGCGGTTGGGAGTAAAATGTACATACAACCGCTTGTTGCCAAAGGAAAATTTTATCCTGAAGATAAAGATAAACTTGAATTAATGCTATCATCTTTTTTTAGCAAAATAAAAGACCTTCCAACAGTAAATCAAATTCAGGGAATTGTTGTTCCTCATGCAGGTTATGTTTACTCAGGAAAAACAGCAGCATATGCTTATAAAACACTCTATCAGTTTTTGGAAACAACAACAGCAAGCAAAATAAATTATATTATTCTTGCTCCAAATCACACTGGTTTAGGGAAAGCAAATGCAATTTCAAATAACGCTGTTTGGCAATTGCCTTTTGGAGAAGTCAATATATGTTCTGAAATTGTGCAAAGTTTTTTAAAAACCAGCCGCTATTTGCAAGAAGATATTGTGGCATTTGCAAACGAGCATGCTGTTGAAGTCCAGTTGCCATTTATTCAGTATATTCATATGCTTTTGGAAAAAAACAGCAAAAAAATAGAATATAATATTGTGCCAATTATTTTGGGAACAACAGACCCGCGCGTGATTGAAGAAATATCTGAAAAAATTAAGTCTGCATCAGCAAGTTTGCCAAAAGACCATCTGCTTATTGTTGTGGCGTCAAGCGATATGTCGCATTATGTTTCTCAGGATGAAGCAGAAAATAAAGATAAACTTTTAATAAATTCCTTCCTCAAAGGTGATTGGAAAAACTTGAAAAAAGTTGTTGAAGAAAACCATATTTCTGCATGTGGATATATCCCTATTTGCTGTTTGCTTGCGAGCTGTGACAGAAAACCCATGTCGCTTTTTTACACAACTTCAGCAGATGTTACAAACGATAAAAGCAATGTTGTAGGTTATTTTGCTGGTGCTATATGTTAACTTGTGTTTTGATCGTATGAGATATTAGTTAATAGATTTGATTTTTGTGTTTTAATTAATAAAAGTTAGATTGTATATTGTTTGTTTTGATTAAAAATTTTGTGTTTTAGTTAATAAAAATTAGATTGTATGTTATTTGTTTTGATTAAAAACTTTGAATATAATAAAGTAAAATATGCATCCTTTAAATTATAATTAATATTTATTTTTTATTTTGGTTAGTGTTTTGGATTTAATTTTGTTTTTCGCTTTTGGTGGGCTTTGAGTAGTAGTATTTTTCTTGTTTGAAAACAAATAATAAAGTTATACATAACTCAATATAAGTTATGTATTTTATCTAAAAAAAGAGCGAAACTTATAAATATTTTGGCAGATTTTGAACAATTTTTTCAACAAATTTGATTGTCAGATCAACATCTTCTAAAGATGATATTTCAACAGGTGTGTGAAGGTTACGGGTTGGAATTCCTATGCCGCCTGAAAGGGTTCCGCTCCTAACAAGTTGAATTATGGCAATATCAGTCATTCCTCCAGACAATATTTCTATTTGATAAGGGATTTTTTCTTTTTTTGCTGTTTGTGTTAGCAAATCGCGCACTTTTTTTGGCACGATTGCTCCTATTCCTGATGCTTCGACAAAAGTAATGGCAGGTCCTTTCCCTAGTTTAACATTGCTTTCTTTTGGGTCAATTCCTGGCGTATCTCCTGCGATTGTTGTATCAATTGCCAAAGCAAAATCTGGCTGAATTGTATAGGCTGCTGTGCGCGCGCCCTTTAATCCAACCTCTTCTTGCGTTGAAAAAACAGCGTAAATTGTACCTGGAAAGTTCTTAATTTTTTTCAAAACCTCAATCAAAACCAACACACCTATATTATTATCTAAACTTTTTCCACACACAAAATTATTTGGAAGAAGTTCTAATTCAGATAAAAAGGAAATATAGTCGCCGTTTTGCACACCTATTTTTTCTACATCTTTTTTGTCTTTTGCGCCAATATCAATATACAAATCTTCATAATTAATTACTTTTTTTGTTTCTTCAGATTTTTGCAAATGTACTGCTTTTGAACCAATAATTCCTCGAAAAGATTTGTTTTTTGTATGAATCGCAACCTTTTCATTTAGCAAACCACGATCGTCAATCCCACCAATTTTTACAAATCTAATAAAACCCGCATCATCAATATATTTTACAACTAATCCTATTTCATCCATATGTGCAACAAGCATAATTTTTGGTCCTTTTGTGTTTCCTTTTTTTTCAGCAATAATATTACCCATAAGATCAATCTTCATTTTATTTATATAAGGCTTAATCTCATTTTGGATAATTGCTGAGATTTTTTCTTCTCCTCCTGATGGCCCAGGTGTTTCAGTTAACTTTTTTAATAGTTTTATTTGGTTTTTGTCAACCTCAAATTTTTTCTTTTTTTGCGATGTTTTTGCTGCCATAATATATTTAAATGTTTGGTGTTTTTAAAAATTCTCTAAAAAATTACATTGTGTTGGACTTAATTGTGCGGGTTTTATATTTAGGTTGCTTTAATTTTTGATTTATCAAAACATTTAGAATCATCATATTCATGAACTAGTTCATATATATACATAATTATATAAATCGCAATTGTTGAAAGAATAACACCTTGCCAAGTAATTCTGCTGAATGCATTAAGATCAAAGTCAAGAATAATGCTGTGCGCAATCAATATAAATGAACCAAAAAAGCTCATAATTGCATAAAGTATGTGTTTAAAAGTGCTTTTTTTAAGATACATCTTATTTTTAATCAAAAACGACCAATTTGTAATCTAATCAGCACTATAATTAATTAAAATAATTAATATACATTTATAAATATCACAACTAATTAAAATAATTAATATACATTTATAAATATCACAACTAATTAAAATAATTAATATACATTTATAAATATCACAACTAATTAAAATAATTAATATACATTTATAAATATCACAACTAATTAAAATAGTTAGCATGCAATTCAATCATTACTATAACTTTTGAATTGCTTGTTTTTGCACTAATTTTATATAAACAGCAATAAATAAATACGTGCTCTTATTTAAACACAAAACAGCAATAAATGATAGCAAATAATATATGCTCTCATTAACATCACAAGAAAAACAAGTTTTGGACTTTTTGCAAAACAGTGTAATAGGTAGTTATGAAATAAAAGATATTGCTAACAAAACAAAAATGCTAAATCCAACAGTCAGCCGCGCAGTTTTAAAACTAATAAAAAAAGAGTTAGTAGAAGAAATTGAGAGTAAAGAAATAATCATCGGTGAAAAAGGAGAACAATACAAGCAAAAATACCTACCTGAACAGCAGTTGTATGATAAGATAATAAAAATAGTTGAGATAATTCAGCAAAACAATAAAACATCTATTATAGGCATTCCTCTTAAAGAAGTTAAAGAAAAAATAAATCTTACTCATGTAGAATTTAGTGTTGCTCTTGGCTATCTTAAACAAAAAGGGTTTATCCAAGTTGGCAGTGGAATGATTGTTTTGCTGAAAAAAGATAAACTTCTTATACCAACTCAAAACTATTTATATTCTATTTTTCCAATAACGCGCTCAGAAGAAATAAAAAAAGACAGTGAATTATTTATATATTCTGTAGAATCAACAGATGATTCGCAAACAATTTTACTTCAGAGAGGTATTCTTGTTCTTGCAAAAATTAAAAAAATTTGCCTAACAAAAAAAGGAAAAGAAATAAATATTAGTAAAATAAAAAGTGAAATACAATTTGATGTTTCAGCGCCAGTTACATTAATTTATCCTGGCAGAAGACATCCTTATAACGAGGTTGCTAAAATAGTTACAAAAATTTTTCTTGAAATGGGTTTTCAAGAGATGGAAGGTCCAATGGTTGAGACAGCCTTTTGGTGCATGGACTCAATGTTTATTCCACAAGACCATCCTGCGCGCGATGTTCAAGATACATATTTTGTTGGAAAAAAAGGAGGGTTACCTGACAAAAAGTTAGTTCAGGAAATTCAAGAAGTTCAAGAAAATGGAGGAAATACTGGTTCAACTGGTTATCAAATACCTTGGAGCAAAGACATTGCATCTGATTTGATTTTACGCACACACTCAACAGCAACAACATTTAGAAAATTTTATTTTGATAAATTAAAAGATGTTGAAAAGTGTAAATATTTTTATATTGCGCGCATTTTTAGAAATGAGGCAATAGATGCGACTCATCTTTCAGAATTTGCCCAGGTAGAGGGTTTTGTTATGGCTGACAAACTTACATTATCCCATTTAAAGGGATTTATCAAAGAGTTCTATGCAAAATTAGGTGTTACAAAAATTAAATTTAAGCCAGTCTATAATCCTTATACCGAACCATCGATGCAAGCATATTATTATGATGAAAAGTTAAAGAAATGGGATGCTTTAATTAATTCAGGGATATTTAGACCAGAGGCATTAGCACCTTATGGAATAACAAAACCAGTAATTGCTTGGGGTATGGGTTTTAATCGTCTTGTAATGTTGCTGACAAAAACAAAAGATATGAGAGATACTTTGGGCCCTTTTTGTAATTTGGATTGGCTTCGCAAAAGAAAATTAATCGAAGGAGAATTGAGTGATGAGAATTAATATTTTGTTTAATTGCATTACAAAACAATTGGAGAAGTTTTAAATGGGAATATTAGACACATCTTTAACAGAAATCAGTAAGACACTTGGAAAAAAAATTAGCTATAAAGAACTTGAAGATATTTTATTTGATTTTGGAATAGATGTAAAGGGCTTTGATGGAGAAAATGTAAAAGTAGAACTAACTCCTGATAGATATGATATGTTGTCTGTTCAAGGTTTGGGGCGCGCCTTTCGCGCTTATATTGAAATAGAAACAGGTCTTCCAAAATACAAAGTTGTAAAACACCCTTCATTTGTCAAAGTAGAAAATCCAATAGAAAAATGGCCATCTGTTGTTGCTTTTGCAGTCAGGGGTTTGAAGTTTGATGATGAAAAAATTAAAGAAATAATTCAGATTCAAGAAAAAATAGGAGATCTCCTGCTTAAAAAACGCAAAAAAGGAGGAATAGGAATTTATCCTCTTGAAAAAATTAAATTTCCTGTTATATTTACTGCGCGCAAACTAGATGAAATTGTTTTTCGGCCACTTGAATTTGATCGCGAAATTACTGGCCGCCAAATTTTGTCTCAACATCCAACAGGACGAAAATATGCACATATTTTAGAAGGAGAAGAAAAATACCCTTTGTTTGTTGATTCAGCAGGAACAATTATGTCAATGCCGCCGATTATAAATTCACATCTTGTTGGAAAAATTGACGAACACACAAAAGATATATTTTTTGAAGCAACGGGGCCTAATTTAGTGCAATTGAAACAAGTTGCAAACATATTTGCAGCCATATTCGCAGATATGGGTGGTGAGATTTATTCATTAGATATAAAGTATAGTGACAAAATAGTGATTTGTCCTGATGTTGCGCCAATTAAACGAAAAGTTAGTGTTAAAAAAATCAACCAACTTTTAGGAATAAATGTTTCATCTGACAAAGTTAAAGAACTTTTAAAAAGAATGTTATATGATATTGTTGAAGCAGAATGCAGTGAAGATAAAATTACTGTTCTCGCGCCTTTTTTTAGGACAGACCTTTGGCATGAAATAGATGTTATTGATGATGTTGGAAGAGCCTACAAATATGATAATATAAAACCAACATTTCCAAACATTAGCACAGTTGGAAAAACACTTCCAAAGTCAGATTTTGGAGAAAAAATTGCTGAAATATTTGTGGGTTTGGGATTTCAAGAGACAGTTACTTATATTTCAACAAGCAGGCAAAACCAATACAAACAAATGAATATAGAAAAAGAACCGCATGTTTCTATTACTAATGCAACAGAAAACACAATAAATTCTCTAAGGACTTGGATTATTCCTGAGCTTTTCAAAGTTCTTAAAAACAACCAACACCACCAATACCCACAGAAAATTTTTGAAGTTGGTTTTGTTGTGATTCCTGATGAAAATGTTAAAGATGTTTTGTGTAGAGATGTTAGAAAAGCGTCTTGTTTAATTGCAAACACTAATGCTGATTTTAATCAAGCAAAGCAAAATTTAGATGCTTTGTTGAGATTACTGGGTGTTGATTATAAAGTGTTGTTATCAGAGCATCTATCCTTTGATGCAGAAAAACAAGGAAAGATTATTGTTAAAGATAAAGAAGTAGGGATAATTGGAGAATTTAACAAAAAAGTCTTAGAAAATTGGGGTATAAAGGTTCCTGTAGCAGGATTTGAATTAAATATTGATGAAATTTTTGATCTTTCATTTTCTAAGTGACATCAACTTTTTAATTTTATTTCTATCTCAGGAATAAATGAATTTTTTCTATAAAATCGAACGCTAAGTTTTTGAAGCAAATATTCAAAATATACAATATTTGGGTTAGAGGATTGCATACATATAAATCCTTGTTCTAATATTTTATTAAATACTTTTGTAAATTTTGTTTTGCTCATTTTTTCCATAATTAAGTCAATGTCTATTGTTCCTCTTGCGCGGCCATGTGCAATCGCAACAAAACCAGATACAATAATATATTTGACTTATGCTTATCTAAAATTTTTACAAAATCAATGACAAAATTGTCTAAAATTGTTCTATCTAAAACCTCGCGCTCAACTATATGTTTTTAGTGCAAAAATAATATGTTAAAAACAAAATATTGGAAAATTGGAAACAAAAAAAACAAAGAAGTTGTGTGTATACTTTGTCACAATAATTGCACGATTGCAGAAGGAAAAAAAGGCCGTTGTGGTGTTCGCTTGAATGAGAATGGCGCGCTATTTTTAGATGCTCATATTGCGAGTGTCTGTGTTGATCCAATTGAGAAAAAGCCTTTTTTTCATTTTTTGCCTGGGACCCATGCTTTTTCAATTGGTGTTTTTGGATGCAATTTTTCCTGTAAATATTGCCAAAATTGGGAAATTTCACAAATATCTAACATCCGAGATGAAGTGCTTAATAGATATTTGCGTTGTCAAGATGTGTCGCCAGATAAAATAATTGATGATGCAAAAAAAAGCGATTGCAAAGTCATTGCATATACATATACTGAACCAACAATTGCTTGGGAGTATTTTGAAAAAATTGGAAAATTAGCCAAAGTCAAAGGTCTAAAAAATGTTTTTGTGACCAATGGATTTATGAATTTAGATGCTGTTAATTTTTCTTGGATTGATGGATTTAGCATTGATTTAAAAGGAGATGAATCTTTTTATGAACAAATTGTTGGAGTAAAAAAAGATGCTTTTGAGATTGTCTTGAAAAATATTAAGATTTTGCGACAAGCAGGAAAATGGGTTGAAGTTGAGACCTTGCTTATTCTGGGTGAAAATAATAATGAAAAGCAAATTAGAAAAATTGCAGCAGCACTTGCTTCAATTGACAAAAAGATTCCTTGGCATATTCTTGCATTTTACCCTTGCTATAAAATGATGAATCACAAACCAACAACAATATCAGATATTGAAAAAGCAATTAAAATAGGCAAAGAAATGGGCTTGATTTATATTTACGTAGGAAATATTATTCAGCAAAAATACACTTTTTGTCAAAAGTGCGGAAAAAGGCTCATTACCAGAACGAATTTTTCTGTTAACAAAGATTTTGTTAAAGATGGAAAGTGCGCGTTTTGCAGCGAAAAGCTTGATGGTGTTTGGGAATAAAATAAATAAAAAAAGATATGTCTTTAAAAATATTCAAAGATTTAATAAAATTAACTGCTCACATTAAGAACAAAAAGTTGCGCGCGCAAGTAGTCAATATACTCAAAAATCCACAAAACAATAACTACCCTAATGAGCCTGTTTCACTTGAAGATTGCCCTGGCGGACCATGGCATCACACTTATCGCGGAGGATTAGTTGATCATCTTTTTACTGTTACTACACTGTCTTTAGAAATTGCCATAACACTCAAAGAAATTTACAATGAGGACATTAATATAGATTATCTTGTGGCTAGTTGTTTGCTTCACGACATTATGAAAATTTATGACTATGCTTATATTAAAGGAAAAAATAAAGTAATAGTCATTGACAACACAATTAGGCACGCAGAATTTGGCGAACAATTTCTTTTACAAAAAAAAATACCTCTACTAATCTGTAAAATAGTTGGGCAACACATTCCTTGGAGAGGTGAAGATGTTATAGATATGACTTTTGAACTTAGAATTTTGTTGGCATCAGATAAAATAGATTCTAATGCATTGTTTAGAAATACTTTGCTGTTTGATAATTATATTATTTCTTCTATTGATTTTTGATTAATTTATGGTGTGTTTTATAGTAAAGTGGCTATATAATTGGTTAAATTTGATAGTTATTGTGAGAAATAACATAAGATGTTAGAATAAATATATTTTAGATAAATTAAATACTTGAGGTTTTAAATAGTATATACATTTTATAATATACTATATACAAAACTATTTGGGATTTTAAATATTATATATATTTTATAATATATTATATACAAAACTATTTGGGATTTTAAATATTATATATATATTTTATAATATATTATATACAAAAATATACAAAACACATCTTAGTCAGCTAAATTAAATATTTGGGATTTTATAATACACCATATACAAAACACATCTTAGTCAGCTAAATTAAATATTTGGGATTTTATAATACACCATATACAAAACACATCTTAGTCAGCTAAATTAAATATTTGGGATTTTATAATACACCATATACAAAACACTGAAAACCAGAGCAAAGAAAACAAAAATATTGATTTTTATTTCTTCATCTCTATTGTTTTTATAGGAACATATTCATTTGTTTTTTTATCCAACATTGCAATATAAATATAGTAATTAATTTCGCCTGATTTAGGATCAATAATTGCATAAGGATACTTGCTATCAAATCCCCCAAACAAATTAGATTTTTCATTTTTTAAAGCATTTGCTGCTTTAATATATTGTTTTTGGTTCATATAATCAACAATACTATCTCCTGAAAAAGTGTCATCAGCAGTAGATGTTGTATTTAATAAATTTATCTCGGGACTTATAGTAAAATAAACATTTTCACCTTTATTTAAAGGATTTGTTTCTGATATTGAATATCCTTCTAAAAATAGTTTCTTTCCTTGTATATTTAAAGCTGAATCAGATAAATATATAGGATTAACCGACTCATCTCTACCAGAAATATATATAGCATTAGAATTATTATAAGAAAATACAGCTAAGCTTGTAATAGGTTCCTTGCCTGTATTTGTTAACTTGATAGTAGAATTTGAAGACAAACTATATGTTGTTCTATCTAAAGATACTATAATTGTACCGGTACTTACTCCATACTTCCCACTCATAACATCGCAGACTACCTCATAAGTAGGTAATTTATATTCATCAAATACTGGCTTAACATTTATTTTATATTCGCCCATGTCTGTTCTCCACACTATCTTTTCCCAACGGGTGCACGCTGCTTGTATTTTTGTTGACACTTCATTTATTGAAGCTATATACATCAAATCATTAGATGTCCCAGCAACCTTAGTTTGTTGTCCAAGAATAAAAGAAACAATAAAATACCCTACTAAAAACAATGCAATAAGTAAAATAATAATAATAACTACCCAGTCAAAAGACACGTCTCCTTTTTTGTTTAATTTAGATCCAACCATAATCTATTTGAGCAGGTTATTTAAAAGGAACAACAAAAATAAAACAAAAATAATATTTAAAAAGTAAAAACAAATAATGAATAGCCCCGAAAGGATTCGAACCTTTGTCTCCGGGTCCAAAGCCCGAAATGCTAGACCTCTACACCACGGGGCTATATTAGCATATGCATATTTTTTTTAAACATCAAATAAAAGAATAAAAATAAGATAATAAAAATAAATAAACCTAAATAACAAATTTAAAAAACATAAACCTAAATACACTTAATAAATGAACAAACTTAATAAATGAACAAACTTAATAAATGAACAAACTTAATAAATGAACAAACTTAATAAATGAACAAACTTAATAAATAAACAAACTTAATAAATGAACATAAATAAAATAATAAAATTTAACACTGATTCTTAACACTAAAAAAATAATCTTGAAATGTTGCTGCTACTGCTGATGAGCATACAATTATATTTATCTCGTGATTACTATCTATTGAACTTATACCAAAATTTGTTGAGCCAACCACAACGCAACTACTATCCACTACAAACAGTTTTGCGTGTGTCGTTTGTTTCGGGCAATCAAACTTTACATCAATTCCATTTTTTTTTAAATAATTAAATGTTAATGTATTGCCTTCTTTGATTGATTTATAAAAACCATCACCACCTCCTTCTAAAACAACCTGCACATCTACCCCTCGGTTTTTTGCTCGAATTAGGTCTTCATACAACTTATTTGACTTTGCCTGTGGGTTTGTTGGATAATATTTAGCCATAAACATAATTAAATAAATACTTGAATTTGCACTCTCTAAAAGCGCGTGTACAGATTCAAAATAATCTCTGTCATTAATTACAGAAACAGAAATATTTCCATAATTATGCGTTGCATTTTGTGGTAATAAAAAATAATTGTAAGCAAACAAGCCCAACAAAACACCTGTCAGAATCAATGCAACAGCAAATATTCGCTCTTTGGTTTTCAGATTCATTAAAATATCTCTACAAAAATGCGCGCATTAGTGAAAATATCATAAAAAATTTGGTTTATAAATATCATCGTATATCTCCAATTTTAAATAATCCACGCTCAACTTGCACATATGTTTGCGCGCCAATTTTTTTTCGCACGCATTTAATAGCTTTTATAATTTTTTCTTCTTGGATTGGTGTAGCAGATATCCATATTGCAATCAGTGGCTTGTTTTTGGACTTAAATCTAATAGCAACACAGCCTGACTTTCCAAAAGAATGGCTCATACCCTGCGAAATCCTATCAGCACCAGCACCACTTGCGAAAATATGCTGTCTAACAATATGGTGAGCATATCTCAAAATTTTTATATGATGATGTGCTTTATTTTTTTCAGACAAAAATACTTTGTCAAAAAAACCTACAATAACCTTTCTCGCTGCTTCTATTGAATTTGTTCTAATCACGCACGGATCGCGCACATACAAAACAATTTTTGTGCATTCTTTTTCGCCTTTTAAACCACCAAACTCATATCTATGCACTTGTGTAGCTGGAACTTTTTTAATATAAGACTTTCCTGCCACTTTGCGCGCAGTTCTTGTGTATGCACGTTTTAAAGTGCGCGTAGTCTTATTTCTTCGTAATTTAACCATATCTTTTTTGTGTTAGATTATCAAACATTTTAAACACACTATAAATAAAACTGTTGTGGTTGTTTTTTGCACTATTTTTTACAACTAAAAAATATTTTTCAAACAAAATATGCTGCAATCTTTAAAAAAAATACATCGAGTTGAATTTTTAATTGCTTATTTTGTGATTCTTTTATTTCCTGTGATTTTGGCAGCCCCACCTTTGCAAAATTCGCTGGCTGTGATCGGTTTTGTTTTACTTGTTTTTGCGTTTGGAAACGCGATAAACAGTTATAGTGATGCAAAATCAGATATTTCAAATTTAAGAAAAAAAAGCATCTCTGATGCTGTTTCGAAAATAAAATTTCTAAAACTCTTAATTGTTGCAGAATTTATTTTTATAGCAGCAGGTGCTGTTGTGCTTTTTGGTTCTAATTTTGTTGTGTGGATTTTAGGAGGAATTGCTGGCTTTTTTATGCTCGGTTACTCAGTAGAGCCATTGAGATTTAAAGGGCGCGGGATTTTGCATGTAGTGTCTTTGTCTCTTTCAGTGTATATTTTACCGCCAATGTTTGTATATTTTGCTTTGGTTGAAAATATTGTTTGGGGTTTTGTTGCTTTGTTAATATTCTATTCACTTTTTCGAACAGGTGTCTCCTTAATCAACAACATAGATGATTATTTTGAAGACAAAAAGCAAGGAATAAAAACAACAGCAGTCGCATTTGGAGTAAAAAAAACAACAACCTTAGGAGTCATAATAACTGGTTTTGGAATAATCGGACTCGCAGTTGTTCTTTTTAAATTAAATACTCCTTTAATTCTAATTGCTTTGCTCTCGCTGGTTGGAATATTTATATTACTACAAGAATATGGGGTTTATAAACAAGCAAACAAAAGCATTGCAAAAGGTGTAAAAGCCAGCCAAGAATTTTTCAAACAGCCAAAAATAGTCAATCTTTTTGATCTTGTGCTTCTATTTATATGTATATTCTTGCACTTGACAATATGAGTAGTTTGTTTTTAAATACTTTATTAAATAATATATGGTTGAAGGAAATACTGTTGTCAACATGTTCGCAGAAGTTCCAATAGTAAAATATTGGGAAATATGGGTAAATCAAGATATAACTGCATTTGCTGTTTTAGTTGTTTTATCTATACTTATTGCATTTCTTTTAGGATTTAAGCAAGGAAGCCCGCTTAGCTAGTCAATTAAACAAAATTAAACAAAACATTTATTAAATCGTGTGTATTTGTATTTGTTTATCAATTTAACAATATATTATTATCTTGCCTTTGTAAAAAACAAATATGCTTTATTTTTTCTTGGTATGATTTGACAATTAAAACCCTTTTCAAAAATCAAAACCCCCCAAAACAAACAAATATAAAAATATTATTATTTCTTCTTCTCATCCAAAGATTTAATAAATGTACTTAAATTTTCTTTTAGCTTTCCACTCACCCCGCCCATCTCTTTTTTTGTCGATTCTACATAGCCCTTCCATTTCTTGCACCTGGTGTTTAAAGTAATATCTATTTTGTTTAATTCATCTAAACATATATCTCTTTCTTCTGTCCAAATATTATCTAACTCTTTATATTTACCTAAAATAGATTTTTTATTATCATTCCAATATTCAATACTATCTGTTACTCCTTCTTGGTTACCTAATTTATTTGTCTCCTCTTTCACAATATATAATAATTTCAACACATCTCCCGCTATTTCCGCCATAATAATAAGGCGTCTTATTATTTTTTCATCTATCTTTGCCTTGTCTTCTATCACCTCCCCTATAACCTTGATTTGATCATCTATTTCTTTATCAAGGACAGTTATATAAGTAGTATTTATAGCTTCTCTGCTGATTATCTCTATACTTTTTACCAATGATTTGTTTACATCCTTTTTTCTACTTTCAAATTTAGTTTTTTCTATACCTAAGGAATACTTTAATTGTGTATGTGTCTTCTTTATAGATCGCCTATTTCTTTCTATAACTTTTCCAAAGTCAGAATAAATCTCTAAATATTCAATTAGAATAAGATCAAGATTTTCTTTTGGTTTTATTATTGTCTGTGTAAAAAGTGAGGTGTTGTAGGTATTTTCTTTATTTTCAAGAAAAGGCGATATTATTATATCTAATTTATATTTTATTTCTTCTATACTTTCAATCTGAGTTTTATATATCCCTAATATCCCCAAACCATTATTACAAAAGCTTTCTGCCTTACCATCTTCTTTTTCATATTTAAGAAGTCTATTTTGTTACGGTTGTATTTTTATCGGCTCTGATGTTTTTTTTTTGGGTTTCTTTTTTATCTTCTTTTAAAAGATTGTTTGCTTTATGAATTACTCCTTCCAATTTTATTCCTCCTAATATATAAGATATTGCAGCATTAATACTATTTTCTGCATCACTATCACCTAACACCTTTGTAAAAGCAAAAATAATTTTATCCATATTCCCATCTATATTATTTATTACTTCAACAATATTACTACTACTTTTATTGTTTTGGTTACCCTTCAAAATTTTATCTAAGCTTTTTACACGATCATTTATATTTTTTACTCCTATAGCATTATTAATATATGTTTGTATTTGTTTTAAAATCTTAACTTCAATTACACCAGAAAGTGCTGTATCTTTTTCTTCACTTTTTATATGTTTAATCTTCTCGAGTCTCTCTTCCTCTTCTTTTGTTTTTTTATTTATCCTTTTAAGATCCTCCTCCATATTATTAAGTGCCTCATTTACAATGTCAGTTTTTTTTTGGGTTTCAGTAAAGTCTAGCTCAGCAGCTTTCTTTATTTGTTCTAACTTTGTATTAAATGTGCTTAAATTTTCTCCAAGATCTTCACACAAATTTTTTAGTTTTTCTATATTTTTCATAGTTTCTTGTCCATTTGTTTTTGATTTAATATTAGTAGTAATTGCTTTTGCTTCTCGTGCTTTTTTAAGTATTTTTTGTCCTATTTTGCGCAAATCACCCATTCGTTTGGCGCGCCACTTATTTAATAAGATTTTGCTTTTATATTTCCACCACAAATGGATAAGTATAAAAATAACAAATATAATAACAGAAGACCATACAAAATCAATCCCTAAAACAAAGTGAAGAAAGCCAATTCCAAATATAGCACCAAAAAACCATATTGACTTGTCTTTAAATTTCATCCAAAGCTCAATCAAAATAAGTGCAGCTGCAAGAAGCCAAGCTAATTGCAAAAATCCTTTATAATCTTGATATGTTTTTGGACCAATAAGAAACTCGCCAAGCACAGCACACATATTATGTCCTAGCAAAGGCATAGACAAATTCATATCAAATTTGCAAACAGATAGATCATCCTTAGTTGTGCCTGGCGAGTACATTGGCAATAAAATATTTTTTTGACTTTTTTCTATGCTTTTACACAAATTATATTTTCCTATCTTACCAGAGGAGGAAGAATACGCATTTTCACAGCAGACAACCTGACCAGAAGCATAATCTGCTGCCAAACAACTCCCTGGAGAAGCATCATTACATAATTTTTCGTTCCATGTAGGATCTTGGCAAACAGGAATATTTTCTAAAGCTAATTGTATAGGTGTATCTAAAAACAACATTGTAAATATAGTAATCAAAAAAATCACAGCAATTATTTTTCTTTCAATACTCTTAAAAAGGCTCTCATTTAAAATAGGATCATCCTTAAAAACAAGCCCTATTATAATAAAATACAAAACAATCATAAATATAAATATCATAAACTTAGTCATTATAATTTCAGCAGGAAAAAGACCTGGATTTGCTGCTATAACTATAGCTGCCATTAAAGCAAATATAACTGCAATAAAAAACCTGCTTTTATTAACTAACTCATCTTCTACTCCAGTTCCACGAGGGAATTTTGCAGTTTGTAGTGCCACATAAACAATTGCAAGCAGTAACAAAAACATTATTAAGAACTTCATCAAAAAACTCTGAAAAATTTCAGCCGGCATTTTCCAAGCAAATAATTTTCCTATTGTTGATTCTCCTTCTGAGGCAATAACTACAGGTGTTACAGTTAATATTTTAACGCAATAACTTCCTGCATAAGTAGTAGGATTCCCGTCAACATGTTCACCACATTTATGACCCTCTTTACAAAGAGGCCTACCTTGCCCACAAAGAAGAGTACACACACCATTATAACAACCCATATTCTTATCTATAATATTATTTATACTGCAATTACTCAGATTGTTAGCATTGCATATTTGCCCTTCACCACCACCCCCACTAACAACAGTTGAAGTTAGCAATAAACTAATTAACAATATACTAAACACCAACATTGCAAGGTTCTTTGAATTACCCTTAGATATTACCATAATGTTATTATAATATATTTATTTAAAAAGATAGTGATTATAAAGGCGATTCTTGCCCTGTAAATAAATTATGAGTGGTAAGACATTTGTAGAATTAGAAGGTGTAGAACAAGCAGCATATGTTGAAAAATACAAAGAAAAATTTAAATCAAAAGGAGAAACTGTGAAAAAAGGAAAATTTGCTTATACTTCAATAAGCAAAGCCTTAGACCCAAAACACTACAAACTACGACCAATTAAGCCGCAATGTGAATTAACTTTTAAATTAGACAGCACGACGCCATTTGAAGCATTGTATTTTGGTTTTATTACTGCAACAGAAAGTGATTTAAGAAAGCTTGATGAGCAGTGGTATGCTTCAGAAATAGATACTCGTTGGGGTGAAATTCAACAAAAAAAAGCAAGCCAGCAGCAACAAGCAAGTCAACTTTTGCAAGCAATTGGTATTTCAACCAAAGCAATCAATCAATCAATGGCAGATCGCATTGAAACAAAAAAATTTCTAGATATTATGAAAGATAGTGAAAATACAAAAGACCCTGAAAAACAAAAGGAAACAATACGCATACAAAAATCGCTTTGGCTTGACAATGTAGATATAAAAAAAGGAAGATCAAGCATATATCAAATGGCACAGGATCTTTCATTTTATATGCTTCCTGACTATTTTATCAAAACAGAAACAGTTGAAGAAATTCAAAAAGACACAACACTTAGTGATAGATATAAAAATATTTTGGCAAAAAAATTAACTGAATTTTTAGAATGGCGAAAATATTGGAAAGAAAATCTTAAACTTACAGAAAAAATAGCAATAGAGCAGCTTGCGCGCGACCTATCAATGATTGTTTTATATAAAAAACAATTGCGGCCTGTACTTGAAAATATTAAAAGACTTGAATTTATGAGTGGTGATCCTGCATCTGTATATGCTAGTATGGATTCTGACGTTGCAGTAAATATGCTTGCAGGAGTGCCTGTTAGGATGACAACTGTAAAGTTAAGTAGTGGTCTTAGTTGGAGTTTTGAGCTCAAAAAAGAAATTAAGCCAGTATTAAAAAAATATTGGATTTTTAATTTTGTTGGAGTTGAAGCAACAGGTGCCAATAATTGGTATTTTCAAATTAATGCAACAGGTTATTTATTAACTCCCTGGGAATGTTGCTTGCAGCAACGTTCTATTGAAGACACTTCCCTAAAAAAAGAGATAGATGATTATATTGAAGGAGTAGCAGGAACAAATGACATAGCTGAACTTGAAGAAGTCGCAAAATTAGCGCGTGAACTTGGTTTAGATTTTAAACTTCCTGATGAAAAAGTTGAAGAAAAGCCAAAAAGCGACGAAGGTGGATTGCGATTGCTTGATCGTCTTTTTGAAGGCAAACCATCAAAAGATAGAAAAAGTGAAGAAGGTGAAAACAAAAAAACTCCTGAATATAAATCAAATGAAAATTTAAAAAAATGTGTATTGCTTCACAAAAAAGCAATAGTGCCAAAAACAGAATATGTAGCAGAGCAAAAAAAACTTCAAGAGCAAATTGATAAAATAATGGCTGTTTTTAAGAATAAATTTAATTTAGCGTAAGCTTAATCTAAATTTAACTTTTTTTGATTGCTGTTTTTGCCAAAAACTCCACAACAAACATCTTTAATTTTCTTTGTTGTAGCTATTATTTTTATCAAAAAACTTTTCACAAAGATCTTCAATTTTATCGCTTGACCTTGCATTCCATTCTGGGGGAAGGCATTGCATATACTCAGGAAAAATATATCTATAATCCATCAACACAATAATTGCACGGTCGGTTTCGCTGCGAATTGCGCGCCCACCTGCTTGCACTGCTTTATTTATCGCAGGATATGTGTTGCTGTAAAGTATGCCTTTTCGCTTACCAAATTTTTTGCAATAATATTCTTGAAAATTTTTCCTAAAAAGATCTGGCGGATTTAACGGCAAACCAACTACTATAACACATTTCAGTAAGTTGTTTTCATAGTCAAATCCTTCTGAAAGCGAACCAGCAATTACCCCAAACAAAATTTTGCCTGGAAAAAATTTTAGCTGATTATATAAATTCTCTTTGTCTGTTTTGCGCATATGCCTCAACTCAACAATTAGTTTTGATTTTAGTTTGTCATCAATATATTGCTGCACCTCATTTAAAAATAAATATGAGGGGAAAAAAACAGCTATATTCTGTCCTGTTTTTTCAATAATAATTTTAGAAATATTTGTAATTTTTTCAGCTATTGCATAGAACATGTCTTTGCTCCTATAAGAATACAAACTTGTTAGATTTTTTGTCACTGCGACAAAGCGATTTTCTTGAGGAAAATAAGAAGGGTAAATTTTAAAAATTGCGCGCTCATTTGAAATACCTAAGACGTCTGCGTACATTTCTGGAGGTGAAAATGTTCCGCTCATCAAGATTGCAGAATGAACTTTTGATAAAACTGTGTTACTTAATGAAGAAGGATCTAAAAGTTTGTATGAAAGTTTAGGTGAATCAACAAACGAAAAAATTCGAGAGCAAGGAGAGTTAGTTTTCCACCCTTCTAAAAAAGTTTTCAAAAAATTCAGTTTTGAATACTCTTCTGCAACCTTTTGTTCAAACACCTCATCAGCTGCTTTTTTAAGCTCTTCAAAAAAATCATCAAAACCTATTGGATTTAGAGATTCTTTCAAAATATTATTGAGTTTGTCAATTAAAAATCCAAGTAATACATTGACTTCTTTATTTTTTGGCTGACTTTCAAAAAAACCAATCAATTTTTTTATAATTTGGCTCAAGTCCTTTCTGTCTATTTTTTGTGCCTCTTTTCTTGCTCCATCTAAAATATCAACATTAAGTTCGCCGCTAAGATAATCAACAAGGCGGTTTGAAAGGTTGTGCGCTTCATCAATAATAACAATAAAATCACTCAATGATTTTCCTATCTTGTCTGAAAAATTATCATATATGTCTGTAAATAAATAATTATAATCACAAACAACAACATTTGCTGTAGATATTAATTCTAATGCACATTTATGGGGGCAAACCCACTCGTTTGAGCATAGTTTTTTAAATTCTTCAACATGCAAAATTTCGCTGTTTATTTTTTCTTTAAATTGATTATTATTATTGATAAAATATTTACATCTTCCTGTTTTTTGATCAAGGCGACAAAAATCTGAAAAAAGAGCAGGATGCTCAGCAGCAATTTCGCGCGGACACATTGCTTGTTTTGAAATAAGGTCAACAACTTTTATTTTAGAGTCAGATATATTACTCATTTTTTTCAAAGTCTCAATTACAATCTTGTGTTGAGATTGCTTTGATGTCAAAAAGAAAACAATTTTATCATTTTTCAACGCATATTCAACAGCAGGAACCAAAGCTGAAACTGTTTTTCCAATTCCTGTTGGCGCATGGCTTAACAAGATTTTTCTATTTTCAATTGCAGCAGCAACATCATTCATAAATTCAGCTTGGCCACTACGTATTTTCTCAAATGGAAAAAGATTAAACTTAAGCATAAGATTTTTGAAAGTATGCAAGAGCTTATTGTTGCTTATTGTTGGGCGCGCAAACGCATTTTAGAAAAATTTGGCGTGAAAAAAAGCATTTGCATTTAAAAGCAGGTTAATTCAGCAAATGCTTTAAGCACTACTTGTTAGGGTTTTGGGATTTTTACAAATATATTTCTCCTTCTTATTTCTTATTGTAGTTATATTTCTTATTAGGGTTATTTAACACACTAACACACCCAAAATCAAAAAACAAAACAAAAACTTAACATTTAATATTGTCTGCTACATCAGATATTATTTTTTTTAGGTTGGCTTTTCCACCAATCGCTTCTGCAGCAAGAGACGCATTTGTCGCAAGATTCATCATTGAAGAATAATCTGTTGGTATAACAATCTTAGAACCAGCTTGCTGACCTAATTTGTTCAGTGCTTGGATATAAATATAAGTAAGTGCTTGGGGGCTTAAATTTTTAGCAGAGTCACCAACTACATTTATTATAACTCTCTTTGCTTCTGCTTCAAAGCGCGCAGCTATGGCTTTTTGCTCTTGAGTGATTGGCTCAGAAAGTGCTTGAAAAACTGTCTTTGGAAGAGAAATATGCAAAATCTCAACATTCTCAACATCAAATCCCCACCTTAAACTGTGTTTTTCTAATTCTGGTTTTAAAAGATTTTCTAAACTATCCATATCTGAAAACATCTCGCGCATCAAAATTTTTCCAACAACTCCTCGCACATTTCCAAAAATATATGTTGAAATTGCGCGCTCTATGTTGTTTACATTCATTACTGCTTTGCTTGCATCAACAACCCGAACATAATAAGCAAAATCAAATTCAATAGGCACATCGTCTTTTGTATAAGCAATAACTTTGTATTTTGTTTGTTGATGAACTCGCGTATCAACAATAGCATATTCATTTTCAATAAATGGAAGCAAAATTGCCCAACCCGGACCTATTGTTCTGCAAAAATTGCCAAATCTATAAATTACTGCCTTTTCTGTGGGACCGTATTGTCGAACAAAACCCAAAAAAAAACCAGGAATAGAAAGCAAAAGAAGAATAAAATACAATCCAAAATTATCACTACCAATAATAAGCAAATAAATAAAACCAATAAAAAAAGCAACACTTGCTAAAAATATCGCAATAGCTACTGGCGAAGTAAGTTGAGAAAAGTTTTTTTCATAAACTATCTGGGACAAGCTTTCTATTTGTGGTGAAGATCTTTCAGCAAATTCAGAATGAGAGTTCATATTATTTTTAGATGTTTAGGGTTTGTGGAGTTGAGCATATAATTTTTGATTAAGCAGTGCTACTATTTTTTATTTTGTTTTAGTTTAATTTAGTTTGATTTAATTTAATTTGATTAAGTGCTATTGTTTTTTATTTGTTTTAGTTTGATTTAATTTAATTTGATTAAGTGCTATTGTTTTTTATTTGTTTTAGTTTGATTTAATTTAATTTGATTAAGTGCTATTGTTTCTTATTTTGTTTTAGTTTAATTTAGTTTGATTTAATTTAATTTGATTAAGTGCTATTGTTTTTTATTTTTTCCACATATTTTTTACCAAAACTTGTATCTATAAACTAAGCATCAATATTCTTACATACTTCTCAATAAACTTTCTTCTTGGTTCAACTTCGCTTCCCATCAACAAAGTGAACAATTTATCTGCTGCTTCTGCATCTTCGATTGTAATTCTTTTTAATATTCGCGTTTCAGGATTTAGAGTTGTTTCTCCAAGTTGATCAGGATTCATTTCTCCAAGACCTTTATATCTTTGCACATTTGCGTCGCCCCCAAATATCTGCAATAATCTGTTGCGTTCTTCGTCAGAATATGCATACTCTTCTTTATTTCCTTTATAAACTTTATATAATGGAGGAACAGCACTATAAATGCGATTCTGCTCAATCAGTGGCTTGAAATGACGGAAAAATAAAGTAAGAAGTAAAGTTTGAATGTGCGAACCATCAACATCAGCATCAGCCATCATTATAATTTTGCCGTAGCGTAATTTACTAATATCAAACTTATCATCTATATTTGTTCCGAGAGCAGCGATAAGGGGGGTAATGACTTCGCTATTAAGCATTTTTTCTATGCCTGCTTTTTCAATGTTTAGAATTTTTCCGCGCAATGGCAATATTGCTTGGGTTTTTCTATCGCGGCCCTGCTTACTTGAACCCCCAGCACTATCTCCTTCTACAATAAAAAGTTCTGTTTTTTCTATGTCGCGCCCAGAGCAATCAGCTAACTTTCCAGGAAGTCCTGAAATTATGTCTAGCTCACCTTTTCGCCTTACTAAATCCCTTGCCTTTTCAGCAGCAATGCGACTCTCTGCAGTTTGCTTAAATTTCGCAAAAAGTTGTTTTGAAAGTTCTGGGTTTCCATCTAAAAAAATATAAACTGCGTCACTTGTAGCTTTATCTACTACTCCTCGAACCCAAGACACATTCATTTTTGCTTTTGTTTGTCCTTCAAATTGCGGCTCTGCAAAGTTAACAGAAATGATTGCAGAAAGTCCTGGTTTTGTGTCCTCACGATCAACTATATCAAAACCCTTTGTTTGCTTGCCCCCAAAATATTTTGAAATCGCGCGGCCAAGACCTATCAAAAAACCAGTTACATGTGTTCCGCCTTCGCCTGTTCTAATGTTATTAACATAGGATAAAATATTGTCACTATATCCTGTTGCGTAAGTAAATGCAATATTTATCGATATTTTATCACTCTGGAAGTTTATAATAAATGGCTTGTCAATAATAAGGGTTTTATTTTTTGTAATGGCTTTCAAATACTCTACCAACCCCCCTTTATTTTCAAATATATGGGTTTTGTTTGATTTTTTATCTTCAAAAGTAATTTTTACACAGCTATTTAAATATGCTTTTTCTTGTAAAATTTCAGCAATTTTTTCACCATTATATTTAAGGGGCTGGCCTTCGTCATTAAAAATTGAAAAGTCAGGTTTAAATGTTACTCGCGTTCCGTGTTTTTCGCTTGCTTCTATTTTTTTTACCTCATTTGTTGCTTTGCCTTTTGAATATGTTTGCTGCCATTGAGATCCATCACAAAACACATCAATAGTTAACAAATCGCTGAGAGCATTTACAACACTCAATCCCACGCCATGAAGCCCGCCTGAAATTTTGTAGCTCTTTTGATCAAATTTTCCGCCAGCATGCAACTTTGTTGCTGCAAGTTCTAATGCTGATTTTCCTGTGGAATGTGTTGCAACAGGAATGCCTCTTCCATCATCTTCTATGCATATTGTGTCATCTTGAAAAAGCGTAACAGCAATGCTACTACAATATCCTGCCAAACTCTCGTCAATTGCATTATCTATAATTTCAACAATAAGATGATACATCCCGGTTTCACCAGTTGAGCCAATATACATTCCTGGTCGTTTTCGCACTGCGTCTGCATCTTCTAAAATCTTAATGCTCTCAGCATTATATTCATCTGTTCCTTTTGTTTTTTCATCTATTTTATCAATCATATCTTTTTTAAAACATTTTAAGAAATAGTTAAATTTGGGGTTGTAGTGTAACTTGGCTAGCATACCAGCTTAGGGAGCTGGCGATCTGGGTTCAAATCCTGGCGACCCCACTAATTTGTACTTTTAGCGAAATTGAAAGATGTTGCCTCGGCGCAAAGCGCCTCGGCAGGGTATTTTTCCGCAATCTGAAAGGCATTTTTGAAATCGCACGCCAGCGTGCGGTCGGCAATGCGGAAGTTCGAACCAATCTTTTTTAGAAAATCCCGAATCCTTTCGGGATTTTCTTGTTGAGCGTATTTTCCTGTGGTATGGCGAGCTTGTCGAGCAGTGGCGGGACTGGCTTCCTTAGTTAGGGTTTGCTCAAAGAAAGTTTGAACATCAGTCAAAAAACACCATTATTTTACGATTTGAAGATTTAAAGTAAAGATATTGTGTTAATAATACTGCTTGAAAATTTTTTTAATATAAAAAGCAAACAATTAAACAACATGCAAAAACTTGCTCGTAGTTTAACTAAATCAAAACCAATCTAACATTATGACAATAGTAATTATAAAGTAAAAAAGAGAATACAAAAAGCAGAGCAGTTGCAGAAAGAAGCAAAAGAAGAATTAGAAAAAGCAAAGCAAGAAGTTGAAAAGATTATTTTAGAGCAAACATCTGTTTTCACTCTTTCCATGGCTTTAATAGCTTAATTTCAGTTATTCCAAATGGTAAATATTTATGCAGCACTTTTGGAATTTCAACTGTTCCTTCTTTTCTTTGAAAATTTTCTAAAATTGCAACAATCACGCGCTCGGTTGCTAAGCTCGTTGCATTAAGTGTGTGAGCAAAAACAGTAGTTCCATCTGGCTCTTTGTAGCGAATACCTGCCCTGCGCGCCTGGTAGTCTTTTAAATTTGACACTGAGTGCGTTTCTCGAAATTTTCCTTGTGATGGCATCCAAACTTCAATATCATATTGAAGGACATTCATATCACCAATATCTCCAGAACAGCAATTTATAACCCTGTAAGCCAAACCAAGATCTTTTAAAATTTCTTCTCCATTTTTAAGTATTTCTTGATGCCATTTTTCAGAGTCTTCTGGAGCACAAACCACAATTTGCTCAATTTTATCAAACTGATGCACGCGAAAAATCCCTCCTTCATCTTTGCCGTGCGCGCTTGCCTCGCGCCTAAAATTTGTTGAAATTCCTGCGCATAAAAAAGGCAAATCCTTTTTCCTAATAATTTCATTATAAAAATAAGCTATCATTGGTTGTTCGCTCGACGGAATAAAATAAAAGTTTTCATTGTCATTGTCTGTGAATTTGTAAAGACTGTCTTGAAAATTTCCAAAATGCGAAACAGCTTTCATTGCTTTTTCGTTCAACCAAAAAGGAGGCCACATTGGAGTAAATCCTTTTGAAACCATTTTTTCCAATGCAAATTGCAAAAGAGCTATATTTAAGAAAACAAGTTCATTTTTTAAATAATATGTGCGGCTACCTGCTATTCCTGCTGATTTTTTCAGATTTGCTATATCTAAATCAACCAACAAATCAGAATGGCTTTTCAAACGCGTTTCAATACGTTTATATGTCATTTTTCCATTTGTTGCTTTTAAAAAACCAGGCAAATCATCTTTGAAAACAGATGGTGTTCCATAAAATGAAATAGGCAAATTCTCTTTATCTGACTTTCCATCAGGCACTCTTTCATCAAGCAAATTCGCTACTCTATATCTGTTCTCATCTCGCAATTTTAAATATTCATCAGCATTTTTTTCCAAATCTATGATTTTTTGCTTTAACTCTTTCATCTTTTCTGATTTTTGTTTTTTTTCAACAGAAGATGCTGTCGCAAGCTCGTGAGAATTTTTGTTAACTTCTTGCCGCAATTTTTCGACTTGAATCAAGGCTGCGCGCCATTGTTTGTCATATTCAATTGTTTTTTCAACAAAACCCAAATCCTTGCTTCTTCTTTTTTCACTTGCAATTATTATTTCAGGATGTTCGCGGAATAGGTTTATGTCTAACATAATTTATTTGTTTATTTTTAGATAACAGCACCCTTTTTTATTTCTCTAATTTCTAATAAATGAATACAATAAACACATTTCTTTAATAAATGAATACAATAAACACAATTACTTTATTGGTTTTTGCTTTTTCCCGCGGCGAATTTGCTCAAGGGAAACACCATTAACTTTTATAACCAAATACTTAACCCCAGGAATAGCACCCTTTGCTCCACCTTGCGCGCCATGAACACTCTCAATTGTTACAATATCATGCTCTGCAATATGTTTTTCAGCTCCTTCTCTCGGCAAAAATGCTGTAACTTGACGACCACTTTTAATTAGCTGAGTCCTAACAACGCGAATAAGACCTGAGTGGGGCTGCTTTTGCTCAACTGTTCGCTTTTCTAAAACAAGTGCGCGCGCCTGAGGTGAGCCATCAAGAGGATCAATACCTTTCTTTGTTCTTTTAATTAATTTGTGTACATATCGCTTTTTCTGCAATTTTTGCGCTTTTTTTTGCCTCAATAATTTACGAATCAAAGCCATAACAAACCCTCTGTTCGCAAACTCTTGCTTTTTTTAATGATGCCCATAATCTTTTTATTAACACACAAACCAAAAAATTAAAAATCTTATGCGAATTGCAATCCTTCATATAGACCACTGTTTTCCTGAATAATCTTTTTATTAACACACAAACCAAAAAATTAAAAATCTTATGCGAATTGCAATCCTTCATATAGACCACTGTTTTCCTGAAAAATGCAGCCATGAATGTACGCGATTTTGTCCGCGTGTTTTAATGGGACAAAAGACAATAGAATTTGTTAAAAGTGAAAAATACCCAAAAATCGATGAATTTACTTGTGTAGGTTGCGGAATTTGCACAAAAAAATGCCCTTTTGGAGCAATAGAAATAATTAATCTTCCTGAAGAGCTAAGCAATCCATTTCACCAATATGGACAAAATATGTTTAGGTTGTTTAAATTCATTACTCTTCCAAAAGGCAAAATTGTAGGTTTGCTTGGAGAAAACGGAACAGGCAAGTCGACAATATTGAACATATTAAGCAAACAAATAATTCCTAATTTCAACAAGAATGCGTCTGAGCAAGATGTTGTTGATTTTTTCCGCCGCACGCAAAATTTTGATTTTTTTAAATCTCTCTATGATAACAAAATAGAAATTAGTTATAAACCACAAATTCTACCAAAGGTTCTACCATCAAAAAAAGTCAAAGATATTATTAAAAATAAAGAAATAATTAATGATTTAGAATTAAGCAACATTTTAGAAAAAGATCTTTCAGAACTTTCGCAGGGTGAATTACAGCGCGCAGCAATCGCCATAACACTAGAAAAAAACTCTGGTTTGTTGGTTTTTGATGAACCATCAACATTCTTAGACATCTACCAACGAATAAATATAACAAAAGCGATTAGAAAATATTCTCAAAATAAATATTGTGCTGTTGTAGAGCACGATTTGTTGGTCTTAGATATTGTTGCAGATTATATCAATATTTTATACGGAAAACCCGGAGCATTTGGAATTGTTTCAAATATAAGAAATAGTCGCAGTGGAATTAATGACTTTCTTCGCGGATTTTTGCGCGATGAAAATGTTAAAATGAGTGATCCAATCACTCTTACACAACCAGGAACTAAAAAAACTATTAATTTTACAAATAAATTGCTCTTATTTCCAAGTTTCACAAAGACCTACAAAAACTTTTGCCTAACTTCAGAACAAGGAACAATTTTTCAAGAGGAAATTGTTGGTATTTTGGGAAGAAACGCAACAGGCAAAAGCACCTTTTTGAAAATTTTGTATGGTATTGAGAAAAGCGATCAAAAAAACATTGAAACATCAATTACAATCTCATATAAACCGCAAGAAATTAGCGCCAATAAAACAACCCTTGTTGCAGATTTTATAAATCCAAAAAATATAGAAAAAAAATCAGAAAAATTCAATTTGATTGTCGCCAACTTAAATATATTTCATCTTCTAAACAGGCCCTTAAATTCACTTTCAGGAGGAGAATTGCAGCGAGTGTGGATTGCTGCTTGCCTTTTTAAAGAGGCAGATATTTATCTTTTAGATGAACCAACAGCATATCTTGATGTAAAGCAACGGCTAAATCTTGCAAAATTTTTGAAAGTTTTCCTGAGAATTTACAAAAAAGCAGCATTAGTGGTAGATCATGATCTTTCATTTTTAGAATATATTTCTGACTCGTTGATGTTGTTTGAAAAAAAAGAAATAATGTGCGCGCCAGAAAGTGCGACTGCAACAAAAGGAGAAAAATACGCACTCATAAACAAACTTCTCAGCAAACTAAACATTACACTTAGGCGCGATGTTGAAACCAATCGCCTTCGCGTCAATGAGCCAAATTCACAAAAAGATATTGAGCAAAAAAACAATAAGTGTTTTATAGAAAAATAAAAATAATATAAAAGGTATTGATAGAGTTTATGGAAATTTTGAAATTAATGAACCTGTTATTTTAGAATTAATAAATTCCAAAACCCTTCAACGATTAAAAGATATAGCTCAGGGCGAATATTTTAAATCTCATTCTCTTAAAACTACATTTTCCCGCTTTGAGCATTCAATTGGTGTTTATTTGCTCTTAAAAACATATGGCGCGCCAATTGAAGAACAAATCGCAGGACTTATTCACGATGTTTCTCACACAGTTTTTTCTCATTGTACTGACTATATTTCAGATGCTGACTCAGAAAAAGAGCAGAATTGCCATGATAAAATTTTCGATGAGTTTGTGAGAAAGTCAGAAATCCCCGAAATACTGAAAAAATATAATTTAAATTTAGATTATATTTTGGACAACAAAAATTTTCCATTAAAAGAAAAAGATTTGCTAGATTTGTGCGCAGATAGAATAGATTATGGTTTGAGAACAGCTATTTTTCATAAGAAAATTAAAAATGGAAAATATTTTATTAATAATCTTTTAGCAGAAAATAAGCAATGGGTTTTTAAAGATTTTGAAAGTGCTGAAAAATACGCAAAATTATTTTTAAATTTAAATACTAAATTTTGGTCTAGTTTATCTTTAACAGTTATATCTAGGAATGTTGGAGATTTTCTTTGGCACGCACTTTCAAAAAACTATATTTCTAAAACTGATTTATATACCACCGATAAAATTGTTTTAGAGAAGATAAAACCACACATAAAAACAGATTCAAAATTAAGTCTGTTATTTGATAAAATGAATAATAAAGGTAGTTTCAGAAACAATCCAAAAAGTTATGATGTAATTGTATTTTGCAAGTCGCGAGTAGTAGATCCTCTTTGTTTGCATAAAGGAAAAATTAAGAGGGTTTCAGATATTGATCTAAAATGGAAGAGCATAATAAAACAAGAGTCCAAACCAAAAAAGTATTTTTTGGAATTTGGGAGATAGGTGACGCGCATCACTATTATTAAGCACAGCTAACAAATGCTCGTTGATTTCAGGACAAATTACTTAATAAAAACAAAACATATAAAAACATATGGGTGACGAAGCAAAAGAAGCTAAATTAAGAAACGCAGCAATCATAGGAGCAGCAATAGTAGTAATTTTTTTATATCTTATTTCAAGCATTAACTTTTCAGACCTCAGGGGAAAAAATTGGGGCGGCGGATCTGGAGATGTTGGACGCAAAATAATCACACCCTATGAATCAATGCCATTAGGAGAAATAATGTTTAGCAAAACCCAAGAATATTCTCAAAATTTAGGAAAAGCGCAAATTTCACCTTCTGCTTATGATGTCATACTTTATGAAAACAATAAAACCCAAAATATATCTCAAAAAAATTTGTTTTTAGGTAGGGGAACAGATTCAATAGCATTTAGTTTTTTAGTTCAAGATTATGATGCTTATTTTGTAGGTGCATCTCAGCAAATACTACTGCAATTTACAATAACAAGCGCAGGAAACAAACCACTCATAATAAAGTTAAACAACAAAGAAATATTCAACGACAAACTTCCTGTAGGGCTTCAAGTCATTCAATTTGACAAAAAAGCAATACAACTAAACAATAAAATTGAAATAACAACAGTCGCAAACCTATGGGAAACAACTGAATATACTGTGAAAAATATTAAACTTTTTTCCCATGACTATACTCAAAACATTGTGACAAAATCATATAAACCAAGCGACAATAAATTTAAAGCAGGTAAGTTGAAATTTGATGTCATAGATGTAAAGCCAAACCAGCCTGCAAAACTAGAAATAAAGCATAATGGAGAAGGTATATTTTATAATGATGTTGTACCTATAGCACCTTATTCAACAAGACTATTTACAAACATTTATCCAGAAAGCTCAAACACTCTATTCTTTTATGTAATCCCACCTTTCAAAATTAATATAAGCAATATTCGCATAATATATTGGGATGGAAAATTTGTGACAAAGGAGCTTAGTTTTAATATTCCAAAATTAAAAAAAGAAAAGCAATTAAGGATTGTATTTTTCGTAAATGAAACATTAGCAACACTACCTCACGAACCAATATTTGTTGACCTAACTACGCGTACAGGTGAAACTCAAAAAGGAACTATGATAAACCCTGCCCCAGGACCAAATTATTTGTATTTTCAACTTCCTGCTGATTTTACAGAAGGAACTGCGCACTTAACATTTTCAACAGAAAGCTCCAAGCCATATAATATAACAAAAGTTCAACCCTATATACTATGATTCTAAAAGTACCTTCTTTTTTAAAAAAAATGTGCAAGCAAGAAATTGATACTTTACTTGAAATTCAAAATTTTACACCTTTTTTTAAAAACAAACCTATTTCAAAAGAAGATGTGGGATATATTCTCAATAGTGTTAAATTTGGAATAAAACGAGAATCACAAGAGCCGCTGAGTTTTGTGTTTATTGAAAATCAAGACATAAAAGAGCTTTTAAAAAACAAATATCAACAAAATCTTTTTGTCACAGCACCTGTTGTAATTTGCGTTCTTGGTAGTTTTGCGCCAAAAACAGAAAAATTAACTCTTGAAAAAAAGCAGCAATATCTTTGGTTTCAAGTAGGTAGCGCGATCACAAATATGTGTTTGGCAGCAGCAAATATAAATTTGGGGTTTTGGTTTGAAGAATATACAAGCGAATTTGATAATATTAAAAAACTCATTGGCGCAGATGTTAATAATTATTACCTAGTTGGCTTTTGCTTTATAGGAGAACCTGAATTGAAAAACCTAAAACCGCGCACACTAAAAGATCCCTCTATATTTTTTGACAGATTTAATAATAAAGAAAGAAAAAACAAAGGAACTTATTTTACAACATAAGATTTTTCTTTTGGTTTTTGCTTTGTATTATTTTTATAAATGGTCGTACTTGGATTTGAACCAAGGACATCTGCTCTGTGAAAGCAGCGCGCTACCACTGCGCTATACGACCCTTGCTAATATAATATTATTGTTATTTAATATATTTTTTATCTTTGCTTTAAAATAAGTGCCACTTAAATTTTTTAAATATAAGCTAAAAAACACACATATTTTAAATATAATCTAAAAACAGATACAAACCTAAAAAAAATATGCCTATATTAGATTTTAAAACAGAGATAGTAGAACAATTAAAGTGCGCAGGAGTTGAAAAAATTATAATTCTTACCCCCCCAGATCCAAAATATGGCGATGCAAGTGTTTTTATCTCAAATTCTGCTGGTGTTGTTGGGAAAATTAAAACAGATAAATGGATTGATCGCGTTGATATTGCAGGAAAGTATCTTAATTTTTTTGTTAATAAAAATAAACTAATAAAAGAAACACTCCATCAAATTATAGAAAAGCAAGAACATTTTGGAGAGATGAAGAAAAAGGAAGAGGTTGTTGTCATTGAATTTCCTGGGCTTAATCCAAATAAAGCAGGACATATTGGAAATGCGCGCAATGCTTGCCTCGGAGATTCAATTTCAAATATTTTAAAAAAAGCAGGTCAAAACACAATTCAAATAGATTACATCAATGATATGGGCATGCCCACAGCAGCTGTTTTTTGGGCAGTTAAAAATTTGAAAAATCTTCCTGCAGCAGAAGGACTTTTAGAAAGAGCTGACTTTTGGCAAGGAAGCATTTATACAAAAATTAAACAATTGATGGAACAAGACGAAAAAATAAATGCGCAAGTTCATAAAATGGCAGAAATGCTCGAGCAAAAATCCAACCTCAAATACAATAAAGAGCAAAAAACTTTAGTAAATAAATGTATTAAAGCACAATACCAAACATGGCAACGACTTGGCATAAAACAACCAAAATTTAAAATATATGAAAGCGACATTGTATTTTCTGGCTTATTAACAAAAGGAATAGAAATATTAAAAAAGCAAGGTAAAATCTATGAAAAAGATGGGTGTTGGGTTGCTAATTTGAGCCAATTTGAAGAATTTAAAGGCATGAAAAATCCTGACAAAATTTTAGTAAAAAGCGATGGGACTGCTACATATACTGGAAAAGACATAATTTTGCAGATGTGGAAATTTGGCCTTGTTGAAGACAAATTATTTGGTGGAAAATGGAAAGGGGCAGACAAAGCAATTACTGTTGTTGCTGTTGAACAAGCATATGTGATGAAAGTATTGTCTTATATATTAAAATTACTAAGCTATGAAAAACAATATAAAAACTCAATTCATTTATCATATGGGTTGGTTGGATTTAAAGAAGAAGCGAAAATTTCAAGTAGAATAGGAACAACAAATTTATCTATTACAGAAATTTTAGATGAAGCAAAACGACGCGCCAAAAACATTTCTGCTGAAAAGCAAACAGAACCTAATGAAATTGAAAAAAATGAAACCGCTGAAAAAATAGGAACAGCAGCAGTCAAATATTATTTGCTGAAAACAGAAAGGAAAAAAGACATTAAATTTGATTTTGACTTAGCACTTGATCTTAAAGGAAATGCAGCCCCTTATCTGCTTTATGCATATGTGCGCGCCCAACACATTTTAGAAAAAACCAGCAAAAAGCCAGCAATATTTAAAGTTAATTGCTTGACAACTATCCAAACACTTCCTTTGATTAAATTGTTGGCAAAATTTCCAGAAGTTGTGGAAAAAACAGCAGAAACCTATGAACCTGCTGAAATCGCTAAATATACTTACTCATTAGCAAATGAATTCAATCAATTTTATCGCGATGTTAAAGTTTTGGGAAGTTGTGATGAAGAAAGTTTGCTGTTCTTGGTAAATTGCTTTGCTGTCGTGCTTAAAGAGGCGCTGAGATTGTTAGGAATAGATGTTGTTGAAAAGATGTAATTTTAGTGCTTATAGGGTGTTGTTGAAAAGATGTAATTTTAGTGCTTAGAATGTGTTATTAAAACAATATAAAAAGAGTTTTGTTAAGATGTTTAAATAAATTAAAAAACAAAATCTACCAATAAATCTGGATACTCTTCACTGTCACATTTTTAGAAATATAAGATATGTGTTTTTTATCTAAATAAACATACAATTCTTGTAGGTGCGCGAAAAGTTTGTTTTGCTCTTCAGAAGTGTATTCTGCTCGTTCTGATGAATCTATTGCAAAAATGCGGCTGCAATTGTTGTATAAAGTTATGCATTGTTTTGTATTTTCAAAAAAAGCATAAGAAAACACATCCAAATCAAAATAATCTATTTCTTTTGCAAAAACCCGGCAAGTTGTGTTGCAATCTATTGCTGTTGTGGTGTTGAGTATTGACGCAAAAGGCAAGGTTCCATATGGCTTTCCTGGTTTAATATACCCAACTTTGTCTTCACCTTTTCCTTCTTTTGTTCCAGCCACATCAATAAATACTCTTCCTTTGTCATGTGTTTGGAAAACATTTATCATATGGCCTGCGTTGTTGGTTTCTGCAAATTCTATTTCAACAATTCCTGATTTAAAACCATGCGCGCGACTGTTCTTATACAAATCTAAGGAAAAGCCTGTGCAATCATAAGTTTGTTCATTGTATTGTGTTTTCTCTGTCTTGTCTGCTTCTAAAAAGCTAACAAGCTCTTTAAATAAAGGATTTGTAAAATTTGCTTGCTTGGATTGTAAAAGTTGTTTGTACGCTTGTTGGGTGTGTGTTAGTTGTGCCCTGCAGTCTGAAATATCTGCGGCAAGAGAACGAGACGTGTTCTCTAATTCTGCTTTTATAATCGACAGACCTGTTAGTTCTGTTGATTTTTGCTGAACTTGGTTATTTAAAATCAAGAAAAGATATGCACTTCCTGCTAAAATTATAAAAACCAGTAACAAAACATATATTTGTGATGATTTCATAATATTTTTTGTACTTATTTAAAATAATTAATAGTTTATCTCATCAAATGAAAGGCCTTTTTGTTGGACACTAAGTTTGCAGCAGTTATTTTTGGTATATTGCAAATCCTCAATTGCATAAAATATCTCAGGGTTGCCCTTGAACTTTACACAAATAAGTGGCCAGGCTTTAATTCGCAAGCCAAACAAAATCAACTTTTCAACATCATCTTTTTTCAAATAAATATGGTCGTCGTTAATTGTTTTGCATTCTACAATTATAAGCTTTTTTCCATTTCCTGCAATAATATCAGGGACTTTTTTGTCTCCTGAACCAGCTGCGCGCATAGCAGCCCAACCAGAATCCCAAAATCGCTTGAATAATTGCCTTTCAAAAGTCACACCTTTTTGATATTGCCACATAATTTTTATAAAAATTATAAAAAAATTATAAGATGCACAACAATTTAAATAAAAGCGGGGTGGAGCAGCATGGAGTGCTCGTCGGGCCCATAACCCGAAGGTCAATGGTTCAAGTCCATTCCCCGCTATGTTTATGTTGATGCTGTGTATTTTTTCTTTTTTCTTTTGATGCAAATTCAAAATAGTTTGACATATTAAATCAACACATCAGTAATATCAACACAAACTATTTTTTAAGTTTGTCTTCAAACCACAATTTCAAAACTTCTTCCGCAACAAAGGAAGGAATTCTTCTGCATGCTGATGGATAAGATATTCATAAAGCTGAAAAACAATCATAACTGCCAACAAAATGCCTGTACCTCCGCCATATGCACCAGTTAAATTAGCAAACGCAGCAAGCAAGCCAACAAAAGCACCACCCATTGCAGCAAGATAAGGTATGTAATTTGTCAACCTCGCTTCAATAATGCGCGGATCTCTTCTAAAACCTCCGATGCTCATTCCTGCTTTGTGGATTTGAGATGCAACTCCTGATGGTGTGCTTGCAGCAGTCATTTCCAACCACAACAAAGCCATCATAGCAGATAACACCACATATAACAAAATATGAGAAAAAGATTGCATATACATTGTTGTGGATGCTGTACCTGACAGTGCGTGAGTAATAAAAGATGGGGGGATAGATACAAACCAGTGAAGTCCACTAAATATTTGCTGAATAATATCTGTTGAATGGTTTGCTATTGTATTAAATACTAATCCCATTTCAGCTATAATAATTGAAGCAAAAATTACAGGAATGTTGCTTGTATATATAAATTTTAATTTCCAGCTGTGGCCGCTAGCAAATTGATTATATGACAACGGAACTTCTACTCGCAATAACTGCGCAAAGTTTACAACTGCGAAAATAACCAAAGTAAATATAATGGGAAAAAGCAAATCAATTTCGCCAATATTGCCTGCAACCAGATTTCCAATATATTTAACAACATCTCCAAGATTTAAACCCACAACTTCAAAAATATTAAATCCCCTATATATAGCTTCTTGCGCCACACCCAGCAAAATAAACCAACTTATTCCACTTCCAAAACCCCATTTTGTAATAATTTCGTCAAGAAAAATTACAAGGATTGCACCCATAAAAATCTGAATAAATAAAAAAACTTGCGGAATCCCTTGCGCAGGAGATAGTATACCAGTAACAACAAAAACTAAAGAAAATGCGAGCGCGAAAAATATTGCCAATACTTTTTGAAGTGCGCCTAATTGTGCTTTTCCTTGAGAAGTAGAAACATCAATAGATATAAACTTCATACCTAACAAAATCTGCAAAAGAATGGACGCATCAATAATAGGAATAATACCTAAAGTTAAAATAGTCCCAATACTTGATGCTGTTAAGATTTGCAAAAGCTCAAACTGAGTATATACTCCCTCTGCAAGGCCTATAAGAGGAATACTTCCTAAAATTACATAAATTGCGCAAACTATAAAAATCCACATAAATTTCTCTTTCAAAGATGTTTTTCCTTTTGGCGCGCTAACAGTCGGCATAATTGTTGCAAGAAAATTAGACATAAAATTACCCAATCACAACTTCAATGCCGGCTTCATTTAACTTTGTTTTTGCTTTATCTGAAACAGCATGAGTAATGATTTTTTTAATGCCTTTTGGAACATCCCCCAAACTGAGAACTTTGTCATATTTTGTAGAAGTTAAATCAAGTACCTCGGTTTCCAATGCTTTTTTATTCTCAAAATATTTTAGTTTTTGGGTTATTTGATAAAGATTAATGCCACACATGTGTTTTGTTCTGCGCGCAACCCCCCATGTTCCAAAATGATCAGGAGCATATTTTAAAGTAGTTCCAAGTTTCCATTTGTTTAAACCAGCCAACCCACAACCACCTTGCGTTCCTTTTCCGCGTTGTTTTTTTCCTTGCCCCCTTCCTCCGCGCTTTCCGCGCGCTTTTCTAACTTTTCTGTTTATTGTTGCCATAAACTTTTGTTATAAAAGTTTATAAAAAGTTTTGTGTAGAGTTTGTGTTTTATTACAGATGTTATAAATTTTAGAATTATCTCAAAAACAAATATATAAATATAAAAACAAGTATATAATTAAGACATAAATTGATTTATTTTTAAAAGCAGCACAATTAAAAATAAAGACTTCTTTGTTTAATCAAAGTTGCTACTGAAACTACACAAACAGCTGCAGGCACCCAGTAAAAATCGCAAACACCAAGCAAAAAAACAATTAAAATAAGTGTAATAAAAACAGCGCCGCCAAATAAAAATCGTTTAAAATCACGCTGCATAACTACATTTTTAACTGCTGACGCAACATCACTAATCTGCCATCCTTTTTCTCGCGCTAAATTAACAATTTCTTCTTCTGAAAGCGATCTTAATGCACTGTTAATAAAGTGTTGGAGGTTGGCGCGCGCACCTTCTCCTTTTTCATACTTTGGCATAAAAAAGCGTGGATTTAAAAGCATCCAAACAATAAATGCTGACAACAAAGCAAAAAGCGCGACAAGTGGCCAAGCATATTTACTGCATAAATATCCAAAAATAATTTTTTTATCACATTCAATTACATTAAATACATCAGAAATAGACAAGAATTGTTCTTTTTTTAGAGTAAAAATATGACTTCCTTCGCTCGCATTAAAACAAATACTATATTTATTTATACTATAAGACATATTATTATCTATAATAAGTTCTACATTTAATTCGCTCACATCAATACAAACACTTTCTTCTTTGCAAAATGGTTGAACAGACATAGTTGAAGAGTAAATTCTATATTTAATTTTAGGACAAACACCACAATCTTTTGGGCTATTTTCGCAATTTTCGCCAATGTTTTTATCGCAAAAACCATCACCCGCAGCCCATTTATTTTCTCTGCAAAATCCGTGAACACAGTGCTTGCTCTCGCAAGACTCATCTGAATAGCACACATCTCCTATTTTGCGATAGGGTGAGCCGCAATCAGCAGGACAACTTTGAGGTGTTTCTCCTGAACTGCAAATTCCGTCGCCGCAAAAAATAGGATATATTTCAAAATTATATGGGTTTGTTGAATAATTTTTGCTGTTAAAATAACAAGTAAACAATATTTTGTGTTTTCCTGTTGTTAAATTTTTTAAATCGACCCTATATCTGGTTTGATTAATTTTTTCAGAAATTTCTTTGATAGAAAAATTATCCAAAATATAAAAGCATGCGCTCGCTGACTCTTGGGTAAACACATCGAAAATTGCGCGATTTTTTTCAAAAGTGCTGCCAGTATATGCATTAAATTTTACAGAGTCTTCATCAGCAGCAAAAACAGGAGTGAAAAGTATTAAAATTGCCAAACCTAAAAGCAAAATTTTGTGTCTCATATATTATTTGGGTATTTTATCTTTTTTTGTGTGCGCGTCAATAATTGTTTCATTAGTCAGGGTTGTGGTTTTAGTGTTTGCATTACTATTATTATATGAGTTATCTGTCTGCGTTGTGGTTTTAGTGTTTGCATTACTATTATTATTATTTGAGTTATTGGTTTGTAATATAGAAGATTGTTGCGTTTGTTGCAAAAGATGGGTTGTGTTTTGAGTTATAATTTGGGAGTTAATATTAAAAACTTCTTGCATTTCGTCTAAGGTAAGATCATATTTTATAGGAGATAAAACATCAATAAACATTGGACCCCACAAAGAAAAGGAGTAAAATTTAAAAATATCAGAAATTCGTTCGGCGCTGACAGTTAAAACAACAGTAACAAAAAAAAGCTTTGTTTTCTCATCTTGTTTTGGCTTACTTATATCTATTTTCTTAAAGTTTATATCAAGCATTTGCTTTTTTATTTCATCAATAATTTTTTCTGCAAAACCATTTAAAGATTCGCTATTTCGTCCTGCAAAATCCTGCATAATTTGTGCTTCTATAACCATATATTTATTACACCTATATTTTCCACAAAATTATTCCAATAATAGCCAAAACAACAACCATTCCAAGCAATGAAAGATTGCTAGTTTGGGAAAACATACCTGAAATCGCAGATAAAGAAAGTAATTCTGTATTCTTAGTTATGCCTCTGCTTGTTATAGTTTGACTTTTTTCATAAGGAGCGTCATCTTGTTCTATATTTTGCTGCTCTAAGATATTGTCTTTATTCACACCATCACCCTTACTTGTATTGTCTTTATTCACACCATCACCCTTACTTACATTATTATTTGTTGTGTTGTTATTCTTATTTAAATCTGTATTGTTCGCCGAAGTTGTTGTGTTTGTGGTTGAGTTGCGCGCACTTTTTGTTGTGTTGTTCAAATCTGCGTCCAAAGATGTTGAAGTATTGCTCTTACAAACCCCATTTTTACAGCCAAAGTTACAGGTCTCAATTTTCTTTTCAATTTGACTGCAATTGCTTTGTTCGTATTTTTGATAAACATTGTCCAATTTACAGTATTTTTCGCCAATGAATTTTGCTTCACAAGTTGATTTTGGTGCTGGATAATTACCAACATTTATCTTTATATCAGCATCGTGGTTTTTAGTTTTATCTTCTACTTTTTCTTTAAACCTAACTCGATAAATATATTCTCCTGGTTCAACATTTTCTATAATATTGTTTTTTAAAACTTTTTTCTCACTTCCATTAATACTAAACCCACATCTGTTTTCCTGCCACCCTTTTTCGTTAGCATAAATTGTTTTATTTTTAGTTTTATCATATTTATAGATATAAGAATATAGATGTCCCTCAGCATAAACATCGCTGTAAATATTAATTGTAATTTGAAGATTTTCGCCAGCAGATGCACTTAAAGGTGCTGAAATAATATCAATAGAAACACCAGCATAACAAATATTGCTAAAAGTAAGAATTAAAAGCAAAAAACAGAAAAATTTGCGCACCATATTATTTTTGGCTCTTTTTAATCAACTCAAACAAAACATCAGCAGCCAAAACAGATGTCCTGTTTGCTTTGTCATCAAGTAAAGGATTTATCTCAACCACATCGCCGCCGAGCAAATCAATGTTTAGATTTTCAAAAATATTAAAAAATTGACGAGTGTCCAAACCATTGCTTTCAGGAGTTCCTGTTCCTGGTGCAAATACAGGATCAAAAACATCAACATCAACAGAGATATATGTTTTTTTATCTTTGCAAATTTCATTAATTTTTTCAAAAGAACTTGTAAAAATTAATTGTTCTTTGTGTTTTTCAACAAACAATTTTTCGTCATCATCAAATGCGCGGCCCCCAACCACAATAATTCTGATGTTTGTTTCTTCTATAATTCGACGCAAAAAAGTGCAGTGTGTATATTTTTCACCATTGACTTGGTCTTTCAGATCAAAGTGCGCGTCAAAAACAAACAAAATATCTGGCTCTAAAATTTTAGTAGTCCAATATGTAATTAGATGCTCGCCACCAAGAGTAAAAATCGGCGAAGAGGATTTTTTTCTAATTTCGCGCAGAGTATATTCAACTCGTTTTCCTGTTTCTGTGATATTTGCAGGCACGCAAACAAGATTTCCTAAATCATATAAATTTAAATTTGCAGTTTCTTTTTGGAAAAATGCCTCTCGCACTCGCAAAGGCGCTTGTCGAGAACCAGGAATTGCGGTTGTGGTTGAATCAAAAGGAACACCAAGAATTAAGCTGCGCGCACTTTCGAGTTTTGTACCAAAATCAATTGAAAATGATTTATCAAGATAAAAGCCCATAAGATTTTTAAATATTTAAGAGCGCTTTACACACTATAACATCAATGTTAGTATTTTCTAATCCAACAACTTATCGCGTTATCATCATCTTTTCTAACTCATCAAGCATTGCTTTAACTTTTGGCTTTTTAAAATGTTCTCTTGCTGGCTCCAAAATTTCAATTATTTTTTCAGCAACAGCTAATTTTAAATCCAAAGGATGAAGATTTTTTTGCGCAAAATCTGTTTCTAAATCGCTGTAGGAAGTGTATATTTTGTTTCCGCCAAACTTTTCTGGCCTCTTTATTTGGAGTTTTGAATCTTTATCTTTAAAAATCAAATATTTTACCCAATCTAAAAGAGGGTTAAACTCTGTTTCACCTTCAGGACAAAACGCCTCTTTTATTTTTATTCTAATATCTTCTGGCGAATCGTGAATAAATATACATGTTTTGGGCTTTGATTTGCTCATTTTCAATAATGACCATAATTCTTGTAACCGGTCTTTTGGCACAGGCCAAACAGGCGGCTTTCCAAGACCTAAAATTAAGTGATGGTGAACAGCAACTGGCTTTATTTTGTTTCTGTTTTTATTAAGCAAAGGATTTATTTTTAATTTTAGTGCAACATCACGACCAATAACTTGCGCTTTTCGTTGATCAAGTCCTGCGTGAGGTAAATTAACACCCAAACTAAAAATGTCTGCTACTTGCATTGGTGGATATAATAGTTTAGCAAAATCAACTGCGTCTCCTTCTTTTCGCCCCAAAATACTTATGCTTCTATTAATTCTTGACAATGTGGTGTTTTTGCTAACTTCGACCATTGTTGCCCAATATTTATTATTATTGTAGTAAAGTTCAGAACCCAAAATAAATTTTAATTTAGTTGGATCGCCGCCAACACATTTGAAACTTGCTTTTATTCCTTCTTTAAAATATCCAACAGCCACACTTTGTATTTTTGCCATATCACCACCGAGTTTGTCATTTATCCAACTATGCCAATCAGCCAAAAAAATCGCGCAATCAACTCCTGCATCCATAAAATCCTTGACTTTTGACATGCACATTAAACCAGTTCCTATATGAATTTTTCCTGAAATTTCAAATCCAATATAGTGATTTAGTTTCTCGTTGTTTTTTAGTAGATTTTTTAGGTCTTCTTTGGTTATAATCTCTTCTGTGTTGCGCACAATTAAATCAAACTTTTGTTGAGTATTCATAATGTATTTAAATAAAAATTATACTAAAAAAATAATATTGTAGTTTTGATAAATTTTAAGATTTGAGATAATAATATTGTAGTTTTGATAAATTTTAAGATTTGAGATAATAATATTGTAGTTTTGATAAATTTTAAGATTTGAGATAATAATATTGTAGTTTTGATAAATTTTAAGATTTGAGATAATAATATTGTAGTTTTGATAAATTTTAAGATTTGAGATAATGCTAAGGAATGCAACAGAATAGCGGTTTGTCTAACTAACGCACTTTTTTAAGATGATCAAATTTCCTTTAAAATAATCTTTGCCTTCTTGTGGTTAAAATATATTTTTAAGTAATTTTATTGCCAATTATTTTGTGGAACAGAGAGCAGGTCTATTTGCTCCTTTTCTCATTCGTGGTCTCTCATCACAACCTTTTCCAGATTGTCCGCGCCCCTTTCCAGAACCATCTTTTTTCATAACTCCTTTTAGCATATTTTCGCCCCTTTTTCACTAATCTGCTTTTCTATCCTATTTTCAGCAGTTAGTTTTAGCAACAGATCTAAAATTTCCTGAGAATCTTGTGGCTTATTAACTCCAAGATATACTGTTTTTGTTTTGTTTTCAAGAATATAATTATAATCAAAAGCCACTCTTCGCTTATTTTTTCCTTCAATTGTTGGATGAACTTTCATATGCCATAGCATATAATCATGCAATGGTGCTCTTGCCAATACTTCTTCTGATAATGAGGCGCGAAACAAGATCCTTTTATTTGTAATTGTTACAATACCTTTCCACACAGTAATAGGTGGAATGTGTAACAGCCCGTTGAATTGTTTAAGAACAATTTCTTTTTCCATAATATATATATTAAAGTTTTGGGTTTGATAAGTTAAATGCGCGCAAATTTGTTGTTGAGATATTAATTAAAATTATATAAGTTGTATGTTTTGTTCAGAAAAACCCATGCGAATCAGCTCTTGTTTTATCTTCGCTGTGTGGTTGCCTTGAAGTTCAATTGCTCTCTTTTCTTTGTCAAAACTTCCGCCGCATGCGAATTTTGTTTTTAATTGTCTAACAAGGCCTTTTAAATCCAATGTTTTGTCAAATCCATCAATAATTGTTATAACCTTGCCATATTGCCTTATTTCAGTTCTAGCTATAATATGTTGCACATTAGTTGATGGTTTTTTGCAAACACACAACTCTTCAGGCAAACCACAAATAGAGCAAATTTTACTCATTTTTCTTTGTTTCTTTTTCTTTTATTTTCTTTACTTGATTTTGAAAAGTTAAAATCCTCGCAATATCTTTTTTTATTTCACGAATTTTTTTTGGTTTTTCAAGTTTAGCTCCTGCTGCTGCTTGAGTTCTTAATTTTAAAATCTCATCACTAAGGTTTTTTTGCTTTTTCGCCAACTCTATTTTGTCAAGCATTTTCAAATCTTTCATTTTAATATGCATATTATTTTTAAGAAACATTCTCTATTTTTGTTTGAATTGATTTTGCCGAAGAGTTTGCCTTTGCCAATAAAATAGGAAGTGTATCAGGAGTCACAAGTTCAATACCTAATGCCAATGCTTTTGCGTTTCTTGCTGCTTTTTGCATATGTATTTTTACAGAGTAGGGTGTTGGAATTCCAGCACTAACACACAAACTGTTCGCCCTTTTAACAGCAAATAATATATTGTTCGCAAAACCAATAATATCAATATGTAAAACCTCACCATCAAAGAGTTGGTTGTTGGTTACTGCTTGTTTTATGTAAAATCCTTGTTTAAATGGTTTAATACCAAGCATTGTTAGGAGTTTTATAACAGCTGCTGACACAACATCTCCTTTTTTTGTCACAGTTGTTTCATCTTTTACAGCAATAAATCCTTGTTCTATTCGTGTTTTTACACCTGCTTGCGTGAAAGAAGAGATTGCAGGGCCTGGTTTTTGGTTGGTCTTTCCTTTTAGTATAACAACATCATCTAATGCCTTTGCACCTTCTTTTGCAGGTGCTGGTTGCATTTCTTTATCTAATAATAAAGTAAGAGCAAATGGGTTTTTATTTGAAAACGCAAAAAGTGATTTTGTTTTATTTTGCTTAAGCATTTGCACTGCTGTTTTGTTGCCTGCTTTGTTCAAGACATTTATTAACAGATTTTTTCTTCCTCCAAAAATCAAGATTTCTTTGCCTTTAATTGCTTTTCTAAGATTCATAATTTGCTCAGATATTAGATTTTCAATATCAATAATGGCAATTGTTGAGTATTGCAATATTTCTTTTTCCAGTGTTTCAAGTTGTTTTGATTTTGCTTCCTTGTTTATTTTTTTAAGAGCAATTTTTTTAGGCATTTTTTCCTCCTAAAAAAAAAGTATTAAAATATAGATATTTTAATATCATTTTATATCTCCACTGCTACTGGCGCAGCCATTGTTTGTTTAATAAACACTTTTTTGAGTTGTGTGCGGCCTTTTGGTAGTTTTGCGAGAACAGCTGCTACAACTGCATTAAAATTTTCAATAAGCTGTGAATCATCCATTTTTTCATAGCCAAAAAGAGTTTGCAGTTGCATTTGCATTCCTGTTGAAAGTCGCACGATTCTGCTTATTTTTTTAATATGTTGTGCAAGATTTGCTTCTGCTCCTGAAACCATTAATGGCATTTTATTTTTAGGGCCTAAAAATGCACCAAGTATGCGCGCCATTGTTCTTACTTCTACAACATCGCACAAAAACGCATCAAACTTATTAGCCAAGTGCTTTATTTTTTTTTTGTCTTGTGCAATGCTTTCTAAATATATTGGCTCAATAACATCTAAGCCCTGCTGATAAGATATTTTTCCTAGATTTGTTGTTGTTTTTGCGATTACTGCGAGTGAGTGCGGTTTTTTAAAAGGTGAATGAGGAAGTATGACTTCAAGTTTTATACGTTGATCTGGCTTTTTAACATCAATATTCTGCAAAAGAAAAACAACATCATAACTTTGGACAAAATTTCGCTTACCTACGTTCTTTTTCATTTCCGCAATTGCTTGTTCGATTTTCATTGTTTTAATCTCCTACCACCAAGATATATTTAGTGTAGTACTTTATTTTAGAGATTTTGTTTAAAAGGAAATTTGTATTGGTTTTGTTAAATACAATTATTGATATATTTTATTGTAGATTGCTCTTTTTAAACCTCTTTTAAATATCTTACTAAATACATTATGGCAAAAGATGAACCAATAAAATCTAAGGCTCTATTTAACAAAGTAGTTATCACAAACAAAGGATATAGATTAGGTGATGTTGATAATATTATTTTTGTTGTGCAAACAGGCGAACTTATCAAATTAGTATTAACAAACCAAAGCGCATATGCTATAAATTTAGACTTGGAAAAAGAAAATGGAAAAAGTGTAATCCCATATAATACTATAATTAATGTTGGCGATTATATTATAGTTGATGAGCAAAAGCTTAAAGAAAAGATATTTTAATTCAAAGCAAATCTAAATTCAGGCTATTTTAATTTTATCTATGATTTATTTTAGATATATTTTATTAACTAACTTTAACACTTATTTTTTCAATAAATTTAATAAAGCGCGCGCCTAGTTTTGTGTGTAATTACTTGTTTTCACAAACAAATTAGATATATGAATGCTTATAATTTATTTTTTAACTGGCTGAACAAAGCCCAATTAACCAGATATTTATTAATAAAAAGCTAAGGATGGTTGGCAAATGAACTATAAATTTAATGATTTTGCAACAGCAATAATTATTTGTAGATTGTGGGATTTTAGCACTTTTTTTGAAAATAAAAGTGGCTTACTAATTCTGAAAAACTGCAAAAAACAAGGAGATTTTAAGTATCTTTACTAAAAGAAATAATATTCAAAAAATACAGCAAATATAATAAAATAAAATATGTATTATAATAAAAACTTCTTAAGGTTTGTAGGCACGAAACTAATAAAAATCATTAATAAAGATCTACTTGAACACACAATTTCAAAGAATACGGAAATATACACACATGTAAGTGCTAGGGATTTGGGTAAGATAAAAAGCCCTTTAGATTTAATAATGAAGAAATCAGATATGATGAAGGAGGTGGAAGGGGATGAAGATTAGCAGTCTGCCAGA
>Ga0210014_1000233_pt1 | contig 47917 bp, 42 predicted proteins | sample CryGeymeta201519_FD_183983 | JGI IMG/M metagenome (GOLD analysis project Ga0210014, IMG submission 183983) | Groundwater microbial communities from Crystal Geyser aquifers in Utah, USA - Crystal Geyser metaG 2015-19 (SPAdes) (version 2) | ecosystem: Environmental > Aquatic > Deep subsurface >...
CGATGACGACATCGCCGGGCTGGATGGCGGCGGGATCGAGGTGGGCGATTTGCCGGTCGATGTGCAAGCCCTGACGGGCGGCCCATTCGATGGCGCCGGGGTGGCGGGTGACGAAGTGGGTGGTCATAGGCACTCGGGGCAGAGAGATGCAACTGCGTCCCTCAGCCGCTGTTTGCTGTCCTTGTTGCCCGGGGTGCCCCAAGTTTTGGTTATTGTCGCCTTGAGCAACTCGCCTGCGGCGTTGCGGCTTTGTGTGTCGTCCCAGGTTAGCGCGGTCTTCATGAAGTCGTTGCGCTGGCTGTCGAACTGGCTGCCGGGCTTGTAAGCGGTTTTTCTGGCCGTTTCGAATTGCTGCCGGAAGGTTTCGACAGCCGGCTGGTGAGCTTCCCAGGCCAGGTCTTCGGGCGACAGGGTGGCGCGGCGATCTTCTTCGGCTCGTTGCTGGGCTTCTGCTTGGGCGGCGGCGGCTTGCCGTTGGCGTTCGGCCTGGGCTTCGGGGTTTTCCTGCATGGCTCCATAACCGACGGCGGTTTTCGCGCCGAATCCCAGCCATTGATAGGCGTGCTGGAAGGCGGCTTCGAGCAGTAATTTCCAATGGCTCTCTTTCACCAGTTCGGGGGCGAGACGCTCAAGGCGTACCAGGTTGCATTGCACATGGAAGACGAAGCGCGACTTCGGCGGCACGGTGAGGAAGCTGATGGGGTTGGGCTGGCCGGATTCGTGGGGCGATTCGCTTTTTTGGTAATAGTGGCCTTGGTGCGGGGTCATGATTTCGACCGCGAGGCTGATCTGGTCGGGTTTTTTCGGGTCTTCCGGGGCGATTTGCGGGATGACGTCCCAGAAGGTCAGGGCGCCGCGCAGATGATCGGTTTCACCGTCGGCGGACTCTCGACCGAACAGGATTTCGATAGCCGCATCGTTCCAGCCATGCGTCTCGCCCCAGTCGCCGCTGACCAGTTCCCGCGCCGCTTGGCGCAACACGCCCTTGACGCCGCTGCCTGGCAGGTAGGGCAGGCCGTAGGGGTTGAGGAAGGCGAAGCCGTTTTCTGTCGGGTGCTCGTTGCCCAAGCCGGTGGTGAAGGGGGCGGTGGCGCGGGCGTCGAGGCGGAAGGACGCATCGGCCGAGGCGGAAACATCGAATGACTGACGTTGCCGCTCAAGCAAGCCGCGCATGGTTTTCTGGTCGTTGTCGTTGAGCTTTTTGGCGTCGCTCAGGGCCGATACCTTGTTCTCATATTTGACCTCACGCTCTTGCTGGTTCTGGCCGCGAACCTCGTAGCCCACATCGTGTGTGGTCCAGAGCAGGGCATTGGAGCGGCGATTTACACCCCAAAGTTGGAGATACATGCCGAAGCGCATCCCCGGCGAGGCTGCGCTGAAATCTTTGCCCAGATACTTGGGCACGGCTGCAATTGACATGGCCGTTACCCCCCAACCCGAGCCGGTGCCATCTGCCGCATCCAGCGCAGCCAGGCGAAGGCTTCGGCGGTGATGGCCTGGTAGTCGCCGGGTTTGGCTTTCATCAGGGCCTCCATGAACGGTTCAAAGTTGGCGCTTTGGATCAAGTTCGGAAAACGCATTTGTAGCCATGTCCGCAAATGGCTGGCGACATCTTCGTTTTGACGCCCGGATTCCTTCTGACCCTTTTCATGGCAAAACGCCAGCACCTGCATCAGCCCGGAATTCATGATGAGGGCGGGCAGGCCCTTGGCGACGTTGACGTGTTCCTTTTTGTAGTCGGCGCATTGGGTCCAGGCATGCTGAGCGCGTTGTTGTTCGAGGGTAAGACGCGGTTTGATATTGATCTCGGCCATGTTCAGCCCTCCACGATCTTGGTCACCACCAGGCCGCGCCCAGTGGTCACGTCGCCGCCGATCTGGAGCAGGCGGCCATCGAGCACGGTCTTCATCTTGGTATGTACATCCATGGCGTCCATCCAGTCGTCCTTCTTGCCGGTACGGGTCTGGCTCGCCAGCATCGGCGCGATGAGCAGCGACTCGGGCGGCAGGTTCTCGGTGTAGAACAGCCCTCCCTCCTTGGCCGTGCCGGTTTCCGGGTCGATGCGCACATGCGGCTCGACCAGCATGGCGTTCTGGGCGAAGTAGGCGAAATCGGTGTCGGACAGCAGCACCAGGTCCTGGCTGAACTTGTCGCGGAAGAAGGCGTAGGCCGCCTCCGCCGGGAAGGCCTTGGCGGCGAGGTCGGCGGCGAGTTTGGGCAGTTCCGGCGACACTTTGGCGGTGTACTCAAAGGCTTCCAGATGAAGAACCTTGGTCGGGCGACCTTCGATCAGTTGATCGACGAGTAAAGCCGGGTTGACAAGCAAACAGCCGCCTTCATCCACGGCAAGCGCCGGCCAATCGGCCTTGACGCCGATCAGCCCCAGCAGTCGCTGGGCGCGGGAAATCGCCTGCGGGCAGGTGGCATAGACGTAGCCGTTTTTCAGCGAGCGCACCGGCAGGGCGACGAGTTGCGCATCACCGAAACTGACCGCACCAGCGTGCAACTCACTACTGCCGGCATCCGGGCCAAACAGCCGGGGAATGAGCGCGGCATCGCCGCCAATGGCGGTGAAGCCATGCCGCACCGCGCCCTTGATGCCGGAACCGGCAAAACAGGGGTGGCCGGTGTGGCGTTCGCGCTGGATGGGGTTGTCGATGATCCCCACGGCTTGGCCCGCGCCCATGTGGACGGGGCTGACGGCGTAGAGGAACAGGGCGGCGTGTTTTTCAAACATGGCGATTCACTCCCTTCAGGTATTCGGTTCGCTGGAAACCAGCAGATTGACGACGAGGCGGATCATCAGATCCTTGTTGGCGGGCTGGCTTTCCGCCACCAGCAGGGCCAGGGCGGTCAGCGCGTTTTCGTTGATGGTCATAGCCATGCCTTCCTGTTGCAGGTAGAGCAGAAACAGGAACGAGCCGATGCGTTTGTTGCCGTCGGAAAACGGGTGGTCCTTGATGACGAAATAGAGCAGGTGGGCCGCTTTCTCCTCGCGGCTCTTGTAAAGCGGCTCGCCGAACATGGTTTGTTCGATGCTGCCGAGAATGCCCTGGATGGCTTCCTCCCGTTCGCGTCCGAACAGGTCGGTGGCCTCGCCGCGTTCAAATAGCGCCGTCTTCAGTTCGTCGATGGCGGCGCGGGCCTGGGCGTAATCCAGCACGCCGCGCGCGGGTTGGCAGGTAGCGGGCAGGCTCAGGCCATCCTCATCGTATTGCAGTAGCAGACGCCAGGTCTTGGCGTAACCGGAAATAAGGGCGATGACCTCGCGCCCGGCTTCGTTCACCAGTGCCTGGTTTTCCAGGGTGCGGGCCAGCAATTCGATGGCTTGTTGCGCCTCGGCCATGCCTTTTTCCGCCAGACGCGCCGGATTGAAGGTGTAACCCCGCACCAGGTGCTCGCGCAGGATGCGGGTGGCCCACTGGCGGAACTGCACGCCGCGCTTGGAATTGACGCGATAGCCGACGGAAATGATGGCGTCGAGGTTGTAGTGTTTGAGATTACGCTGAACCTGGCGTTTGCCTTCGGTTTGAACTGCTAAGAAATCCTTAGCAGTTGCCATCTCCTCCAGTTCGCCATCGCCAAAGATATTCTTCAGGTGCATCAGCACGTTTTCCGGCGTGGTGTCGAACAGATCGCCCATCTGGCGCTGAGTCAGCCAGACGGTTTCGCCATCCATGCGTACCGTGACGCCATTCGACCCTTCTCCGGTTTCGTAGATCAGCAATTCGCTCATGTTCTTCTCCCTTTATTTCCAGGCTGCCAGCCCGAACCGATTGAAGCCTTCGGCCCGGCGTTGCCTATCTTCGCCGCCTTTGCCCCACAACCCTGCATCGGCAAGCTTGCGGAGCGCCTCGGGCGTGGCGTCGAGTTCGTCCAGCCAATAGACGCTGCCAGCGGGCGCGGCGCGGCGGGCGGATTTGGGCTGCCATCGGGCTAGGTCCCAACCGGAAACGATCTCGGCGCGGGTGACGGCGGCGCAAACGAGGCGGCCGCTGACTTCGCCCAGGTGGAAGCGGCCTTCTGCATCGAGACCCGGCAATTTCCAGCCTTCGGAAAAAATCCCCGGCGTGGCAAGAACGAGACGACAACGTCCGGCGCGGGCGATGGCGGCATAGTCGGGTTCGGCCACATTCGGCGCTGCGGCATGGATGGCCGCTGCCCGGCCGTCGCCGCCCAGACGAACCATGCCGCTCGCGGGCGGTACAGCGCCCGCAATACCGGCCAGAAAACCGACCTCGTAATCGGCGAGGATTGGCTTCTCCTCGCTATTTTCATTTTTCGTTCCGATGCGATGGCCGCGTTTGATCATCGCCACCGCCTGCACGGAAAACAGCCGACCGTCGGCGGCGCGGCCCGTGGCGGCATCGAGGCCCACGCCCACGCGCGGGTCGATGCGCCAGAGTTCACTGGACTTGATGAGGTCGCCCGGTAGCGGCGTTTCACCCGCCAGGTATCTGCGCCAACCGGCCTCGCTGAGCCAGTAACCAGAAGCCGCTTTGCCGCGTTCGGCCTCGGCGAGCACCGGCAACTTCGGCAAAGGCGAAGAGGACCGCACACCGGCGGCGGGCGCGGCGGGGTTGAGGGCGCGCACCGAGTTGACCTTGCCGTCTTGCTCGCCAATGACCAGATCGGCGGGCGGGGCGATCAGCGGCTCGACTCGGCCATCGGCCAGCCGGCGGGCCATCTGGAAGCTGGTGACTTGGAATGCACCGGGGTTTTCGGGCGTACCCAACGTGGGATGCGTCACCCGCCCGGCGGCGAAAGCGGCCAAGTCCACGCCGTCGTCGGCCAACATGCGCGAACGCAAGGCGCCCGCCGCCACCGAGGGCCACGGCGGCACCAGCGATTCGCCGTAACTGCCGGGGTCGCCAAACAACTTGTTGCCGCGCAGGAAAAGCACATCCAGCGGTTCGAGGAAGCGGTATTCGATGGCGCTCATGCTTGTTCTCCGGCGCGGGTTTCACGGGCCAGGAATTCGGCCACGGTCATGAAGTTTTCCAACCACTTGAGACCATCCCTGGGTTGCCCGGCGGCCATGACTGCAAGAAGTCGCGCCAGGCCGGGCACATCATGCCGTTCAAGTACTTCACGCTTTTCCTTGGATTCAATCTGACGATCAAACTGGTAGGCCAATAGTGCTTCCAACATGCCAGACGCACCCTTCGGACATGGCAAGTCATGCAGCCATTCCAGCGTGTGGTACACCGCGCGCCGCGATACCCCATCGGCGCTCAGAAAGTCGATCAGCGAATTGAGCAGCGCCATCGGCTCGCTCCATTTTGCAGTGAGGTAGAGAGCGCCGCCGGAACGCTTGATGACGGTGATGGAAAAGGCATCCCGGCCGCCCTCGTTCTTGGCGCGCTTTTCCGCCTCGCGCAGTTCGCGCATCACCGCGCCCAGAGGCGCTTGGTGGTGCGCGATGACCGCGCCGCAACTGGCTGTGGCTTGGGTGCCCATCATCCGCATCAGCTTGCCTTTGAGCATGGCGAAGCCGTTTTGCAGGGTCAGGCCACGCGGATCGCGCCCGCCTTCATGGGTCGGGTCGTCTCCGGAATAGGCCAGCCGTAGCCGCTGCATGGACGAGAGCAGGTCGGCCACCGGCAGCATGGCGAGCACGTCGTCGCCGCCGGCATAGATCACCCGGCCCAGATGTTCTTCTTCCACCACATGGCGCACCACGCTGAGCGAAAAGTCGTTGAGCGCGCCGGAAATGGCCAGATGCCGGTTGGGCGAGAGCGCCCGTTTTTGCACACCATAGGCCTGGATCAGCTTCTGCTTGGCTGCGTGTTTGTCGAAGCCATCTTGCACTTGCGGGTGGAAGCTCTTGCGGTACGGAATGGCGTAGTCGTCGCCGCCGGAAAGCCACGCGCCCATGCGGTCGCCGTCCATCATGAGGAGGGCGTAATAGGTTTCCAGGCGTACCGGCGCATCCGTGCCACCCAAACTTCGTTGCACCAGCGATTTGGCCCGCTCGTAAGCACCTTCGTCTTCCGCATCGCGCACCGCTTCCAGCAAGCCGGGAATACGTTTGGCGTCGGCCAGCGCCGGATTCCGGGCATGTTTCTTCATCAAACGGCGCGGCAGGGCGACGGCTTCGGCCCCTTGGTCGTCGCACGCAGCGCTCAAGCCTTTCGCGCCGATGCCGCCACCTTCCAGCCACAGATCAAGTTGATGCGCCAACGCCATAGTGTGGGTGGAAACGACGAAGCGGCCGATGTCGCGGTCGCCCAGCGCCCGGCCGACTTCTTCGGCAAACAACGTCGGCCAAAGCCGCTTCAGGGCGGGCAATGCGCTGAGATGCTCGCCCTTCTTCGCCCAAGCGGGTTTTTTCTCCGCCACCTTCGCCCACAGGGTATCGGTCTGCTGGCGATAGGACTTCTGCAATTGAGCCGGGTCGGTGGTCAGCCATTCGGCCTCGCCGGTCAGCGAGCAACGCCAGCCTTTTTGTTCAGTCTGGTCGAAAGCGCGCGTACTTTTTGCCGCCGCCAGCACTCGTTCCGCCAGGTCATACACCGCCGGGTAGAGCACGCCGGGGTTGGGGGCGAAGAAAGTGGTGCCGTCGCCCCAGTCGATTTCCTTTTGCAGCGACTGCCAAGCGGGTTGAGCGAGAAAGCCGCAGGGCTGGCCGGCTTCCACGCCGAAGAACGGCGCCATGGCTGAGGAAAGCTGACTCACGTCGAGATCAGTCTGTTTGGCTTTGTTGCGCGGGCGGATCAGCGAAAACGGCACCGCCGCCCAATGTACTTCCGGGAAGCCTTCGAGCTGTTCCCGCATCTGGCGGTGGGCGTGTTGAATGCTTTCATTCGCCAAGCCGGCGGTTTCGAGCAGGCGGTCAACCACCACCTGGCCTTGATCCTGCAACCATTTGCGCACCTTGCGCGACACTTCTTCGGCCAGCGCCTTGGCCCGGCTGGCGGGAACGACCGCCACAAATCGGTTGGGCAGTGCGGCGGAGAACAGCGGGTTGGCATCCGTGCCGCCCTTCGCCCATTCGCAGTCTTTGAACAATTCGGCGGGCAGATTCATCTCGTTGCGCAACCACAGATCCACTTGCGGCACGCCGCGCAGACGCGGGAACAGAATCGCGTCCGGTCCCAGCGCTTCGCACACTGGCTTCATCGCCTCCCAAGCCAGACGCGAGAGCAGATGCGAACCGGCCCAGAGGTCGGACGTGGTGCGCGCGCTGGCAATGAAACCCTGCACCGGGCCGATGGACAACGCCAACAGCGCGGCCTCGCCATCCGGGTCTGCGGCAAACGCGCCCGCGAAGGCAGAGGTAAGGTCGAGGTGATCCCAAATCGAGTGATCCGGCACGCGGGTATCGGCGGGCAGCACGCCCCACAGCGCGCCGAGTTTGCCGTTGTCTTCTTCCTCGACCAGTTCCGGGCCGAAGCGCCAGTAGGTGAGCAGCGTCTTTCTTGCGTCTTCGGCGGGATCAGCGCGATTCAAGGCAGTGAGCAGGCCAGAGAAGTGGTCAAAGCTGCGTTGCTTGATGTCTTTGAAATCGGTGTCGCTCAGGCCGCCCTTTTTTGCCAGGTCGTACTGGTCGCCGGTCAGCGGGTGGATCAGCACCGGTTTTTGCGTCCAGCGCACCTGCGCCCAGGGGGCAACCCCGAAGGTTTTCTGTTCGCCATTCTTGGTGGTGACGGTGATTTCCTGTATTGGCCACTGCGGCCGGTCCGCCGCCGCCGCCCACCAGTCGGCGCGCTGGACGTGCCGGTACATGGCAAGCGGAATGCCTTTCTTGAAGATAACCGTGGAAAGCGCATCGGCGTTGTCCGGGTCGAGCGTGTCGGCGGTGATGTCCGACAGTCCCAGCAGCCGGGTCAGCGCCTTTGAAGTTCCGCCCTCGTGCCCAGCCGGGTCGCGCAGCAGCACCAAGGCTTTTTCCGCCGGGTCGTGGACGCGGGCGGCGAGTTTGGTTTGCCAGATGAGATCGTTGTTCATGGCTTACTCCGAAATCCGTTGCAGCGTGAGCGTGTCCATCTGGGGCTTGAGTTGAGTGCGGCGCGCCGCATCGGCAACGCTGCGGTAAGCACGCTCTGCGGGCGGATTTGCCAGTTCGTCGAGCAAAGCATGGACGCTCTGCCATACCGCTTGAATGGCATTCGGGTTCGGGCTGAATGCCGCTGGCGGCAGACAAGGCACATGGAAGATCACGCCGACGAACTTGCCGTCCGATGTCTTGCGGGCCTTGAAGCGCAGGCTGTTGGGTAGGCGGAATGTCCCTTTCCAGGCCTTGGTGCTGTGCCGCGTAATGGGATAAGAGAGCCAGTGGCGTTCAAGCGGTTGCGGGTGCGGCGGTTGTACCTCGGGAAACTTGAACTGCGTCCGCAACCCGATCTTCACGACAGCTAACTCCCGCATCAGCGCCTTCCAGTCGTCGAACGGGCGGGTTTGCCAGATCAGGGCACCGTGGTCGTCCTGGCCAAGCGCGTGCGGCCAGTCCAGGGACAGGCAATCGCGCCAGGGACGAAGCGGCGATGCGCCCGCCAGGTCTGGCGTGCCCTCTTTCGGCGTGAGGGCGAACGAACCCCAGCCATTGCGGCTTCTACCGCCGGCTGTGGCGTAGCGATCCATGAGCCAAAGCGCGCGTTCGATGTGTGGTGCTTGCTCATCGGGCACGGCGATGGCGAGGGTTGCTGATTCACCGACCTGGATCGCGGCGTTGTTCTTGAGCTGGGGGTGCTTGCTGCCATGTGGCAGCGTAAGAGGCCCGTAGCCGAGGTAAAGATCGCTACCGACCGGAAATTTCACCTCGGGATGCGACACAGTTGGCAAGGGTTGCCAAGCCCGCAACGTGCCGATGTCCCATTTGTCGAGCCGAATCCGCACCAGACTCTTGTTGTGGTCTGCCACGTCCCGCCCCTGCTCAGAGTGTGAAAGCCAGGCGTTGCCAAACAACAGCCCTTCCTCGCGGCGCATGGCCACGGTGCTTTGCGGATAACGATGCGCTTCCGCATAAGTCACCCGCCACCACTGCCGCAGCAGCGCCTTGAACGGTGGTGTACGCCACTGCGCGTTCTGTTCGGCGTTGCCGAGGAATGCGGGGGTGGCGAAACTCACCCGGTATTCGAGTTTGATCATTCTGAAATCTCCTGCCTGATGTCGTCATTGTGATTTTCGCCGCCAGAATAGTCCGATCCGGCAGGCTTGCCGAGCGAGGCGAAGCGGATTGCCGTCGGCGGCAATCTCAAGGCGTAGCGCATCGGCCGCCGGCCTTCGCCGTGGATGAGGTAGGCGTCGGCACGCGCGCCTAGTGCCTTGGTCAGCGCTTGTTTGAGTTTGGATTTGCGTTCTTCGAAGTCGGCCTTGCCCATGCCGTCGCGGTAGCGGCGGGCGGTGGCGTCGTCGTTGCCGAGCGGGCCGAGGATGCGGTGGTATTCGGCCAGGTAGCCGGCGGCGTGGCCGGGTTCGGGGATGCCATCCTTGGGGCAGGCGATGGGCGGTTGGCCGGCCAGCGCCCGGTGGGCAAACCAGGCCAGGTAGGCGAGGTCGGCCGGCGGTAGTGGGACGATTTCGCCACCGGTCTGGATGCGGCGGTTGTCGAGGTCGAGGGTCAGGTCGGCGGGGCCGAGGTTTTGCTGGGCGGCGGCGACGGCGTCGCGGAAGCGGCCGCGGCCGGCGAGCAGGGCGTCGGGCAGGCCGTGGCGCAGGCGCACGAAGGGGATGTCGGCGAGGGTGACCTGGGCATCGGCGCAGTCGGCGAGTTTGTTGTCGCGGGTGGTGACGATGCGCTCATAAGGGGTGGGGTAGAAGAAGTCCCAGCTTGATTCGAACGGTTCGCCGACCAGGACGTGGGACAGCCGGTCTTGCGGCCGGCCATAGAGCGACAGGGCGTAGCCGAGGTAGTAGCCCATGGTCTTGCGGCCGCCGGCAATGGAGGCGTACAGGGCGCTGTGCTCGTCGGCGCTGAGGCCGCGCACGATTTCGGTGATGAAGTCGGCGGCGTGGGCGTTTTCTTCGGGGGAACGGATGTCGTTGAGCGGCGCTCGATCCGGGCCGGCCAGGACGTGGATGTGGGCGGCGTCGAAGGCGATCTCGGGCAGGTCGTAATCGCGGCGCAGGCGCTGGAACCAGCCTGGGTCGTCGGAGAGTAGGGCGAGGCGGGCTCGTTCGGCGCCTTCAGACGTGGTGATGAGGTGGACCTCGCTGGGGATGAATGGATCGGGCGCGGTGACCAGGGCGTACAGCGTTTCGGTGACCACTTGTGGCGATAGGCCAGTGACCGCTAGCAGGATGCGGCGCGGGCGGCGGGTTTCCGAGTCTGTCATGGGTTGCTCCCTTGGCGTTTGTTCAGGGGGGTGACTTTAGCCGCAGTGGTTGGTGTGGTTATTGGGCGGCAAGCTTGCCGGGATTATGCCATCGCCCGCCGGGGCGGTCGGCTATAATCCGCCGCTACGCCGAGTCCGTAGCGGCGGGCATGACCCGCCCTATGGCTATTCGAGAATCGGCAGGCATGGCCTGCCCTATACATACACAATCATGGAACTCGCTAAAAGCTTCGAACCGCACGACATCGAGAAACGCTGGTACGCCCATTGGGAGTCGTCGGGCTATTTCAAGATGGGTGATGTCCCCGGCAAAGACCACTATTGCATCCTGCTGCCGCCGCCCAACGTCACCGGCACGCTGCACATGGGCCACGCCTTCCAGCACACGATCATGGACGCGCTCATCCGTTATCGCCGTATGGCTGGCGACAACACCTTGTGGCAGCCGGGCACCGATCACGCCGGCATCGCGACGCAGATCGTGGTGGAACGCCAGCTTGATGCCCAGAAGGTCAGCCGCCACGACCTCGGCCGCGAGAAATTTCTGGAGAAGGTGTGGCAATGGAAGGCGCAATCCGGCTCCAGCATCACCCGTCAGATGCGCCGCCTGGGCACTTCGCCGGACTGGTCGCGGGAACGCTTCACCATGGACGATGGGTTGTCGCAGGCGGTCACTGAAGTCTTTGTGCAGCTCTACAACGAGGGCCTGATCTATCGCGGCAAGCGTCTGGTGAATTGGGACCCGGTGTTGATGACGGCGGTGTCCGACCTGGAGGTGGTGAGCGAGGAAGAGGACGGCTTCATCTGGGAGATCAACTATCCGCTTGAGGATGGCTCGGGCGTTCTGACCGTCGCCACCACCCGGCCGGAAACCCTGCTTGGCGATACCGCCGTGGCGGTCAACCCGGCCGATGAGCGCTATGCACACCTGGTCGGCAAGAGCGTGCGCCTGCCCATTGCCGAACGCACCATACCGATCATCGCCGACGATTATGTGGACCGCGAGTTCGGCACCGGCGTGGTCAAGATCACCCCGGCGCACGACTTCAACGACTGGCAGGTCGGCCAGCGGCACAAGCTCGCCGCCATCAGCGTGCTGACCCTGGATGCCAAGATCAACGATCTCGGGCCGACTGAATATCAGGGCCTGGACCGCTATGTCGCGCGCCAGAAAATCCTCGACGAGTTGCAGGCCAAGGGGCTTTTGGTCTCGGCTAAGCCGCACAAGCTGATGATCCCGCGCGGCGACCGCAGCCACGCGGTAATCGAGCCGATGCTCACCGATCAGTGGTTCATGAGCATGGAGGGCCTGGCCAAGCGCGCCCTGGCGGTGGTCGATAGCGGTGAGTTGCGTTTCGTTCCGGAGAACTGGACCAGCACCTACCGGCAATGGCTCAACAACATCCAGGACTGGTGTCTGTCGCGGCAACTGTGGTGGGGCCACCGCATCCCCGCCTGGTATGACGACGAGGGCAACATTTACGTCGCCGCCAGCGAGGCCGAGGCGCAGCGCCAGGCCGGCGGTCGCTCTATCCGCCGCGACGAGGACGTGCTCGACACCTGGTTTTCCAGCGCCCTGTGGCCCTTTTCGACGCTCGGCTGGCCGGATGACACCTGGGAACTGAAGCACTATCTGCCGACCCGCGTGCTGGTCACCGGCTTCGACATCATCTTTTTCTGGGTGGCGCGCATGGTCATGATGACCTTGCATTTCACCGGCAAGGTGCCGTTCAAGGAGGTCTATGTCACCGGCCTGGTGCGCGACGCTCACGGCAACAAGATGAGCAAGTCCAAGGGCAACGTGCTCGACCCCATCGACCTGATCGACGGGGTCACGCTCGACGCGCTGGTCGCCAAACGCACCACCGGGCTGATGAACCCAAGGGATGCGGCCAAGATCGAAAAGGCCACGCGCAAGGAGTTCGCAGACGGTATCCAGAGCTTCGGCACCGACGCCCTGCGCTTCACCTTCGCCAGCCTTGCCACTCACGGCCGCGACATCAAGTTCGACCTGCAACGCTGCGAGGGCTACCGCAACTTCTGCAATAAATTGTGGAATGCGACCCGCTTCGTGCTGATGAATTGCGAGGGCCAGGAAATCGCCGCCGGCGAAACGACCTTCGTTGACCGCTGGATCCTCGGCCGCCTGGACGAGGCCGTCGCCGCTGTCCGGGGCGGCTTCGACCAGTACCGCTTCGACCTGGCCGCGCGCGCCATCTACGAATTCGTCTGGGACGAGTATTGCGACTGGTATCTGGAACTGGCCAAGGTGCAGATCGCCGCAGGTGGTGCGAGGGCGGCGGCGACCCGCCACACCTTGCTGACGGTGCTGGAGACCGTGTTGCGCCTGGCGCACCCGGTTATCCCCTTCATCACCGAGGAACTGTGGCAGGCGGTGGCGCCGCTGGCCGGCGCCAAGCAGACCGACAGCCTCATGCTGGCCGCCTTCCCGCAGACCGGCGCCACGCGCCAGAGCCTGCCCTCGACCCGATCGGGGGATGCCCAGGCCGCCACCGAGATGGCCCAGCTCAAGGCACTCACCAATGCCGTGCGTAATTTGCGCGGCGAGATGAACCTGTCACCGGCGCTGAAGGTGCCGCTCTACCTAGAAGGCGATGCCCGGCAAGCCCATGTCTATGCGCCTTACATGAAGCTGCTGGGCCGCCTGGCGGAGGTCGAGGTGGTGGAAAGACTGCCGGACGGCGATGCCCCGGTGGCCATTGTCGGCGACTGGCGTTTGCTGCTGCACATCGAGATCGACCGCGATGCCGAGATCGCCCGCCTGGATAAGGAGATCGCCCGCCTCACCGGCGAGATCGCCAAGGCTACGGCCAAACTCGGCAACGCCAGCTTCGTCGACCGCGCCCCGGCTGCCGTGGTGGAACAGGAACGCGCGCGGCTGGCGGATTTTGTCGCCACCGTCGATAAGGTCCGGACGCAGCGGGGCAAGCTGGGTTGATTCGGCGCGGGCCTGTGTCGGTCGGGATTCATCCCGACGGCGCGGATTCCATGGGCGGGGTTAGTCGGGTTGAAACCCGACCTACGTTGGGCGTGGGGCGGGTGTTGTAGGTCGGGATTCATCCCGACGGCGCGGGTTCCATGGGCGGTGGTTTGTCGGGTTGAAACCCGACCTACGTTGGGCGTGGGGTGGGTGTTGTAGGTCGGGATTCATCCCGACGGCGCGGGTTCCATGGGCGGGGTTTGTCGGGTTGAAACCCGACCTACAAGACCGGTTGTCGCGGCAGCGGTTTTAGCTGCGATTCGAGGGTATCGCACGGCCCCTGTAGGGCGGCTTGGGTGTGTTCGGTGAAACCGAGCAGCGAATTGCCGTTGGTGTGTATGTCCAGGGTGAAGGTCTTGCTGGTTTCGGGCCGCAATTCAACGCTGACCGGGATGGACTCGCCCTGCCACCATTTCAATCGGCACTCGCCGTCCATCCGATAGACCTTTTCGTCCATCCGTTCGCTGTGTACCACGCAGTCCTTGCTTTGAATCCAGGCGACGATCTTGGCCCGCGGGTCGCCGCCGATGCAGGTGTAGCTGGTGCCCGCTTCATGGTGTTTGATATGCAGCGGCTTGAACTCGCCGGTGCGTTGGTAGGCCAGCGCCCATTTACCCGGTGCGACCTTAGCCGCCAGGTCGATGTCCAAGGCGAGTGCCGTCAGGGCCGGAAAGAGGAGCAGCAAAAGCAAGTAACGGTTCACTGTGTCGCCTGGTTTGAGCGGTAGACGGGTTGTTTGACTGCAATCGTGCTTACAGGTTGCCAGTACGAATGGCATACGGTGCGATGGGCCGCCCTATAGCGCTTCTACAGTAGGGCCAAATTATCCCGGTGGATCAGTTCCGGTTCGTCCGCATAGCCGAGGATGGCGGCGATTTCCGAACTGGGCTTGCCGACGATGCGGCGCGCCTCATCGGCGCTGTAATTGATCAAGCCTCGGGCGATGTCGCGGCCCGATCGATCGATGCAGCCGACCACCTCGCCGCGCTGGAACTCGCCGATGACCTCGATCACGCCGATCGGCAACAGGCTCTTGCCCTGTTCGGCCAGGGCGTGGGCGGCGCCGGCATCCAGGATAAGGCGGCCGGCAACCTGTAAATGGTCGGCCAGCCATTGCTGGCGAGCGGCCAGGGTGGCCTGCCGGGCCGTCAGTTGGCTGCCGATCGGCTCGCCTTGGGCTAGCCGTTCCAGTACCCGGTCTTCGCGGCCGCTGGCGATGACCGTGTGGGCGCCGCTGCGGGCGGCCCGTTTCGCGGCCAGTACCTTGGTCAACATGCCGCCGGTGCCGATGGCGGAACCGGTAGCGCCGGCCATTGCCTCCAGCTTTGGATCGCCGGCTGTGGCTTCGTGGATCAATTCAGCATCTGGCTGCTGGCGCGGGTCGGCGCTGTACAGACCCGGTTGGTCGGTCAGGATGATGAGCGCGTCGGCCTCGATCAGGTTGGCCACCAGTGCGGCCAGGGTGTCGTTGTCGCCGACCTTGATCTCGTCGGTGGTGACCGTGTCGTTTTCGTTGATGATCGGGATGACCTTGAGGCGGAGCAGTGTGCGCAAGGCGCTGCGGGCGTTCAGGTAGCGTTCACGGTCGGCCAGGTCGGCGTGGGTGAGCAGAATCTGCGCCGTTTTCAGGCTATGGCTGCGGAAACAGCGCTCATAGGCCTCGATGAGACCCATCTGGCCGACGGCGGCGGCGGCCTGCAATTCGTTCAGGGCGGCGGGCCGTTTCGACCAGCCCAGGCGCTGCATCCCCTCGGCGATGGCGCCGCTGGAAACCAGGACCACTTCCTTGCCTTGTTTGACCAAGGCGGCGATCTGGCCCGCCCAGCGCGCCAGGCGGGCGTGATCGAGGCCGCGGCCGTCATTGGTGACCAGGCTGCTGCCGACCTTGACGACAATGCGCCGGGCGAGGGCGATGACAGACTGAGTCATTCTGGTTCGGTGGTGCGTTTCATCTCTTCCAGGTGCTCCTGGATGGCATAGATCAGCGGCTGGCAATTCTCGCCGTTGATGGCGGCGATGGCAAATACCGGACCGGTCCAACCATAGGCCTTGATGAAGGCGTCGACGCGGCTTTTGCGCTCGTTAGCCGGGACCAGGTCGAGCTTGTTGAGCACCAGCCAGCGCGGCTTGCGGTAGAGGTTTTCGTCGTACTTGCGCAGTTCTTCGACGATGGCGCGGGCCTCGCGCACCGGGTCGACATCGGGGTCGAACGGCGCCAGATCGACTAGGTGCAACAGCAGTCGGGTGCGGGCCAGGTGGCGCAGAAACTGGTGACCCAGGCCGTGGCCCTCGGCCGCGCCTTCGATCAGGCCGGGGATGTCGGCGATGACGAAACTGCGCTCGGTATCGACTCGGACCACGCCTAGGCTGGGGTGCAGGGTGGTGAATGGGTAGTCCGCCACCTTCGGCCGGGCGGCCGAGACAGCGCGGATGAAGGTGGACTTGCCGGCATTGGGCATGCCCAGCAGACCGACATCGGCCAATACCTTGAGTTCGAGCCGACACTGGTGTTCTTCGCCAGCCTCGCCGGGGGTGGACTGACGCGGCGCACGGTTGGTGCTGGATTTGAAGTGCAGATTGCCCAGACCACCCTTGCCACCCTTGGCGATCAGGGCGCGCTGACCGTCCTCGGCCAGGTCGGCGATGAGCTCGCCGCTGTCCTCGTCATGAATCACCGTGCCGACTGGCAGCCTCAGGGTCAGGTCGTCGCCGCCCTTGCCGTAGCAATCGGCGCCGCGACCGCCTTCGCCGTTCTGAGCGTGGAAATGGCGGCTGTAACGGTACTCGACCAGGGTATTGATGTTGCGGTCGGCGACCGCCCAGACGCTGCCGCCGCGGCCGCCGTCGCCGCCGTCCGGGCCGCCCATGGGGATGTATTTCTCACGGCGAAAAGAGGCCGCGCCGTTGCCGCCCTTGCCGGCGGTGACTTCGATTCTGGCTTCGTCGATAAATTTCATGGCTGCCCTGGAAACAAAAAAGCCCTATCCGCGGATAGGGCTCTGTTGCTGTTGTGTGTTCTATCAGGCCTGTACCGGGATCACGCTAACCGTGCGGCGCTGTTTGGGGCCCTTGAGGCGGAATTCCACCGTGCCGTCGACCAGCGCGAATAGGGTGTAGTCCTTGCCGACGCCGACATTGAGACCGGGATGAAACTGGGTGCCACGCTGCCGCACCAGGATGTTGCCGGCTGGCACCACCTGACCGCCGTAGCGCTTGACGCCCAGCATTTTTGGCTTGGAATCGCGGCCGTTACGTGAACTGCCGCCTGCTTTCTTGTGTGCCATGGTTCAGTTCTCCAAATCAGGCAGAAATGCCGTCGATGCGGATTTCAGTGTAATTTTGGCGATGGCCCTGGACCTTGTGGTAGTGCTTGCGGCGACGCATCTTGAAGATCATCACCTTGTCGCCACGACCATGGGACAGGACGGTTGCCTTGACGCTGGCGCCGGCCACAACGGGCGCGCCGACCTTGATGTTGTCGCCGTCAGCGATCATCAAGACGTCATCGATAACGATTTCGCTGCCGACTTCGACAGCCAGGCTTTCAACCTTGAGTTTACCGCCGGCAGCAACCTTATATTGCTTGCCGCCAGTACGAATAACCGCGTACATGCTTCACTCCAGACACTTCGGCTATGCAGAGAGCGGCGGATTATAGCCACCCCCGGCCGGAATCGCAAATGAAAAAAAAGGTATAGTTTTGGCTATCCGGTGAAAAGCACCTTTCCATGACCGTTCCCTCAATAAAACGCCGCCTGGCTTGCCTGTTTTACGATGCCCTGTTGCTGGCGGCGGTCCTCTTCCTGGCTGGTTTCCTGGCGGTCGGCTTGCGGCCTGGCGAAGCCGGCGGGTTGCCTATCCTGCTATACCAACTCTATCTGTTCATGGTCGTCGGCCTGTATTTCACCTGGTTCTGGCGCCATGGCGGCCAGACCCTGGCGATGAAGACCTGGCGGATTCAACTGCTGACCACCGCTGACGGCCCGGTGAGTCTGGCTAAGGCCTGGCAGCGGTATGCCCTGGTGGCGCTGACCTTCGGGTTTTGCTTCGTCTGGGTACTATGGGACCGCGACCGCCAGTTCCTGCATGACCGGCTGGCCGGCACCCGCTTGGTCATCAAGGCGCCCTAAAGCGACTCCACCCGCCAGAGCGCGACCAGGGCTGCGCCGCTAAACAGGGTCAGCGGCAATAGCGCGGTGAGGACCGGTGGCCAGTCGTTGAGCAGGCCGATGTGGCCGAATACCCGGTTAAGCAGGTGAAAGCCCAGACCGATCATGATCCCGAGCAGTATCTTGGCGCCCAGCTTGCCACTTCTCGGCTGCTGGTAGGCGAAGGGCAGGGCGAGCAACAGCATCACCGGCGCGGCCAACGGCGCGGCCAGCTTGTTCCAGAGGGCGATTTCATAGCGGGTCGCCTTCTGCCGGTTATTGTTCAAGTAGTTCACATAGGTCCACAGGGTGGTCAGCGCCATCCGGTCCGGGTTCACCATCAGGGCGGAGAGCAGGTCCGGGGTGATGGGCGATTGCCAGAGCGCCAGTGCTTGCCGGTCGATCCGGGTACCCTGAGGGTCGATACGGGTGTCGGTGACGGCCTTCAGTTGCCACGACGATTGGGTCGTCCAATGGGCCGATTCGGCCAACCGGATGCGGCGCAACTGGAAGCGGTCGTCGAATTCATACATGCGCACGCCGACCAGGCTGGCGTCGGGCAGCATCTGGCGGATGTTGATGAAGGTATGGCCATCTTTGGCCCACAGACCGGAGCGGAATTGCTGGGCGACGATGCCCTGGGTGCTGCGCAACTTGATCTGCTGGGCCAGTCGCTCCGCCGGCGGGGCGAGGTATTCGCCCACCGCCAGATTGACCGTGCCCAGTAGCAGGCCGAGCAGGGCCATGTGCCCGGCCAGCCGGCCGACGGCCAGCCCGGAGACGCGCATGACCGTGAACTCGGAGTTCATCGCCAGCCGGACGAGGGCCAAAATGGCCCCGATCAAGGCGGCGATGGGCAGCAGTTCCTGTATCCGTCCCGGCACCTGAAGCAGCACAAACAGGATGGCGCGACCGGCGGTGTAGCCTTGATCGTGGACCTGGTCCAGCTCGCCGATCAAATCGAAGATGCCGAACAACAGCAGCAGGGCGCCCAGGGTCATGGCGAATGAGCCGGCGATCTGGCGGGTCAGGTAGCGAGACAGCAGATTCATCGCGGCCCCCGGCCCAACGGTCGGCCATAACGCCACCAGTATGCCGCGACCAGCGCCGCACAGGCCAGGCCGTGGACCAGAAGCTGGCTGCTCCAGGCGCTCATCAGGCCGTGCGAGACCCAGGTCTGGCTGATGCCCATGACGTTGTTGTAAAGGGTGTAGATCAGCGCCGCCAGGAGGATGTTGAAGGAACGGCCGATGCGCGGGTTGTAGACGCTGAGCGGGATGGCGAACAGGGCCAGGATCAAGGCGCTGACCGGATAACCCAGACGCCAGATCAGTTCCGACTGGTTGCCCAGAGTGGGGTTGCGCACCAGGTCCAGGGTGCCGAGTTCGCGCGGTTGGGCCAGCCTCTGCGCCAGTTGGGCCGGATCGAGCCGGAAGCCGTAATGGCTGAATTCCATGACCCGGTAGTTGGCGTTGCCGGGCGTGCCCTCATAGCGACGGCCCTGTTGCAAGACCAGAAAATGGTCGCCGTTGGGCATGGCCTGAACCTTACCCTGGCTGGCGACGACGATGCCGGTGCGGCCGTTCTGCTCGGACTGGATGAAGATATTACCGATGCTTGGGTTGCCCTCCTTGACGTCCTCGACGAAGTAGACCCGCTTGCCCTGGTTGGTCTCGGCGAACACGCCGGGGGTGAGCCTGGTGTCTTCCTGCTTCTGTTGGGATAGATACGATTCGAAATCAGCTTTTTGCCTGGATATCCAGGGAATGATCGCCAGACTGAGGCCGGCGATAATCAAGACAATGGGCGCGGCCAGGCGCAGAATTGGCCGCACCCAGGCGCTGGGCGGCAGCCCGGCCCCGAACCAGATCACCATCTCGCTGTCCTGCCAGTAGCGGGCGAGGGTCAAGAGCGCCCCGGCGAACAGTGCCAGCGACAGCAGGATGGGCAGCAGGCGGAGATAACCGAAGCCGATGAATGGGATGACCGCTGCGACTTCGAATTCGCCCAAGGCGGCGGCGCCCAGGATGCGCACCGACAGGGTGACCAGCAGGATGGCGGACAATACGCCCAGGGCGATACCGGCGGTGGCCGTTATTTCCTTCAGCAGGGCTCGCTGGTAGAGACGCATGTTTTGACTTTTGCCTGCCGCGCTGGAAAGATTAACCAACCGAAGCGAGTCGCCATACAGCCCGGCGAGTCGCTCGCTGCCTCTCAGAAATCATTCAGGAGTTTGCCGTGGAATTTAGCATAAAAAGCACTAGCCCAGATAAGCACAAGACCGCCTGCGCGGTGGCGGGCGTCTACCAACAACGCAAGCTGACCCCGGCCGCCAGGGCGCTGGACCAGGCCGCGGGCGGAGTCCTGAGCAAGTTGCTTAGACGTGGCGACTGCGACGGCAAGGCCGGCTCGACCTTGCTGGTCCAGGCGCCGGCCGGCCTGCACTGCGAGCGGATATTGCTGGTCGGTCTGGGCAAGGAAAATGAGGTCGCCGATAAGGACTACCGTGATGCCGTGCGCGCCGCAGTCAAGGCGGTTAGCGGCACCGGCGCCAGCGAAGCCAGCAGCTATCTGGCCGAGGTCAAGGTCGGCCAGCGCGGCCTGGACTGGAAAATAGAGCAGGCCGTCATGGCGGCCGGCGAGACGCTATATCGTTTTGATGAATTGAAAAGCGAAAAAGACGACGCCAAGCCAGCCTTGCGCAAGGTGACCCTGATGGTTACGGCCGGCGAGACCAGGACCGCCGAGGCGGCGAGCGCCCGCAGTCAGGCTATCGTCAAGGCCATGAACCTGGCCAAGGACCTTGGCAACCTGCCCGGCAATATCTGCACGCCGACCTATCTGGCCGACCAGGCCAGGGCCGTGGCCAAGGCTAGCGGACTGAAGATTCAGGTGCTGGAACAGAAGGACATCGAGAAACTGGGCATGGGTTCTTTCCTGTCGGTGGCCAAGGGTTCCGAGCAGCCACCCAAGTTCATCGTCATGCAGTACCACGGCGGCGCCAAGGGCGCGAAACCCGTGGTCCTGGTCGGCAAGGGCATCACCTTCGATTCCGGCGGCATCTCGCTCAAGCCTGGCGCCGAGATGGACGAGATGAAGTACGACATGTGCGGCGCCGCCTCGGTACTCGGTTCCATGCAAGCGCTTGCTGAACTCGGACTGGCCCTGAACGTGGTCGGCCTCATCCCGACTTGCGAGAACCTGCCCTCCGGTCGCGCCAACAAGCCGGGCGACATCGTCACCTCTATGTCCGGCCAGACCATAGAGGTGCTCAATACCGACGCCGAAGGCCGCCTGATACTGTGCGATGCGCTGACCTACGCCGAGCGCTTCGACCCCGTCGCGGTGGTCGATGTCGCCACCCTGACCGGCGCCTGCGTGATAGCCCTCGGGCATGTGGTGTCCGGCCTGCTGGCCAACGACGACGCACTGGCGCGGGAACTGTTGCAGGCTGGCGAGGCCTCCGGCGACCGTTGCTGGCAGTTGCCCCTACTGGACGACTATCAGGAACAACTCAAGAGCAACTTCGCCGACATGGCCAACATCGGCGGCCGCCCAGCCGGCACGATCACCGCCTCGGCCTTCCTGTCGCGCTTCGCCAAGAAGTACAAATGGGCCCACCTGGACATCGCCGGCACGGCCTGGAAGTCGGGCAAGGGAAAGGGCGGCACTGGCCGACCGGTGCCCCTGCTGGTGCACTTCCTGGCCGGGCGCAGCCAAGGCTCATGAGCCTTGGCAAAGGCGTAACAAAATTACGCTGTCCAGTCGCATCTCATCGGTCACGCATTCCAAGGTGAGTTGAGCGCGGTCATCCGGTCGCGTATAATCCGGGCCAGTATTTCAGCGGGATGGGCGAGAGTCCGTCCCGCTTGTCACGTCTATAGCAGGAGTTATCTTGGTTCCCTTCGCGCCCGCGATCCTTGCCCTTGCCGACGGCTCCATCTTCCGCGGTTATTCCATCGGCGCCGAGGGTGCCAGCGTCGGCGAGGTGGTGTTCAATACCGCCATGACCGGCTATCAGGAAATCATTACTGATCCGTCTTATTGCCGGCAGATCGTCACCCTGACTTATCCCCACATCGGCAACGTCGGTGCCAATCCCGAGGATGACGAGTCGGGGCGGATACACGCCGCCGGTCTGGTTATCCGCGACCTGCCGCTGATGGCCAGCAATTTCCGCATGACCAGGACCCTGCCCGACTATCTCAGGGAGCACAACGTGGTCGCCATCGCCGGCATCGATACCCGCCGGCTGACCCGGCTGTTGCGCGAGAAGGGCGCCCAGAACGGTTGCATCATGGCCGGAACCATCGATGAGGCCGAGGCGCTGCGCCTGGCCCGAGCCTGTCCCAGCATGGCCGGCCAGGACTTGGCTCAAGTGGTCACCTGCGCCGAGAAGCACGAGTGGGGCGAGGGCGAGTGGGCGTTGGCCAAGGGTTTCAGTCAGCCGACCGCACAACCCTACCGCGTGGTCGCCTACGACTTCGGCGTCAAGCGCAACATTTTGCGGATGCTCGCCAGTCGCGGTTGCCGAGTCACCGTGGTGCCGGCCACAACCCCGGCCGTCGAGGTCCTGGCCATGCAGCCGGATGGGGTCTTCCTGTCCAACGGCCCCGGCGACCCGGAGCCGTGCGCTTACGCCATCCGGGCCATCCAGGCGATCCTGGCGGCCCGGGTGCCCACCTACGGCATCTGCCTCGGCCACCAATTGCTCGGCCTGGCCTCCGGCGCCCGGACGGTGAAGATGAAGTTCGGTCACCACGGCGCCAACCACCCGGTCCAGGACCTGGACAGCAAACGGGTGGCGATCACCAGCCAGAACCACGGCTTCGCGGTCGATGCGGCGACCTTGCCGGCCACCCTGCGCGCCACCCATGTCTCGTTATTCGACGGCAGCTTGCAGGGCATCACCCGCACCGATTGCCCGGCATTCGGTTTTCAGGGCCATCCGGAGGCCAGTCCAGGGCCGCATGACATCGGTTATCTGTTCGACCGCTTCGTCGCCATGATGAAGGAGCGCAAGAATGCCCCGGAGAGCAAATAATGCCTAGGCGTACCGATCTGAATTCCATCCTTATCATCGGCGCCGGTCCGATCGTCATCGGTCAGGCTTGCGAGTTCGACTACTCCGGCGCCCAGGCCTGCAAGGCCCTGCGCGAGGAGGGCTATCGGGTCATCCTGGTGAACTCCAACCCGGCCACCATCATGACCGACCCGGAGATGGCCGACGCCACCTACATCGAGCCGATCAACTGGCAGACGCTGGAAAAGATCATCGAGAAGGAACGGCCCGACGCCGTGCTACCGACCATGGGCGGCCAGACCGCGTTGAACTGCGCGCTCGACCTGGCCCGCCATGGCGTGCTGGAGAAATACGGGGTCGAGCTGATCGGCGCCAAGAAAGAGGCCATTGATATGGCCGAGGATCGCCAGTTGTTCAAGCAGGCGATGACCCGGATCGGTCTCGGCTCGGCCCGCTCCGGCATCGCCCACTCCATGGAGGAGGCGCAGCAGGTGCAGGGCGCCATCGGCTTCCCGGCGATCATCCGGCCGTCCTTTACGATGGGCGGCTCGGGCGGCGGCATCGCCTACAACCAGGAGGAATTCATCGAGATTTGCAAGCGCGGCCTAGAGGCCTCGCCGACCCGCGAGTTGCTGATCGAGGAATCACTGCTCGGCTGGAAGGAATATGAGATGGAGGCGGTTCGCGACCAGGCGGACAACTGCATCATCGTCTGTTCGATCGAGAACCTTGACCCGATGGGCGTGCATACCGGCGACTCGATCACCGTGGCCCCGGCCCAGACCTTGACCGACAAGGAATACCAGATCATGCGCGACGCCAGCATTGCGGTGCTGCGCGAGATCGGCGTCGATACCGGCGGCTCCAACGTCCAGTTTGCGGTCAATCCGGATGATGGCCGGATGATCGTCATCGAGATGAACCCGCGGGTGTCGCGTTCCTCCGCGCTGGCCTCCAAGGCGACCGGTTTCCCGATCGCCAAGATCGCCGCCAAGCTGGCGGTCGGCTATACCCTGGACGAATTGCGCAACGACATCACTGGCGGCGCCACCCCGGCCTCGTTCGAGCCGACCATCGACTACGTGGTGACCAAGATTCCGCGCTTCGCGTTCGAGAAATTTCCCCAGGCCAACGACCGCCTGACCACCCAGATGAAGTCGGTGGGCGAGGTCATGGCCATCGGCCGCACCTTCCAGGAATCGTTGCAAAAGGCCTTGCGCGGCCTGGAGACCGGCGCCGACGGCCTGGACGAAAAGTCCGCCGACAAGGCCGAGATCATCGGCGAGATCGGCAACCCCGGCGCCGAGCGGCTGTTCTACGTCGCCGATGGTTTCCGGATTGGTCTGACCTTGGCAGAGGTATTCGGAATCTGCAAGATCGACCCCTGGTTCCTGGCCCAGATTCAGGACCTAGTACGCCAGGAAAACGCGCTGCGCGGCCGCGCTCTGGCGAGCTTGGCCAAGGATGAGTTGTTTGCCCTCAAGCGTAACGGCTTCTCCGACCGCCGTCTGGCGGCGTTGCTGGGCGACGATCAACATGCCGTGCGGGCGCGCCGCTGGGAGCTGGCCATCCACCCGGTTTATAAGCGGGTCGATACCTGCGCCGCCGAGTTCGCCACCGCCACTGCCTACCTGTATTCCAGCTATGAAGAGGAATGCGAGGCCCAGCCCACCCGGCGCCGGAAGATCATGGTGCTGGGCGGCGGCCCGAACCGGATAGGCCAGGGCATCGAGTTCGACTACTGCTGCGTCCATGCCGCCCAGGCCTGCCGTGAAGACGGCTATGAAACCATCATGGTCAACTGCAATCCGGAGACCGTGTCCACCGACTATGACACCTCCGACCGCCTCTACTTCGAGCCGTTGACCCTGGAGGACGTGCTGGAGATCGTCCGCATCGAGCGACCCGAGGGCGTCATCGTCCAGTATGGCGGTCAGACGCCGCTCAAGCTGGCGCGCGACCTGGAAAAGAACGGCGTGCCCATTATCGGCACCAGCCCGGACATGATCGACGCCGCCGAGGACCGCGAGCGCTTCCAGAAGGTATTGCAAGAGTTGGGCCTGTTGCAGCCGCCCAACCGCACTGCGCGCACCGAGGCCGATGCCATCCGCCTGGCCGCCGAGATCGGTTATCCATTGGTCGTCCGGCCGTCCTACGTGCTGGGCGGCCGGGCCATGGAGATCGTCCATGAAGAGGCCGACCTGCAACGCTACATGCGCGAGGCGGTCAAGGTCTCCAACGACTCGCCGGTGTTGCTCGACCGCTTCCTCAACGATGCCATTGAGGTCGATGTCGACGCCCTGTCCGATGGCAAGGAGGTGTTGATCGGCGGCATCATGGAACACATCGAGCAGGCCGGCGTGCATTCCGGCGACTCGGCCTGCTCATTGCCGCCCTACAGCCTGTCCAAGGCGTTGCAGGACGAGATGCGGCGGCAGACCGTGGCGATGGCCAGGGCGCTCAATGTGGTCGGCCTGATGAACGTTCAGTTCGCCATCAAGGGCGACGATGTCTATGTACTGGAGGTGAACCCACGCGCCTCGCGTACCGTGCCATTCGTATCCAAGGCCAGCGGCCGGCCGCTGGCCAAGATTGCGGCGCGCTGCATGACCGGGCGTTCGCTCAAGGAGCAGGGTGCCGAGCACGAGGTCGTCCCGCCCTATTACGCGGTCAAGGAAGCCGTATTCCCGTTCCGCAAGTTTCCCGGCGTGGACCCTCAACTCGGCCCGGAAATGAAGTCCACCGGCGAGGTCATGGGCGTCGCCGAGACCTTCGGTGAGGCCTTCCTCAAGGCCCAATACGCCGCCAGCGTCAAGTTGCCGAAACGCGGCACGGCCTTCATCTCGGTGCGCAATCACGAGCACCCGGACGTGGCTCAGATCGCCCGATACCTCAACGACCTGGGCTTCAAGATGATCGCCACCAAGGGTACGGCTGCCAGCATCGAGGCCGCCGGCTTGCCGGTCACGCGGGTCAACAAGGTGGCCGAGGGCCGGCCCCACATCGTCGACATGATTAAAAACCATGAGGTACAGTTCATCGTCAACGTGGTCGAGGATAAGCGGGCGATCAAGGATTCCGCCTCCATCCGAACCGCCGCGCTGGCCCACAATGTCACCTACTACACCACGTTGGCCGGCGCCGAGGCCGCGTGCCTGGGCATGAAGGACCGGGGCGACATCACTGTTCACGATTTGCAGAGCCTGCACCAGCGTTCGCGCTGAGCCGGCGGAGGATGTGATATGCACAAAGTACCATTGACCGTTATCGGCGCGGAGCTGCTCAGGAGCGAGCTGCAACGCCTGAAATCGGTGGAGCGGCCGGGTGTCATTGCCGCCATCGCCGAGGCCCGTTCCCACGGTGATCTGTCGGAAAACGCCGAATACGACGCCGCCAAGGAAAAGCAGGGCTTCGTTGAGGGCCGCATCAAGGATCTCGAAGGCAAGCTGGCCAACGCCCAGATCATCGACCCCCGTCACCTCGACGCCGAGGGCCGGGTGGTGTTTGGCGCCACCGTCGAACTGGTCGATGCCGAGACCGGCGACGAGGTGAAGTATCAGATCGTCGGTAACGACGAGGCCGACATTAAGGCCGGTAAAATATCGGTGTCCTCGCCCATCGCCCGCGCCCTGATCGGCAAGTATGCCGGCGACGTCGCCGACGTAAATGCGCCGGGCGGCCTGCGCCACTATGAAATTATCGAGGTGCACTACATCTGATGCGGAACCTTCCCGATCTCATCGCCGCCTGGTCAGTCGCCCTCTGGGTGGGCGGCCTCTGGGCCATTGGCTATTTGGCCGCGCCGGTCCTGTTCTACCAACTGGACGACAGGATGCTGGCCGGCCGGCTGGCGGGCCATATGTTCACCTGGATCGCCCTGTTCGGCATCGCGGTCGCCATCGGGCTGCTGGTTTTCAGATTATCCCGGTTCGGCGGCCAGGCATTCAAACAGGGTTTTTTCTGGATCGTGCTGGTCATGCTGCTGCTGACCCTGGCCCAGCACTTCGGTATTCAGCCCATCCTGCAACAACTGAAGGACCAGGCCATGCCCCAGGATGTCATGCAGAGCCTGTTCAAGGACCGTTTCGCGGCCTGGCACGGCGTCTCCAGCGTGGTCTATTTGATCGAATCGCTGCTCGGCCTGGCCCTGGTGGCCAAGCAGGGCTTAAGGTAATACCAGACGCGGCGCCTCGGCCGGTTTATAGATCAGCAGCAGCTTGCCGATATGCTGCACCGGGGCGCAATCCAGTCGCTCGCAAATCGCCGCCAGCCAGGCCTCGCGTTCATCCCGGTGGTCGTTCTGCACACGAACCTTGATCAGTTCATGAGCGGCCAGACCGCGCGCGGTCTCCTTCAACACCGCCTCGGTCAGCCCGGCATTGCCGATCATCACCACCGGCTTGAGACTATGGGCCTGAGCCTTGAGAAATTTGCGCTGTTGCGGCGTTAGATCGAGCATGTAACCCTCCAAAGCGCGCGATATTACATGAAAAGACAAGCCAAAACCCACGCCTGGCATCACCAGCACGTCAACGATTTCTACGTGAAACAGGCCAACGAACAGGGTTGGCGGTCACGCGCCGCGTTCAAGCTGATGGAGATCGACGACAAGGACCGCTTGCTCAAGCCGGGCATGACGGTGGTTGACCTGGGCTGCGCGCCGGGCGGTTGGTGCCAGGTGGCGGCGGAGCGGATGAAGGGCCAGGGCCGTATCGTCGGCATTGACCTGCTGGAATGCGTGGGCATTAACCACGTCACCTTCATCCAGGGCGATTTCACCGAGGATGCCGTCTTGGCTGAACTCGATGGGGCGGTTGGCGGACACAAGCTGGACCTTGTGCTTTCCGATATGGCCCCCAATATAAGCGGCGTGGATTCCGCCGACCAGGCAAAAAGCTATTATCTGGCCGAGTTGGCGCTGGATTTTGCCCGGCAGCGCCTGAGACCGGAAGGCGCTTTCCTGGTAAAGGTCTTTCAGGGTGTGGGCTTTGAGGATTATGTCCAGGCGCTGCGCCAAGTATTTATCAAGTCGGCGGTGCGCAAGCCCAAGGCCTCGCGGGATCGCAGCCGGGAGGTATACCTGCTCGGCAAGGGCCTGAAGATTGCCTGAACGGCCGGTTTGGGATAGGGTCCGAACATTAGATTGCGCGGTTACGTATTTAAGGAATCGAAGTGAACAGCTTAGTAAAGAATATTGCTATTTGGTTGGTCATCGCCCTCATCCTGATGACGGTGTTCAACCAGTTCGGTCAGCATCAGACTGCCCAGAGTCAGGTGGACTATTCCCAGTTCCTGGATGCGGTGAAACAGGGCCAGGTGACCAAGGTCTCCATCGAGGGCCATATACTGCGCGGTGTTCATGCCGATGGCAGTCGTTTCTCTACCTATGCGCCGTCTGACCCGTGGCTGGTGTCCGACCTGCTCAAGGCCGGCGTGACGATACAGGCCAAGCCGGAAGAAGAGCCGTCCATGTGGATGAACATCTTCGTCTCCTGGTTCCCCATGCTGTTGCTGATCGGCGTCTGGGTGTTCTTCATGCGCCAGATGCAGGGCGGCGGCAAGGGCGGCGCCTTTTCCTTTGGCAAGAGCAAGGCGCGTCTCCTGGACGAAAACACCAACACGGTCACCTTCGCCGATGTGGCCGGCTGTGACGAGGCCAAGGAAGAGGTGAGCGAGCTGGTCGAATTTCTACGCGACCCATCCAAGTTTCAGAAGCTGGGCGGACGCATTCCGCGCGGCGTGCTGATGGTCGGGTCGCCCGGTACCGGCAAGACGTTGCTGGCCAAGGCCATCGCCGGCGAGGCCAAGGTGCCGTTCTTCAGCATCTCCGGCTCAGACTTTGTCGAGATGTTCGTCGGCGTCGGCGCAGCGAGGGTGCGCGACATGTTCGAGCAGGCCAAGAAAAATGCGCCCTGCATCATCTTCATCGACGAAATCGACGCGGTCGGTCGCCAGCGCGGCGCCGGTATGGGCGGTGGCAACGACGAGCGGGAACAGACCCTGAACCAGTTGCTGGTCGAGATGGACGGCTTCGAGGGCAATGTTGGGGTCATCGTCATCGCCGCCACCAACCGCCCCGATGTGCTCGACCCGGCACTGATGCGGCCGGGCCGCTTCGACCGCCAAGTGGTCGTGCCGCTGCCCGACATTCGCGGTCGCGAGCAGATACTCCTGGTCCATATGCGCAAGGTGCCGATGGGTACCGACGTCAAGGCCGACATCATCGCCCGTGGCACGCCTGGTTTCTCGGGCGCCGACCTGGCTAATCTGGTCAACGAGGCCGCGCTGTTTGCCGCCCGCTCCAACAAACGGGTAGTTGATATGGACGATTTCGAGCGGGCCAAGGACAAGATCATCATGGGTGCCGAACGCCGCTCCATGGTGATGCCCGAGGAAGAACGTCGCAACACCGCCTATCACGAGTCCGGCCATGCTGTGCTCGCCCGCTCCCTGCCCAAGACCGACCCGGTGCACAAGGTCACCATCATCCCGCGTGGCCGCGCCCTTGGCGTGACCATGCAGTTGCCCGAAGAGGATCGCTATAGCCAGGACAAGGAACGCCTGCTCTCGACCATCTGCGTGTTGTTTGGCGGCCGGATCGCCGAAGAGGTGTTCATGCACCAGATGACCACCGGCGCCTCCAACGACTTCCAGCGCGCCACCGATTTAGCCCGGCGGATGGTGACCCAATGGGGCATGTCCGACAGCCTGGGTATCATGGTCTACGGCGAGGAGGAAGGTGAAATCTTCCTGGGTCGTTCCGTCACCACCCACAAGAGCGTCTCCGAAACAACCCTGCAAAAGGTCGATGCCGAGGTGCGCCGGATCATCGACGAGCAGTACGGCCGCGCCCGCAAGATCATCGAGGATAACCGCGACAAGATTGAGGCGATGACCCATGCCCTGCTGGAATGGGAAACCATCGACGCCGATCAGATCGCCGACATCATGGCCGGCAATGCACCGCGTCCGCCCAAGCCATCCTCGCAGCCACCGGTCCGCCCCAGCGGCGGCGATGCGCCCAGCGCACCGGCTGCGCCTACTGCGACGCCAGCGAAAGAGGCCTAAAACCAGTGATGGAGTGATGAGTGACGGGTGACAAAACCCACGCTCGTCACGCCTTTTCGTCACTTTGTCACCATGTCACTTTGTCACCTGCCTGATCGCCCATTGGTCATGGGCATCGTCAACGTCACCCCGGATTCCTTTTCCGACGGCGGCCGTTTCATCGAATCCCGATCCGCGATCGCCCACGCCCGCAGGCTGGTCGAAGAGGGCGCCGACATCCTCGATATCGGCGGCGAGTCGACCCGCCCCGGCGCGCAGCCGGTTTCCGAGCAGGAAGAGATGGACCGGCTCATGCCGGTGCTGGAGGGGGTGCGCGGGCTGGGCGTGGCGGTTTCGGTCGATACCATGAAACCAGCGGTTATGCGCGTCGCCATCGAGGCCGGGGCGGCGATGATCAACGACGTCTACGCCTTTCGCACGCCGGGCGCCTGGGCGGCCGTCAGGGACAGCGATTGCGCCCTCTGCGTCATGCACATGCTGGGCGAGCCGCGCACCATGCAGGAGGCTCCGCGCTATGACGACGTGGTGGCCGAGGTCGAAGCGTTCCTGGCCGGGCGGATCGTCGCAGCCGAAGCAAACGGCATCGCCCGCAGTCGCTTGTTGGTCGATCCGGGTTTCGGCTTCGGCAAGACCCTCAATCATAATATCGCCCTGATACGCGCCTTGCCCCGGCTGGCGCGGTTGGCGCCGGCGGTGGTCGGGGTATCGAGAAAACGGATGATCGGCGCGCTGACCGGTCGGGACATCGCCGATCGCCTGGCCGGCAGCCTGGCGGCGGCGATCAGGGCAGTGGAAAATGGCGCCGCCGTGGTCCGGGTCCACGATGTGGCGGCGACAGTGGATGTATTGAAGGTATGGGAGGCGACTAAATGAGCAGAAGATATTTTGGCACCGACGGCGTGCGCGGCAAGGTGGGCGAGACGCCCATCACCCCGGATTTCGCCATGCGCCTGGGCTATGCGGCCGGCAAGGTGCTGGTCGCCGCCGAGCACGAATCCTTGCACAGCGAGCGGCCGGCGGTGTTGATCGGCAAGGACACCCGGGTATCCGGCTACATGCTCGAATCGGCGCTCGAAGCCGGCCTGACGGCGGCCGGCGTTGATGTCCGCCTGACCGGGCCGTTGCCGACCCCCGGCATTGCCTACCTGACCCGCGCCTTGCGCCTGCAAGCCGGCGTGGTCATCTCCGCCTCGCACAATCCCTACGACGACAACGGCATCAAGTTTTTCTCCGCCGCCGGCGCCAAACTGCCGGACGAGATCGAGCTGGCCATCGAGACCGCCCTCGACCAGCCGATGCGGACCGCACCCTCCAAGGGCCTGGGCAAGGTCAAGCGGATCGACGATGCGGCCGGCCGCTACATCGAGTTCTGCAAGAGCACCTTTCCCAACGACATGGACCTGCGCGGCCTCAAGCTGGTGGTCGATTGCGCCAACGGCGCCGACTATTACGTCGCCCCGCACGTCTTTCACGAGTTGGGCGCCGACGTCATCGCCATCAGCGATCAGCCGGACGGCTTCAACATCAACCACGCCTGCGGTGCGACCCATCCGGAAACGCTGGCCAGTGCAGTGCGCAAGCATGAGGCCGACATCGGCATCGCCCTGGATGGCGACGGCGACCGGCTGATTATGGCTGACGCCAGCGGCCAGATCGCCGACGGCGACCGCCTGATCTACGCCATCGCCCGCCATCGCCAAGAAACCGGCCAGCTCAAGGGCGGCGTGGTGGGCACCCTGATGACCAATCTCGGCGCCGAGATTGCCTTGCGCGCATTGGGCTGCGACTTCCGGCGCGCCAGGGTAGGCGACCGCTACGTGCTGGAGATGCTCAACGAACACGGTTGGCAAGTAGGCGGCGAGACCTCCGGCCACATCCTCTGTCTGGATAAACACACCACCGGCGACGGCATCGTCTCGGCGCTTCAGGTCCTGGCTGCACTGCGCCGCTCCGGCCGCAACCTGGCCGACATCATCCGCGACTGCCCGGTGTTTCCGCAGGTGCTGATTAACGTGCGCCTGACCAATGGTTTCAAGCTGAACGGCCAGCCGGAGATTGCCCGCGCGGTGGCTGAAGTGGAAACAGAACTCGGCGATAGCGGCAGGGTCGTGCTGCGCGCCTCCGGCACCGAACCCTTGATCCGGGTGATGGTGGAAGGTCGCGACGCGGCCCAGGTCAACCGTTGCGCCGAGCAGATCGCCGAAGCGGTCAGGGTGGCGGCGGCCGAATGAGGCCGGTTATATACCCGCCCCGGTCATTCTTTGCCGCAGGGCGGCGGCCAACTCCGGCTGGTATTGGGCGATGATCGGCAGCAGCGGATAGACGGTCGCCGCGTGGCCCCGGTTGAGCTGGCGGATCGAGGCCTCGTAGTAGTTCTGGGCGGCTTCATAGTGGCGGCCGACCGCCATCTGCACATTGCCGAGTTCGCCCCAGGCGTCGGCATCGCCCGGATTGGCGTCGAGGTACGTTTCATACAGGCGGATCGCCAGACCAAACTCAAGGTTGCGCGCGGCGATGCGGGCGGCGACGTTCGGCAGCAACTCCGGCGCGCCGGTACGGGCGACATCTGTTGCCCCTGTCGATTGGGCCGCTACGGCCGGTGTTGCCGGCGCGGCGGCTTGGGCTGCGGTTGGCGCGGCCTGAGCGGCCTTGGCCACGATGGCCGGCTTGGTTGCCGGTGCGGCCTCATTGCCGCCGGACAAGGGCGCCTGGATTCGTTTCGCGTCGACTGCGGCGGCGCCCTGGCCGGTTCCGGCCTTTTGTCCCTGGCGCTCGGGGGCGGTGTGTACGGCGATCTTGTCGGCCGCCTGCGAACCGATCCGGGCTATCTTTTCACCGCCCTGGTCGACATAGCGCTTCAGGCCCAAGGCGGGGCCGAAATAGAGTAGCGCGGCGGTCACGATCAGCAGCGTCAACAACCAGATGGGGGTGGCAAAGCCGGCGTTGCGCTTGGCCAGCGTGCTCATCCTCGAAACGGACTCGTCGAGTTTGGCATCGGTATTGCGGGTTTCTGTCTGATCCATGAGTCGAACTCCTGTTCCCAAGTGTGGTTTATTGTCATTAGCCCGAATTACAGCACATAACGGGCCAGGTCTTCGCTTTGCGCCAACTCGCCGAGGCGGCTTTCCACGTAGGCGGCGTCGATGCTCACTGTTTCGCCCGACCGCTGCTCGGCATCGAAGGATAGCTCGTCGAGCAACCGTTCCATGACCGTATACAACCGGCGGGCGCCGATGTTCTCGGTCCGCTCGTTGACCTGGAAGGCGATCTCGGCCAGGCGGCGGACGGCGCCATCGGAGAATTCCAGCGTGACGCCCTCGGTCTCCAACAGGGCCTGGTACTGACGGGTCAGGCAGGCGTCGGTGCGGGTCAGTATGTGCTCGAAGTCGGCCACCGACAGGCTGGAGAGTTCCACCCGGATCGGGAACCGGCCTTGCAGTTCCGGTATCAGGTCGGATGGTTTAGCCAGGTGGAAGGCGCCGCTGGCGATAAACAGTATGTGGTCGGTGCGGATCATGCCGTACTTGGTCGAGACGGTGGCGCCCTCGACCAGCGGCAGCAGGTCGCGCTGCACGCCCTGGCGCGATACGTCGGCGCCCTGGGTCTCGGAGCGGCTGGCGATCTTGTCGATCTCATCGAGAAAGACGATGCCGTTCTGTTCGACGTTTTGCACGGCGGAAAGCTTCACGTCCTCCTCGTTGACCAGCTTGCCGGCCTCTTCGTCGGTGAGCAGTTTCATGGCCTCGGCGATCTTCAGCTTGCGGGTCTTGGTGCGCTTCTGGCCCAGGTTCTGGAACATGCCCTGGAGCTGGCTGGAGAGTTCTTCCATGCCGGGCGGGGCGAATATTTCCATGGCCGCAGCAGGCAGGGCGATGTCCAGCTCGATCTCCTTGTCGTCCAATTGGCCTTCGCGCAACTGCTTGCGGAAGCGCTGCCGGGTGGCGGACTCCTCGTGCGGCTTGTCGTCGCTCCAGGTCTCGCGGGCCGGCGGCAGCAGTGCGTCGAGCACTCGCTCCTCGGCGGCCGCCTCGGCGCGAGGGCCGACCGTGCGCATGGCCCCTTCCCGGGCCTGTTTGACCGCGATCTCGATCAGGTCTCGGATGATGCCGTCGACGTCCTTGCCGACATAGCCGACCTCGGTGAACTTGGTGGCTTCGACCTTGATGAACGGGGCGTTGGCGATGCGCGCCAGACGCCGGGCGATTTCGGTCTTGCCGACCCCGGTCGGGCCGATCATGAGTATGTTTTTCGGTGTGATTTCCTGGCGCAGACCGTCGGCCACCCGCATCCGCCGCCAGCGGTTTCTCAGGGCGATGGCGCAGGCGCGCTTGGCATCGGTCTGGCCGACGATGTTCTTGTCCAGTTCGTGGACGATCTCACGGGGTGTCATTTGGCTCATGGGATAACAGTTTTGCAATAGGAACGGCGGCAGCGAATGCTACTTTAGCATCAGGCCAGCCAGCCCCCAAACCCCGAAGCCGGCCACGGTCAGGCCGGCGATCAGTTTCACGGTCCGGTCGGCGGTTAGTCGGCGCAGACTTTCCGCCGCCCAGCCCATGGCCAGCAGGTTAGGCAAGGTGCCGAGGCCGAAGACCAGCATCAACAGGGCGCCGGAGGCGGCCCGGCCGCTGGCCAGGGCGGTGATCAGGACGCTGTAGACCAGACCGCAGGGCAGCCAGCCCCAGACCGCGCCGGCGACCAGCGCGCCGGGAAAGTCGCGGATCGGCAACAGCCGGCCGAACAGCGGTTGCAGCCGGCGCCACAGGCCGCCGCCGGCCCGCTCCAGCCAGAGCACGGCCCGGCTCAGCCCGGCCAGGTACAGACCCATCAGGATCAGGACGATCTGGGCCAGGACATAGAGCGTTTTCTGAATGGGCAGCAGGGCGTCGGACAGAAATGCGGCCGAGCCGATCAGGCCGGCCAGCGCCCCGGCCAGTGAGTAGCTGGCGATGCGGCCCAGGTTGTAGCCGAGATGAAAACCGAGCGGTTGCTTGCGGCCGCCCTGGAGTGACATCGCGGCGACGATGCCGCCGCACATGCCGACACAATGGGCGCCGCCCAACAGGCCGGCCAGGAAAACGGTCAGCAGGCTGATTTCAGGCAAGGTTCGATGGCGCTGCGCTGGCGACAAACATGGCGCGGTAGGCGGCGTAGGTGGAGGTCATCACCCAGGGCAGCAGGACCAGCAGGCCGAGGCCGAATGGAATCAACATGGCGACGACGGCGACCAGGCCGAGCCACAGGCTGTAGATGAAGATGGGCCGCCAGTTGACGATGCAGGTCCACAGGCTCCACCACAGCGCATTGCCGGCGGCGAAGCCGTCGAACAGCGCCAGGGCCGGGGCGAACCAGGTAGCCATAATCAGCGGTGTCATCAGCAGTAGGCCGGTGAGCATGGCGGGCAAGGCCTGGCCCATAATCATTTGGGCCTGTTCCGGGGTGACGTCCTTGGGGTTCTGGGCCAACTGGGCCATTTGCTCGAAGCTCTCGCCGCCCATCTGGCGCATGACGGTATCGACGAGCAGGATGCCGGCCAGGTAGACCACGCCCATGATAATCAACCTGACCCGCGTGTCGGGCCGGAAGCCGGCGCCCAGATGCAGGTAGCTGATCGGCTGGCCCGCTTCTGCGGCCTTGCTGGCCGACATATAAGCGGCAACCAGAAAGGGCGACAGCAACTCGACGATATAACCGCCGACCTTGGGCACCATGCCGATGCCGGTCAGGGCCAGGAAGACCAAGGCGGTCATGCCCATCCAGGGGACGGGCGCCAGGCGGAACCAGGCCCAGCCGGTCTTCATCCAGGTGATGCCCTGGTTGGCGGCCGGGCGGGCGACGGTGATGGGGGCGCTCATATAAGGAAGTATCTCTGGAATTCGGGTTTTGTCGTTCCCGCGCAGGCGGGAACCCGGTTACGGCTGGATGCCCGCCTGCGCGGGCATGACTGATTGTTTAGAGGCGCCGGTCAACAACAGGCATGGTCAGAATTCCTTGATCATCCACATGGGGACGACAAAGTTGGGCGACAGGTCATTGTGGCGCGCCATCTGGCCGTTCGGCGAGGGCACCAGATAATACGGTTTGCCGATCCGTGGGGTGACCTTGACCATGTATAGTCGGCCCCTGACCCGGTATTCCTCGATCTTGTCCCGGCCGCGATGGCTGATGGTGATCTGAGGTTCCATGTCGGCATCGGCGACGCCGGGCGGCGGCGCGATCTCGGGTGCTGGTTCCGTTTTGGGCGGCGCTGGCGTTTGCTCGGCTATGGCCGGCATGGCCAGCAACAGTGCGGTCAAGATCAGAAATCGGGTGCGCATGATGGTCTTCCAAATGGTTGGACGAATTCTAGCAGAAGGTCGCCGGGTCAGAGACTGAGTAGGATTTCCTGCTCCTGGACACTGGGCGTGAAGCAACTGGTCTCGTAGTGACAGAAGATGGCCTCGACCACCCGGTCTGGGTCGTCGATCACCTCGATCAGGTCCAGGTCCTCCGGGTTAATCATGCCATCCTTGACCATGGCGTTCTTGAGCCAGTCGACAAGACCGTTCCAATAGGCGCTTTGCACCAGGATGATGGGGATGCGGCGGGTCTTGCCGGTTTGCACCAGGGTCAGCACCTCCATCAGCTCGTCCAGGGTGCCGAAGCCGCCGGGCATGATGACGTAGGCGCTGGCGAAGCGGACGAACATCACCTTGCGGGCGAAGAAGTGGCGAAAGGTCTGGCTGACGTCTTGATAAGGGTTGGCGTGCTGCTCGTGGGGCAACTGGATGTTGAGGCCGACGCTGGGCGACTTGCCGAAATAAGCGCCTTTGTTGGCTGCCTCCATGACCCCAGGGCCGCCGCCAGAGATGACCGAAAAGCCGGCATCGGATAGCTTGCGGGCGATCTCTTCGGTGAGCATGTAGTTGGCCGAATTCGGCGCCGAGCGGGCGCTGCCGAAGATGGTGACGGCCGGGCGGATGGGCGACAAGCGTTCGGTCGCTTCGACGAACTCTGCCATAATCTCGAACATTCGCCAGGATTCCTGGGCCGAGAGCATGGCCTCCTTGCTGCCAGCGGGATCGATGACGTTGGGAATTTTTTTCATACCGGACTTTCTCTCATGACTGAAAAAACCCTGCTGCTGGTGGATGGCTCATCATACCTGTACCGGGCCTTTCATGCGCTGCCCGACCTGCGCAACCGGGATGGCCTCCCGACCGGCGCCATCTATGGCGTGATCAACATGTTGCGCCGGCTGCGCAAGGAAAATCCGGCCGCCTACGTCGCCTGCGTATTCGACGCCAAGGGCAAGACCTTCCGTTCCGACATCTACCCTGAATACAAGGCCCACCGGCCGCCCATGCCCGATGACCTGGTCAGCCAGATTGAGCCGCTGCACGAGGCGGTGCGGGCGCTGGGCTGGCCGATCCTGATGATCGAAGGGGTGGAGGCGGACGATGTGATCGGCACCCTGACCCGCCAGGCCGAGGCGATGGGTCTTTCCAGCATCGTTTCCACCGGCGACAAGGATCTGGCGCAACTGGTCACGCCGCAGGTCAAGCTGGTCAACACCATGACCAACGAGACCCTGGACCCGACTGCTGTGGTCAACAAGTTCGGCGTCCCGGCGGAGCGTATCGTCGACTACCTGACCCTGGTCGGCGACGCGGTCGACAACGTGCCCGGTGTGGCCAAGGTTGGCCCCAAGACGGCGGTCAAATGGCTGACCGAATATGGCAGCCTGGATAACCTCATCGCCCGCGCCGGCGAGATCAAGGGCGCGGTCGGCGAAAACCTGCGCCACGCCCTCGACTGGCTGCCCACCGGCCGCCGGTTGATTACCGTGAAGACCGACGTCGATCTGCCGGTGGCGCTGGAGACGTTGAAATGGCAGACGGAGGATCGGGCCAAGCTGGTTGAACTGTTCGAACGTTTCAACTTTCGCATCTGGCTGCGCGAGATGCAGACCTCCACCACCGGGGTGGATGGCGAGACGGCGACTGATGCTGGCCGGGTTCCATCGGCCCCGGCCACGCTCCCCAAGGGCGAGGTAAAAGCGCTTGAACGGCATTATCAAACCATCCTCACCTGGCCCGACTTCGAGCGCTGGCTGAATAGGTTGAGAGCCGCCGAACTGATCTGCCTGGACACCGAGACCACCAGCCTGGACCCCATGCGGGCGCGGCTGGTCGGGATGTCATTCGCGGTGATTTCGGTCAGGACCGACGCTCATCCGCAGTTTGAGTTGGGCTTCGACGCGCCGGCCCAGGTTGCCGAGGCGGCCTACCTGCCATTGGCCCACGCCTATGCCGGGGCTCCCGCGCAGTTGAGTCTGACCGACGTGCTGGCCCGGTTGAAGTCCATCCTGGAAGACCCGGCCCGGCCCAAGGTTGGCCAGAATCTGAAATACGACTGGCATGTGCTCAAGAACCATGGCATCGAGCTGGCCGGCATCGCCCACGACACCCTGCTGCAAAGCTACGTCCTGGAGTCTCACCAGCGTCACGACATGGATAGCCTGGCCGAGCGCCACCTGAACGAGCGCACGATCAAGTACCAGGAGGTATGCGGTAAGGGCGTTGGCGAGATCGGCTTCGACCAGGTCGACGTGGCGCGGGCTACGGAGTACGCAGCCGAGGATGCCGACATCACCCTGCGCCTGCATAAGGCGTTATATCCTCGGGTCCACGCTGAGCGCGGCCTCGATTACATCTATGGCAAGATCGAGATGCCGTTGCTGCCCATCCTGGCGCGCATTGAGCGCACCGGCGTGAAGTTGGATTGTGACCTGCTGCGGCGCCATTCCGACACCTTGGGCCACGAGATGGTCGAGCTGGAACGCAAGGCCCATGAAGCCGCCGGCCAGCCGTTCAACCTCAACTCACCCAAGCAACTGGCCGAAATACTGTTCAACCAGATGGGGCTGAAGCCAAAGAAGAAGACGCCGGGCGGCGTCCCTTCCACCAACGAGGATGCCTTGCAGGAACTCGCCCTGGATCATCCGCTGCCCAGGTTGATACTGGATTACCGGGCGCTGGCCAAGCTGAAATCCACCTACACCGACAAGCTGCCGACTATGGTCGACCCCGTGACTGGCCGGGTGCATACCAACTACAGCCAGGCCACCGCAGTGACCGGTCGACTGTCGTCGACCGACCCCAACTTGCAGAATATCCCGGTGCGCAGCCTCGAAGGCCGGAAGATCCGCGAGGCCTTTATCGCCGAGCCGGGATTCGTCATCGTCGCCGCCGACTACTCGCAGATCGAATTGCGCATCATGGCCCATCTGTCCGGCGACGAGCGGTTGCTCAAGGCCTTCGCCGAAGACGCCGACATCCACCGCGCCACCGCTGCCGAGGTGCTGGGACTGGCGCCGGAACAGGTGCTGCCGGAGCAGCGGCGGATGGCCAAGGCGGTCAATTTCGGCCTCATCTACGGCATGTCCGCCTTCGGTCTGGCGGCGCAACTCAATATCGACCGGGCCACCGCCCAGGCCTACATCGAGCGCTATTTCGCCCGCTATCCCGGGGTCGCCGAGTTCATGGCCCGGACCCGCGAGGTGGCCAGGACGGCCGGCTACGTCGAGACCCTGTTCGGCCGCCGGCTCTATTTGCCGGAGATCCACGGCGGCAACGGCCCCCGGCGCCAAGGCGCCGAGCGAGCGGCGATCAACGCACCCATGCAAGGCACCGCCGCCGACCTGATAAAGCTGGCCATGATCGCCGTGCAGGGCTGGCTGGATGCCGAGCGGCTAAAAACCCGCCTCATCATGCAGGTGCATGACGAACTGGTGCTGGAAACGGCGGAGGACGAGCTGGAACGGGTCAAAGAGCGGTTGCCGGGCCTGATGTGCGGCGTGGCTGAGTTAAAGACGCCGCTGAAGGTGGAGATGGGCGTCGGGCCGAGTTGGGAAGCGGCGCACTAAAAAGGCTATCCGGGATCCAGCGCGGAAGTCACCTCATAACCGGGTTTGCGCAGATGAAAGGGACATTTCTACTTTGCAGGAAAGGGGACATTTCTATTTAGCGTTGACACCATCTGGGGCTGATCTGCCGTTTCAGATGGCCAACAAAAAGCCGCCCGTGGGCGGCTTTTTGTAATGAGAAAGCGCTTAGCCCTTCTTGCGGGCGCTCAGCTTTTCCTTGATCCGGGCCGACTTGCCGGTGCGGCCGCGCAGGTAGTACAGCTTGGCTCGGCGAACGTCACCACGGCGTTTGACTTCGACGCCGGCCACCAGGGGCGAGTAGGTCTGGAAGGTCCGTTCCACGCCTTCGCCAGCGGATATTTTGCGGACGATGAAGTTGGAGTTGAGGCCGCGGTTGCGCTTGGCGATGACTACGCCTTCATAGGCCTGTAAACGTTCCTTGTCGCCTTCCTTGACCTTTACCTGGACGACGATGGTGTCGCCGGGGGCAAATTCGGGGAGGGTCTTGCCCAGGCGGGCAATCTCTTCGTTTTCGAGTTGTTCGATGAGGTTCATCGTCTTTCCTTCTGTATTCGCGCTAGAGGTCTCTCGGCGAGACTTGGCGCGGTTTATTAATGATCCGGATTATCCGGATCGGCTACATCTCGACGAAATTCGTCGAGTAAATTCTGTTCTTCGCGGCTCAATGGCCGGACTTGCAACAGGTCCGGCCGTCGTTGCCAGGTTCGGCCAAGCGACTGCTTCAAGCGCCAGCGGGCGACGTCGCCATGGTTGCCGGACAACAACACCGGCGGCGTCTCCCGGCCCAGATAGACCTCCGGCCGGGTGTAATGCGGGCAATCCAGCAGGCCGTCGGCGAAGGAGTCCTCGCTGGCCGAGTCCGCGTGGCCCAAGGCGCCGGGGATGGTGCGAATCAGCGCATCCATCAGCACCATGGCCGGCAATTCGCCGCCCGACAGGACGTAGTCGCCTATGGAGACTTCGGCCATCGGGTGACGGGCAAACAGGCGCTCGTCAATGCCTTCATAACGGCCGGCCAGCAACACCAGCGCCGGTTCCCTGGCCAGTTCCTCAACCAGTGTCTGGTTTAGCGTCCGCCCTTGGGGCGAAAGATAAACCAGGCGAGGCTGGGTAATTCCCTCGCGGCGCAAGGCCGTCTGCGCGGCGGTCAGCGCCAGGTCCAGCGGTTCGGCCAGCAGTACCATACCGGGGCCGCCGCCGAACGGTCGGTCGTCCACCGTGCGGTAACTGTCCGAGGTGAAATCCCGTGGGTCCCAGAATTTCAACTCGACCAGCTTGTTCCTGATCGCCCGGCCGCTGACGCCGTATTCCGTCAAGGCCGCGAACAGGGCCGGGAACAGGGTGACCACGTGATACTGCGGTGTCACCAGTCGGTGCCCCAGTCCACTACGATCTGCCCTGCTTCGGCGACCACGTCCCGGACAATGGCCGCGACGAACGGAATCAGGTGTTCCCGCTCGCCCGCCACCTTGAGCACGTTGTGGGCGCCGGTCTCCAGCAACCCGGTCACCTTGCCCAACGTCTCGCCGCTGGTGTTGACGACCGTCAAACCGATCAGGTCGTCCCAGTAAAACTCGTTTTTCCCGGCCGGCGGCAGTTCCTTCCGCTCAACCGCAATGTCCATCCCGGTCAGGGCCTCTGCCGCAGTGCGGTCATCGACCCCTGCCAGTTGGGCGACCAGGCTCTGACCGTGGGTCTTGGCCTCCAGGACTGTGTAGGCCCGCCACTGGCCGGCCTTGCCTAGACGCCAGACTGGATAGCCCAGCAGGTTGTCCAGGTATTCCGTATAGGTCTGGACCTTGATCCAGCCATGTATCGCATACGGGGCGGCGACCCGCCCCATGACAACTGGATCGTCCGCGCTATCCTCAGGCAGCGACCGGCTTGACGGCACGGGTCAGCCTGGTGACGGTCTCGGACACTTGCGCGCCCACGCCTTGCCAGTAAGCCAGACGCTCCTGGTTGATGCGCAGGGCTTCGTCGCTGCCGGATGCGACCGGGTTATAGAAGCCGAGCCGCTCGATGAAGCGGCCGTCGCGACGGTTGCGGGAGTCCGCCACCACGATGTTGTAGAAGGGGCGATTCTTGGAGCCGCCGCGGGAAAGACGAATGGTGACCATGTTCTATTGTTTCCTGTTCAGTGTCCGGGGCGCGCCGCCGCCGATGCCTTGTTTTGCAAGTATCAATCAGCGCACGCGGAAAGCCGCGAATTGTATTGAAAGCGGCTGTCCGAATCAAGCAAGTTATTGTTTTGCTTGGCAGCCGGCCACTACATGCCCGGCAACATGCCTTTCATGCCGCGCATCATCTTCGATAGGCCGCCCTTGCCGAGCGATTTCATCATCTTCTGGGCCTGTTCGAACTGGTTCAGCAAGCGGTTGACCTCCTGTACGGTCACGCCGGCGCCGGCGGCGACGCGGCGCTTGCGCGAGGCCTTGAGCAGTTCCGGTCGCTGGCGTTCTCTGGGGGTCATGGAGTCGATGATGCCTTCGATGCGCTTCATCTGCTTCTCGCCCTGGGCGATGTCGTCGGCGCCGACCTTGCTGGCGCCAGGCAGCTTGTCCACCAGGCTGGACAGTCCGCCCAGTTTCTTCATCTGCTGCATCTGGGCCTTGAAGTCTTCTAGATCAAAACCCTTGCCGCTCTTGAGTTTCTGGACGGTCTTCAGCGCCGCGGCCTGATCGACGTTGCGGTGCGCTTCTTCGATCAAGGACAGCACGTCGCCCATGCCCAGTATGCGGCTGGCCATGCGTTCCGGGTGAAAGACCTCGATGCCGGAGAGCTTTTCGCCGACGCCGACCACCTTGATCGGCTTGCCGGTGATCTGGCGCACCGACAGCGCGGCGCCGCCGCGCGAGTCGCCGTCCAGCTTGGTCAGGGCGATGCCGGTCAGCGGTAGGGCATCGTTGAATGCGCGGGCGGTGTTGACTGCATCCTGGCCCTGCATGGCGTCAACCACAAACAGGGTTTCGACCGGGGCGAGCGCCTTATGCAGCGCCTGAATCTCTTGCATCATCGCTTCGTCGACATGCAGGCGGCCGGCGGTGTCGACGATCAGTACGTCGTGGAAGTGACGCTTGGCGTGGTCGAGCGCGGCAAGGGCGATGTCGAGCGGCTTCTGGTCGGGCGAGGAGGGAAAGAAGTCGGCTTCGGCCTGGCCGGCTACAGTCTGCAACTGGTCGATGGCGGCGGGCCGATAGACGTCGGTGGAGACCAGCAGCACCTTCTTTTTGCCGCGCTCGCGGATCAGACGTACCAGCTTGCCACAGGTGGTGGTCTTGCCGGCGCCTTGCAGGCCGGCCATCAGGAACACCGCCGGCGGCTGGGTGGCGAAATCGAGCGGCACGGCCTGTTCGCCCATTAGCGCAGTCAGTTCCTTGTGGACGATGCCGATCAGCATCTGGCCGGGGGTGAGGCTTTGCAGCACCTCCTGGCCCATGGCCTTTTCCTTGACCTTGGCGATGAAATCGCGCACCACGGGAAGGGCGACGTCGGCCTCCAGCAGGGCAATGCGAACCTCGCGCAAGGCGTCTTGAATATTGGTTTCGGTAAGTCGGCCTTGGCCCCTTAGACCTTTGACGACTTTGGACAGGCGATCGGTAAGATTGTCGAACATGCTCTAGGGTTGATGCTTTCAAATCGGCTAAACTTGCGTAGTCTAGCAAATCGACGACCCACTAAAATGCCGAATGTCTCCCTATATTTACTGACGCTGGTTGCGTACCTTGGTTTGGCGGCCTACTTCCGCCCGGGCGGACCTGCTTGTTGTCGCCCCACCGGCCCGAGCCGGTTGCTGTTGTTCGCGCCATTGCTGTTGCACGCCTACTTGTTGGGCCAGGCGGTGTTTCCCGAGGGCGGGTTAAGTCTGGGCTTTGGTTCCTCGCTGTCCGCCATGGCTGCCTTGACGGTGCTGTTTTACGGTCTGGCGGTCTGGTTCTACCCGTTGACCAGTATGCAAAGTCTGGTGTTGCTGTTTGCCGCATTCGGTCTGCTGTTGCAGTGGCTCATGCCCGCCGCCGGCATGGTGCCGATCGCCGGCGGGTCGCTGTTCCGCGTGCATTTGTTGATGGCCTTCATGGCCTACGGCCTGTTTACCATCGCGGCACTGCATGCAGTACTCATCGCCCTGGCTGAGAAACACTTGCACAAGCCGGTGCCGCCCAGGATGGTGGCGGCCCTGCCGCCCTTGTTGACGCTTGAGAAACTGTTGTTTCGCATGGTAGAGGCGGGCTTCATCATCTTGTCACTGACCCTGTTTACCGGCATCTTCTTCTCCCAGCAGATTTATGGCCGCGCCCTGCCGTTCACCCACATGACCGTATTTGGCATGGCGTCCTGGTTGATTTATGCCGCCTTGCTGACCGGACGCAGGGCCTATGGCTGGCGCGGGCGGACTGCCATCTACTGGACCATGGCTGGCTTCGTTACCCTGCTCTTGGCCTATGTCGGCGTGAAGTTCGTCCTGGAAGTGGTCCTGGGCCGGGCTTGACAGGGCGTGAACCCCGCTTAGACTAGGCAGGTCTTCTCGTTCTCAACAATCAGTTTGGATCAAGCTCCTATAGGGGCGCTACTCGGCGCCCTGTTCGTTCTGCTATTGCTGTCGGGTTTTTTCTCGGCGGCGGAAACCAGCATGATGGCGGTCAACCGCTATCGACTGAAACACCTGGCTAAATCGGGCCAGCGCGGCGCCAAGCTGGCGGAGTGGCTGCTGGCGCGTACCGATAAGCTGCTCGGCGTGGTGCTGCTGGGCAATAACCTGCTCAACGCCGCCTCCGCCTCGTTGCTGACTGTGGTTACCTTCAGATTGTTCGGCGCCAACGAGCTGGCGATGACCATGGCCACCTTGTCGGTGACCTTCCTGATCCTGGTGTTTTCCGAAGTGACGCCCAAGGTGATCGGCGCCAGCTATCCGGATCGGATCGCGTCGGCGTCAAGCTTCGTCCTGGTGCCGTTGTTGAAGGTCTTTTACCCCGTGGTCTGGTTCATCAACCTGTTCGTTCACGGCTTGTTGCGACTGACCCGGCTGACGCCGCCTGATGGTGGCCACGGCAATACCATGGGCGTCGAGGAATTGCGTAGCCTGCTGACGGAGTCCGGTTCGTTCCTGCCCGCAGCCCATCGAACCATGCTGGTCAACCTGTTCGATCTGGAAAACCTCACCGTGGATGACGTCATGCGTCATCGTGGCGAGATCGAGGCGATCGACCTGAATGCCGGCCCGGAGGAAATCGTCCATCATCTGCAGACCAGCCACCATGCCCACCTGCCGGTGTATCGGGACGAACTCAACGAGGTGCTTGGCATCGTCAATGTGCGCCGGGCATTGGCGAGGCAGGGGGAGGAACCGTTGCAGCCGGACGAGTTTGTCGAGGCCCTCAAGGCGCCTTATTTTGTCCCATCCGGCACGCCGTTGCTGACTCAATTGGGTCATTTTCAGAATAACCGTCAGTCCATGGGTCTGGTGGTCGATGAGTATGGCGAGTTGCTGGGGTTGGTGACGGTCGAGGACGTGTTGGAGGAGATCGTCGGGGAATTCGCCGGCGTGAGTCCTTTGCCGACCCGATATTGGCAGGTTGAGGCGGATGGCAGTTATCTGGTGGATGGGGCGGCCAGCCTGCGCGAATTGAACCGCAAGCTCGGCCTTGACTTCCCCGCCGACGAGGCGCGCACTCTGAATGGACTGATCCTGGAGTATCTGGAGGCGATGCCGGAGGTGGGGGTGACCATCAAGATCGCCAGTCACCCGGTGGAAATCATTCAGATCGCCGGCCGAAAAGTGAAAACCGCGCGCATCCAGCCGATCCCCACGCCACTGCATTGAGTCAAGTCTGCTCTTTGACATTCTTATTCACTCCAAGCATCATTCATCGATGAGCATTCTTTGCGGTTATTAGGGGACGGATTCGTGGCGGCAAGCGTTGCTAGTAATCTCACTGGCGTATGCCGGGCCTTGGTGCAGCAGGGTCTGCTCGCCCAGGATGAGGGCGAGACGCTGCAAGCCCAGGCCAAGGCTGCGGGTGAGAATTTTGTCGTCCACCTGATCAGGACCAAACGATTCAAGCCGCAACAGATTGCAACCTTTGCCTCGATCACCTTTGGACTACCCTACTTCGATCTGAACGCGCTGGATAGCGAGACGCTGCCGGTTGGCGTAGTCGATGCCAAGCTGATTGATAAGCACCGGGCTTTGCCACTTGCCAAGCGCGGCAATCGGCTGTTCTTGGGGGTATCCGATCCCAGCAATATGCAGGTGTTGGATGAGATCAAATTTCAGACTGGCCTGGCGGTCGACCTGGTGGTACTGGAAGAGGACAAGCTGAGCCAATATCTCGATCAGCATACCGAGAGCCGGGAAGATGACATCCTCAAGAGCATCGAGACCGATGACCTCAATCTGGAGTTCACCGATGACGAGACCATGGCCGAGGCAGCAACGGCAGCCGCGCAGGACATCGACGATGCGCCGGTGGTGCGCTATCTCCAGAAGATCATGCTGGACGCCATCAATGCCAATGCCTCGGACATCCATTTCGAACCGTATGAGAAGTTTTACCGGATACGCTATCGCCTGGATGGCATCCTGTATGAAGTCGCCCAGCCGCCGGTGGCCATCAAGGAAAAGATTGCATCTCGGATCAAGGTGATCTCGAAGATGGACATCTCTGAGAAGCGGGTGCCTCAGGATGGCCGAATGAAGCTGATGGTGTCGCACAAGAAAGCAGTCGATTTTCGGGTCAGCAGCCTGCCCACCCTGTATGGCGAGAAGATCGTCATGCGGATACTGGATTCCAGCACGGCGCTGGACAAGAAAATCGAGGAACTGGGCTATGAGCCTCAGCAGCAGGCGCACCTGCTCGAAGCCATCCAGCGACCCTACGGCATGGTGCTGGTAACCGGGCCGACCGGCAGCGGCAAGACTGTGTCGCTGTATTCCTGCCTGAATCTGCTCAACCAGCCGGGCGTCAACATTTCAACCGTGGAAGATCCGGTGGAAATCCAGTTGCCGGGCATCAACCAGGTCAACGTCAACGACAAGGCCGGGCTCAATTTTGCTACCGCGCTGCGCTCCTTCCTGCGCCAGGATCCGGACATCGTGATGGTGGGTGAGGTGCGCGACCTGGAGACGGCGGACATTGCCATCAAGGCCGCGCAGACCGGTCACATGGTCTTGTCCACGCTGCACACCAACGATGCCCCTTCCACCTTGTCGCGGCTGGTCAATATGGGGGTGCCGAACTACAGCGTCGCTGCCTCGGTGCTATTGATAACCGCCCAGCGGCTGGGACGTCGGTTGTGCCCCCATTGCAAACAGCCGATTGACATCCCGCCCGAGGCGCTGATGAATGCCGGGTTTATCGAGGCCGACCTGGACGGCGCATGGCAGGCATTCGGCGCGGTCGGCTGCGATCTATGCAACCACACCGGGTATAAGGGGCGGGTCGGCATCTATCAGGTGATGCCGATCAGCGATGAGATTAATCGTCTGATCTTGAAGAATGCCGGGGTTGGCGAGATTGCCGCGCAAGCCCATAACGAGGGCGTATTGGACCTGCGGCGGGCTGGTTTGCTGAAAGTGAAGACCGGGATGACCTCACTTGAGGAAGTTCTGGCGGTGACCAACGAATGACAGCGAGGGCTGAACAATGGCGCTAGCCAAGACAGCGAAAACAGTGGCGGAGATTCCCTTTATCTGGGAAGGAACCGACAAACTTGGGCGCAAGCTGAAGGGCGAGATGCTGGCCGCCGGCGAGGCCGTGGTCCGACAGTCGCTGCGACGTCAGGGTATTACCGCCAGCAAGGTGCGCAAGCAGGGTCTCTTTTCCCAGGCCAAGAGAATCTCGGAAAAGGACATCGCCCTATTCACGCGCCAGCTCTCCACCATGGTCAAGGCCGGCGTGCCGTTGTTGCAAGCCTTCGATATCACGGCGCGCAGCCACTCCAACCCGGCACTGCAACGACTATTGGGCATTATCAAGGCCGATGTAGAATCGGGCAGCGCCTTGAATCAGGCCTTCCGGCGGCACCCGAAATATTTCGATGCACTGTACTGCAACCTGGTGGAAGCCGGTGAACAGGCCGGTATCCTGGAGACCGTGCTGGACCGGATCGCCAGCTACAAGGAAAAGATTCTGGCTATCAAGGGCAAGATCAAGTCTGCCCTGATGTATCCGGCCATCGTGATCGTCATCGCCTTTATCATCACGGCGGGCATCATGCTGTTCGTGATCCCGACCTTCAAGCAACTGTATGAGAGCAGCGGCGCCGAGTTGCCGGCCCTGACGGCCATGGTGATCTATATCTCCGACCTGTTCGTTAAGTGGTGGTGGGCCTTGGTCGGGTTGTTGATCGCCACCGTGCTGCTGTTTGGCCAGGCATTCAGGCGCTCAAAGGTATTGCGGGATCGAATCGACGCCTTGTCATTGAAGATTCCAGTGTTCGGCCCGCTGATCGAAAAGGCTACCGTAGCGCGCT